>Ga0255342_1000827_pt1 | contig 48727 bp, 36 predicted proteins | sample wastewater_treat_3_FD_192416 | JGI IMG/M metagenome (GOLD analysis project Ga0255342, IMG submission 192416) | Wastewater microbial communities from Lulu Island WWTP, Vancouver, Canada - plant14 | ecosystem: Engineered > WWTP > Wastewater > Unclassified | place: Canada: Vancouver, British...
CCCTGTGGGGAGCAATTATTCCCGGCAGTATCATTGTCTCAAGAGTACTCATATGGTTGGCTATGAAAACTACAGGACTTTCCTCCTTTGCAATATTCTCCATGCCAGAGATATGGAATTTCCCCCCTGCCTTTTCGATGAATCTGAATATGTAAAATGATGAATCAGCCCATGCCTTTCTGTCATATATGCCCTGCCTGGCTTCTTTCCTTGTCCGGAATATGATTATAGCATATTTATAAATGAAATACAGCCTGTTATCAAGGCGAAATCTTTCCCAAAGATTCAAATGTTCCTTTACAGGTGTATTGTAACTGAACGAATCAAAGTAACCTTTCTGCTCCAATGCTCACGGAAATTTATTCGGTAAAACAAATATCATCTGTGTCAGCAAATGACAAGGCCTCTAATTTATGAAAATAAATATTATTATCTGACAATTATTACAAGTCTGACGATGCAGAGGCAACAGTCATTCCATTAATTTATCAGCGAAAGGATCAGAAGCGCCAATGACAAGGTTATAAGGATTATTACAGCGCCCCAGCCGATAATATTTGTAATCCTTCCATTAACATAATTGCCCATTATTTTCTTTTTGTTTATGAGTATCATCATGCTTATAAGGACAACCGGAAGGAGTATGCCGTTAATTACCTGCGACCAGAGAGATATCGGTATCAAAGGAGCATTTGGGATCAGAATTATCACAACAGAAATTATCAGGATGCCAGTATAAAGTACGTAAAACTCCCTTGCTTCATCCCATTTCTTATCCATGCCTGTCTCAAAGCCAAAAGCTTCGCAAACAAAATATGCAGTTGCAAGAGGAAGTATTGTAGCAGAAAATATTGATGCAATGAAAAGCCCGAATGCAAAAACATAAGATGCAAAATTCCCGGCAAGAGGCCTGAGTGCCATTGCTGCATCCTTGGCTTCATTAATAACTATGCCGTTTGGATATAAAGTCGATCCGCAGGCAACCATTATGAAGAAAGCAACAACGACAGCAATAACACAGCCGACGACAAGATCGACAACAGTGTATTTATAATGTTTCATTTTCAGCCCCTTTTCAATTACAGTCGACTGCAAGTAGAACTGCATCCAGGGAGCTATTGTTGTGCCAACGAGAGCTACAATCATTGTCATACTGCCTTTACTTATCTCCAGTTTTGGGTTTATAACCGCCGAACCAATCTCTCCCCAGTCGGGTTTTCCCATAATTGCGGAAACAATATATGTAAGCAGCGACATGCTGAAAATCAGAAAAATACGTTCGGCTATCTTATATGTGCCCTTCACAACAAGCAGCCAGACCATTACAGCGACAACAGGCACCGATATATATTTTGTAACCCCGAACACCTCCATACTGCCTGCCACTCCGGCAAACTCAGTTGTAGTATTACCGATACCCGTTAACAGCAGGCCAATAAAAATGAAAAAGGTAATCTTTATCCCGGCGTTCTCCCTGATTAGATCAGCAAGACCTTTCCCCGTTACTACTCCCATTCTCGCATTCATTTCCTGAACAACAACAAGTACTATAAAGGAGGGAATCAGTGTCCATATCAATCCGTAGCCATACAGAGCACCGGCAATCGAGTAAGTCGTTATCCCGCCGGCATCATTATCGACACTTCCCGTTATTATTCCCGGCCCCAGAATCATAAGGAAGATTCCCAGCCTTCTGAAAAAATTACGCCTTTTTAGCCTTACCAATTCCATCTCGTCAAATAATTACCTTTTCCTTGTTTTCCGCTCACTTATAAGATCATCAACAACATCATCAACAACAACCATTCCCTGAAGCTGTTCATTTTCATCAACAACAGGTACTGCCAGTAAGTCGTACTTCGATACTATCTCAGCAATAACACTCGCTTTCTGGTCATCAAACAGAGAAATGGGTTCCGACTTCATTATTTCATAAAGTGTTTTCTCTGGTTCCGATATAACAAGATCACGCAATGTAAAAGTTCCGATAAGCTTATCATCATCCTCTGTAACAAACATGTTATATAGCTCGTATGCTTCCGGTTTTTTTATCCTGAGTTCGTTGAGAACCTCTTCAATTGTTTTGATTCCGGTGAAAGAGAGATAATCAGTTGTCATGATACTTCCGACAAGATTGTCGTCATATTCAAGAAGTTCCCGCACCTCCTGTGATGATTCAGCCTCCATTTCCCTCAGGAGAAGCTCTGCTTTTTCCTCCTCAAGTTCATCAAGTATATCAGCAACTTCATCTGCCGGCATTTTCTCAAGCACATCAGCCACCTTATCAACGGGTAAACTTTCAATAATGTGTACCTGGGCACTGGGTTCGAGTTCTTCAAGAACATCAGCAGCTTTTTCCTCGTCGAGGGCAGAGAAGAGCGATGTGCTCGATTTTTTTCCAAGATCTTCCAGTATATCTGCAAGATCGGAGGGATGAAGAGTATGCAGCTTCGCATAACTCTTCGAAAGCTTTATGTTCTGATTGGAGAAGTCAATGGCCTGAACATCATCCCAAAGAATGTATTTGGTGGGGATGTTCACATTAAAAACAGACAGAATTTTCTTTATTGGATTTGAGATCCCTATCCTGCGCAGAAGTCCGTCAATCCCGACATCAACAGCAACGGCATAAGTCCCGGTAGGAATTGTTGCAAGTCGTACATCATTAACCCTTACCAGTTTACGTCCGTTCAGATCGACAATCTGCTTGTCGAGTATGTTTTCAACAAGCAAAAGTCCGTTCTCAATAAATTCCTTCTCCAGTTCTTCCAGGCCTGAACACGTTACATTAAGCATTTCTCTTGCCTTTACTACGCGAAAAGTCCTGAAAGAATAGATCTTTGTGTTTTTCCTGATCTTCAGTTTTACTCCTGTCACCATCTGTTGTTCCGGTTCGTTCAGTCCGGAAGGAGCTGCACCAATAAGAATATCCTTAATGGTACCGATTACATCGCCATCAGTGCCAAAAACTTCTTTGCCAATTATTCTGCTTAAATAAAATGTTGTAAGTAAAGTCATCGCCACCTCCTTTCTGCTTCTGATGCAGAGCCGGGTGGTCATAAGGATCCGGTCCCTTTCTGCTCCAGAGCTTAGTTTAATATATTCGCCGGATAATCGTCCATTTGTTATTGAAATTTCGGGCGTAAAAGTAAAATTCATATCCAAACTTTCCAAATTAATTAAAAGAAAAGTCTGTCACTTTTAATTTGATACTTTATGTCAATTCAATGCCGCCGGAACCAAATAAAAAGGGATCAGGGCTTCCCTTCCGAATGGATATATCAAAAAAATCTTTCCGTAACAATTTAATCTTTAACCGATTAAGTTTTCTGTTCTTTGCTCATCTCAACAGTGATCCAGCAGTTACAACTGAATTACACTGAGACTAACAAACATTATTTTATGCCAGGGGCAACAATATTCGGAGGTATCAGGATCAGATTGTGATTTTATTTCACAAATTTTCCGTATTCTTAATAATAATCTGTACAAAATATTAAATTTGCCATTTCAATAAACGGCCCGTAGCTCAGCTGGCAGAGCACGTGACTCTTAATCATGGGGTCGAGGGTTCGATTCCCTCCGGGCCGACAATCAACCGGCAATAAATGGGGATATTTTCATGTCTTTCATCTCCTGTTTTTCACAGATACAGCATCAAAATGCTCTTGTACATGCATAGCTAGTTCATATTTTGCAGAAATTTAGATGGTATTTGATTTTTAATATATTTGTACATTATTAATAATAACAGAAACTATGACACCTGAAACCAAGTCTGCCAAGACCGCAGGAACTTACGCTAAAAAAGGTAATCCTGTTTACATTATTGCCCTGACCCTGGTTGCCACATTAGGCGGCCTGTTATTTGGTTATGACACTGCTGTAGTAAATGGAGCGGAACAATCTCTTGTTGAGCTCTTTATTACAAAGATGCTTGATCCGGAAAATTATTCCTATGCTGTGCGACTTATCAGTGAGTACAGAATACTGCTTTCGATCTCGATATTTATTATTGTAATTATTATATCCGCTCAGATAGTGAAACTATTGGGTGCCAAGAAAGGGACTATAACTGTAGGAGTGTTGATGCTGCTTGTAATAATCTGGATGGTCAGCTTCCTCAAAAAAGCAATCCCGACTGATCCGGCTGAACTACGGGCCACAGCTGATATACTGAAAGGATTCATCGTTGCATGTGCATTAATTGGTTGTATAATTGGGGGTGCTCTTGCAGGTTTCATATCGAAATCCTTAGGACGAAGAAACGGACTTATTGTTGCTGCAGTAGCATTCCTGCTCTCGGCCATCGGTGCGTGGAAACCTGAAGCTCTCAACCTGTTCGGAACTCTCCCTGTTTTTTCATTCTTCTTCTGGAGGATAGTCGGAGGTATAGGAGTAGGTATCGCTTCAATGATCTCACCAATGTACATTGCTGAAATAGCACCCGCAGAAAGCAGGGGCAAACTTGTTTCTTTCAACCAGTTCGCTATTATCTTCGGAATGCAGGTAATTTATTTTGTAAATTATTTCATAGCCCGACAGGGAAGCCACGAATGGCTCATAAATGAAGGCTGGCGCTGGATGTTCTTCTCAGGGGCAATTCCTGCAGCTCTCTTCCTTATTCTTCTTCTGTTCGTTCCGGAAACTCCCAGGTTCCTTGTTATGAAAGGAAAAGAAGATAAAGCTCTTAAACTGCTTGATAAAATTTCCGGGACCGATAGGTCTCCGGGCATTCTTCAGGAGATAAAGGAAACTCTAGTTGAAAAAAACGCTCCCTGGTTGTCATACGGATTTTTCGTAATCTTCATTGGAATAATGCTTTCCGTATTCCAGCAATTTGTAGGTATTAATGTGGTCCTCTACTATGCCGGTAATATTTTCAGGAACATGGGGGCCTCAACAAACGCATCGCTGCTACAGACAATCTTTGTTGGTACTGTTAATCTCACATTTACGGTTGTTGCAATCCTTACAGTCGATAAATTCGGAAGAAAACCTCTTATGATAATCGGAGCATTGGGTATGGCAGTTAGCATGATCGGTCTGGGATTCTCCTTCTCAACTCATAATGAAGGTGTCTTCGCCCTCATATTAATGCTCACTTATGTGGCATTCTTTGCCATGAGCTGGGGACCTGTCACATGGGTTCTGCTTTCAGAGATCTTCCCGAACAGCATCCGCGGTGCCATGTCAATAGCAGTTTCAGCACAATGGCTTGCAAACTGGCTCGTATCAACAACTTTCCCGATACTGAACGACAACCAGAGACTGACCGAACTGTTTAATCATGGATTTTCATACTGGATATATGGAATAATGGGCATACTTGCAGCATTATTCGTTTGGAAATTTGTACCTGAAACAAAAGGCAAAACTCTGGAAGACATAGAAAAACTCTGGAAGAAGAAGTAATAAATTTTCTGAAAGAAATCTGAATTAAAAATCCTCCTGTGAATGATTCGCAGGAGGATTTTTTTATCTCTTCAATATAGGATCCTGAAAATTATCTGCTCAGTATATTTCCGGAATTGTGAACCCGACTCGTATATTTTTATTTTATGGGTTTTGATACTATATAATTAAAACTATTTTCGGAGTTCTTTAGTCTAATGAAGATAATTTATTTTTAATTTTTATTATTAAAAAATAATATATGTCTGATAATAATTATTATCTTTACAGCAGATATGACAATGAATTCATGGCAAAAAATCCTATTCAACATTCAATTAGATTAATAACTCATTTATAAATAATTTATCCAAAATGGAAAACGAAAACATTATTCGGATACTTGAAAAACATAACCTGAAAGTAACTCCCCAAAGAACAGCGGTTCTGGAATTAATAATGAATGTTGATACTCACCCGACAGCAGAAGAAATAGCAAACCAGATCAAAGACACCTATCCCAATATGTCTATCGGTACGATTTACAAGATCCTTGATAAATTTGCTGCTTCAGGCATCATAGAGAAAATGAATACGAACAATGGTATAATGAGGTATGATGCAGTTAAGGAAAAGCACTATCATCTTTATTCCCTTAATTCGGAGCGCATCGACGATTACTATGACTCAGAACTCCGTAAGCTCCTTGATAATTATTTTAAAAATAAGAAGTTTCCTAATTTCAAAATGAAAGATCTCCAACTTCAAATAATTGGGGAATTCACAAATGATAAAACTTAATAAGTACTATTCTATTAATTATTAATAACTAATATCTTTTCATCATGGAAGACACAAAGACATATTCAATGCCGCTTATCGGCGAAAAAGCACCTGAATTCAAAGCTGTAACAACACAGGGCGATATCAATTTTCCCGGTGATTACAAAGGAAGCTGGGTAATATTGTTCAGTCACCCTGCTGATTTCACACCGGTTTGCACATCAGAATTCATGACGTTTGCTTCAATGGAAAAACAATTCAATGAAGCTAACTGCAAACTGGTAGGATTATCAGTTGATGGACTCTACAGCCATATAGCATGGCTTCGTACAATTAAAGAAAAAATTGAATACAAGGGGATGAAAAATGTTGAAGTCAATTTCCCGCTTATCGAGGACATTACAATGGAAGTAGCAAAAAAATACGGCATGCTTCAGCCAGGTGAGAGTTCGACAAAAGCTGTAAGAGCAGTATTCTTCATCGACCCGAAAGGCATTATTCGTACAATAATTTATTACCCACTGAGCATGGGTCGCAACTTTGACGAACTCTACAGGGTACTTATCGGTCTGCAGACAGCTGATGCATTCTCTGTTGCATTGCCTGCCGACTGGAGACCTGGTGATGATGTTATCGTGCCGACTGCAGGATCATGCGGCGTTGCAAAATCGCGCATGGAAGGCAAGGAAGATATGACATGTTATGACTGGTTCTTCTGTACCAAAAAGCTTGAAAAAGAGAAAGTGCTTAAAACAATCCTGAAGAAATAAGTCTGAAAGTGTTAAAGCAATATTCAATTTAAACATTATTAATAATGGAAATAACATTTGATGGCGGGAAAGTAATTACAGCTCATCATCATGGTCATTCAATAAGGACCGATCAGCCTGTCAATAATGGCGGAACGGATAGCGCTCCTTCACCATTTGATTTGTATATGGCTTCAATAGGAACATGTGCAGGTATTTATGTCAAGTCGTTCTGCGATAACAGAAAAATCCCGGCAGATGATATTAAAATGATCCTGACAACACAGTATAATAAGGAAACAGGTCTCCCGGTCAACATTAAGATCGATATCCGGATACCTCCTGAATTCCCGGAGAAATACAGAAACTCCCTGATAAATGCTGCAGAGCTGTGTAAGGTCAAAAAATCAATTGCAAGTCCTCCGGTATTTGAAATTGTTACCTCAGTGAAATAATCGATCCATACCTGTCGGATAAAAACAATTTGCCCGTCATTATTCCTGTTTACAACACAGGCATGACGGGCAAATATTTATAAAGTAAGTGGAAAAAATTATTCAATATACATATTGATCAGCTGTTCGTAGAGCTCCTGCTTGCCACTTATTACTTTGGGTTCTCCGAATTCTGCAGCCAGATCTCTTAGTTTTTCGAGAGTAAGTTTGCCTTTTTCGAAATCCTTACCAGGTCCCTTATCAAATGAAGCATATCTATTCTTCCTCATCTTAAGATAATCGCTTTCATTCAATAGCTTATCTGCAATCACAAGTGCCCTTGCAAAATTATCCATACCACTAACATGTCCTATGAATAAATCCTCAAGGTCAGTGGAATTCCTTCTTTTGCGTGCATCAAAATTGATGCCTCCTGTTGTGAATCCGCCTGCTCTGAGAATAACCATCATTGCTTCGGTCAGTTCATAAATATTTGTCGGGAATTCATCAGTATCCCATCCGTTCTGGTAATCACCCTTGTTTGCATCGATACTTCCAAGCATGTCTGCATCGGCAGCAACCTGAAGATCATGAGCAAATGTATGTCCAGCAAGAGTGGCATGATTTACTTCAATATTGAGTTTAAAATCCTTATCTAGTCCGTGCTGGCGGAGGAATCCTACAACTGTTGCAGCATCATAGTCATACTGGTGTTTTGTAGGCTCCATTGGTTTAGGTTCAATAAGATAGGTTCCCTTGAATCCATTCTTCCTGCCATAGTCCCTTGCCAGTGTCAACAACATTCCCATGTGGTCGAGCTCTCTTTTCATATCTGTGTTATGTAGAGTCATGTAACCTTCTCTTCCACCCCAGAAAACATAATTCTCACCACCAAGATCTATTGTTGCCTGTATTGCGCTTTTCAGCTGAGCACCTGCATTTGCCACAACTTCAAAATCAGGATTTGTACCTGCTCCGTTCATGTAGCGCGGATTTGAAAACAGGTTTGCGGTTCCCCAAAGGAGTTTAACGCCAGTCTGTTTCTGCATTTCTTTCATAACAGGAACAAATTTCTCAAGACGTTTTTCAATATCCAAAACTGTTCCTTCACCTCCTACAACGTCAACATCGTGAAAACAATAATAGGGGGCTCCTATTTTGGTAATAAATTCAAAAGCAGCATCAAGCCTCATTTTGATTCTATCTTCGGGTGAAGCATCATTCCACGGATATTGGTGAGTTGCGTTACCGAACTGATCGGTACCGTCACCGCAGAAAGAATGCCAGTATGCAATTGCAAAGCGAAGATGATCCTTCATCTTCTTGCCCGAAACAACCTGCTCAGGATCATACCATCTGAAAGCCAAAGGATTCTTTGACTTTTTGCCTTCAAATTTAATCTTGCCGATGCCGGGATAATACTCTTTTTTCACTTTTGCCATATTTTTAAGTATTTAGTTTAACATTAAATTTACTTGCACAATTTAGAAAACTTTATGAAATTCAGAAAATTCTTTTGTCTCTTTATTGATTTATTTATTAATTCTGAGCTGATAATCGTATTAAAAAAATTCACGATCTAAACAGACTCCAGAGATTTCTTCCATAGTTCATAAGCCGATTCATAGGCTTTAATTTTTGATTTATCAGGTTTTGTAATTCCCACTTCCTTAAGACCGGCAAAAGCCTCCTGTGCTGATTTGTAGTATCCGCATCCTATCCCTGCTCCTCTTGCCGCACCAATAGAGCCATCGGTGTTGTACAGATGTATCTCTGTTCCCGAGATACATGAAAGTGCCTCTCTGAAAATAGCGCTCTGGAACATATTTGCAGCTCCGGCTCTTATTACGGAAGGAACGATGCCTGTTTCTTTCATTATGTCAAGACCATACCTTATTGAAAAAACGATACCTTCCTGAGCTGCTCTGAAAAGATGTGCATTTGAATGGGAATTGAAATTAATTCCATTTATCCTTGCTCCAATGTCTCTGTTGCCAAGCATCCTTTCTGCTCCGTTTCCAAACGGCAGTATTGAAAGGTTTTCCGAACCTACGGGGATTTTTTCTGCCAGTTCATTCATCTGCTCATATGAAAGATTATTGCTGGCATTTCTCCTTAACCAGGAATTCAGTATTCCGGTTCCGTTTATACACAGCAGGACTCCCAGGCGCGGTTTTACTTCAGAATGGTTTACATGAAGAAAAGTATTTACCCTTGACAAAGGATCGTATTTCTTCTGATCAGTCACACCATAAATAACTCCTGAGGTGCCGGCTGTTGCAGCAACTTCGCCGGGTTCAAGAACATTGAGTGAAAGAGCATTGTTTGGCTGATCTCCTGCCCGGTAGGCAACTGGTATGCCCGCCGGCAATCCAAGTTCCTCTGCGATTGCTTTTTCCAGTTTGCCCTGTTGTGAGAATGATGGTACTGCCTTTGCAAGCAGATCCTTATCGAACCCAAGATCATCAAGCAGTTCCTTTGAGATCTCATTCCTCGGGAAATCCCAGAATATCCCTTCAGAAAGGCCTGAATAAGTTGTCAGCAGTTCCCCTGTCATGCGTAGTGCAAAATAATCTCCGGGCAGCATTATCTTATATATTTTCTTAAAAAGTTCCGGTTCATTTTCCTTTACCCATGCCAGTTTTGTCGCAGTGAAATTCCCCGGAGAATTAAGGAGATGGGACAAACAAAATTCCTTGCCCAGCCTTTCGAATGATTTTTCCCCATATTCAACTGCTCTTCCATCGCACCAGATAATAGATGGCCTGAGCACTTTATGATTTTTATCAACCGCTACCAGTCCGTGCATCTGATAGGAAATACCTATTGCACCAATTTTATTTTTTGCGGGACCAAGCTGTTTATTACAGTCAGCAATGGCAGATTTCAGGTTTGCCCACCAGATCTCAGGATCCTGTTCTGCCCATCCGGGCCTGTTTGCGATGATCTTCATTTCATCTTTTGGATAAAAAGCCGATGCAAGGCATTTGCCCGATTCACCGTCAATTACTGAAGCTTTAACCGAAGAGCTTCCCAGATCAATTCCAAGTAGTAGCATATGTTTTAATTTTGAGTGACTTTTAGTAACTGTTTAATTTAACAAAACTGTTCAACTTAACAAAATCCAGCTAACAAGAACAATGTTAAAGTTAAGATTTTTTATTTAAGGCATCCCTCTATTTATCCAAATATTAAGATATTTTTAATCTTAACATTCAATCAGGGTATTCCCAGGATATCCGTGTATCTATGAGCTATGTACCATTCCAGATCATGCTCTGGCTTTTCAAGTCCTTCGGGAAGCGGTCTTTTCGAAAATGTCTGGAAATAAAGGATACAGGCATCCCTCCATATCTTTGCATCCCGTTCCTGTTTAACTAACAGTGATTTTACACTTTCAAATCTTTCCTTGTCAATAAAATTTTTCAGTGATTCCCATTGAGCCTGCATCTGCTGAACAGTTTTCACACCATCATGATACATGAAACACAGTTCGTCCCAAAGGCTCCTCCCTGATTTCACCCTATAGTCCCAGGATACATGATGAAACCAGAGAAGAAGATTTTCCGGACAACTCTCTCTGTTTTCATAAAGATCTCTTACAGGAGGAAAATACTGGCTAACAGCGTTACTGCCCGAAGATGTTCTGTTAAATCCTATCCCTTTCTCATCAGCCCTGTGATAATAAACAGAAGTCCAGTCCTGCCTCCCCTTGCTCACCCAGGGGCCCGGACCATAATGATGTCCCTCATACATAATATGATGCAGCCCGAGAGGAGTCATGTAATTCACAGCTGCTTCACGCGAACCAAGCATTATGCCTGCAATTGTATTTACTGCAGCGGGGTCGTTCGAGAAAGTCATTCTGATCCACTCGTCAGCGATCTCTTCAGAACTGAGATACGGGTCCCAGGCAAGACGACCGTAAGCATACCAGTTTGATTGTGCGATGAGATGACCTGTCCAGTTTCTTACATCCCCCGTGTTTGCCACTCCTGCTATGGCTGTGAGCGAATGATTTTCAAGGGATCCGTCAATGACCCTGGCTACAAGTGATCCTTTGCCCTTTGCGTATGTGTCAGATTTAAGACACTCCTCAAAAAGTGGTGCGAGATAAACAAGGTGCGTTGAAGAACCAAAGTATTCCTGGGTTATTTGCAGTTCCGGCATAAGAGGTGTTGCCGGCATAGCTCCGAACAGCGGATGGAAAGGCTCCCTTGGCTGAAAATCTATCGGACCATTCTTCACTTGTATTATCACATTCTTTCTGAACTTACCGTCAAGCGGAACAAATTCATTATAAGCCTGTTTTGCCCTGTCATCAGGGACATTATTATCATAGACAAACGCCCTCCACATTATTATACCTCCATGGGGAGCAACTGCATCAGCGAGTGTGTTTGCACCATCAGCATGGCTCCTTTTATATTCCTGTGGGCCGGGTTGCCCTTCGGAATTTGCTTTCACAACAAAGCCTCCAAAGTCAGGTATATAGCTGTATATCTCATCAGCCTTATTCTTCCACCATCTAATCACATCAGGATCAAGAGGATCGGCCGTTTTCAGCTTCCCGATCTCAACCGGCGCACTGAATCGAGCCGTCAGATATACCTTAATTCCATAAGGCCTGAACACATCAGCAAGAGCGGCAACCTTCACAAGATAATCCCTGGTAAGTATAAGGGCATTCGCATTTACATTCGTAAGCACCGTGCCGTTAATACCGACTGATGCGTTTGCCCTTGCATAATTGATATATCTCTCATCAATCTGACCGGGAAGTGATTGCCAGTTCCACAGTGATAATCCTGCATATCCCCTCTCAACCGACCTATCAAGGTTATCCCAATGGTTCAGCAAACGGATATCAATTTTTGGAACATGGCTTAACGAAAGAGAGCCTATCGGCTGATTAGTCTGCAAAAGCCGCAGAAAATTAAAAATGCCATACATAACACCTGCATCATTGTTTGCTGCAATTACAATCACCTTTTTGCCCTTATATTTTGTACTGACTATTGTATAACCTTCCTGACCGAGTCCGGACAATTTATCCTGAAGATTCAATGACCCGATAATAGCAGATCCGGACGGGGTGCCGGCTATTACAATTCTTTTCTTACTGAATGAACTCAGGGCCGGTATTTCACGGCCAAGCAAGCCTTCAAGACCTTTTTCAAGTTCTCTTTTTGCAGCCAGGATAACCGGAGAGTCGCCTTCAACGATAAATCCTTCTATCTGTTTATTATAGCTTTTAAGGACTTCACGGTCTGCAATAACATCATATCTCAGCCATAGTCTGTAACCATCTTCAGCCCTGGTTTCATAAGAATTGAAAATGATTAGTCCGGTTAGAATAATTGAGTACAGGTATTTCATAATTACTGCTTTTTATTTGATTTTAAACATTATGATTCTTTAAGTGAAGACTGTCGTATTATAAGTTTATGATTAAGAATTACAGTATTAAGATTTTGATCCTGCGGATCATTAAGCTTGTTCAGCAGCATTTTCATTGCAAGCTCTCCCATTTCCCGGGCTGGATAATCAACGGTTGTCAGATTCGGCGTAACATACTGGCTCACAGGCTCATTATTAAACCCTGCAACAGCTATCTCATCGGGTACCCTGATGCCTGCCTTCTGAAGCTCAAGAATTATTGTCACACCTGTTGTGTCGTTGGAAGTAAAAATACCATCAGGCCGGTGTTTCATCTTTAATATGCTATTCACTAAATCAATTCCTGACTTGTTTGACATATCCCCTACAACAAGCATCCTGTTATCGAATTCAATATTATTGTCAATAAGCGCCTGCCTGTAACCTCTGAAACGTTCGTAATAGACATTTCGAAGCATGTTCCCTCCAAGATGCATTATCTTCCTGCATCCGCGGGATATAAGATGTGAGGTAAGCTCGTAACCAGCTTTATAATTATCAATAACGACATTTACACAACCGTTGCAATCCATTACACGATCAAAAAAAACGATCGGTATACCTCTGTTGAAAAAACTCTTGAAATGATTTGCATTCTCGGTATCGGAGGCAAGAGAAACAAGAAGCCCGTCAACGCTGCTGTTAAAGAGGGTATTTATACAAACGATCTCTTTTTCCCACGACTCCTGCGATTGTGTAATGATCAGTCCATATCCGTTCCGGGAAGTTTCTTTCTCAATGCCCGACAGCACTGAAGCCATAAAGTAACTTTTAAGCTTCGGGACAACTACTCCTATGGTATTAGTGCGTTTCTGCCTGAGGTTGCTTGCAAACTTATTATGCCTGTAACCCATCTCGCTTGCACATGCCAATATTTTCTTTTTCGTGGCACTGCTTATATGCGGATGATTCTTCAAAGCCCGGCTGACAGTGGAAGGTGACAAACCCAGGGCTTTTGCCACATCATAAATAGTTATATCCTTATTCTCTCTCACAAACCATATTAATTACCAAATATAAGTAAAATATGAGTTTTTGCCTTTCCGACACAGAATTATTGCAATCGGTTGCCAAAACTCCTTGAATTTATTCCCTGTATTGATGTTAAAACTCATTTCTAACAGGAATAAATACCTGCTATTCTATCTTTTATGTTTTTAATAAAAGATATTTCTTTTGAAACACTCTTTGATTTTTTTACGATATTTGTGTAAGATCATTATTGCATCGATAAACAACTAAATAACCCTATGATGGAAAGAAGAAAATTCATTGCCAGTTCAGTTACAGCTGCTGCAGGGACAATTATTCTGCCTACAATCGTTCCGGCATCTGTTATCGGTAAAAATCCGCCCAGTGATAATATCAATATTGGATGGATTGGCTGCGGAAGGCAAGGGAGAGGCGACGTAAGAGAAGTAATGGGCTTTGATGTGGCAAGGGTGATAGCTGTCTCTGACGTTGATTCCAAAAGGATGACTCTCGGGAAAGAGTATGTTGATAATTTTTATTCAAAGAAAACAGGCAATACAAATTATGTCAGTGCAAAAACATTCAGTGATTATAAGGAAATGTTCCTTGATAAATCAATTGATGCTGTTCTTATAACCACTCCGGACCATTGGCATTCCCAGCCGGCTCTCGAGGCTGCACTTGCCGGAAAGGATATCTACCTTGAAAAACCAACTTCTCTCACAGTAACTGAAGGCCGTCTGCTGAGCGATGTTGTCAGACGTAAAAAAATAATCCTTCAGGTTGGCACACAACAGCGTTCAAGTTTCCAGTGGAGACTAGCAGCAGAACTTGTAAGAAACGGCCGCATAGGGAAATTACATACTGTTAAAATAGGGCTTCCCGGAGACCCGTCCGGACCGGAAGCACCCGAAATGCCTTTGCCAAAGAACCTGAACTATGATATGTGGCTGGGTTCAACGCCAGAAGTGTATTATACCGAAACAAGGGTTCATCCTCAGGTTGGTTTCGATCGTCCCGGATGGCTCAGGTGCGAACAGTTTGGTGCCGGAATGATAACAGGATGGGGCCAGCATCATTATGACTCCGCTGCATGGGGAATGGATACTGAGTTAACAGGCCCCGTATCAATTCAGGCTGTTGCCCAGTTCCCTAAATCAGGACTATGGGATGTACATGGTGACTTTATGTCTGTAGCTGAGTACAGGAATGGGATAACACAGCTTACAAGCGGCACCTATCCTAACGGAGTAAGATATGAAGGCACTGAAGGATGGATATTCGTTTCACGCGGAAGCTACAGGGCTACGGCAAGTGACCCCATCACCCAGGCGCAGGAATCAAAAGCTCTTGACGCCAGTGATCCAAAAATACTATCGTCAGTGATCGGCCCGAATGAAATACATCTGTATGAAAGCAATTCTCAGCCCGGTAACTGGCTTGATTGTATAAAATCGCGCAAGGAACCGATTTCTCCTGTGGAAACAGGACACAAAGCATGTACAGTATGCCTTATTACCCATATTGCTATGAAAGTTGGAAGAAAGCTTAACTGGGATCCTGACAAAGAGAGATTCATAAACGACGATGAAGCTAACAGCATGCTGTCACGCCCGCAACGTGCTCCATATGGGACCAACTACGTAAAGATAAGCTGATCAGATGCTTGTAAGAGCAGGGATTATTTATTTAGGTAATTGATCTTTGCAGCTCAATGCCGTAAAGCATTAACGCCTTTTTTCCCTGTAGATACATTCCTGCATACCACATGCCTTGCAACCATAAACAGCTTTGTGTACTTTGCTACCGATGCCTATGATCCCGCTTACCGACTTAACGGGATCCATAAGAGCTGATTGAGTGAGTATTACACCGCAGTGATTATCCGGCATAAGATCAAAAAGTATATGCTGCTCAGACACATCCCAGCCACAATAGCCGGGGCTGTAGCGATTTGTGATTTTCTTTCCACACATTTTTAATGTTCTCTCCAGATGATCTTGCATCAGATCAGCTGCAGCCTCAACTGTTTCAGTTCCAACAATATCGTAAATATATCCGCGGAGAAAATCTCCTTCAGCAACAGCTTTCCGGCCCCTGATACTAATTTCTTTACCGGCTGTACAGAGAAAGAGAGCAACAGACTCTGATCCTTTGAGATTCTTAAAAATTATTGCTCCCGCATTAAACGAGGACTTTCCGATCCCTATAATATTTCCATTTTCAATAAATCCCGGATTATCAAAGATTCTGTATTCTGCTTTTATGCCGGCAATATCTTCACAATCCTTAAGCAGCTCCTTCAATAACATGCCAATAATATCCCCGGGCTCACTATTATCACAACCGAGGATCCTTTCAATCCGGGCAATATCAATTTTAAGATCCCTGAAATCGAAATTAAAAATATTTGTGTCCATCACTGCCTGTGTTTTCGTCTCAGCAGAGTTTCTTAATTTCTGTTTATGGTTCCGGATGCCTGATACCTGATTCGCTTACTATTCTGGCAACTATTTCCTCCCATCCATTGGTTTTCATACAAAAAAGGAAGTTATAACTGCTTTTGCTGGAAATGATCAACAAACCTTACGGCATAGTCATCCCTGCCCAGAAGCAGATCGGCAGCTCTGACAATGGCCGTTATCTTTTCCGGGTTGGCAATGGGACAGCTAAGCCCGTTATAAATCGACATGGCCATAAAAGCAGCATTCAATGATTCCCTGTCTGGCAATCCGAAAGAAATGTTACTTGCCCCCAATGTAATATTATTTCCAAGTTTCTGATGTACAAGCCTTATAGTTTCAAGGGTTACAATACAGGCACGGGGATCAGCACTCACAGCCATTGCCAGGGGATCGATTATCACATCTTCTTGTTTTATGCCTGCACGAATTGCTCTTTCAATAATCTTTTCAGCAATTGAAAGTCTTTTTTCAGGATCATGAGTAATTCCATCGTCATCCATGCAGAGCCCGATAATTGCAGCACCGAATTCTCTGGCAAGCGGAAGCAAAGTATTCAGCGACCTTTCTTCGCCATTGACTGAATTAATCAGGCATTTCCCCCTGGCGACTCTGAGAGCTGCTTCAATAGCTGCAGGATTGGGAGAATCAATGCACAAAGGGACATCAAAATTGTCTTGTAACACTTTAACTGTCTCAGGAAGAAGCCTTACATCATCAACACCCGGAAAACCAACATTCACGTCGAGCACATCAGCCCCTTCATCTATCTGTTTTTTTGCAAGTTCAAGAACATAATCCTTATTATTCTCCAGGAGGGTGTTTACAAGCTTTTTTCTTCCTGTGGGATTAATGCATTCTCCGATTATTACAACCGGTCCTTCAGTGTCTATCAAGACTTCCTTGTCGCTACCTCTTAAAATTGTTATCATTATTTTTAAGCTAAAATAAATCTGTTTTACTTGTGATCTGATTCCCGATTATTTATCACAGGGGCCGCTTTTCATCTATGACACCAGCTGATTAAGATAATTAACAGCTCCCTGGGGATCCGGCGAATAGAAGTCGGCTCCTATGCTAATGCAAAAATCCATTGTAACAGGGGCGCCTCCAACAAGTATCTTCGATCCGGAATAATTCTCCCTGATCGCAGCCACAGTTTTTTTCATGTTTTCCATTGTCGTCGTAAGCAGTGCAGAAAGTCCTATCACCGCATCAGGATTTTCAGCTATTGCTTTCAGAAATTTATCTGTACTAACATCAACGCCAAGGTCTATAACTTCCCATCCATTACCCTCAATCATCATAGCAACAAGGTTCTTTCCGATATCGTGAAGGTCGCCCGACACAGTCCCTATAATGAATTTGCCCTTTCGCTTAGTCTCCCCTGACTGGAAAAATGGCTTAAGGTGCTTCATTGCACTGTTCATGGCTTTTGCAGCCATAAGCATCTGTGGAACATAAATTATCTTCCTGCTGAATTTATCACCAACAAGCGACATTGCCGGAATAAGGGCTTTATCAAGAATATCGCCAGGTTTAATGCCTGATTCAAGTGCCTGTCTGGTAAGCTCATCAGCTCCATCCTGCCCTTTCATATCCGGAGGATAGGGAGAAGACTTGTCGCTCTTTCCAAATTCAACGCAACGTGAAATTCTCTCAAGAAGTTCATCCATATATTAATTTTTATGCTATTACACCCAAAAATATATCTAATATCAATATTACTTGATACCGTGTCAAATTTATTAATAAAATTCGGCTCTGCAACCGATTGCATACGCCTGTTTGCAATTTTGAACTGCTGAAAAAACAGATAATAAATGTTATAAAAAACATTTACTTTGTCCGTGTATAGAGTTTTGTCTTTTTTGTACAAGTAACTTTGTCCCGACCTGAAATTAACTAATGGTTTTCACACAGGCAGGTCCAAAGGGGCTTTTTGTTTCAGGGTGGAAAAAGCAGTAAGACTGAAGAGATTTGATTTGTGATAAAAACATATCTTTAAATCGATAAATATCTGAAATATGAGACTAAGTATATTCCTGATTGTGGCATTAGTATTTATATCCTGTAGTAATGAAAAAATGAATTATCCTCTGACTAAAATGGAAAATATTGCCGATACCATATTTGGTACTATTGTACCAGATCCCTACAGATGGCTTGAAGACGATATGTCGGCAGAGACAGCGGAGTGGGTTCAGGCCCAGAACAGGGTTACTTTCGGATACCTTGATAAGATACCATACAGGGAACAGATAAGGGAACGCCTTACCCAGATGTGGAACTACGAAAAATTCAAAATCCCCTTCATTGAAGGAGAATACACATATTTTTCCAAAAATGACGGACTGCAAAACCAGTATGTTTATTACCGTCAGAAAGAGGATGGATATCCTGAACTCTTTCTTGATCCAAATACATTTTCGGAAGACGGCACTACATCCCTTGCAGAGATGGGCTTCTCAAAAGATGGCAAGCTCCTTGCATATGCAATATCAGAAGGTGGTTCCGACTGGCGCAAGATAATAGTGATTGATGCAAATACAAAGGAGATCATCGGAGATACTCTCAGGGATATCAAATTCACTTCAATATCATGGCAAGGTAACAAAGGATTCTACTATTCCAGTTATGACAGGCCAGATGGCAGTGAGCTGTCGGCAAAAACTGACCATCATAAATTGTATTATCACAGGCTCGGGACTTCTCAAAAAGATGACAAGGTTGTCTTTGGGGCAGATATTAAAAGAAGATACGTAGAAGGATTTGTTACTGATGATGACAGGTATCTGATTGTGGCAGCCGCCAATTCAACAACTGGTAACGAATTGTATATTAAGGATCTCAGCCGCCAGAACAGTTCTTTTAAAACAATTGTCAGCAACTTTGATAATAACCACTTTGTTTTGCATAATGAAGGGTCCCTGCTATTTATTTTTACTAATCTCAATGCTCCCAATGGCAAAGTAATAACTGTTGATGCAGAACGGCCCGAAGTTAAAAACTGGAAAGATCTCATTCCCGAAACAGAAAACGTCCTTCAGGCTTCATCAGCATCAGGATTCATTTTTGCCAATTATCTTAAAGACGCAATATCTTCTGTAAAGCAGTTCGATCTGGAAGGAAGGCTTTTGCGTGAACTTGTCCTTCCGGGACCGGGAAGTGCTGAGGGATTCAGCGGAAAACAGACAGACAAAGCGATCTTTTACTCTTTTACAAACTATATCACTCCTGCTGTAATGTATAAAATGGATCCTGCAACAGGGAATGTGGATATATATAAGAAACCTGTTACAATGTTCAATGAAGAAGATTATCATTCGGAACAGGTCTTTTATAATTCAAAAGATGGCACCAGGGTTCCGATGATAATAACATATAAGAAAAACACCCCCCTTAACGGGAAGAATCCCACTCTCCTTTACGGTTACGGAGGGTTCGGCGTAAGTGAAACACCGGAATTTTCAGTAACCAGCGCCGTTTGGATGGAAATGGGTGGAATATATGCTGTTCCGAATCTGAGGGGAGGCGGGGAATATGGTGAAAAATGGCATCTTGCCGGCACAAAAATGAATAAGCAGAATGTATTCGATGATTTTATTGCTGCAGCAAATTTCCTGACAGAGAATAACTACACATCGCAGCCTTATCTTGCTTTGAGAGGAGGATCAAACGGTGGTCTTCTTGTGGGCGCTGTAATGACCCAGCGCCCTGATCTTATGAAGGTTGCCTTGCCGGCTGTCGGAGTTCTTGACATGCTGAGGTACCACAAATTTACTGCTGGTGCCGGATGGGCCTATGATTACGGAACTGCAGACGACAATCCTGAAATGTTTAATTATCTTCTCGGATATTCACCGGTTCATAATGTCAGGGAAGGCACTTCCTACCCTGCAACATTTATCACAACAGCAGATCACGATGACAGAGTAGTTCCCGCCCATTCATTCAAATTTGCTGCCCGGCTTCAGTCAGCACAGGCCGGACCTGATCCGGTACTTATAAGGATAGAAACAAATGCCGGTCATGGTGCCGGAACTCCTGTCAGCAAATCAATAGAACAATATGCCGATATTTTCAGCTTCACCCTTTGGAACATGGGAATAAAAGAATTGAAATGATATGGATCTTAAAGTTCTCAGGAGCGGAATAGCAGGATCAGGCTTTGCAGCAAAATTCCATTACGAAGCACTCAGGAGAGTCTTCGGCGTTAATGTGCAGATTGCAGGAGCCTATTCCCCAAACCGCAGCCACCTTGAACAATTCACCGGGGCAAGAAATATTAAAGCATTTAAAAACCTTGATGAATTAATTGCTAATGTTGATGTCGTTCATGTCTGCAGCCCGCCTTCCACCCATGAACCAATAAGCATCTCTGCACTTGAGAACGACCGGCATGTAATTGTTGAAAAACCCTTTACCGGTTACTTCGGTGATGGAACAAGTTCCTTTAACGGAGATACATTTCCCCGTGAAACCGGTCTTGAGCAGGCTCTCGCCAGTGTAAAAAGGATGATCGAAGCGGAAAAAAAAAGCAAGGGAAGGATAATGTATGCTGAGAACTGGATATATGCTCCGGCAGTAATGAAGGAAAAAGAGATCATTGAAAAAACAAGGGCCCAGATCCTCCGGATATATGGGGAAGAATCACATTCAGGCTCACATTCAAAGAGTTACGGACAGTGGAGATTCTCTGGCGGTGGATCATTGATAGGAAAGGGTTGTCATCCCTTATCTGCTGCATTATATTTCAAGCAGATTGAAGGAAAGGTGCGTTACTCCAGACCGCTTAGGCCCCGGTCTGTTTCTGCGAGGACACATGCAATAACAAGGATGCAGAATTACTCGGATGAAAAATATCTTCGCACAGGTTACACTGATGTTGAAGATTTTGCACAGTTACATGTTGTTTTTGAAGACGGTACAATTGCCGATATTTTTGCCAGTGAACTTGTATTGGGAGGTGTCAATAACAGGATTGAGATATTCACAAGCAACCACCGGACAATATGCAACATAGGCCCTAACAATGCCATGCAAACATATACGCCTGACGGTAAGCATTTCAATGATGTGTACATTGTTGAGAAGACTGAGACAAAATCCGGATGGTCCTCAGTATCGCCGGACGAATCGTGGTTTAACGGATACCAGCACGAAATGGAAGCATTCTACAGATCGGCAGCTAATGACACAGCCCCGGAAAGCGATTCGACACTTGCTGCCGACACGATAGCAACAATATATGCCGGATACCTCTCAGCTGAAAGAAAAGGCGCTGAGGTAGCAGTTACACTTATTGACCAAATATAAGATTGATCAGGATATCATCAATCAGCCGTTTTATTTAAAAAAGAGAAAGGGAGTATATTCCCGGAAACAGTTTAATACTCCCAATCAATATTTTCTGTACAGCAACGATTCTAAAAAATATACCTGATAGATAATGCTGCGCCATCAGGGAAAAAATGGGAATACCCTACAAAGTTGAATGATGGTTTCCAGTCAAGGCTCAGATTAACAGGTATTTCTTGAAAACTATATTCTAAACCTATTATACCATCTATTCCGACAACTAAATAGTCTTTGCCTCTATCACCCCAATTCGTATTGTCCCCGTTATAGAAACCGAGATGAGCACCCCCACCATAATACCATTTCAGGCGGTTAACGTCAAATACCGGATTATGAATCTCATATAAACCTGTAACTTCTAATCCATGCCATCTGGTAGTAAGAAGACCTTCAAAAGCAGCTTTATCACCAACGAAATGTTTAACAGTCAAGCCAAGGAAAGGACCTCCACGAAAACCAATACCCGTATTATAATCCTGAGCTGTTGAAACAGTCACAATGCATATTGCCAGGGCAAATGATAATAATAACTTCTTCATGATACATGCTTTATTAATTAGATCCCGCAAACTTAATAAAATTTTATTTCTTCAAATATGAAACACCGTTTCAGGCTACATATTCCCTCTAAATAATTTTCAGCACAAAGATTGTCCCCTTCTGAATTTTCAAGGAATTTTTAAATAGTTATCAATGTTTCTTGTGATAAAATATGAAAAAATGTAATTTTCGCCTTTTTACACCATGTTTTACCAGCCTAAGCCTCCAGTCGGCGGAGAAGTACTGGTATTTTGAACTTTAAACTGATTAATATTATCTGACAATGCCACTAAATATCCTTGACAACCTGCCGGCAGTTAAGATCCTTGAGAACGAGAACATTTTCGTGATGAAACAGACCCGTGCTGTTCATCAGGATATAAGGCCTCTCCAGATCCTTATATTTAATCTCATGCCTGTAAAGATAACAACTGAGACACAGATATTGAGGCTTCTCTCGAACACACCACTTCAGGTTGAGATAACACTTCTTTATACAAAAATGCATCTGTCAAAGAACACTCCTAAGGAACATCTTGATGCATTCTACAAGACATTCGATGATATATCAACCCGCAAATATGACGGAATGATAATTACCGGTGCTCCTATTGAGCATCTTGAATTTGAGGAGGTTGACTACTGGGAAGAGATGGTGAAGATAATGGACTGGGCCGATAGCCATGTAACTTCGACAATGTTTATCTGCTGGGCATCCCAGGCAGGCCTTTATCATCATTACGGCATACCGAAATACATGAGGGATGAAAAGATATTCGGAGTCTTTCAACATAAAATACATAACAAGACAAATTTACTGATAAGGGGTTTTGACGATGAGTTCCTGGCGCCGCATTCAAGGTACACGGAAATAAGAAAAGAAGATATAATTAAAGTAAAGGAGCTTGAAATACTCGCCGATTCGGAAGAGGCAGGAATATATCTTGTAGCTTCAAAAGATCTTAAAAGGATCTTCGTAACCGGTCATTCCGAGTATGATCCTATGACGCTGAATTCGGAATATGAAAGGGATTTAGCAAAGGGACTAAATATAAAGATGCCAAAGAATTATTATCCGGACAATGATCCTTCTCAGGTTCCTCTTGTCAAATGGAGAAGCCATGCCAACCTGCTGTTTTCAAACTGGCTCAATTACTGTGTCTACCAAGTCACGCCTTATCTACTTGAAAACGGGCAGAAGTCTTCCTGATCCAGATAGAAATTAAAAAAAAATAAGTATAATTGCAAGCCAGTATTCTCGAACACTATTACCAAATATAATTATCAGAATCATGAGTAGTTCAACAAATGAAAGTAAGAAAATGACTGTTGCAATTGGTTGTGATCCTAATGCGTCAGCCTTAAAAGAAATTATTATTGCTCAGCTAAAGAGCTTTGGACATGAGATTAAGGATTTTGGAAGCGATGACCCCATATATGCAAGGGTAGCTTTCTCAGTTGGCGAAGCTGTTGCTGCAGGGAAATATGATCGTGGTATCCTTCTGTGCGGAACCGGGATAGGAATGAGCATAGCTGCCAATAAAGTTCCCGGAGTATACGCAGCCCTGGGTACGAACACATACTCGGCTGAAAGAGCTATAAAAAGCAATAACGCAAATGTGCTTACGATAGGTGCATTCACAACCGGAGTCGAGGTAGCCAAACAGATAGTAAGGGTATGGATGGAATCCGAATGGAAGACAGGTACTCCTTCTGAAGCAAAGGTCGCTGCCTATGTTGAATATGGTAAAAACCATCAGAAATAACATCTCCGGCAAGCCTTATAAATGATGGATAATAACGAATTATTAAAACTGGAAAGTACTGCACTTAATATCAGACGCAACATATTACGCCTGATAAGAGCAGGACAGGCAGGACATGTTGGAGGAGCTCTCTCTTCTGTCGAAATATTGACTGCCCTTTATTTTAACATCCTTAATGTTGATCCTAAAAACCCAAAATGGCCGCTTCGTGACCGTTTTGTACTTTCTGCCGGGCATAAATGCCTTGTCCTTTATTCTGCATTGGCAGAAAAAGGTTTTTTTGACAAATCAGTTCTGGATACCTATGGTGATCTTGACAGCATTATCCCGGGACACCCGAACATGCATAAGCTGCCGGGTGTAGAAACAAATACGGGAGCGCTGGGACATGGCCTCTCAATAGCCGGCGGTATGGCGCTGGGACTTCGTATGGACAAATCACCTGCAAAAGTGTTTGTCCTGATGGGTGACGGTGAACTTGCCGAGGGATCAAATTGGGAAGCAGCATCAGCTGCCTCAATGCATAAACTTGACAATCTTCTTGTTTTTGTAGACCGTAATAAACTGCAGATCAGTGGCCCTACAGTGGATGTAATGAGCTACGAGCCCCTGGATGAAAGATGGAGATCATTCGGATGGAGTGTCAGAACTATCGACGGTCATAATATCGCGGCTATTATAAATAATGTGAAAGATATGCCTTTCGAGAAAGGTAAGCCTTCACTGATAATTGCCGATACTATTAAATCAAAAGGTCTCAGTTTTGCTGAAGAGAAAGTGAACTATCATTACTGGAAAGCTACACCTGAAGAATTGGAGCTGGCAGAGAATGATCTGGATCTGATTGAAAAAGAACTGAAAGAAAAAATAGAAAGGAGCGCAGGGAAATGAACGAAATGAAAGATCCCAGAAAAACTTTTGGTGAAGCATTGCTTGAAGCCGCAGAGAAGAATCCTGACATAGTTGCGCTTTCTGCTGACAGTAGTTCAGGATCCGGAATGGGTGCTTTTTTCTCGCGATTCCCTGAAAGACATTTCGAATTTGGAATCATGGAACAAGGCGTGATAGGTTTTGCATCCGGACTTGCAACAACTGGCAAGATTCCTGTCTTTGCAGCAATAGCTCCCTTCGTAACTGCCCGTCCCTTTGAAATGTTCAGGAATGACCTGGGATACATGGATCAGAATGTCAAAGTAGTGGGGCGCTGTGCAGGTCTTACATATAATCAGCTTGGTTCAACCCATCACTCAATAGATGATGTGGCTATTATCAGAACTATCCCGGGTGTCACGGTTATAAATCCCGGCGACCCCGTGACTATTAAAAAGGCTGTCCATGCAATGATAGAACATATAGGGCCCTGCTACCTTAAGATCGGAAGCCCGAAAATGCCTGTTCTATACCCCGAAGATATAGAATTCAAGCTGGGGAAAGGGATAGTTATGCAAGAGGGCAGCGATGTTACTCTGATAGGAACGGGTACTGTTCTGTCGAAAGCCGTTGATGCAGCAAAACTTCTAAAAAAAGCCGGGATAAGTGTACGCCTTATAGATATCCACACAATTAAACCGCTCGACCGCGATCTTATCCTGACTGCCGCCAGGGAAACAGGAAAAATAGTCACTGTTGAGGAACATTTTGTGGCAGGAGGATTGGGAAGCGCTGTGGCAGAATTATGTAGTCAGGAACATCCGGTGAAAATGAAAATGATAGGATTGCCTGATCAGTATGCTAGTAACGGACCATACGAAGAACTGTTGGGAAAATACGGACTTCAGTCTGACCAAATATGTGAAACAATTATCAAATTTCTAAATACTTAATAATCTGTAATCAAATATGAAAAATTCTGGTTCAATGAAAATGTATCTCGCTTTTGCTGCCCTGCTGGCAATTGCCGAGATACTGCTTCTGGCTTTCGGGAAAGGCAGTCTTCCCATTTCAGGGTTGATACTGTTCGTTATGTTTTATGCAATTGCCTTTGCAGTTCAATACACTGAAAAATTAAAAGGACTATCTTTTACCTTTCAGATCTTTGCCTTTGTTTCTTTCACTCTGTATTTCCCTGAAATATTTACAGACTGGGGCTTTGATACCAACAAGCTGATCGTACCCTCGATCCAGGTCATAATGTTCGGAATGGGTACAAAACTGAGCCTTGGAGATTTTGTGAGGGAATTCAAGGAGCCTGTCAAGATCGCAATAGGAACAGTTTTGGTCTTTATTCTTATGCCGCTTGCTGCTCTGCTTATAATACATGTATGGAATTTCCCGCCTGAAGTTGCAGCCGGTATAATATTGATAGGCTGCTGTCCGGGAGGAGCTGCTTCAAACGTAATGACCTATCTGGCTAAAGGCAACTTAGCACTCTCTGTAACCCTTACAACTCTTGCTACTCTAATTGCTCCTGTTGTTACACCCCTGCTGATGAAACTCTTTGCAGGTCAGCTCATAGAAGTTAATGCTCTTGAAATGATGTTGAGTATTGTAAATATGATCATAATTCCAATATTCGCAGGTATTGTTGCTAATAAGCTTCTATACGGCAAACTTGAATGGGTTAAGAAAGACAACAATATGTTCCTTCTTGCAGCCCTTACATTTATTTCAGGCATGATACTAATATTCATCCCATTTCCTGCAGTTGTTAAATCCTTGCAGACAGGTCTTATTCTTGTAGCATGGGCAATAGCTTTGGTGTCGATAACTATAGTTATAATGCGCCGTACAAAAGGCCCCGAAGACTGGATGGATATTGTACTGCCAAAACTCTCTCTGGCTTCAATTATGCTCTATATAGTCGTTGTCGCTGCACATAATAAAACAGCTCTTATTACAATTGGGCCGGCGTTATTTGTCGCTACAATTGTGCATAATACCCTCGGATATATTCTGGCATATGGTGCTTCAAAAGGCCTGCGATTTAACGAAGCAGATACAAGGGCAATTGTGATCGAAGTAGGTCTTAAGAATGCAGGCCTTGCCGTCGGACTGGCCTATGATGTGCTCAGGAGTTCGGCTGCAGCTCTGGCTCCGCTTATCTTCGGTACCTGGATGAATATATCAGCTTCTTCATTGGCAAGTTTCTGGAGTACGCGTGAAATAAAACCGAAACCTGCAAAAAAGATAAAAGCTTAATGCTCCTTTATTATAAAAATGAAAAGGCGCAAGGGTTGAACCCTTGCGCCTTTTTTTATATCTTCCTGCCCCCCTTCTTCAAAGAGAAAATTAAAAAGAGGGACCTGCTCGTAAAACCGGTTTCTATCCTTTCGTCAATGTCGTGATCCTGTACAATCCGGTACTTGCAGTAATATAAAGTATATTCCTGTCTGGTCCGCCCCAGTTAAGATTGGCAGCCACTTCAGGAAGATTTATCCTGCCCAGCAATCTGCCCCTGTTATTGATTATCCATATTCCCTTAGGCCCTGTCGTGAAAATATTACCATCGACATCGATTTTCATTCCGTCAGGGATCTCGTTACTGTCATCCTTCACCTCAACGAATACTTTACCGCCGGTGATAATCCATCCCGGAGCAACGTCAAAAACACGTATGTGCTTCTTGCCGCTGTCAATAACGTAAAGCTTTTTCTCATCAGGTGACAAAACAAGACCATTAGGTGCATCAAAATCATCTGCTATGAGTATGGGTTCTCCTCCCTGTGGAGGCACACGGTATACTCCCTTGAATTCAAGCTCTGCCTTGGCAGGTCCGCCAAGTCCTGGCTGCAGGCCGTAAGCCGGGTCGGTGAACAGGAATGAGCCATCGCTGGCCATAATAACATCATTGGGCGAATTAAGTCTTTTTCCTTTATAAGTACTCGCGATAACCTCAATATCATCTCCGACTTCCCTTGTTATCCTTCTTGTATGATGTTCACAGGCAACAAGCCTTCCCTGTTTATCAAGTATATGACCGTTCGAGTTGTCACTTGGTTTCCTGTAAACGCTTACCCTTCCGTCGAGCGTATAACGATACTTTGTATTGCCCGGAACATCGGAAAAGAACAGGCATCCCCTAGTGTTATCCCATACAGGACCTTCAAGGAACTGGAAACCTTTTGCAAGACAATCAAGAGTTGCATTGGGTGATATAAGATTCCTAACCCTTGAATTCCACACATCAAGCTTAACAGGTTCTGAAGACTGAACCGATTTGATTTTTGCTTCGGCATCAGCAATGCCAAATTGTGTCTGATAAGGAACGGCCTGATCCAATCCGGCAACGTCATATCCAATCCACTCATAGCCTGTTGACAGGGCCATAGCTGCATTCCATGCTTCATCATGCTCAGGGGTCCGCGTCCATCTGCGCCTTAGATCCTCAGTTTCAAAGGCAAGTTCCATCTGGTATTTGTACTCCATAGGAGCAGCTCCTATCTCTTTCGAAACATTCGGGGGAAAAACCCTCAATAGCTCCGAACCAAGATAGCCTTTTTGTTTTCTCAAAGCAGCCACATATACTTCTGAATACATGCGCTCAAAATCCTCGCTCTTCCCTTCACTCACTTTGAAGAACATTTGAAGTTTTATCATCGTTAAGAAATTTTAAGTTTATAATTGGTTTCATTAAAATAATACAACTTTATTTGACGACAGTTACATCGAGTTTTCCCTTTTCAAGGGCAATGCCGTAGATTATCATTTCGAATGGCTCATTTGAATTATTTTCAAATGAATGTATTTCACCAGCCCTTATAGGAATTGCATCCCCATAAGCAACTTCAGCTGTCTCATCATTCACGGTAACAACACCTTTTCCTTTTATAACAAAATATACCTCATCCACCCCTGCATGAAAATGCTTTCCGACAGATGCCTTTGAAGGGATCAGAAGGTGATCGACAAAAGCCCAGTTGGAAACAAACGCTGAAGGACCGATAGCTCTCCTGTAAAAAACAGTGTCTTTGCCTCCGGTCATGTTGGCATAGGGCCTCATCTGATCTTTTGTAAGACTTCCCGTATGGATAAATGTCGGTTTTTCAAGTGTCACCGATGACCTGTCATCATCAAGGTTAAATGTCCCGGTAGGGTCAGCCGAATAATTAAAAGCGCCTCTTTGTGCAGCACCGCCGGGAGCAGCAGCCTGACCGGCCCTTGCAGGAGCAGTGATACGAACATTGAAATTCACCCAGTCAGCAGGTTTATCAGCTGAAGGATTAAAGACAGCGTGAGAATTCCTGGCAGGGCAAGGAACACCAACGGGTGCGGGCAGAGCTGAAGTATGACCGTTCACAGTGAACTCACAATCGCCATCAAGAATCAGGAACATCTCATCCGAATCGAAATGAAAATGATGGCCTATTGAACTTTTTGGCATAAGAGGCCCCTTGTGCATAAAATTAAGATTAGTGACAGCATCCCTGGGGAGAAGAGTCTGCATGTACAATGTCCCTGTTCCGTCATGGACATTCTTACCCGCAAAGGCTTTTGATTTATCATAATGACCTATCCGCTGTGCTAGCGGAATTTTCTTTGCCGTTTGCTGCTGGTTAGCCTGATTTCCTTCCCCATCAGAGATAAAACTCAATACAGAAAAAGAAATAATAACCAGTAAAGCCGTTGAAATGTGTTTTATTTTCATCATAATATAATTTTGATTTTAAAGGCATGATGTAACCGTACATGAAATATATTCATTACGTGTATGTGTTTGAATTCAATCATGTAGGTTTCATCGTAATTAATAGTTTATTTATTGTCGCTAGAAAATGATTAACAAAAAATTTTCGTGAGTATACATTATAACAATATAACAATATTCTGCTAAACTATAAAATATTTTATTAAAATCAATTTCCGTATTTAGACCAAATATAAATTAGCGCTTATTGTGTGCTAATAATGCTTTTTATAGATAAATTCGGAGCTATTTAGTATAATATTAATGCTTAAGGCTTTTTTCTTATTTCAGAATACAATTAATGTCTTTATATTTATTTATATAAATTTTAAAAATAGGAGATAAAACTATGAAAATCAGCAATTCAAGATTCCTGACTTTACTTATTCTTTTATCGGCAGGAATTATTATCAATTCAACAGTTAAGGCACAGCCAACTTCTCTCACAAAAGAAGAGATGCTTTATTATACTTCATTGTGGCAAGGCGACCGCTTTCCTGACGGAAGGCCTAAGGTGCCGGATGATATTATTGAGAGAATGAAATTTGTTTCAGTCACTGAGGCATGGCAGAATCTTAACAGCATGAGAGATGAAGCAAACCAGGGAGCCGCCAGCTTTGGAGAAATCAGAACTCCGGCTTATACAAACCAGTATGTCGGCAACTGGAAACAGTTAAGAGAAGGTGTTGTTATCTGTGGAAGAGCATCAACAATGCATTTTTTGCCTTATCGTCCTGACCTTAACGGACTTATTCAACAGCAGGGAACGAAAGATGGCAGAAGCCGCGGTCAGTACGTCTGGGGAATAGACCAGCTGCAGAAAGGCGATGTATATGTAGCCAATGTCTGTGAAGGAATACTTGATGCATCACACGTAGGAGATAACCTTGGCACAACAATCTGGACAAAAACAGGGAACGGTGCAATAATAAGGGGAACTTTACGTGACATGTTCGGAAACCTTGAAATTGATGAAAACTGGAATGTTTTTGTCCGCGATTTCAGGCCGCAAGCCAACAGTTCCAATCTTTGCATCGGTGTAAACTGCCCCATTCAGGTCGGATATGTAACTGTTATGCCCGGCGATATCGTTCTGGCTACAAATGAAGGTGTATGCTTCATCCCTCCGCAGCTTGCATTAAGAGTCGTTGAAATCTCTGAAAGAACACGAATGCAGGATGTTTGGGCTCACATGGGGGTCAGGGAAGGCCGTTTTACAGCTCAGCAGGCTGATGGCGCCTATACTCCTGAAATGAATGCTGAATTCACCCAGTGGCTAAAAGATAATGTTAATACAATGGGCAAGTTTTTTGACAATCCTAAAAAAGCACCGTCACCAGAATTCATCCGTGCCCTCATCAAGGAACGTGAAGCAAGATTTGCACCACAGAAATAGTAACTAAAACTAATATATGACAATGCTTACAGCACCTTATGGATTAGCTTAAATGCTTATTTTTGGTGTTAAATGCTCTTAATTTAACAGACCGGCCAGCCTTTAGATAGTAATTTTGAAAAAAATTACTATTTTTAAGGCGAAGTTCCGGTCTTTTTTTCAGGACCAAAAGACTAGTAAAAACCAATTTACAAAACATATTTTTATGAAACCAAGCGAAAAACAACTAGTAATAGGAAGACGCAATGCCCTTAAAATGATGGGCCTCGGCTCAGCCGGAATGCTGGCTGCAGGTTTTTCCGATATCAATGCAATGGAAGCGGCAGCAGAGCTAAAACCTAAAGGAAAGCCTCTGCTCACAAGCGGAAACAGCAGTGTCGCCTTAACATCAGGTACTGATCGTAAACATATGATCTCTGAAGTTATCAAACCTTTTGACAAGGAGATCCGTTCCGGTCTGAAAGGCAAACAACTTGTCATTAAAGTGAATATGGTTGTTACAGACACTCCGCTCTGCGCTCCTCACGTTGACGCCCTTGATGCCCTGCTTGCATATCTTAAACCCATCTACAAGGGTCAGATAATTATTGGAGAATCAAGTTCTACTTTTGATTCTGCCCCCGGATTTAAGACTTATGGATACGCAGACCTTGCAAGCAAATACAATGTCAAATTCGTAGATCTCAACGGAACAGCAGGAACTCCTGCCTATGTTCTTGACAGAAATCTGCACATGGATAAGATTCAGCTCATTGACACCCTGGTTAATCCCGATAACTATGTCATATCACTGTCAAGACTGAAAACACACAACACTGTAATTATGACAGGCGGTGTAAAGAACATGGCAATGGGAGCTCCTCTGATGCACACAGTAAGTGGCAGTAACAGACCAGTTAGTTATAAGAGGAATATGCACTCCGGCGGACCACGCTGGCTGCATTATAATATCTTCGCAGTCTATCCGCAGGTTCGCGCTGACTTCACAATAATCGATGGAATTGAAGGAATGGAAGGCAATGGCCCGATTAGCGGGACACCTGTTGACCACAGAATTGCATTGGCAGGACAAGACGCCGTGGCAATCGACAGCCTCTGCTGCAAAATGATGGACATATCTCTTGATGATGTCGGCTACCTTACTTATCTTGATGCAGCAGGATATGGTAATATCGATTATAATAAGATAGATATTATAGGAAGCACCAAACCTGAAGATCATATTATTAAATATGAACTCGCTTCAAATGCTGCTTATCAGCTAGAATGGAAAGATCCTTTTGCTATCCCTGGACAAGGTGGACAGGGTGGTCAGCGCCCCCCTCAGCAGCCACAACCAGGTCAGAAGCCAGCACAACCACAACCCAGATAGGGTTAAAATAAGTTTAGTATTTAAATGTAAACAGCTATCTCGAATAGCTGTTTACATTTGATATAAGTTCATAATTTTCTATAGATAACATTCCCTCATGTATATGAGTATTGTTACTCTGTAATATTTTTCTTATCTTTATTAATCTAATAACAATTTTATAATTACTAACCGTGAATAACATAAAACTATCTCTCAAAACCCTTGTAAAATCATATAACGAGAAAAACACTGTTGCATCTGTAATAGAAAAGGATAAAGAATATGTTGACAGAATTCTTGATACTCCACTCTCAACTGATGAATTCAATTTCCTAAAAGATTCTGTAAAATATGTAGGGGTTACAAAGAATTTCCGTGAAATCATAGATTTTTTCAAGGTGCCGTCAAAAGAAACACCGGCAGGTTTTAAAATTGAGTATGCCATTAAGGAGGACGGACTCCTTAGCGTCAACCTGGCACGAGACATATCATACGATAAAAATGGGATCAAAAGACCCACAAAAGTTTTGTTCTCAGCCGACAGCGCAAATCCTTACGAAATAGATTCAATAAAAAACATGATCGCAAATCTTACCTGCAATCCCGGTATAATTTACGACCTGTTCATTAACAATCCCAAAGCAAATGTAGGGAACAAATTCAAAACACGCGATGAGGTAATGCAGGAAATAGGCAATATACTCGGCCCTGGCTGCGATATTTCAGTTGAACTCAACAATCCTTTTTCCAACAATATAAATGAACTTCTTGAAGAAGCTGAGAAATTCAGGGAAATGCTCTCCAAATACAGGGTAGTAATAAAAGTGCCTCACACAGGACCGGTTAACACCGAAAATGTTCATGAACTGCTTGAAGGAGATAAAAAATTCCAGCTCGCTTATGACGCCGGCCTTACAAAAGACAAATTCAGGGGCCATAATCTTGCTCTGCTGTTGCATGAGCATGGATTCAGAATCAACTTCACCCTGATGTTCGAACCTTACCAGACAGCACTGGCCCTGCAGGCAAGACCTTATTTTATAAATTCATTTATAAGACATCGTGGAGCCGCAAGCAGATCAATCAAAAAATACCTCGATCAGTTTGCTTCATCAAACGACAATAAGAGTCTCGAAGAACTAAGGACCTTCTTCATTGAGAAAGATTTTCTGCCGCCTTCAGGAATAAGCATGAATCTCCCTGAGGTAAAGAAAATGGCTGAAAGAATATTGAAATACAGGAACTGGGACAACTGTGAAGGAAGTGATGAACTTGACAGTGTCCGCCACAGCCTAAGGATACTGAGAAATTCAAATCTTGATGATACCCGTCTTATCATCTGTAGCATGGAAGGTGAGGATAACTATCCTGCTATAGACAAACTTTTGGCTGAACCGGAATTCATTGATATGGCTCACCGGATAGTAATAACCGCTGAACCGCAATACCTGGCAAAATTTACAACAACTCCGCAGGTCATATCCTACCAGAGAAGGTTTATGAATGCAGCTAAAGGTCAAAAGTAATAGAATAGACTTATATATATTTATTAATAATAATAACTAAAAATTAAAGAGATATGGATCCTAAATTAATGGGAGTTTTTGCACCTATCACAACCCCTTTTGATGAAAAAGGAGAAGTTGCATACGACAAACTCAAAAAGAACATGGAGTTCTACGCAAAATCAAATCTCAAGGGCTACCTTGCCCTGGGATCAAATGGCGAAAACAAGAGCCTGACAAATCAGGAAAAAGAAAAAGTTCTTGAAATAATAATTAAGAATAAAGGTGAGAACCAGACTGTTATGACTGGCTGTATCTTTGAATCAACCAAGGAAACCATCGAATTTGCATTGCTGGCACAGGATCTTGGAAGTGATTTCATAACATTACTGCCGCCTTCATATTTCAAGAAACAGATGACCGACGCGGTTCTTCTTAAATATTTTACTGATGTTGCAGGGCACCTTACAACTCCGTGCCTTGTTTATAACGCTCCACAGTTCTGTGGCGGAACAACACTCTCAGTAAGCCTTGTGAAAGAACTGGCAAAACATCCGAATATTGTAGGTATTAAAGATTCCTCTACTGGCAATATTGAAAACTTTCTTTTCGCTGTCAGAGACACTTTTAACGTGATGCCGGGATCAGCAAATTTCTTTATGAACGGTCTCTTCATGGGAGCTTCCGGAGGAGTTGTCTCTCTTGCAAATATTTTTCCTGATATTACACATGAGCTTTACACTCTTGCAGTTAACAAGAAATATGAGGAAGCTTTTAAACTGAATGAAAAGATAGTTCAGATGAATAAGACTGTATCCGGCTCCGGAGGCGTAGCTGCAGTCAAATATGCCATGGATCTGGCAGGTCTATACGGTGGTAATCCAAGGCTCCCTCTCCTGCCTCTTGGCGATGATATGAAAAAGAAAATAAAAGAATACTTACAAAAAGAAGGAATGATCTGAAACAAGAATTAAAAAATCATCATTGATAAAATGACTATTTTTTAGTGTGATTTCATTATTCCATTAAATCAAAATTTATGTGATGAAACCCACATGATTGAATTCAAACGCAAATATGTAATGAATATAATTTTCAATCATGTGGGTTCCCCCGCTTGAGCGGGACAGGCTATCAGACCATTAAAATAAAAATTATATACTGATGAAAAAAATACTTGTAAATGAAAAAGTAAGTCCGGACGCCCTTAACATCCTGAAAAAAGCCGGAGAAGTTGTATATATGCCGTCCGGCGATCATGACGAATTCAAAAAACTTGTCAGGGACGTTACAGCCGTTATGCTTGATACTACTATTAAGTTCACTCCGGAACTTATGGATATTGCTCCGAATCTTAAGGTAATAAGCCGTACAGGCACCGGTGTCGATAATGTTGATGTTGAAGCTGCCACCCAGAGAGGCATAATGGTCCTTCATACTCCTGATGCAAATACCGGCACTGTTGCTGAACATACTCTCGCACTTATCGGTGCAATTACAAAGCATCTGCTCTTCCTTGACAAGGAAACAAGAGATGGTAAATTCAAAACTGCAAGAAGACTATATCTTCCCATTGACCTTGACGGAAAGACCCTGGGTATAATCGGATACGGAAGAATCGGGAAACAGGTCGCAAGAAGGTGCATGGCAGCCTTTAACATGAAGGTGATAATTTATGACCCTTATATAGATGACAGTGTAGTTGCTCCCGGAGTAGTCAGATACGCCTCGGAAGAAAAGGTTTATAAGGAAGCTGATGTTCTTTCAATTCATGTTCCCATGACACCCGAAACAAAACAACATGTGAATGAGAAACTCCTTTCGCTGATGAAACCAAGCGCATATCTTATCAATACAGCAAGGGGAAATATCGTCGATGAAGCTTACGTTGACAAGATGCTGAATGAAAACAGGCTGGCAGGAGCTGCATTTGATGTGCTTACAAATGAACCTCCGCTCGATAATGAAGCATTCCTGAAAAATCCTAAAACAATAGTCAGCCCACACAGCGCTGCACTGACAACAGAATGCACAGTAAGAGTTGCATGCGAAGCTGCAACAGGTATAGTTGATTTTCTTGAGGGCCGCCAGCCAAAATCAATTTTTAACAGAAAAGGTTTAGGTATTAAATAATTATTAAAAAACAATTCTTATGAGCAAAGAAAAAAAACACGATCTCCTCGGATTTGGTGAAGCTATGATACGCTTCACAGCACCCGATCATGCAAGACTTGAACAAGCTAGCCATCTTCATATAGCAATTGCAGCTGCCGAGCTGAATGTAAGTGTGAATGTTTCAAGGCTGGGATTCAAAACCGCCTGGGTATCGAAACTTGTTGATATCTGGTCAGGACAATATATTATTAATAAAGGCCGCGAACATGGCGTCGACATGTCGAATGTGATTCTTCTTCCCTTCGATGGTAAAGGTACTGTAAGAAACGGTTTGTGCTATCTCGAAGTCGGTATAGGTCCCAGAGCCAGCAAACAGATGTACGACAGAGCTCATTCGGCAATAAGCCTTATTCAACCGGGCGATCTCGACTGGAAGAAACTCCTGTCAGAAACAAGATGGTTCCACACAACAGGAATAACAACTGCCATCTCCGACAATGCAGCTCAGGAAGCTATAACATCTCTGAAGATAGCCAAAGAGCTTGGTGTTACTACAAGCTTCGACCTCAATTTCCGCTCCACCCTCTGGACTTCCGACAGAGCCAGGAAAGTGATGAAAGAAGTCATGCCATATATCGATGTTATTATCGGTAACGAAGAGGATTTCGAAAAGATGCTTGGATTAAAAGCTGAAGGCGGAACTGAAGCTTATTCTGATCTGGATCCTGAAAATTATAAGGCAGTTGCCAAAAAAGTAGTAGAAACCTATCCTAATGTTCAGGTTGTCGGAACGACATTAAGACATGTTAAGACTGCTTTGCTTAATGACTGGCAGACAGTTATGCTTCATAAGGGAAAATTCTACGCTTCGAGAAAATATGAAAATCTTGAGATACTCGACAGAACAGGTGGCGGAGACAGTTTTGCTTCTGCGCTTATCAGCAGCATGCTTGAAGGAAGAGATCCTCAGGAAGCTATTGAGTTTTCAGCTGCCTATTCAGCTCTCTGCCATGGCTTTATGGGAGACTGGAACTGGGCAACCCGCGCTGAGGCCGAGAGAGTGATGAAAGGCGGCAGTGCAAGGGTTATACGGTAGAGGTATCTGAAACCCCAAGATTTATTTTGTTATGTGATTGATATTTTATATTTTTCAATTTTAAAATTAAAAAGCCTTAGGCGTAAATTGATCAACCTTTATATTAATCAATTTAAATCAATTAATTTTAACTCAATTTTTTTATTAAACTTAACCTGATAAACTATGAGAAAAGTAACAGTTTTGCTTGTATTTCTGCTGTTCGCGGGAATACAGGTTGTATTTGCTCAAAGGACTGTAACTGGCAGGGTTACTACTTCATCAGACGGTTCTCCCCTGGCAGGGGTAACCGTTATTGTGCAGGGTACAACTACCGGGAGTCTGACAGACATTGACGGAAGGTACTCAATTGCAGTACCTAACGATCAGGCAGTTCTTCGTTTTTCGTTTGTCGGCTTTACAGAACAATCAATAACCGTTGGTTTACAATCGACAATTAATGTTGCTCTGGAAGAAGCTACTCTACAAATGGCTGAAGTTGTTGTAACAGCCCTTGGTATTTCAAGAGAATCAAAGAGTCTTGGTTATGCTGTAACAACTGTAAACGTCAATGACGTTTTAAAGGAAAGCAGGGCACTTAGTGTAGCACAATCGCTTGATGGCAGGGTTGCTGGATTGAACATCAACGTACCTTCCTCCGGAGCTGGTGGTAGTGTGGCTATTACATTGCGCGGAAGTGGTAGTCCGCTTCTTGTCGTTAACGGTCTTCCTATGGGTACGGCAGGTGGAGGTAATACAGGTATCGGCCGTGACAGAGGTAATGATTTCAACCGCATTAATCCTGATGACATTGAAGAGATGGTAGTATTAAGAGGGGCTACTGCAGCAGCTCTTTACGGTTCGCGTGCATCAAACGGTGCTATTCTTATTACTACAAAATCAGGGGCAGGACGGGGAATAGGTCTTGAGTATACTACAAACTTTCAGGCACAACAAATGCTGGATTTCTTCGAATTCCAGAATTTATTTGGACAGGGAAGAGGTGGGCAAAAACCTACTACTGTAGGAACTTCAGTAGGTAGCGCTCAGTTTATGTGGGGTGCTCCGTATGATGGAAAACCATATCCTATTTTTGATGGTAGCGAAATTCCTTATTCATATATTGGACCAAGGATTTCTGAGTACTACAGACTAGGAAAAACATTTACGAATACCTTAGCATTCTCGGGTAGCACTGGTGGAAATGACCCGAAAAACAGGTTCAGGTTTTCTTATTCGAATGCTACTGACAAAGGTCTTGAACCGGACAATGAGTACCAGAGACACGTCGTGAATTTTAATATTAATCATCAAATTTTACCAAAACTCGTGTTTTCTTTGAGTTCTAACTACTCCAAGGAAAATCGCATTAATCCACCGAATACAGGGGGACAGGGTACTGGTTCAATGAACTACCTAACCCGTATGTCCTTGAGTATTCCGTTAGAAAAATTTAAAGAAAGTGCATACGACCCAGTAACAGGTACCGAAAGGGTAACTTCGGGCTTTCAGGGTACGCTTCTGAACCCATATTATGCTATGTTAGCAGGTTTTGAAGATATTCGTGACTCCGAAAATTTAATGGCAACCGGTACATTACGTTACGATATAGCTGACTGGCTGTATATTCAGGGCAGGTACAACTACGCCAGTTCATCTAACGCTTCCGAAACTAAAAATCCGGGGGGTATAGGTACAAGCAACCCGTTTAATAGTGACGGTACATACAAGGGAAGCTACAGCAGAGGCAGCAATTGGTCGAAAAACATAAATGCCGAATTCCTTTTGGGCTATAACAAACGCTTCGGTAAATTTACGACAAATGCAAACTTTGGTGGAAACACCCGCAGGAGTGAGAACCATGGGGTAAGCGTAAGCGGTTCGAATTTTGTTGTACGTGATTTTTTCTCGATTGGTAATGCTACAAACAAAACTTCGAGTAATCCTTCTTTTGGCAATAGCAGGACTAATTCGCTTTACGGAATGGCAGAAGTTTCGTATAACTCTACTTTTTATCTTAATGCAACGGGAAGGACCGACTGGTTCTCTAATCTGGTAAAAGTCAAAAGAACCTATCAATTCTATCCTTCATTATCGGGTAGTATTGTATTTTCCGAATTTATAAAACAGAACTGGCTTGATTATGGTAAAGTAAGAGGTTCGTGGACCCAGGTAGGCAACGCAGGCGACATTAGTGCAAACTATGGCCTTGTTTCATACAGTCTTGCCACCAACCAGTTTAACGGAATTCCAACTGGTAGCCTTTCAGCTCCGATAGTTAATCTGAATATTACGCCTTTTAATGTTTCCGAAAAGGAAATAGGATTAGAAATGAGGATGTTTAATGACAGACTTTATGCCGACCTTGCGCTATATGAAAAGCGTATGGATAAACAAATATATGGCGTTCTGATTTCCAACATGTCAGGAACCGGTTCTATCAATGACAATGTCGGTTCGAGAAAATACTTTGGTTTTGAATCGTTAATTGAATATAAGCCGATTGTTACTAATAATTTTACATGGACTACTTCGTGGAACAATACCTGGATGTCAAGTAAAGTGCTTTCTTTAGGTGTTGATGAAGAAGGAAAGCCAATTATGCTATCACAAACAGCCGACTGGTGGGCTGGCGGTGGAGCCAATACTTTTGCAGGAATGTCGTATGATGTAGTAGGAAAGAAGGAAGGCCAAATATTCATGGGGACTTATATGAGAGATGCCAACGGTAATAAATTGGTACAAAACAACGGAAGGCTGGTTGGAACATACAGAAATCCAAATGCTCCTCAGGAGGGAAGTAATGGTAACGGGATGTACAGTTTTGGTTCCGGAAATCCGAATCACATAGGAGGATGGAACAACTCATTCACCTATAAAAATCTTTCAGCCAGTATATTAATAGCTTACAGATTTGGAGGCAAGGTAATTTCATCAACATACCTTAATATGACAAGGCAAGGGTTCTCGAAGCTGTCGCTCGAGGGTCGCGTTGATGAAAACGGCAAGCCAATGGTGAACGAAGACGGAAGTGCAAAACACCATCTCGTGGTAGATGGCGTTTATGCTAATGCCGGAACACATAGGGATCCTGTGACTAATGAAATGGTACCACACAATGCAGGAGATAAAAATGTATCAGTAGTTACCGACTTACAAACCTTTTATACTGACTACCGAAGCCTTCAAATCGGGGATCCATTTATATTTTCATCAGATTATATTAAGATAAGGAACATTTCGTTGAGCTATAACCTGACAAGTGCGGTTAGTAAACTCGATTTTCTTAAATTTGTTAAGGGCGTAACATTTTCAGCATCTGTTAGGAACCTGGCAATTCTTTACAAAGACATACCCAATGTTGACCCTGAACAAATATCAACAACAGGAGACAGTGGCTATGAAGGTGGGGCATTACCAGTAACCCGTAATTATTCTTTTGGGTTAAATGTGAGCTTTTAATACTTTAATACTAAGTAAATAATGCTATGAAAAAGTTTAAAATAATAACATTTATAAGTGCTTTCCTGCTTTTATTTGTGGGATGCGACCAGGATTTTGAAGAATTAGCACTTAAAGGTCAAAAGTATACACTAACAGATTTGGATCCCGGAATAGTTTTTGCCGGATCGCAACGTGTTGGCTTTGGCAACTCCTGGGAATCTGAAGCTACTGTAGTTCAATATTTTGTGAACGCATATAATTTGGGCGCTACAGCAGGGTTTAATTTTAATTACGATGTCTTGTCGCAACAAAATGCGGAATGGGGTAATTATACAGGTAATCTTCGAACATATAAAAATCTTATAAAAATAATTGATGAAGAATATCCTGAAAAAACAAACCTGAAAAGCGTTATCCGTATATGGAAAGCCTTTGTGTTTATGAACATAGTTGACACTCATGGCGATGTGCCCTACTTTGATGCAATAAGAGCCGATGAAGGCCCGGATTATTGGAGACCCAAATATGACGATGCTCAGGAAATTTACAACGACCTTGAAAATGAAATCAAGGAAGCAGTAGCAGCGTTAGATCCAAATAAAGATTTCATGGAATACGATGTATTCTTTGGGCCAAAAGGTCATGTTGGTTCACCGAATGCTACAGTACAGGTGGCTAGGTGGAAAAAGGTTGGCAATACTCTATTGTTGCGCATTGCCCTGCGTTATTCCAAGTTGAATCCGACAAAAGGTGCCGCACTTGCGAGTGAAGTGTATAACGGAGTAATGGAGTCTAACGATGACAATGTAATGGTAACTTACGAGCAACCACATTTTTCAAACGGAAGACACGGTTTGCTTGTAAATGCGGCAACCAATCCGTACTATTATTATGCAGCCGAGCCGTTTGTAAATCAGTTAAAAAATACCAGGGATCCGAGGAGCAAATATATTATTGCAAAATTTGATGACGCTGTTAATGTTCAGAATACAACCGGAAGTCTTGACTGGGATGATCAGTTTGGAGTGCCTGTAGGAGTTCAGGCTGATGATATTGTGGATCCTGCACTAGGATACAGAGGGCCGCATCCCAACAGCAACGGGCTGAATTATTCTCAGATAAATGTACAGGCAGGTGCGTCGACCTTAACGCCGTCGTACTGGCTTACGTATGCACAAACTTCGCTGTTACTTGCCGAAGCTGCCCATAGAGGATGGATACCTGGAGGCGATGAAAAAGCTAAGGAATATTACGAAAATGGCATAAAAGCAGATATGGACAGGTATGAATTAATGGCAACTTATGCGGCGTCAAATCCGGCAAATGGAATAACATATCCTCTCAAAATTACTGATGCCGAAAAAGCGACTTATCTTGCTCACCCATTAGTAGCATGGAATACTGACGATGCGCTTAAACTTATAAATACTCAATATTGGGTTGTCAATATATGGGACCCCAGAGAAGGCTTGTTTAACTGGAGAAGAAGCGGTTATCCTGTGTTAGAGCGCAATAAATATAACGATTATTTGCTGCAAAACGGAGGGGATGGATTTGTTCACAGATATCGTTATACTGATGAAGAATATAGAAGAAACAGAGAAAATGTTGAAGCTGCTGCTGCCAAAATAGGTGGAGATTTTTTGACTACCAGGGTTTTCTGGGATATTATTCCTTAATTTTTTAGGGGTTAAATTATTAAGTAAATTAAACTAACCTGAAATAAAAAAAGGAGTCAATTTTATTGGCTCCTTTTTTAAATTAGTAATTAAATTAAACATAACTTTGTATAAATGATGGTATAAAATGGAACCTCATGATTGAATTTAAACCAAAACACGGAATGAATATAAGTTTCTATCATGTAGCTTCCCCCGCTTGAGCGGGACAAGTATCATCCAATTAAAATCAAAATTACATTAAAATGAAAAAGACATTACTGCTTCTAATAATTATTATAACTACTGTTTTTACGGCTTTTTCGCAAAATGTTGGATCTTCGCCTGAATATATTAGGGCCATTACATCTCAATGGAAAGGTGAAAGATTTGCCGACGGAAGACCAAAAGTTTCTGATGAGTTACTCGAAAGACTTGAAAAACTGCCAATTGAAGCTGTTTGGGCAGTATTACGTAACAGGGGTTATTTAAATCAGTTTGAAGGTAGCTGGACTATTCTTCACCCGGATCAGGCAATGACTGGTCGTGTGGTAACAGCACAGTATATGCCATTAAGACCCGACTTCGATGATTGGGTCAAAGAGCAGGGTAAAAGGGAAAACAGAACTAATCCGCCTACCAACTCATGGCCGATAGATATTCTCACCAATGGTGATGTATATGTAGCCGATTCATATGGGAAGGTTGATGATGGTCCGATTTTAGGAGATATTCTTGCCACATCAATTTATACCAAGTCAAAGAAGGGCATTATTGTCAACGGTACCATAAGAGATCCGGATGGCTTATTAAGGATAGAGGGCTTCAACTCGTGGTCGAAAGGGATGGATGCCTCTTTCCTGCAACAGATGATGCTAACATCGATCAATGCTCCCATCCGCATAGGGCGTGCAACAGTGCTACCAGGTGATGTTGTTCTGGCAAAAAGCCACGGAGTGCTTTTTATACCTGCCCACCTGGTGGATGAAGTTGTCTCTACTGCAGAAGTCACTGAGATACGCGATGCGTTTGGTATTACCCGTATTAAAGAAGGTAAGTACACATCAGGTCAGATTGACAGCCAGTGGCCACCGGAGATAATAAAAGACTTTCTGGAATTTGTCAAACAACAACACGGGAAATTACCCATTACCGATGAGGCTCTTGACAGGTTTATGAAGGAGAGAAACTGGTAGAATTGTTAAAGGGTGCAGGGTTAAAGATGCAAAGCATGTAGAGGATGCCCCTACAACATGCAAAATTAGATTTAATACACAACTAAATATTAACCCATTTATTAACCCTTTAACAATATGTCATTTATGAAAACCGTATTACAGGAAATTGCTGAAAAATCAAAACAAAAGGAAAGAGCGGAAAGAGCTGCCATACAGGCTGAGATTGATAATCCCTCTACTCCTAACGATCGCCGGAACTTCCTCAAGAAAGCAGCCCTCGGGGGTATTGCTATCGGAGGATTAATTCACTTATCGACTGAAGATCTGGTGGCACAGACCACTCAAAAAGTATCCCGTGCCTCCAGCCCTTCAGATCTGAGAATTACCGACCTGCGGGTAGCGCAAAAAGGCTACGGCGGGTTCCCCACACGAATAATAAAGATCTATACCAACCAGGGTATTACCGGTATCGGTGATATCAGAGATGGTACGGATCAGCGCTTTGCTTTATTTCTGAAAAGCAAAATAGTCGGTCTTAATCCATGTAATGTTGAGATGGTATTCAAAGTCATTAAACAGTTTGGATTTCATGGCCGTCAGGGTGGCGGTGTAAGTGCTGTCGAAATGGCTTGCTGGGACCTCGCAGGAAAAGCTTACGGAGTCCCTGTCTGGGCATTACTGGGAGGAAGATACCGCGATAAGATGAGACTGTATGCTGATACACCTGGAGGAAGTGATGAAGCCGATCAGAGAGCAAGACTGAAAGACAGACTTGAAGTTCAGGGATTCACCTGGCTAAAGATGGACCAGACAGTCCAGGGGCTTGCTGCAAGAGGTGAGACTGATCTGCTTGTAAACAACAAATTCTGGGGCTTTGGTGTTCCCAGGCAGGCTCCTGCTGCAGGAGGCGGGCAGAAACCATCCGGCGTACCACAGGCAAGCATAGAACAATACATGAGCTATAGCAATACCGAACATCCGTTCACGCAGATACAATTGACCGATAAGGGTATTCAGGTAATGGCCGATCAGGTAGGAAGAGTCAGGGAAATGGTTGGCACAGAAATACCTCTGTGCTCAGATCATTACGGCTATATGGATGAGAATCAATTCATCCGCCTTGGAAGAGCCGTCGAAAAATACAGAATGGCATGGCTGGAAGATACTGTTCCATGGTTCTATCATGACAGGCTCAGGGCTTTGAAAGAAGCTATTGAAACTCCTGTATGTACAGGTGAAGATATCTATATGCTCGGAGGTATGCTTGGAGGCTTTAAACCACTTATTGATGCTCAATGCGTTGATATAATCCATCCCGATCTCGTCAGTGCCGGAGGCATTCTCGAAACTAAAAAGATCGGTGACTATGCCGAAGAAGCAGGTATTCCAATGGCAATGCACCATAACAGCAGCCCTGTTGCTTTCATGGCTAACGTACATTGTGCTGCAGCTACAGAAAATGCACTTGTACTCGAATTCCACGGCGGGGATATCCTTGAAAGCTGGACAAATGTTGTAATCAAAACCGATGGTGTACCACTTATGACAAAAGGATTCGGAAATGTTCCCCTGACTGCTCCGGGTCTGGGTATCGAGCTGAACGAAGAATATCTTCTTTCAACAATGCCAAAAGGCTCTAAAATATTTGAACCTACTCCCGAATGGGATAATATAGGCAGAACCTACGATAAATTATGGATCTGATAGTCGTTTTCTATATGATCAATTTTAAAAGGGGCTTCTCACGAAGCCCTTTTTTTTGAAACATCCCGGAACACCAGATCATTAATTCTGACCTGAATTTTTAGAGATCATAGAGCCCCTCCTCCGTGAATTTCCATGCTACTCTGACCCTATAACAATCTGGTCCGTACTCATGGATACCGACTAATAATTGTCCTTTCTAAAAAAAATTACAAGACAAAAAATGTATATTTAGAACATTAACTACTAAGTATGTTACAACTTGCTCTTTAAAAGGTCCAACAAAATCAGATAAATCCCTATATTGTGTATTATCAATCAATTTTTACTAATACTAACTTTACCTCTATTAAATTATGAAAAGTATTTTACAGGAAATTGCTGAAAAGACAAGACAGCAGGAAAGAGCTGAGAGAAAAGCTATTGAAGCAGAAATAGCTGATCCTAAAACTTCCAGTGACCGCCGTAACTTCCTAAAGAAAGCAGCCCTAGGTGGCATAGCACTAGGCGGTCTGATTCACCTTTCTGTTGAGGATACAATTGCTCAGACTACTCAGAAAGTATCACGTATGTCAAACCCCTCAGACCTTAAAATCACTGATCTCCGGGTCGCTGAAAAAGGCAACAGGAATGGTTTTGCCAACCGTATTATCAAGATAGAAACAAACCAGGGTATTTATGGTCTGGGTGATGTTAGAGACGGATCCGATCAACGTCTTGCTCTATTCCTGAAAAGCAAGATCGTAGGACTTAATCCCTGCAATGTTGAAATGATCTTTAAAATAATTAAACAATTCGGTTTCCATGGTCGCCAGGGTGTTGGTGTAAGTGCAGTTGAGACGGCCTGCTGGGATCTCTGCGGTAAGGCTTTGGGAGTACCTGTATGGCAACTTCTGGGCGGAAGATATCGTGATAAAGTAAGACTGTATGCAGACACTCCTGAAGACAGGGACCCGGCTGTTCAGCTTCAAAAACTCAAAAACCGTCTTAACACCGAGGGTTTCACCTGGCTCAAGATGGACCTTGGTATACATCAGATAAGCCATATTCCCGATACCCTTGTTAATACCAAATTCTGGACTGAGCATGGAGGCGGTATCAACAACTGGTATATGGGAAGAAGTTATGCCCAGGGTGGCTATACCGACTACTGGAAGAAAGACCATCCTTTTACACAGGTTCAGATAACCGATAAAGGTATTGAAGAAATATGCAAAATAGTTGAAGGAGTCAGAAATGCTGTCGGTACTGAAGTCCCGATCTCAGTTGACCATTTCGGACACTTTGATCTTAACCAGATAATACGATTGGGAAGAGCACTGGATAAATACAGGCTCGCATGGCTCGAAGATTGTGTTGCCTGGTATTACACAGACCAGTGGAGAACTATTACAGATGCCATTGAAACCCCGACCTGTACCGGTGAGGACATATATATGCTCGGCGGCTTACTTGGCGGCTTTAAACCGATGATTGATGCTCACGCCGTTGATATTATCCATCCCGATATGGTAAGTGCAGGAGGCATCCTTGAAACGAAGAAAATCGGAGATTATGCTGAAGAAGCAGGTATACCAATGGCTCTCCATACAAACAGCACCCCTATTGCTTTTATGGGTATGGTCCATGTCGCTGCAGCTACCGAGAATTTCCTCTGCCTTGAACATCACAATGTCGATGTACCCAACTGGGAGGGCCTTGTAAAGGTTACAGGTTCACAACCTCTTGTTACAAAAGGCTTTGCTAATGTTCCTCTTGACGCTCCAGGACTTGGTATTGAACTTAATGATGACAATCTGAAGAAGACAATGAGAAAAGACTCAGTATATTTTGAAGCTACTCCCGAATGGGACAGCACAGGCAGAACATACGACAAGTTATGGATATGATCTTTTACTGATTCCACGGGAAAGAGGCTGCAGATACTGTGTAGCCTCTTTTTTATTCTGATAATCTGGTAGTCTGAGGGTTCCGGAGTCTTAAAGTTTTTTTCCCCGCAGATCTTCCCTGATAAATTTAATTTTTGAAAATTGCTAAAATATCATTAAAATTACTAAATCTAACTAATTTCAAATACTCCGGATCTCTATAAACAAACTAAGCTTCAAACCTATGAAAACAAGGCTACTTTTTACAATCATCACATTGTGTTTCGTTTCAATGCTTCTGTTAAATGCTCAGATGAGCGGAGCATTCACAGGAAATGCTGAAATAGGCAATGCCAGTATTGCCGGATCTATAACATATGATAATGATAAGCAAATATTCACATTAACAGGTTCCGGAACAGGAATAGGGACTGTAAAGGATGAGTTCTATTACACTTATCGTAAAATGAACGGAGATTTCATACTCCGTGCGCATATCAATCCGGAAATGATAAGCAATAATCCTGCTGCCAGAACAGGATGGATGATCCGTCACAGCCTTGAGGTCAACTCTCCTGCTGCTTCAGCTTCTGTAACAGGTGAGGGAAAGGCATCATTCCAGTATAGAGCGAATCCTTCAGCAGATATGATTGAAAAGATACTGCCGGTAACCGGAGCCGATGTTATCCAACTTGAACGCAATGGTGATGCATTGATTATGTCAGCTGCAAAAATGGGCGAAAGATTTTTTGAAGAAAAAGTTACAGGAATTGAACTTGGAAAAGAAGTTTATATAGGATTATTCGTTTGCTCGGGAAATCCCGATGCGGCAGAAAAGATGGTATTCAGGAATGTTCGGATAATCATACCGCCAAAAGAAGGATACCAGCCGTACCGCGATTATATTGGAAGTCATATAGAGGTAATGGATGTTGCTTCCGGTGACCGTAAGATAGTCTATAGTGCTCCAAACTCTGTCCAGGTACCTAACTGGATGATTGACGATAATGTGTTTGTCATCAACGCTGACGGGGCTCTTTATGATTTCGATCTGAGGACTGGAAAACCTGTGAAAATAGAAACAGGTATTGCAATCAATAACAATAACGATCATGTCATCTCCTTCGACGGGAAAAAAATGGGAATAAGCAGCACTACAAAAGAAGACCGCCAGTCAGTGATTTTCACAATTCCCAGAAACGGTGGTGAAGCGAAAAGAGTTACGCCTTTAACCCCTTCCTATTTTCACGGTTGGTCGCCTGATGGAAAATATATGGTCTATGCCGCAGTCAGGAACAATAACTGGGGCGTCTACAGGATCTCCGAAAAAGGCGGACAGGAAGTTGCACTGGCTAATACTCCGGGATTAAATGACGGTCCGGAGTATACTCCCGATGGCAAATACATCTATTTCAACTCTGACCGCAGTGGAAGAAGCCAGATTTGGAGAATGTCACCTAATGGTAAAAATCCTGAACAACTCACTTTTGACGATCTTAATAACTGGTTCCCTCATATCTCACCTGATGGAAAATGGGTTGTATTCATATCTTTTCCCCCCAGTGTGCCTTCGGGTCAGCATCCGTTCTATAAACAAGTATACATACGCCTCATGCCGATCAATGGAGGGCAACCCAGGATCATTGCCTATGTGTACGGTGGACAGGGGACAATGAATGTTCCTAACTGGTCGCCGGATGGTAAAAGGATTGCATTCGTGAGCAACAGCGACTTCCTGGATTACTAAAAGGCTTTTTAACAGAAATTAATAAGCCCTTAGTTTGGAGGTTTGGGAAAGCATGGGTTTACTCATCCTGACCGCCAGCCTGATAGCATTTACAATGCTGTTTTCATCGGCTCTTCCCTGCCAGGATATCTCAAATGCTGTACCATGATCAACTGATGTT
>Ga0255342_1000840_pt1 | contig 48407 bp, 43 predicted proteins | sample wastewater_treat_3_FD_192416 | JGI IMG/M metagenome (GOLD analysis project Ga0255342, IMG submission 192416) | Wastewater microbial communities from Lulu Island WWTP, Vancouver, Canada - plant14 | ecosystem: Engineered > WWTP > Wastewater > Unclassified | place: Canada: Vancouver, British...
TAAACCATTCTTTTCAATCTCTTCTACTACTTGCAATTTAAAACAATCGCTGTACCGTACTACTGTTCTCTGTTGTTTTGTCATAATCTGTCCTGTTTTAGGTGTAAACCTATTTCAGGACATGACAATTAGTTCTCAGTTCTTCGCTTTTCGTTCTTAGTTCATCGTTCTTAGTTCATCGTTCTTAGTTCTTATCCCGTTTCTCTTCAACAATGCATCAATCGTTGGTTCCTGGCCTCTAAAGCGTTTGTAGAGTATCATGGGATGCTCTGTTCCGCCTCGCTTGAGGATGTTTTCAGCGAAGGATGCTGCAACTTCTTGATTAAAAATACCCTTTTCTTTGAATACGGAGAAAGCGTCTGCATCCAGGACTTCAGCCCATTTGTAACTGTAGTAGCCGGCTGCATAACCTCCTGAAAAAATATGATTGAAAGAAGGACTCACGCCGGTTTCCGGAATAGAAGGAAGGACTTGTGTTCTTGCTATAGCAGCCTTTTCCGCGGCTATAACATCATCTTCAAAAGGATCTTCCAAAGTGTGAAATGCCATGTCCAAATAGCCAAAACTCAACTGACGTACGCAAGCATAAGCCATGTTGTAATTCTCGGCAGCCTTAATTTTCTCAATCAACTCGGCAGGAATTTGCTCACCCGTTTCATAATGTACGGCAAACTGATTTAGGAATTCTTTTTCAGAAGCCCAATTTTCCATGATTTGAGAGGGCAATTCGACAAAGTCACGATACACGCTTGTTCCGGACAGCGATTCGTAAGTACATTCAGGGATCATGCCGTGAATAGCATGACCAAATTCATGCAAAAATGTCGTTACTTCATCATAGGTCAACAAAGCGGGTTTAGTCTCGGTAGGCCGCGTAAAGTTCATCACAATGGTGATATGCGGACGACTGTCATTACCATCAGCGTCTATCCACTGACCCTTGAACTGGTTCATCCAGGCACCGGGACGTTTACCATCACGCGGATGGAAATCCGTGTAAAGTACAGAAACAAACTGACCATCTTTATCTTTTACCTCAAAAGCTTCTACTTCGGGGTGATAGACAGGGATGTCTTCATTTTTAACGAATTGCAAACCATACAACTGTGTGGCCAGGCCAAATACGCCTTTTTTAACGTTTTCCAATTCAAAATAGGGCTTGAGCAATTCATCGTTCAAAGCATATTTTTCTTCTTTGAGTTTTTCAGCATAAAACGACCAATCCCAGGGTTGCACCTGAAAATCAGCTCCCAGACTGTTAGCGTAGGCTTGCACGGCTTTCACCTCTTCCACAGCATAAGGTTTATAAGCTACCAATAAATCATCCAGCAATTTATAAACATTGTCTTTATTTTCAGCCATACGATGCACCAAAACTTTATCGGCATAAGATGAATAACCTAATAAATTGGAAATTTTCAAGCGTATATTGACAATTTTCTTGATGATTTCACGGTTATCTGATTCGTTGCCGTTCATCGCACGGGTACTGTAAGCCATATAGAGTTCATGGCGCAAGTCACGATTTTCGGCATATTTCATCAATGGAACATAAGTAGTGACTTTCAGATTCAACAACCAACCCTCCTGACCGGCATCCTTGGCATTCATAGCCAACATATCAAGCACATCCTGGGGAAGTCCGGACAATAAATTTTTATCGGTAATCAATTTACTCCAGTTGTTGGTTTCTTTCAACACATTTTGTCCAAATTGCAAAGTAAGCAGGCTCAATTCTTTGGACAACTCACGATAAACAGCCTTATCGCCATCCGAAAGGTTGGCGCCATTGTCAGCGAAGCTGTCATAAGTATCCTGTAGTAAACGGGTTTCCTCAGTATTCAATTGAAGTTGATCTTTTTGATCATAAACTGCTTTCACTTTTGCAAACAACTTTTCATTCAAACGAATGGCATTGCTGTGTTCCGACATCAGAGGTGAAATTTGTTCGGCAATTTCCTGCAATTCGTCATTGGTCTCAGCACTCAACATATTATAGAACGGTGAGGCAACACGTGTCAACAAACTTCCGGAACGCTCCAAAGCCACAATGGTATTTTCAAAATTTGGGGCTTCTTGATTATTTACTATGGCATCAATTTCAGCCAGATGAACCTCCATGGCCTCTTTAAAAGCCGGAAGATAATGTTTGTTTTGAATTAAATGAAAAGGAATTGTTTCATAAGGAGTTTGATACTTACTTAACAAGGGATTTTCAACACAGGAAGTTGTAATCATTGATAGGATTAAAATTAAATTTATTACTCTCATATTATTTTTATTAGATTTTCAATTGATCCATTATACTAAAAAGAGCTTTCTCAGAACAAATATTTAACTGAAGAACAGCAAGGTCTCATGGGAGTGTCCAAATGCAAGATTCTGAGATCAAGAGCGGCAGGGGCGGACCTGCGTATCTGCCCCCGGTGACTGAACCCGAATATCGTAAGTAACACAGCAGTCGACATTTGTGAGAAACCGCCAATTTTAATGGTTTCTATTGATGATTATTTTTTGTTTTAACTGTTGATTGTCATCGGTTGTTACCAAAATCATGTACATACCATCAGGTAAGTTTGTTAAATCAACAATGCCGGTAAAATATTGATTTACATTGCTCTTGATAAGCATACCGCTTATATCATATATTTTCCAACTGTCAACACAATAATCTCGCGGACTGATATAAAACAAACCATCAGACGGATTGGGATATATTTTCAACCAACCTATCTCAGAATTAGTATGCGTTATTACCGAAGTTTCTGTGATGATATATTTGATTTCTATTTGATCTGCATCCATCAATGCAATTTCACCGTTAAAATAGTAGGGGATACAAGTATTAACATAACTGTCGGTTTCTCCACCCCAGAAATTATATTTCGATTCAATCAAATTGGGTTGATCGTTATACTTATTGCTATATTCTATGGTAAATATCTTTCTCCATTGATTATGAATGGGTTGGTACATTATTTTTTGTTCCAACAAGCCGTCTGCATCATAAGTATATTCATATTGTGTATTTGGTTTCCAAAATAAACCGTCGTGATGGTAATATAGCTCACGAATCAAATTTTGATTGCCATCATGCTGAAATACCAATTTGGTTAGATTTCCCCATTTGTTATTTCTTGTGTCCCATTTCTTAGATACTTGTTCTACCTGATTACCTGTAAATTCATCGTACCTATTTACAGTTAACATGTCCCGGATACGCCTGTCATCACCTCTTGTATAGAAGATAACAGAATCCTGCTGATTGTTGTCATTATACTTATAATCAATAATCAATGCCGTGTCAAGCAGTAATGATGTGCGACTTAAAATGATTTGACTGCTCAATTGGTCTTCACTGTTGTAATCATACAATATCTTCTCCGTCACATTGTCATCGGTTTTAGAATTATCGTACTTAACGACAGAAATCAACTTTTCGCCCTCATGATTGTACGAAATAATTTGTTGTGTGGTTTCGATATCACCAATAAACTTAGTATGAATTTCTTCAACTTTTTGATCACCAAAATAAGTCGTTTGAATCAAGAAGGTGGTTTTCCAACTGTTCTCTTCTCTTTTCAGTTCACGCTGTGATACGCACAGGCCACCTTCATAAATCCATTCTGTCCGTTCAACAGGATAAAAAGCAGCTCTGTCATCAGCAACAGATTTATTTTCAATATTCCTATTATGATCTTCGTCATAATAATAGGTATATTTAAACAAACTATCCTGTCTTTGAACATTGATTTCTCTTGCCAAAGTCTGCTCCTGAGCCGTAATGTAGTTATTGAATAGTAATAGCGGTGTTAAACACCACAAAGTTATCCTATATATCAGGGGCATATGGTTCACCATATCGCTTATTTTTTTTCATTTATAAAATCCGCCAAATATAGCGATTTTTTTTATATTTTTCACACAATCCGGTATTTAACAAATACATTACTTATGCGAATCGAAATAATCAACAAAGACCACGGGCAAAAAGTAAAATTGACAAACTACGCCATGCAAAAGGTAAAAATTACCAAAAAACTTACCTGGCGGTGTCTCATAAATGCCAATTACCGCGCTACTTTCAATGGTTGCTGAGCTTGTATTTCAGCAAGCTCAATAACCACGAAGCACAGGCTCAATCATGTATTTCGAGTACGCATGCCTTTTCCCCTCAATATCAGCACCTTGCATTTGCATATTTCTAAGAAACCTTACTATTTTTATTGAATGTTTATTTTAAGACAGCCCCATAAACAAAATTTTACTACTTTTGTGGCATTGCATCTGTTTTTAACCAAGTGGCATCACCTAATGGTAGATAAATCAAGTCAATCACTATACAACTTTTCCACCCTGACAGCTATCATCACTGATATTCTGTTGATTGCTTTGTCATTTCTTGTTGTTATAGCAGTTTTTCCTGTTTCAATTTCTGTTACTTTTCGGCAATATCTTAATTTTGTACCGTACTATGCCGTCGGTTGGCTGCTGACTTCGTTTTTTCATAAACGTTATATCGGTAAAATTCATGCAAACTATCTAACCAACATTCGAAGACTGTTATGGACTATTCTGGCTGTACAGATTCTTATTGTTGGATTGAGTTTTACTCCTTTGGTTTCAATCTCTTCGCTCAAAATGAGTATCAGCTTTTCAACTCTGCTGTTTTCTTTCGGCTCCATCTTTTATATTATTCACTATTCAATTAAAAGTGCCACTGAGTATAAAGACTTTGTCGAAATCAAGAAGGACGATCCGGAAGAGACAAAAATTATAATCGAAAAGTTAGATGATTCAAGTTTTCAGGCATTGGTCGATTCTATCAAAGAGTATTGCAGTGAGAAAGCCTTTAATTTTATTTCCCGACACATTGATTTTAGCATAAAAAATAACCTGACTACATTTTCGGCAAATTATTACGATATCAAGTCCAAGCCCGGAGACAGATATGTCAGCATTGTGGCATTCAACAAACTGAATAATATCAGGGGTATCAACAAGCTATTTTCGATTGTGAATCAGAAACTTCCAATGGAAGGAACTTTCACCTGTTGCTTTGAACAAAGAAGCACACGCAAAAAAAGGATCTACGACAAGTATCCCTGGGGAATCAGTCATGTGGTTTACTTCTTCGACTATTTGATCAAAAGAGTAGTTCCTAAAATATTTTCATTAAGCAAAATTTACTACGACATCACTAAAGGTAAAGACAGGGTATTGTCAAAAACAGAAGTCTTAGGCAGATTGGTATATTGCGGCTATGATATAGTTGATGTTAAAAATATGATGAAATCAGCTATGTAGTAGCTAAAAAAGTAAAAAACTTAAATACCATCCTGGAAAAAAGAAAATATGGGACACTTCTGACCTTAAAACGTATCGGCAAAGATGGCAAATTGTTCAATGTATACAAGTTCCGAACGATGTTTCCTTATGCCGAATATTTGCAAGCTTATGTTTTTAAAACCTATATGCTTCAAAAAGGTGGAAAAATCAATAAGGACATACGTGTCAATTCAATCGGTAAATTTATGCGCAAGTATTGGATCGACGAATTACCCATGTTTATTAATGTACTGCAAGGAGATATGAAAATAGTCGGAGTAAGGCCGCTCAGCAAGCTGTATTACAGTCTATATACCCCTGAACTACAGCAGGCAAGAATACGTTACAAACCGGGATTACTGCCCCCATTTTATGCTGATCTACCTGAGACTTTGGAGCAAATTCAGGCTTCAGAAATGCGATATTTACGGAGTTGCAAAAAATATGGTACTTTTATTACCGACCTGAAGTATTTTTTTAAAATAATACACAATATTATCATTCGCAGAGCCAAAAGTGCTTGATTGAAAACTGTACTAAAATCTTGGTGTCCAATGAAAAAATATCTATTATCTTTTTTTATCTGCATCTTTATCAGTCTGATGGGAACAGCACAAGACATTTCCAATCATATCTCCTATACCCGCATTTATGATTTTTTGGACGAATTGGCAAATGATGGCTTCATTGAACTGAATTCTGCCGTTAAGCCCTATTCTCAATTATTGATAGCCAACAAATTGGATGAAGTCCGGCAAAATTATGTTGACCAGACAAGTGATAAAAAACTGACCAGGAGACAATTGAAAGAATTACGGTATTTTCTCAATGAATTTGCCTTGGAGCTGGATCAAATGCCTGAAAGCAAGATTTATTTACTTAAATACAAACATACTTTTACTACCTTGATACCTCCGGTTATCAATTACAAAGATGACTATTTCAGGGCACGCATCATTCCTATCTTAGGAATGCACCTTCAATACAACGACAATGGCAATATCACAAAAAGGTGGTATGGTGCCGAATTTCAGGGGATGCTTGGGAAGAATATTTCCATCTACGGCAGCTTGCGCGACATCTCACATACGGGAGCCGGTCCGCTTTCCGGTCCCACTTACCTAAATGATGAACCCGGTTACGAATATACGCTGAGTGCCAATTTCAAAGATTTTAGCGACTCAAGAGGCGGAATCAAATATGCCAACCGGTATTTTTCTATCGGGTTGATGAAAGACAATATTGTTTGGGGAGATAATTATCACGGGTCCAATATCTTGTCGGGAAGAGCACCTTCCATTCCCATGATTTATTTACAAGTAAAACCTGCTCCCTGGTTTGAACTCAATTATTTCCACGGATGGCTTGTATCCAATGTCCTGGATTCAACCTATCATTATCTTGAAAATGAGACCACCATCCATTTTCGTCCTGCTAATAAATACATGGCGGCCAATTTATTTACTTTCACTCCCATCAAAAATCTAAAATTATCCATAGGGAATGCAATCGTATATGCGGAAAGAACGGTGCAGCCGGCTTATTTCATTCCGATAGCCTTTTATAAATCCATTGATCACATGCTGACAAAAGGATTAGGCGTGGAGAACCAGAACTCTCAGTTGTTTTTTAATATCAGTTCCAGAAATATACCTCATACACACCTATTTGCATCCGCATTTGTGGACGAAATGCAGTTGCGAAGATTTCGTCCCAACAGTCCGGATAAAAATCCCATCTCCTATAAAGTGGGGGCACATATCACCAACTTTCCACTGAAGAATGTATCACTTGTCGCTGAATACACACGGAGCAACATTATTAACTACAAACATTCTATTCCAAACATAACATACGCTTCCAACAGCTATAATTTAGGTCATTTCTTGGGAGACAATTCCGAAGATATCTATGCTGCTATCAATTACAAGCCGATACGTGGATTGGATTTTAAATTATTCTATAACAAGGCACAGCATGGCAATGAATACGAGTACAGAAGACGTGGTGAAGATCCAAATGGTTTGTACGGGAACATTGTCACCATCATCAGTAATCCTTCTTTGGGCGATATCATATGGAGTAACCAAACTTTCGGATTGCATATCACTTACGAAGTTTTCAGAAATTCTTATGCCATTATAAAAGTGGAAAACTCAGATATCCGAGGTCACGATGCTTCCTCAGAAGTGGCTTATGGTGAAATCAGAATGACTGCTCAAGAGGCTTTGGACAGATTTACACCTGCATTTTTACATGGTAACAATACTACTTTGACTATGGGATTCAGTTTTGGATTTTGAAGGTGGTATCTCATAAGTGCCCAACTACTGCGTTACTTTCGATATTCGGGCTCAGTCACATACTTCAGTATGCTCCTTTGCCCTCAATCTCAGTGCCTTGTATTTGGACGCTTCTAAGACACCTTATGGGTTTTTGGTCAAATAGTTACTTTAAACAGAACCGGAATTATCAATTTCAGCCAGAACGTGCAAAGCCTGATTGATGGTTCTTACAAAACTTACTACCACAGAACGACGGTTATTTTGCTCCCGCAATTGACACTGCCGTGGATGCACGGTTATAAAGTTGAGTATTTTTCCGAACTTATCTGATTGATAGTAAGGAGAATTAATATTGGATACCAAGAAAGCAATCATTTTTTCATTTTTCAGGACTAATTTTTCTATTCCGTATTGCATGGCAAGGCGGCGTATGCGTACCACCTGAAACAAATCTTTACTCTCCTGTGGTATTTCTCCAAATCTATCCTCCATCCTCTTTTCAAAAGCTTGTAGATCAACTTCATTATCGATGGTATCCAATTCTCTGTAAAGCGACATGCGTTCCGATACATTTTCAATATAATCGGTAGGAAAAAGCAATTCCAAATCCGTATCGATCTGGCAATCTGTAACATAGTGATGGGATGAGTTTCCACGTTCAATTTCTTCAGCATATAGCTCTGCAAATTCTTCATCCTTTAATTCATGTACAGCTTCATTCAGGATGCGGTGATAGGTTTCATAGCCCAAGTCGGCAATAAACCCACTTTGTTCAGCACCCAACAGATTACCTGCACCACGAATATCCAGGTCTTGCATTGCAATGTTGAAGCCGCTGCCCAATTCAGAAAAAGTTTCGATAGCCGATAAACGCCTGCGGGCGTCTGATGTCAGCAAACTGATTTCGGGAGTGAGCAAATAACAATACGCTTTGCGATTGCTGCGCCCCACCCTTCCCCTTAATTGATGCAAATCACTCAGACCAAATCTGTGTGCTGAATTGATGATGATGGTATTGACATTCGGAATATCTATGCCGGACTCGATGATGGTGGTGGCAATCAACACATCATACTCGTACTCAATGAAATCCAGGATAACCTCTTCCAGTTTTTGAGGCAACATTTGTCCATGTCCAACCGCCACTCTCACTCCGGGAACCAGCCTTTTGACCAGGTTTTCAATCTGATAAATATTTTGAATACGATTGTTTACGAAAAACACTTGTCCGTTTCTATCCATTTCAAACTGGATAGCTTCCCGAATTACATCTTCATCAAACTCGTGTAATTCCGTCTGAACCGGATACCGATTGGGAGGAGGCGTATTGATGATGGATAAATCGCGGGCACCCATCAAAGAAAATTGTAATGTGCGAGGAATGGGCGTAGCAGTCATGGTGATGGTGTCAACATTCACCTTTAATTCTTTCAATCTTTCCTTTGCCGAAACACCAAAACGTTGTTCTTCATCAATGATCAATAAGCCTAAATCTTTAAACTTCACCGACTTACCGATCAATTTGTGGGTCCCGATGATGATGTCAATCTCTCCATTTGCCAAACGTTCTAACAGCTCTTTGGTCTGACTTGCCGTTCTGGCACGACTCAAATACTCAATTGTTACCGGAAAATTTTCCAATCTGTCGGAAAAAGTTTTGAAATGCTGCAATGCCAGGATGGTAGTGGGCACAAGCACTGCTGTTTGTTTACCATCGGTGGCCGCTTTAAAGGCTGCCCGCACGGCTACCTCCGTTTTTCCAAAACCCACATCTCCGCAAATCAGGCGATCCATAGGTACGCTTGATTCCATGTCATTTTTGATATCAGCCGTTGCTTTCACCTGATCAGGAGTATCTTCATAAATAAACGAAGCCTCCAATTCATGTTGCAAATAACTATCGGGGGTAAACCGAAAACCTTGTTCGGATTTACGTTTTGCATATAATGTTATCAACTCGCGGGCTATATCTTTGACCTTGGATTTAGTCCGTTCCTTCAATCTTTCCCAGGCTCCCGATCCTAACTTATTAATTTTTGGGGCTTCTCCTTCTTTCCCTTTGTACTTGGAAATGCGATGCAGGGCATGAATACTCACAAAGATAATATCATCATCGCGGTAAAATAATTTTACCATTTCCTGCATTTTACCATTTACGTTGGTCTTGACCAATCCGCCAAAAGTACCGATCCCATGGTCCACATGCACCATATAGTCACCTATCTGAAACTGATTCAGTTCTTTGAGGGTCATCACCACTTTTCCTTGCCGCGTTTTATCAGTCCGCAAACGATATTTATGAAAACGTTCAAAAATCTGGTGGTCAGTATAGCAATAAAACTTCATGTCGTGGTCGACAAATCCCATATGTAAAGTATATTGCACAGCTTGAAACTCAATATTGTCGCCCCTGTCCTTAAAAATTGAAGCTATTCTGTCTGTTTGCTTCACGCTGTCGCTCATGATGAACAAGCGATAATTATCAGCCATTCCTTTTTGAAGGTTGGCGGCAATCAAATCGAAATTTTTATGAAAAACAGGCTGGGGAGAAGTGCTGAAGTCAATCCTTGTTTCGGGCTTAAAGTAAGTTCTTTCTCCAATTTCTATGGTTCGGAACTGCTGAATTTGCTCAATGAATGTATCTCCTGTAATACGGGAAGTATGCAAATTAGGAACGCTAACATCCCCCTCATTGGCTTTTGTCAAAATTTCATCATACAATTGATTGATTTTATCTTTGACATAAACGGCATCAGAAAGGACGACGAGGGTTGTCGGTTTTATAAATTCAAAAAAGGAAATTTGAGGAGTGGAAGTATCTTTATTTAAGTCGGGAATAATTTCCACCTGTTCAATCTTTTCCTTCGATAGCTGTGTTTCAATGTCAAAAATACGTATCGAGTCGATGGTGTCACCGAAAAAGTCAAAGCGATAGGGCAACTCATAAGCAAAAGAAAAAATATCCACTATGCCACCTCTGATAGAAAACTGTCCGGGTTCATACACAAAATCGACTTGTTGAAATCCGTACTCAAACAACATTTCAAATAAAAAATCTATACTAACCGATTCTCCTTTGACCAATTTCAGCATACGGGTTTTCATCCCGTGAACAGAAATCACCTTCTGAAATAAAGCTTCAGGATATGTAACTATGATAACAGGTAGCGTATGATTGGCTAATTTATTGAGGATCTCTGTGCGTAAAATCTCATTGGAAGCATCTAACCTTGATAATTTCAGAGATTTTTTATAGGAGGAAGGAAAGAAATAGACTTCTTGCTCACTGAGGCAATTTTTGATGTCATTATACAGATAAGCAGCCTCATCCGCATCTTCAGCAATCAGTAGAAAAGGTAGAGTATTTAAATTTTTGTAGAGGGCAGCCAGGCACAAAGACAAAGCAGAGCCGTTCAAACCGGAAACCTGCAATTTTTTTCCGTCCGAATGCACCCAGTCTATCCAAGCATCAATTTGCGGATGTTGACTGTATATATCTAAAAAATCTCTGAGAATCAAAGCTTTATGGCGAATTTCTTTAATCTGGCATCTAACATATGCGCAGGAATTACCTTCTTAACACTTTCTGCAACTGCATTCATCAAACCTTCCCGTACATAATCATGCCTTACAACCAGAGATATTTCGCGAATAGCTTCCGGCTCAACCAAATCTCTCAAGTTTGCTCTCTGCTTCTCCGACAGCAAATCAACATGCAATTCGGGAATGATGGTATATCCGCCATTTACATCCACAATTTTCACCAGAGTATCAATGCTTCCTGCTTCATACACAGAGGATTGATTTACCTGATGATTGCAGAAATTAAAAACCTGGTTGCGCAAACAATGTCCTTCTTCCAAGACCCAAAGATTTTCTAAAGGCATATCCTGACTGGGAATTACACTTTCTTGATACACAGGCTCATCGGGCGAAACATAAGCCACAAACTTTTCATAATAAAGCGGTACTTCTAAGATGTCCAGATTATTCAGGGGTGTTGAAAGGATTGCCATATCAATTTCAGCCTGATGAAATTTATGAATGATCTCGTCTGTGTGTAATTCAGTCACTTTAAGAAGAATATCAGGATAATCAACTTTGATAGCAGCCAATAGTTTTGGTAATAAATAAGGTGCTACTGTAGGGATGATTGCCATATTCAAGTTACCGGTATAAGCACTTTTCAGTGATTTGACATTTTCTTTCAACTGATTAGCGTGATAAAGTACAATTTGTGCTTGTTTGATAATTTGTACGCCTGCCTCGGTGGGCACCAAGGGTTGCACGGAGCGATCAAAAATTCTGCAATCCAATTCTTCTTCTAACTTTTGTATCATAGCGCTCAAGGTGGGTTGTGTTATTCCACACATTTCAGCAGCACGAACAAAATGGCGCGTTTTGTCCAAAGCAATGATGTATTCAAGCTGTTGTAAAGTCATTTTGAAAAATTTTTATATAAAGAAAGAAGGCCATCCACAATGAGATTTAAACTTATCTTCAGATCGATAAAGCGGTGCATTACATTGGCGATTGAATAAATTATCTCAATCTGTTCAAAGAACGAATTAAAGCTTCATCTCTGCCAATAGCCCTGATGGCCAGGATATTTAAGATGATACAAACCAAGGGGAAAGCTGAAGGGATCTCCACAAATAACTTGGCAGACAATGACTTTCCGTATTGCCACAGATAGATAAACAACATGCCATAATAACCTGCCATCAAAACAATATTGAAAACTATCAAACGTATTTGCAAAAACCTTTTCTTAAACAGGAAGATAGTTATCAGTGCAAGTAAGGGTATCATGACCATGAGTGCCGTGAGCATCCAAACGTTGGCTACAAAAGTACTTCCCGATGCATTCAATTCAAACAATCCCTTGTAGTTCAATTCATAAATTATTCCTTCTTGTACGTTTTGCAAGCCTGCAATTGGTAAAAAGAACATCAAAGATGTTAATATAACAGTCAACAATAAATATATGGTTTGAATTCTTTGTAACATCCTATTCAGATTAAAAAATAATTACTTGTTAGAATGATGTTTTTTCCATTCTCGATCTCTGACCTCGTAAATACGCTCAATAATATCAACTACTTTTAGTCCTTCCAAAAGATTGGTGTTGATATCACCCTTACCCGACAGCTTTTGAACCACGTTTTCTATTACGTAGTGATGATTTTGTGCTGAACCCTTATACTTACCATAATCATTGGGTGGATTAGATGGGGCCAATACAGGCATTTCGTAATCTTTAATATGACAATACGCCACATCATTCATATATTGCCCTGCAACTTTCACGGTACCCTTTTCCCCAATAATGGTGATAGCACTTTCAAAATTTTTATCCCATACTGACGTGGAATAATTCAGGCATCCTATCCCTTTTCCATTAACGAAGTTGAATGTAATAATGCCACTATCTTCAAAGTCAGTTAAATGACTGTGATTAAAATCGGCAAAAATTCCCGAAATATTGGTGATATCACCAAACAGCCAATACAAGATATCGATAAAATGAGAAAACTGGGTAAACAACGTACCACCATCCAATTCGGCCGTACCATGCCAGCTTCCCTTCTTATAATAATTCTCATCGCGGTTCCAGTAACAATCTAATTTCACCATATAAATTTCTCCCAAAACTTTATTGTCGACGATTTCTTTCAACCATAAAGAAGGTGGAGAATATCTGTTTTGCATGACACTGAACACATGTCGCGACATTTTCAAAGATTTAAATAAAATCCTTTCAGCATCACTTCTGGTAAGGGCAATGGGTTTCTCAAGCACGACATGCTTCTTGGCTTCTAAAGCTTTGATGGCATAATCTGCATGAAATCCGTTGGGCGTGCAGATGTTGATGACATCAATGTCCAGGTTCGCTTCTAACAATTCATCGAAAGAAGAAAAAAACTGCTCTTTAATATTTTCCAAGCCTAATTCTTCCTGAGGCAACACATCACACACGGCAACAAGCCGGGTTTTAGGATTTCTCCTGATCATTTCTGCGTGGCGCTTACCTATATGTCCCTGACCTATAACTGCAAATTTTATCATTTTATATTTGATGATTGATTATGTATGACAAATTATTTTAAATTTTTCTGACTATCTCGTTTTCGAGCACGTATTGTTGTCCTGTTTCGGGACAAACAGCCAAACCTCCCTTATCAAACTGCAAACGATGTCCATTCTCACTGACCCATCCGATTTGTCGGGCAGGATTTCCAACTACAAGTGCAAAGTCTTTCACCGGCCTGGTGACAACTGCTCCCGCTCCTATCATGGCATAGTTTCCGATTTCATTTCCACAAACGATGGTAGCATTCGCACCTATGCTCGCACCTTTTCGGACAAAAGTAGACTGATAGGCATCTCGTCTGTTTACATGACTACGTGGATTGATGACATTGGTAAACACCATGGATGGTCCTAAAAAAACATCATCCTCGCAAATCACGCCAGTATAAACCGAAACATTATTCTGAATTTTTACATTTTTCCCCAATCGAACCTTGGGTGAAATAACCACATTCTGACCAATATTGCAACGTTCACCAATCACACAATCTTGCATGATGTGTGAGAAATGCCAAATCTTAGTACCCGAACCAATAGTGCATCCGGGATCAATCACAGCAGTTTCATGGGCAAAATAATCCATCATAAAAATTCAATAACACTATCAATAATATATTGAGTCTGTTCCTCCGTTAACTCGGTATGCATGGGCAACGACAGCACAGAAGCTGATAGTTGCTCGGCAACAGGGAAAGCACCTTCACGGTATCGTTCACTGCGATAAGCTTTTTGCATGTGCAGGGGTACTGGATAATATACCATAGAAGGAATACCTTTCTTTTTCAGATGCGCTTGTAGGACATCCCGCTCAATTCCGTTCAGCTTCAATGTATATTGATGGTAAGCATGCGTGGACTGTGGATTTCTTCCGGGAACAATCAATGATCCACATTTTGAAAAAGCAGCATTATAAGCATCTGCCACTTTTTGCCGGGCACTGATATAATCGTCCAGATACTGTAATTTTACATCCAATATAGCAGCCTGAATGCTATCCAAACGAGAATTAACTCCCACAAAATCATGATAATACCTGACCATCATTCCATGGTTGGCGATGGCATGTATCTTAGCAGCTAACTCATCATTATTGGTAAAAACGGCCCCTCCATCACCGTAACAACCCAGCGTTTTGGATGGAAAAAAGGAAGTACAGCCAATATCTCCCATACAACCGGAATGTATTTTCCTACCGTCAGCAAAAGTGTACACTGAACCAATCGACTGGCAAGCATCCTCTACAACAAATAAATTGTGTGCATGCGCTATTTCCATAATTTGATCCATAGCTGCATTTTGACCGAAAAGATGCACGGGAATAATGGCTTTTGTCTTCGGCGTAATGGCTTGCTTCAGCGATTCAATGGAAATATTGAATGTATCATAATCAACATCTGCCAAAACGGGAGTAAGGCCTAGTAAAGCTACTACTTCAGCCGTAGCGATAAAGGTAAAAGTCGGCGTGATGACCTCATCACCCGGCTTTAAACCAAGTGCCATCAATGAAATCTGTAAAGCATCAGTACCGTTCCCAACAGGAATAACGTGCTTGACATCTAGATAATTTTCCAGGTTTTTTTGGAATTCATCGACCTTGCCACCTTTGATAAAGACAGTTGAATCAATTACCTCCTGAATACCGGAATCAATTTGAGCTTTTATTTTCAGGTATTGATTTTTTAAATCAACCATTTGTATTTCCTGCATCATTTCTTCTCTACAAGTAATATAACATCTTCAGGCTGAATTCTGATGTTTGATATATAAGGTTTATTATTTATAATTTTCAATTTGCTTCTTTTGTCGTTAGTTTGATTGAGATCATTATAATCTATAACAACCTGAATATCATCAAGACGAAAGTCATTGAAATGCTTTATACTGATGTTAAAAACCGCCTCAACCGTTGTGGGTAACGAGATAAGAGATATGTGCTCCGGGTTATTGATGAACCGAACGGGCAATGTTGCTGTCTTTTCCGTAAACATATCTATCAACGCACTTACTGCAACTTGTTCTACGGAAAACCGGACATCAGGAACGGGCTTTAAACTTACCACCTTATTCAATGTATCTTGATGGTTCTTTAAAACAAAACTTTCAGTAAAAAGTCCGGTTATGGTATCCAAAGTCGCCGGAACTCCATAAACTTCAACAGAATCAGGTGTGATTTGAATATCACTGCACAACATATACTGTCCCTCCAATTCAAGTTTCCCATCAGCATAAACCGGTATTTTTTTTACATGCATGTTCTGATAAGCAACCTGAATCATCTCCGGATAAACCGCCAAAACATTTGTAGAAGACATCAGCCTATGAGATATCATTGACAACAACTGCAAGCCGGAGAGATTAAAATTACCATCTCTGAGATATCCCGGCTGAAAAGCGATTTGAACCGGTATGGATTTCTTTCGCGCATACGTCCAGTAACGCATCCCCAATTCTCTTACTTTAATGTTGAGTTCTGAAGGTAACTCTTCCTCAAAAAGTATATTTTTGGGCAAATTGGTGTATTCAAGAGGCACAGTTATAAAAAATTCCCTTTCTTTATTCAGTGCGTTGATAAACCAAAAAGCAGCTGATAACAATAAGAAAACACTGAAAGTCAGCACGTTCTTGGAAGTGAAAAACGATTTGACTTTCAGAAGGATTCTAATCAGTTTTCGGTTATAATCACCAGCCATTACCGGACATTAACCTGATTGGTTTATTTTTGCTGCTGCTGCACGTCTTGCACAGAAAGGAATACAGAAGACTTATCTACCTTAATGCGCACATTTTCAGCAATTTCAATGGTCACTGTGCCATCATCCTTGATGTCACGGATTTTACCATAAATTCCACCGGAAGTAACTACTTTATCACCGGGTTTCATGCTATCTCTTTGTTTCTTGATTTCTTTCTGACGTTTTTGCTGTGGACGGATCATGAAGAAATAAAACACAGCAAAGATCAACACCATCATCAAAATCGTCTGCCATCCACCTCCTTTAGGTTGCTCTTGGGCTTGCAATAATACACTTAATACATTCATTACGTTGTTCATAGAATTTTAAATTGTGAAATGTGAAACCTTTGATGATAAAAAGAACCATATGCCCTACCGGGTCTCTATATGGTAATTTAAATTACATTGGCTTCTTATTGATATTATTTTAATTTACAGATGCAAATATAGTCTTTTTTTTATTTTGTAACCACCACCGCTTTTATCAGTTTATTTTCTTCTTTCAGTTTGCGGACAATATTATCCAGCACACCATTGATAAACGTACCACTTTTATCGGTGCTATAAGACTTGGCAATCTCAATATACTCATTCAGCGTAACATTGACGGGTATAGTTGGAAAATCAATCAATTCAGAAATAGCGACTTCCATGATGAGGATATCCATAAAAGCGATTCTGTCCAGCTCCCAGTTTTGCGTATTTTGATCAATTAATTCACGGTAAGCACCGCCATTTTGAAGCACCCCATGCAATAATTTCTTTACAAAATCAACATCTTCATCATCCTTAAACATGGGCAAAAACTCCTGTTTATCACCAGCTTGCAAATTAAAACGTTTGATTGTCTTGATGATGAAGCTAATCACGATCTCAACATCATCTATCCAAAAAATATTTTGATCTTCAATCGAATTGTCAAGGCTTTCATTGAGTAAAATTACCTTTCTAAACACCTTGCGCCACAAGTCTTTATCGGACTGATAATCACACTCTTCAGCATCCATGTATTCTTGAAAAAAATCACACGCAAGTATTTCTTCATACAACTCCCTGATAATTTCCGGATAATCTGCCCAAGACAATTTACGTTGAGTTAAATATTCCGTAAACTGCTTATTGGTTCTGAGTTGAGCAACAAATTTATTATCAATGAATCGTGTATTGGGGTTGAGTTCTTCAGGGGTGGGACGAAGTTTATTTTTTCCGTATTCAATGCGAGAATCGGCATAATCAGTTATAATAACAGCGAGATTTAGCAGGTGAAAATAAAGATCATAAGTCTTTTCAATGCTATGAAATAATTCCTTTTCAACCATAAGAGCTGTCTTATCTTCGCCCTTATAAAATGCATATAAGATCTGAATAATCTTGATTCGCAGTAAAATCCTGTTTATCATAAAACAATGTGAACGTTTTCAAATTTCCGGCAAAGATACTGATTTATTTAAATAAAAAGATGGACATTTACTTGTTAAATCCAAAAAAAAATTAGAAATTTGGCCTTTAATGGTCAAAAAAAATGATTTTCATATTAAGACCTTGATAATAACTTATTTAGAAAGTATTCGTTATGGAAGAAGAGAAAAGAAAAATTGTATTGGAGAAAAGAGACGACGGAATAGTTTATTCTAAATCTATTAAAGCCGGGAAAAGAATTTATTATTTAGATGTTAAGAGAAGTAGAAACGACGATTTGTTTTTGTCAATAACCGAAAGCAAAAAGAAAGTTTACGGAACCGACCAGGACATACAAGTTAAATACGAGAAACATAAGATATTTCTATATAAAGAAGATTTTGATAAATTTCTTGAAGGTTTAAATGATGTCATCGGATTTATAGAAAACACACAAGAAAATACGGAAGCAAGTCCATCCCCGAAGCAAGAAGAGCCAAAAGTTACAGAAGAATCGAAAGCTTCAGAAGTTATTGAACCACAGCCCTCTGCTGAAAAAGAAGAAGCCGAATCTGCCGATACAGAAACCGAGGAAGAAGAAGAGGCAGAAGAGAAAAAAGGCTTTTTTGATAAATTTAAGTTCTAAGGCAGGACCATCAAATTTTTGAAACATAAACCTGTCCAAGTTCGTATCTCATAATTCGAACCGTTGATCCTTTTGCTATAAACACACCTCCTTCAGACACTGCGTCATAGGACATTCCATCTACCATGATCTTACCTGATGGTCGTAAATCCGTTCCGGCCACGGCTTGTTGTCCCACTAAACTTTTACTTTCCATGGGAACGCCTATATAACCTTCTTTATTTTCAAGATTCGTATTCAAAGCGATATTGTGCAGAATACCTTTTTTGCCGATTCTGTTGCTCAGAAAAAGTACCAAAACAAAACCTAAGCTGATACCGCCCATGACGGTAAAAAGCGCCTTGCCGAGTTCACCGGTTTCCACAGGTTCAAAATCGAAATTAACATTGTTCACCAGACTTAAAGTCAAACCGGCAACGATGAAGATGATCCCCAGAATTCCGGTTATACCAAATCCCGGAATGGCAAAAATCTCTACAGCCAACAGGATCAACCCGATGACAAAGACCAGGATTTCCCAGTTGGCAGCCAGGCCTTCTATGTACAAAGGTGCAAAATACAGCAATGCTGCCGTAACAGCAACAATAGAAGGAAAACCTATTCCCGGAGTTTGTAATTCAAAATAAATCCCTCCTATGATCAACATGATCAGGATGCCCTGAAATATGGAACTCATTAAAAAACCCTTGATATTATCCATCGCAGAGGGTCGAAAGCTGATGACTTCATAATCAGCAACTTTCAAATACTCACCGATCACTTCATCGATATCTTTGGCAATACCATCACAGTAACCGTATTGCTCTGCTTCTATGGCTGTAAACGTCAAGGTTTTACCGGAATCTACCAGATTAGGTATAACCGTTCCCTGGTCAACCATTGCCTCTGCAATCTTCGGGTCGCGTTTCCATTGGTAGGTTGTATCCCTGCCATGCACTATGGTATCCTTGCCGTGCGCTTCAGCCGTGGCACGCATCGTGGCACGCATGTACGACTGGTATTTGTCCGGCATAGCCTCACCCATCTGACTGACAACGGTTGCTGCCCCTATAGTGGAACCGGGACGCATGAAAATTTTATCACAAGCAATGGCGATCAATGCACCGGCAGAAGCTGCATTATTATCGATAAACACATACACTGGCAAATCGGCATTCAATATTTTGGTTCGAATGGAATCTGCATACAAAACCTCTCCTCCATAGGTATTCATATGGATTAAAATAGCATCTGCCTGTTTTTCCGCTGCTTCCTCAAAACCTTTTTGAGTATAAATCCAGGTAGTGCTGCCAATATCTTTCTTGATATCAATCTTGTAAAAGGTAGTCGAGCCGGTCAATGTACCAGCCGACAGGGCAGCAAAAACGAAGCATACAGTCAATAATTTTATGCGCATAGTTTTTTAATATTTGCCCCAAATATACTATAAATTCAAAAATAATTGTTTAAATTTGTGGGTAAAGTGTTAAATAATCAGGAAGGATTTACTAAAACGGTGTCTCATTAGCGCCCAACTGCCGCACTTCGACTTTGCTCAGTAACCACGTTAGTTTTCGGTATTCGGGTTCAGTCACCGAGAGCAGAAGACAGCCCCCTTTTAATATAAACTTATGAATGAAGGAATTATCATACTTGGAAGCAATCAGAATCCTGAGGAGAATCTTGAAAAAGCCATAGAAAGAATCAATGAAAAATATGAAGTCATTGATAAAAGCAAGGTATTGATTACCCTACCCCGAACAAAAAAATACAAAAGTCACTTTTTAAATCAGGCGATCAAAATTTTATCCGATGAATACTACGACGATTCCGTCAGATTTTTCAAACAAATAGAATTGGAATTGGGACGTACCCCGGAGAGCAAGGAGCAAGGTTTAATGCCTATCGATATAGATTTTGTGTTTTGGAATGGAGAAGCGATGCGTGACGATTATGACAAATGGGATTTTGTCAGGATATGCATTGATCAAATCAAAGATAAACCTTCTATCAGTATGCTTTAATTATTGGAGGTACTTTCTCAGGACTGACTCCGCCTCCTTTTTTGCTTTTTCTAAATCATCATTGATAATTGTCACATCAAAATGGGGTGCGAATGACAGTTCGTAAGTAGCCTTTTCAATGCGCAGGTTGATCATTTCAGCTGAGTCAGTACCTCTTTTTATCAACCGGTTACGTAATTCGTCTATGCTTGGAGGCGCGATAAATATCAACAATGCCCGATCGCCGTACTTCTTTTTGATATTCAATCCCCCTACCACATCCACATCAAAAACAATGTGTTTGCCTTTTTTACTGATGCGTTCAATTTCGCTCGTCAAGGTACCGTAATACGTGTCCTTATATACTTCCTCATACTCAACAAATTCATCAGCAGCTATCTTTTTTCGAAATTCTTCCGGAGTGAGGAAATAGTATTCTACTCCATCTTTTTCTTGACCGCGTGGGGCGCGGCTTGTAGCTGATATCGAAAATTCGATATCAAGACCGGCTTGCAAAAGATGATTGACAATCGTGCTTTTACCGGAGCCGGAAGGCGCTGAAAAGATGATGAGTTTAGACATGTTTTATAAAAAAATCAGCACTCCTGTAAGCCGGGTTCTGTGCCTTGCAAGCAAGGTGTTTGTCATTTATCTGGGACAGTTGTCACCAACTGCCTCGTGCAATCTACCCCCCGACATCGGACGAGCAGTCCTGATTACGCCGGTGTACATGATCTTGCAACCCATAGGATGTACGGCTACCCATGTTGCCATAAGTACCGGTAAGCTCTTACCTTACCTTTTCACCCTTACTTCAGCAAGCTGAAGCGGTAATTTTCTGTTACATTACCCTACCCTCGCGGATAGCTTCCCGTTAGGAAGTATGGTGCTCTGTGTTGCCCGGACTTTCCTCTTTACACGGGGTAAAGCGACAAACCGGAGTACTGAAAATAAAGTGCGAAGATACGCTTTTTTATTGAAGAATTAAAGGATCATTTAAATTTAAATGAAACCTCATCAACCGAGTTTCCGGTACATTAGTCGGCGGTCTTCTCCAAGTAAAAAAGCGTATCTACACCTAAATTTTAGAATAATGAAAATAAATTCCAGGCGACGGTCAAACCTGCCATTACGATAGCTACCATGCTCATCAGTTTAATTAAGATATTCAAAGACGGACCGGAAGTATCTTTAAACGGATCGCCTACGGTATCACCTACAACTGTAGCTTTGTGGCATTCAGAACCTTTGCCGCCAAAGTTACCTTCCTCTATATATTTTTTAGCATTATCCCAGGCACCTCCGGCATTTGCCATAAAGATGGCGAGTACAAATCCTGAACTTAATCCTCCGATTAACAAGCCCATCACGCCGGCTACGCCGAATATAACGCCGATCAAAATCGGAACAATGATGGCTAACAAGGAAGGAAATAACATTTCCCTTTGTGCGCCTTTGGTAGAAATCTCCACACAACGTGCATAATCGGGTTCAGCTTTACCTTCCATGATGCCTTTGATTTCACGGAATTGGCGACGCACTTCTTCAACCATACTTTGAGCGGCACGACCAACTGCATTCATGGTCAACCCACAGAACAAGAATGCCATTACGGCGCCTGCAAATACACCAACCAACACAATCGGATTCATCAGATTCACATCATAAAAATCCATGAAATCACCAAAAGAAGATAGTTTGATAGCTTCTGCATCCATGACCTTATTTCCAACAGCAACCAAACCATCAGAAGCAGCATCAGCAATACGTACCAAAGCAATTTTAATTTCTTCAATATAGGATGCTAATAGGGCCAGGGCAGTTAAGGCAGCAGAGCCAATGGCAAAGCCTTTACCGGTAGCAGCAGTGGTATTACCCAAAGCATCCAAAGCATCTGTACGTTTTCGTACTTCCGGATCCAAACCACTCATTTCAGCATTCCCGCCGGCATTGTCGGCAATTGGTCCATAAGCATCCGTAGCCAAGGTAATACCTAAGGTTGAGAGCATACCAACGGCAGCAATACCGATTCCATACAAACCCAAACCTAAATTTTGAGCAGAAAGGAAGTTAGCCATATCAAACTGAATGGCAGACAGATAAGCTAAAACAATTGCAAAACTGATGGTTACTACCGGAATGGCCGTAGAAATCATACCCAAGCCCAAGCCTGAAATGATCACAGTAGCCGGACCGGTTTGCGAACTCGCAGCCACTCTTTTGGTAGGTTTATAACTTTGAGAAGTATAGTATTCAGTGGATTGTCCAATGATGATACCGGCAAACAAACCAACAATCACTGAAAACGATATTCCAATCCAATTGTTAATTTGCAAAAAGTACAGGATCACAAAAGTTGCAACGGCAATCAGGAAGGCACTGGTGTTCACCCCACGTCCCAATGCCCCCAACAATTGTTTCATTTCTGCACCTTCTTTGGTTCTCACCATAAAAATACCAATGATAGATAGAATAACTCCTGCTGCAGCAATCAACATAGGAGCCAAAACTGCCTTCAACTGCATGGTAGGATTTGTCATCATAAACGCAGAAGCCCCCAAAGCCGCAGTTGCCAGGATAGAACCTGCATAAGATTCGTACAAGTCGGCACCCATACCTGCCACATCACCTACATTATCGCCCACATTATCGGCAATGGTAGCCGGATTGCGCGGGTCATCCTCGGGGATACCTGCTTCAACCTTACCCACTAAGTCGGCACCCACATCGGCAGCTTTAGTATAAATACCACCACCCACACGAGCAAACAAAGCCTGTGTAGATGCACCCATACCGAAAGTAAGCATGGTAGTGGTGATATAGATCATTTTATGGGTAGCATCCGCATCTTCTACAAAGTGATCCAAAATCAGATACCAAACCGCAATATCTAACAACACCAAACCTACAACGGTCAGTCCCATAACTGCTCCCGAACGGAAAGCCACTTTCAAACCGCTGTTGAGAGAATTTTTAGCCGCGTTGGCGGTACGTGCAGAAGCATAAGTTGCTGTTTTCATACCGAAGAAACCTGCCAAACCCGAGAAAAATCCGCCGGTTAAGAAAGCAAAAGGCACCCAACTGTTTTGCAGATCGAAAAAAGCCATCACAGCAAAAATCAATGCCAGTACAACAAACACGATGGCAACCACCTTGTATTGCTGTTTCAGATAAGCCATGGCTCCTTTACGCACATGCAAAGCAATTTTCTTCATGGTATCCGTTCCTTCACTTTCCTTCATCATCTGTCGGAAGAAATAATACGCAAAGCCCAGTGCTACAATAGAAGCAAGAAGCACTAAATAAACTAAGTTTTTTTCCATGTTTTTTAAAATAAAAATTAAATGAATATGATATAGTTTGTAAAGTTCATCACATTTAAAGCAGTTTCCTATTCCATCAGTTCATACGACTACAAATCCTCTACTGTGAGATTTGGGGGGCTGTTCAACAACTTAATGTATTCTTTCAAAATCGCCAGACTATATGCCCCCGCATGTTTATTGACAAATCCCATGATGGTATTCCTGCCTTCTTCATCTGCAGTATCTGAAATGACACGTACCACAGTCAGGGGAATACCAAAATCATCGCAAACCTGTGCCACGGCAGCACCTTCCATTTCAGCACAAACCACCGAAGGCAAATTACGTATGAGCGCATTTTTCATCTCGACCGTAGCAATGAATAAATCCCCACTTGCGATGTCGCCTACTATCAACTTAGGATTGGCTATATTATTCTCTAATAATTTGTTTCTAAATACTTTATCTTCTTTCAAAAACTTATGTACAGCTTCCGTCATCATCTCTTGATCCTGATGATGAATTTCGAAGGATGTTTTGCCGGTCAACGGAATTTCAAAGCGACGCATTAGCGGACGAGCATCCATATCGTGCTGAAACAAGCGTTGTGCAATGACAACATCTCCTACGTTTACATCAGGAGCTATGCCTCCGGCAACACCGGTAAACACTATTCTGTCAACCTGAAATTCAGTTATCAAACTTACGGCAGTTGTTGCTGCTGCTACTTTTCCCCACCGGGAAAACACGGCTACCACTTCCTGGTCGTACAGCAAACCTTTGTAAAATACCCTGCTGCCATGTTCAATGATTTCTTTATCCTGAATAGCGGCAATTAGCAATTCCATTTCTTCCGGCATAGCGCCCATAATTCCTAATCTCATTTTGTCTGCATTTTTATAATACGCTGATATAATGTAGGATGAGAATAATTAAAGAACACATACAAAGGATGAGGCATCAAATTGCTAAGTGATTGTGAAGATAATTTCTTCAAACCGCTGATTAGCTGTTCGCCATATCCGTATTGCTGAGCAAAAGCATCAGCTTCATATTCATGCTTGCGTGACAAGACATTTCCCAAAATACCTAATAAGTCAGAAATGGGAGTGTATAAAGTAAAAAATGCAATGGCATTCAGATGGAAAACTGCTTTTGTTCCACCCAATGCCTGCGCTAACACATCACTACCCAACATCCAACCCAACAGAAAAAACAGCAACAAAGAAGAAGGAATGGAATACAGCATCCCTTTGAGCACATGTTTATGTTTGTAATGACCAATTTCGTGTGCCAATACGGCTACTATTTCATCTGTAGTCAACTGTTCGGTCAAAGTATCGTAGAGTACTATTCTTTTCTTCGGACCAATGCCCGTAAAATATGCATTGGCTTTGGTCGAGCGCTTAGATCCGTCGATCATGTAAATATTCTTCAACTTAAATCCGGATTTGTTGGCAAACGCTTCAATGGCTGTACGCAACTCACCCTCCTCAAGCGGAGTTTGTTTGTTAAACAGAGGTACAATCAATTCAGAATAGAACATACTCATAAACAAACTGAAAGCTGTTACAACCCCAAAAGCCAACAACCAAAAATATTCAGGCGTTAAATTATATATCCAAATAATTGCCGTCAAAATCAGCCCGCCAAGTACAATACTCAAACCCCATGACTTGAGTTTGTCGGTGATAAATAAAGAAGGAGTCTGCTTGTTGAATCCGAATTTTTCTTCAATGACAAAAGTATCATACCATTGAAAAGGAGTAGTAATAATATCGCTAACAATGAATAGAACAGCAAAAAACAACAAGGATTGAAGAATGCCGTGCTTTGTCCAGTTTTGCACAATGCCATCAAACCACCCAAAGCCTCCACATACGTACATTACAACAATAACGATGAAACTAAAGGATGCAGTCAACATACCAAAGCGGGCATTCGTCCTGAAATAATCCTGCTGCCTGGCATATTTTTCCGTATCGTAAATATCTGCTAATACAGCCGGCAATTTTAACTTAGAATGTTTGATGTTGAGATAACTGAGCCAACGACCTAAACCGAATTCAATCAGTAAAATCAGGAGAATAATGAGGAGTAGAATGTGTTCCATTCAAAATTATTTGGAAGAATTTCGGTTTTAAATTATCGTTGACAAAAATATATAAAATGTATAAATTGGTGAAATTATTTGAAGATTTATCTTTAAAAAGTACCTTTGTGCTATCAATTTGAAATAATATATGAATTTTTATACACAAATCCTGAGTTGCTTGTTCGTCGTCTTAACTTTCTTTTCTTGTCGGCCTGAACAAAACAACACAATCAGCATAGGAATATTGGACGGACCCACTGCTGTAAGTTTTATTCAAATGATTGAGAACCCTCCCGTCATTCAAGGAAAGCAAGTGGAGTTTGTCATCAAAAATGAGCCTTTGCAAATTCAAGCCTTGATGATACAAAACAAGCTCGACTTTGCTGTGTTACCCACGGTAATGGCTGCTAATTTATACAATAAGGGTATCAATTACAGACTTTTGGCAATTCCGATTTGGGGCAGCTTGTACTTGATTTCGAACGACCCGAAAATTGATAAGTTGAAGCAAATTTCAGGACAGAAAATTTATATATTCGGACAAGGTGCTACGGCAGATGTGCTGATGCAACACTTTTTGAAAACACATCTTATAGAAGATGCGCATCTTGATTATTCTTACAACTCAAACATGGAGTTGGCAAACGCATTATTACAACACAAAATCAATATTGCCGTGATTTCAGAGCCTTTGGTTAGCATGTTAAAAAATCAACAATCCGACATACAAATCATCGCAAATCTTGACATCGAACGGACAACCCTGAAAGAGCAAAAACCCATATTCGTACAAACAAGTTTTCTTGTAAACAACAAGATAACAGAGCATTACACAGACATCATCCATGAAGTATGTCAGGCTTATGCTTCAAGCTGTGCATTTACTTATCAACATCCGGAATCAGCAGGTGAATTGTTGGTAAAGCACGGTTTTTATCCTTCTTCAGACTTGGCCGTTCAATCCATCCCCTTATGTAATATTCAATTTGAATATGCTCAAACAATCAAAGAAGAAATCCAACAATATTTAAGTATATTTTATACCTTTGACCCTAAAAGTATAGGCGGAAAAATGCCTGATGACGATTTCATTTTTGAAACCATTGCGCAACCATAAAAATGAATCAGAGCAACCCCATAAAAAGATTAAAACCTACAGCTACATTTTACAGCATAACCCTACTCATTATTCTGTGGCAGGGACTGGCCATGTTGGTGAATTATCCTGATTTATTCCCGTCTGTTACCGGTTTGTTGGCAACATTGGCGGAAATGCTTGGTACTAAAGCCTTTTACGTGGCTTTGTGGCATACGTTATACAGGGGGTTGTTTGGATTTCTTATCGCCTTTATATTGGCAATAGGTCTGTCTGCCATCGCCCTCAACAGCCAATTCATCAAGGTCTTTATACATCCCTGGATAGTCATCATGCGCTCCATTCCCGTGATTTCCATTGTGTTGATAGCACTTCTGTGGTTATCACCCCCGGGACTACCCATATTCATTTCCTTCTTCACGATGTTTCCTATCTTGTATCAAAACTTTTTATCAGGATTGGAACAGACAGACCGAAAATTGGTGGAGATGGCTAAAGTAATCAAGAAAAACAACTTACAAAGATTACTCTATCTTTATCTACCTTCAGCCCATGCTTATGCCTTTTCGGGCATGGCTACTGCCATGGGCTTCGGCTGGCGCTCAGTCATCATCGGGGAAGTCTTATCCGGTCCTGTACACGGCATAGGAACCGGAATGAAAAAAGCACAGGCCTTTATCGATATGAAAGAATTATTGGCCTGGACAGTCATAGCTGTGCTGATCAGTTTTATCTTCGATTATATACTGAAATTAATAGCAGCAAAACCAGTAAAATTCAAACTTAAGGAAGTACCTCAAAGCAAAAAGACAAACACAATAAGCACTGATATAAAAGAACTTACACTTATATTATTAAATAAGAAGTTTAACTCCAAACAGGTCATCCGCAACTTATCCATGCAGCTTTCAAATCAGACCGTCAACCTGATACAAACAGCTTCCGGATCGGGAAAAACAAGCTTGATGAATTTGATTGCAGGGATACTGAAAGCAGACAGCGGACAGATGGTTTTCAATCCTGAACAGCCCGTAATTTCTTATTCCTATCAGGATATCCGATTGGTTTCGTGGTTCACCTTAGAGCAAAACATAGCTTTTTCCCTACCCTCTTTTCCCACTATTACCCAAGATGATTTACAAAAAATCAATATCTTGATACATCAAATGGAGTTGGACGAACACAAAGGAAAATTACCGGACGAATTAAGTGGTGGTGAACAACAAAGGGTCAATTTGGCCAGGGCGTTGATGCTTCCCTGTCATATCTTATTATTGGATGAACCGCTAAACGGCATTGAGGATTCACTGAAAAAACGCCTGATAAAATTCATAGAAGATTGGACAGCATCTTATAAACCACTAATTTTGTGGGCAACTCATCTGGAGGTAGAGGCGTATTTGAAGGGGGATGTGAGCGAGGTGCGGGTTTCGAGGTAGCGGGGTGCGGGGTCCGTGTTCCGGGGTAGCGGGTTCCGTGTTCCGTGTTCCGAGTTCCGTGTTCCGAGTTCTGGGGTCACAGGGTCTTCTAATTAGCAAGAAACAATAAAAAAATGTTGTACAAAGTACAAAAATTTATTACGGAAAACGATTTGCTTGATTCGGCAAACGGACCGGTCGTGTTGGGTGTTAGCGGCGGAAAGGATTCTGTAGTATTGCTGCATGTGTTGATGAAGCTGGGTTATCAATGTATAGCAGCGCATTGCAATTTTCATTTGCGGGGAGATGAATCAAACAGAGACCAGGAATTTGTACGTCAACTGTGCAAACAACTTGACATAACTTTTTTAACCGTTGATTTTGATACTTTTCAATATGCAGCCGACAACAACATCTCCATTGAAATGGCTGCCCGCGATTTGAGGTATGATTGGTTCGAGAGCATCAGGAAAAATTATGGGGCACAAGCGATTGCCACAGGACATCATCTGGATGATAATATTGAAACTGTATTGCTGAATTTAACCCGCGGAACGGGATTAAAGGGTTTGACCGGTATTCCTGTGAGAAACGAAAGAATAGTCCGCCCTCTCTTAAGCTGTACGCATGCAGAAATTGTAGCTTATACTCAAGCCCACAAACTTGAGTATGTAGATGATTCCACCAATCAGACCACAGCTTATATGCGCAATAAAATCCGCCACATCATACTGCCGGTATTGGAAGAGATCAATCCTTCTTTCCGCAAGACTGCAGCAGAAACCATCACAAACTTAGGAGAAGCCTATAATATCTATCAACAAGAAATTCAGAAAATTAAAGCTGATATAAGCATTTATTCGGATGCTGCATTACATATTGATATTCAGAAATTAAACAGATACAAAAATCAAACTACGATTTTGTTTGAGATATTGAAAGACTACGGTTTTAATTCGGATCAGATCAATCAAATTACCCGTGCTTTAGACAGAGAATCGGGAAAAGTATTCTATTCCGACAGTCACTGTTTATTGAAAGACCGGGACTATCTGCTTGTACAGCCTGTTATTCTTGAAGATGCTGCCATTAAGAGCAAATTAAAACTCAGCTTTTTTGATAGAACTGATGATTTTATCTTTTCCACAGACAATCAAACGGTACATTTAGATGCGGATAAACTGTCCATGCCGCTGAGCATCAGACCATGGAAGCCCGGCGATTCTTTTTATCCCTTAGGAATGAAAGGCAAAAAAAAGTTGAGTGACTTTTTGATTGACCAAAAAATCAACCGCTTTCAAAAAGAAAATATTCAAGTCGTTACATCTAACGGAAAAATTGTTTGGATAGTGGAACTACGCATAGATGACAGGTTCAAAGTAACGGAAAGGACAAAAAGAATTGCAGAGCTAAAAGTTGTCCGGCCTGTTGCTCGTTCATTTGAAGAATGAAACACTGGCTACTCCACATTTTTTCTGACCCTGTTGATGAAATCAATCATACCTTGAGCATCACGGCTATTGATCAATGTCATCAAATCCTTTAACTCCTCTCGAATTTTCTCTACCTGTCCTACTGTATAGGGGTTGAAAAGGATTTCCGTGAGCAGATAATCATCTTCCGAAAATAATCCCTTTGCAATATCCATATGTTTTTTGAAGGTGGTTCCGGGCGCATCCTGCTTTTTCATGCAAGCAGCAAATACCAATGTAGATGAAAATGGGATGGACAGTGAATATGCGATGGTTTCATCATGTCCTTCGAAAGTGTATTGGTGTATATTGAGCTTTAAAGTACCGTAGAAATCCTTGAAAAACGCCTTCCCTAAATGATCCGATTCACTGATGATAATGGCATGGTGCTCGCTCAGATTTCTTAAGTTTGCGAAAGTAGGTCCAAACATTGGATGAGTCGATACAAAGCGGCGTCCCGTACTTTTGTAAAACTCATAAAAACCTGTTTTCACTGATGCAATATCGCTTATAATGCAATTTTCAGGAAGATAGGGCAAAACATCTTTAAAAGTTTGGATGGTGTATTTTAAAGTGACACAGTTTATAAGCAATTCAGGAGCGAAGGTTCTGATTTCCTCATAATCTGTCAACCTTTGAGTATTAAACACATACCTAAGGCGCTCCTTATTAGAGTCAAAGACGGCCACCTCATGCTGAAAACACAAAGCATCGGCAAGCCAGGTGCCCATCTTACCCACACCAAGTATACAAATTTTCATTATTTCTCCTCCTTGTCTTTAATTTTTTTATTCATAATGGCACTTTGGCGATTGATAGATTCTTCATGTATCGCCTCGAAAATTTTAATAACGAAATCAGCGTCCAAGCCTCTATTTAGCGCTCTCTCCCTGCGATCTTTCATTATTTCATCATAGCGGCGAGCCTGCAAAATTGTAATATTGTTTTCAAACTTATACACTCCAATGGCTTCAGAAATTTTCATACGTTCTTTGAGAGTGTCCAGTAAGTCATTGTCCAGCTTATCTATTTGTTTTCTAAGCTCATCCAAAGTTGCACGCGGCGTATCTCCGATTTTTGGACGGCGCAATATCAATCCATCAATGAGCTTTTTCAACTCCCCGGGAGTTATTTGCTGTTGTGCATCGCTCCATGCTTCATCTGGGTTACAATGAGACTCTATGATCAATCCGTCAAAATTCAAGTCCATCGCCTCCTGACTAATTGTAGCAATTAGTGAACGCTTGCCCCCTATATGGCTCGGATCAGTTATCATGGGAAGCTCGGGAAAACGGCGTCGCAACTCAATTGGGATCTGCCATTGCGGATGATTGCGAAATTCTGTTTTGTCGTAAGTACTAAAGCCTCTGTGAATGGCGGCAATTTGTGTAATACCGGCATTATTAATTCTCTCAATGGCACCTATCCACAATTCTAAGTCAGGGTTTATAGGATTTTTCACAAACACCGGAATATTCACTCCCTTAAGTGCATTTGCAACTTCCTGAACGGCAAAAGGATTGGCAGAAGTACGGGCACCGATCCACATCATATCCACTCCGTGTTTGATAGCCTCATATACATGATAAGCACTGGCAACCTCCACTCCTACATACATTCCGGTTTCTTTCTTAACTTTTTTAAGCCAAGGGAAACCTACTGAACCAACACCTTCAAAATCACCCGGATGAGTTCGAGGTTTCCATACCCCTGCTCTAAACAATTTAATACCCATTGCTGCCAAGAGATGTGCTGTTGACAAAGTCTGCTCTTCTGTCTCGATGCTACATGGACCGGCTATGATGATGGGTCGCTTCAAATCAAGACCGGGTAAATTAATCGGATCAATTTTCAAATGTGACATATCTTAATTATTTATTGTTTTATTGACTATTCTACTAACTCTATTCAATGATTCCGCAAGTATTTTTTTAGTGCTGCACAAAGATACACGTATATATTGTTCTCCACTATCACCAAAAATAAAACCGGGGGTTATAAACACATTTGCTTTTTCTAGAAGCAAATCACTTAGTTCTTGTCCATCCGAATACTCAGATGGTATGCGTCCCCAAACAAACAAACCTACCTGTTTTTTGTTATAGCTACACCCTAATGCATCCATAAGATCAAACACCAAATGCCTGCGTTCTGCATATTCCGTATTTAACGCTTTATACCAGTCGGCACCGGCCTCAAGCGCTTTAACGGCTGCTTCTTGCAGGGGACGATACATACCGGAATCCATATTACTCTTGACCCTAAGGATGTAACTTATAAACTTACTGTTTGATGCCGCCATGCCTATACGCCATCCAGCCATATTATGCGATTTACTCAACGAGTTCAATTCAATGGCAATATCCTTGGCTCCTTCGACAGATAAAAGACTGCTTGGTTTAGGATTTAGTACAAAGCTATAGGGGTTGTCGTTGCATATTACAATATTGTGTTTCTTACCGAAAGCAATGATTTGCTTCATAACATCCATATCAGCCGCTGCACCGGTCGGCATATGAGGATAGTTTATCCACATAAGCTTCACCTTCGAAAGATCCTCTTTTTCGATAACTGACAAGTCGGGCTGCCATCCATTTGATTCATTGAGCGTGTAAGTTCTGGCCTTTGCTCCAACCAGGTTGGTCACTGCCTTATAGGTGGGATAACCCGGATTGGGGATCAGGACTTCATCTCCGGGATTTAAAAAAGCCATGGAAACATGCATGATACCTTCCTTCGAACCCATCAATGTAATTATCTCGGAAGCAGGGTCCAGTTCAACACCGTAGCTGCGTTGATACCATAAGGCAAAAGCCTGACGCAACGCAGGTATCCCCAAATAACTCTGATAACCATGAACATCTTCTTTAGCGGACACACGGCTAAGGGTTGAAATCACCTCAGGTCCAGGCATTCTGTCGGGACTTCCTATACCCAGGTTTATTACATCCTTCCCTTCTGAACGCATCTGCTCTATCTGCTTTAATTTTACGGAAAAGTAATACTCTTGTACACTATTTACTCTGTCTGCCGGCTTGATCATATACTAAACGGTTTATAAATTTTAAATTTCTGATTGAACTTTTGCTATCGGAGTTCCTCCATTTGTAACGTAAACTGTATCAGCAGCTTCATATTCACCCAGCTCCAACAGATTTCCCGTAAGTGGACGAATAGCATCCAAAGATTGGTGATAGCGTTGATAATTTTTAAATATTACATCTATATAAAACAAATATTCCCACTCCCGACCAATTATGGGAAGCGACTGTATTTTAGTCAGATTGATATTATAAAAAGTAAGAATAGTCAAAACTTTGCTTAGACTGCCTTCCTCGTGCGGAAGTGAGAACATCAGTGAAGATTTATTTAAGCGAGCTTCCGACAGCAATCTGGCGGCTTCTTCCTTATTTCTTCTTCCTATTACCAAAAAGCGGGTGAAATTATGCGTGTTGGTCTCTATATCCTTTGCCAGCACTTCCAAACCATAGATTTTGGCTGCATGCGAGGAGGCTATTGCCGCTATTCCCTTTGTCTTTTTTTCTCCTATCAGTTTGGCACTTAATGCTGTATCTTCAGATTCTATAAGTTTAATATGAGGATAAGTTCTTAAAAAATCCTCACACTGTGCCAAAGCCATTGGATGAGAATGCACTTCTTGAATATCCTCTATTTGCTGTCCGGGAAGTGCCATAAGCTGGTGTCTGATCCTGAGCCTTTGCTCACCCAAAACCGAAAGACCCGAATCTTTTAATAAGGTGTAGTTGGCAAGAATACTACCCACCAAAGTGTTTTCTATGGCGACCATTCCCAACATATCCGGACTATCAGCCACTTTTTTAAATAATTCATAAAAGGTAATGCAAGGTTCCAATTCTACCTCTTTATCACGGAAATACGTACGAGCTGCAATATCGTGGTTGGCACCGGGCCAACCCTGAATGGCTACTTTTATATTTTGCTGATTCATATTTTACTTATTTTGGTCTATAAAATGAAAAAATAAAAAATCCCGCCTCTTAATCAGGGGCGGGATTTTCTCCATTTTGAATATATTAATAATTACTTCAATTAGGTATATATAACCCTACCCCTTTTGGCCAAAAAACCAAAAAAGAAATAAAAGAAGTAATTAAAATAAGAATGACTTATCATTTTGTTGTCGTTTATTGGGTGCAAATGTAATTATAATTATTACACGAGCAACACTTTTTATCAAAAAATTTACATTTTAGTCCCTATTTTTATTTTTCGGCTCATCAATCGAGGTCAATTTACACCCTGCAACACTGCCCCATTTTCTTCAACCCCACCCCAATAATTCCTTGGCATTTTCAATGGCTGCTGCGCCGCGTTCTTTACCACTGAGCATAGAGGCTATCTCTTCGATACGCTCCGAGTCAGAAAGTTCAGCAATATAGGTTTCTGTCTGTAGCTTGGTATCTTCTTTATACACCCTGAAATGGGCATCGCCTTTGGCAGCTATTTGGGGTAAATGGGTGATGGTGATGACTTGCATAGAGCGACTCATCTGCAACATGATCTCCCCCATGCGGTGCGCTATTTCACCGGAGACGCCAGAATCTATTTCGTCAAAAATGATGGTAGGCAAATCTGATTTATTGGCTATCAGCGACTTGACAGTCAACATCAATCTCGAAATTTCCCCACCCGATGCAATCTGTGACACGGGCTGCATGGGGCGATTTTTATTGGCCGAAAAAAGAAAATCTACTGCGTCTTTGCCATGCTCGGTGTACTGAGGCAATCGCGTTAAACTAACTTCAAATTGAATATTAGGCATTCCCAACGCAGATAATTGTTCAATCATATGATTTTGAACAAATTTAAGTTGCGATTTGCGGCTATCCGTCAGCATTTGAGCTTTTTGCTGCACATCTTCGTAAGCCTCGGCTAATTTCTTTTCCAACCTACTGATATCTTCATCAAAAGACTCTATATGAAGCAATTCTGCAGCATATGCTTCGCGCTTTTCTATCAGTTCTTCCACTGTCCGGACTTTAAATTTTTGCATCAAAGCATATAAGTCATTCAAACGCAATGATACCTGGTCAAGTCTTTCCGGATTGAACTCAAAATTTTCCTGCAACTGCTCCAATTCCATTTTTAAATCTTTGATATCCACGTAGGCAGAATGGATTCTTTCTGACTTTTCCTTACCTTCAGGAAGATATTTGTCAATTTTGGATAAAGTATCTTCTGCCTCTCTCAACTGGGTCAAAGTACCCTGGTCCTCGTCAAAAATCATAGAGATCCGGCTCAATGCCGTTTTGATGGTTTCAATATTACTTAATGTCTCCAATTCTGTTTCCAAGGTTTGTAACTCGTCAGCTTGCAATTTGGCTTCTTCCAATTGATTGTACTGAAATCGGATAAAATCTAATTCGGAAGCCGACTTTTCCGCTTCTTTACGGAGTTTTTCCAATGCCTTTTCATGGGATTTCCATGTGTAGTAGCTATCCTTGTACGCCTGGAAAATTTTTGCATTCTGAGCCACCGTATCCAACACCTCCATCTGATAAGATGCATTGGACAGCAATAGATTTTCATGCTGGGAATGGATATCAATCAATTGAGAACTAAGATCACGCAACACATTCAAAGAAACCGGAGTATCGTTAATAAAAGCCCGGGACTTTCCATTGGAAGTCAGTTCGCGACGGATGACGCAGTTTGACTGATCATAATCCAACTCATTGGACTCAAAAAAATCGTACAAATGCTTGTAGGTTGAGATGTCAAAAACCGCCTCCACTATGCATTTGTCTTCCTGCATTCTAATTGATTTATTATCGGCACGTTGACCTAAGATCAATGACAAGGCACCCAAAATAATTGATTTTCCAGCGCCTGTTTCTCCGGTCATTACAATCAATCCATTCTGAAAATTAATATTCAGAGAAGATATCAGTGCATAATTGGTTATGTCAATTGATTTCAGCATAGAAGATGTGAAGCTCAGGCCGGTCTCATAATGGTTTCAAATTTTTCTGCCTGGGTAGGGTTCAAATCTGACAGGATTTCTATAGCATTTCTTTTTTCTTCGTCGGTAGCTCTTCTGAAGATGTTAATCATTTCATCCGTTTTGGTTTCCAAAAAGCTGGATATGGCAATGGCTGATGGTCTGGAGCGGTTTGTTTCTCTTAAAATCGTCAGTCCGGCATTGATCCTTGCACGTGCATTTGCCATATTGATACTCATTTCATCTAATCCGAGCCTGTGGTATTCATACATATAATTTCTGAATTTCTTAAAAGCTTCATCCGTCAGATTATTAATCAGAGCATAACGATTTTTATTACTCTCAAAGGCTCTCCATCCGGGCAAGTCCATGGATTGAGCCATACTCACAATACGTTCAGCAGCCTGAAAATAAGGTGTTCCACCCAAGCGGGAATAGGAATCCATGTCATAACCAATAATAAGATAGGCATAGTACGAAAGAATGGCTGTGAGATTGGATGTGATTGTATTTTCATTGAATTCAAGAACTTCAAATTCTGTATAGGTAAAAACAAAATCATTATCCCTGAAATTGAACAACACCGTATTGTATGAGGAATTAAAAACAGGTCGCCTCACCTGCACCTGGATCTCTCCTGTGAAAAGATCATCTTCCACCTTAGAAATGATAATATTCATCGTACACTCAATTCTTTCCTGGGGAGCATAAGATAAATCCGTCCACCTTCTGTTGTTTACAAATTCAGAAGCCGATCTTTCAAGTGTGTTGAAAACGGATTTGTTGGAACCCTGGATCATATTCGAGTTGATAGTCAGATTGCAATTCAGTTCCTGGGCAATCAGTGAACAAGTGAAAGCCAAATTTGCAATTACTAAAAAGCAATATTTCAAACCGGTTCTGTACATAAATTTTGATGACAGGTTGTTAAAGGATGTATTAAAACAACAAAGTATTGATTTCCTGCACAATATCATCTGCAACATCCACTTTATCTTTCAGTTCGTATTCTTTTTTCATGCCGGAGCGATGCAGAATAGTAACCTTATTAGTATCTACGCCAAAGCCGGAATAAGGATCTCTTAAGGAATTCATCACAATAAAATCAAAATTTTTCCTTTCCATTTTAGAGATAGCATTTTCCTCTTCATGATTGGTTTCTAATGCAAAACCAACAAGAAACTGTTCAGGTTTTTTTATTTTTCCCACTTCTGCAGCTATGTCTATGGAGGGTGTCAATTCAAGGAAAATATTTTCTTTCCCACGTTTCATTTTCTGTTCAGCTCTTACAACAGGAGTAAAATCAGATACGGCTGCACACATGATGGCTCCGTCCACATGCTCAAAACGGTTCATCACAACCTTATGCATATCAGCAGCAGTATCTACATTGATTCTCTCAATATTTTTATAGGGAGTTTTGAGGTGTACGGGACCACACACCAATATTACATCCGCGCCTCTTCTTGCACAGGTCTCTGCCAGTGCAAAGCCCATCTTACCCGAAGAGTAATTGCCGATATAGCGAACAGGATCAATTTTTTCGTAAGTAGGTCCGGCCGTTATCAGGATTTTCTTGCCTAACATATCCTGGGGAACAAAATAATCCTGTATAAAACGGACTACATTATCCGGTTCCTCCATCCTACCTCTTCCTTCCAGGCCACTTGCCAATTCTCCCGCTACCGGATCGATGATCAGATTACCGTGTGCTTTAAGTATTTCCAGATTTTGCTTGGTGGTCGGATGTGCATACATATGTAAATCCATTGCCGGAGCGATAAAAACGGGACATTTGGCAGCAAGATAAGTTGCGACAAGCAAATTATCGGCTATACCTGTAGCCAATTTTCCCAATGTATTGGCTGTAGCTGGGGCGATGAGGAAGGCATCAGCCCATAGTCCTAAGTCCACATGACTGTTCCATTGTCCGTCCGTAGCATCAAAAAAATCTGTTACAACTGGATTTTTTGAAAGTGTAGCTAAGGTAAGGGGTGTTACAAATTGCCGGGCTGAGGGGGTCATGACGACTTTGACTTCTGCACCGTATTTCACCAGCAAACGTACTATCTGTGCAGTTTTATAAGCAGCTATTCCACCGGTTATCCCTACAATTATTTTTTTTCCGTTTAAAATAGATGGCATCTCTTTAAGAATTTAAAATGATACAAAGGCAGTTCACAAAATTAATGATAATTTTCAATTTTTATGCAGACATGTAAAAATTGATTGAGACTCCTCATCGCACAGCGTTTTCTCTGGCAGATAAAAACAACAAAAGTCACACTGTACTTTCATGTAAGTAAACCGTGTGACTTATAGTCTTTTAGCACTAACATTTGTCAGGGTGCTGTGTAATGCCTTAACTCAACTTGTCTTTCAAAGGGTTTCTGTAATAGATTTTATCCTCTATAAATTCCTGTGTAGCAAGCAAGGTCGGTTTTGGAAGTTTTTCATAATAACGCGAAATTTCTATCTGTTCACGATTTTCAAAAACCTCTTCAATATTATCAGATGACCCACCAAAATCTTGCAATTTTTTATCGATCTCTGATTTAATCTCAACATTGATTTGATTAGCTCTTTTAGCAATAATCGTTACCATTTCATATACGTTACCAACCTCTTCACTCATGGCACTTATGTCGCGTGAGATGGTGTTTGCCGGAGCATTTAATTTTCTAAAATCCATATATTTAATCTTTTACTGTTCGTTTTGAATCTGCCAATATTTTATCGGCATCTTTGCGATATTTCCCATCGGGAAATTCATTAGTATAATTGTAATATTCATCAATAGTATCTCTGAAGCGTTCTATCTTCTTATCTTCAAAGCTTTGTACTGCCTGTTGATACTTAGCTTGCAAAATAATATAGGAAAATTCTTCTCTATACTCATTAGAAGGATAATTCAGCAGAGCATTTTGCGCTACAATAACGGCCGACAGGTAATTATTCCCTAAATAATTTCCCAAATTATAGTATAGTCTGGCGGTGAGCAATTCTTTGTATGCCAATTTATTCATCAACTCATCCAGCAATTTGTTTACCAGCGGAACCCTTTCACTTTCAGGATGAAGATCTAAAAACTCCTGAAAAGATCTGATGGCATCATGAGTAGCAGTCTGATCCAGTCGCGCATCCGGGGAATCCAAATAATAACAATAGCCAACCATATATCTGGCTTCGATGATAAACTTCCCTTTAGGATATGTTTTCACATAAGTTTTATAATATTCGCTGGCAGTAAAATAATCTTTCTGTCCCATGTATGAACGGGCAAGATAATTTAAAACCAACTCAGAACGCTCGGTACCTCTATAATACCTTGACACTTCATCAAACAAGGTAGTGGCACGCATAAAATCTTCTTTCTCAAAATACTCAATCGCCTTGTTGTACTTCAATTCCGGATCATTGCTTTTCAATATACTTTGATATTCGCTGCAGGAAACCAACAGTGTCGCAACCAACAATATGGACAAGTATTTCTTCATATAAAAATTGGCTGCAAAAATAACAAATTAAAATGGATTGTGAAAATAGGATATGGAAGAAAAAAATCAATTATCACCTTACATAATCTCCTCCGTCACCCCCTCCCCAATCGTTATGGTTGCCTTTAGAACCCCATTGGAATAATTGCCATCGGAATAAAAGCCGCCCCGATCGGTTCCGGTTACCTGACCACCGGCATACAGGTTGAATTTATGACCGGTCACGAGCAGTGGGTCAGAGACAAGAAAAACAGATGCTTCCCGCTTAGCTTTCAATAGGGCAACAGACTTACCTGCTTCTGTCTGCAAACTGAATATTTTTCCGGCGGCTTGCTCAGATTGAAAACTTACATATACTGAGTTTTGTGCAGAACTTGATTGCGGCTTTTCTATGTTTGAACCCAAAGCATACAGTTTTCCACCACGTATGAAAAAATTGCTGCCGTCAAAAGAGCGAATAGCGGAATCTGCTTCTTTTGGGGAACCCTGGATCACAACGAAACCTCCCTCAATGAACACGCTTCCGTTATCTCCATCAATGGCATCTCCCTTTTCTGATTCTAACAAAACAGTCCCATTAGTAATTTTTACAAAGCTGCCGTCAGCAACACTTGATGAATTGGTTTTCAAACAATCGTCCTCAGTTATAATAATTAGCTCACCACCATGGATGGCAATTTGTTGTGCACTAACACCTTTATCTGCTTTCAGAATCTTGATTTGCCCATCATGGATGGTGATGGTAGAATCGGCATCCAGCGTCCTTCCGCTCGAACGCAATTCCAACTCACCCCCATTAATAGTCAAATGATTATCTGCATCAATCGCATTATCAGCACAATCCAAGTTAAAAGTTCCGCCATGGATGATGATATCACCTCCACATTTAATACCTTTGGTAGCCGATTCTTCTTTTAAGAACTCGCTACCACCTCCGCACTGAATATTGAAAATACCATCATAGATATTGATGTCCGTTTCAGCAGACATACCGTCTTGTTCGGAGACAATGGTGAAATCACCGCCATTGATGGTAATATAGCCTTCTTTAGGATTGGACGTTTTATCTGACTTTAACGCATCTCCCCCACTTTGGATAGCAAACTTTCCTCCGTTGATCACTAAATAATCTCTTCCCTTGATAGCTCCTCCAACCGAATTGATAGTAATCTCCCCACTTTCAATGATGATTTCGTCCCTTGAATAAATACCTCCGTTATAATTACCCTGCACAGTCAGTTTGCCCGCTCCGGCAATTGCCAAATAACCCTCACTGTAAATGGCCGCATTTAAACTGTCCGGAGTATCAACGTAACCCGTCCCATCCGCAATCATATTGTCAGTCCCGTCTAACAGCATGATAATTGCGCGTTTGGCATTGCGAAAATAAATCGCTGTATTATTTTCATTGGTAATTTGTACATTATCAAGCAGCAATCGAACCAAAGTCGAAGCATCAACTATAATTTGTCCGTTGTTGAGTTTGCCGCTTAACCGGTAGGTACCTCCCTTAAGAATAGTGGCAGTAGAACCATCAATGCGTACATTAGAACTCGCGCACTCAATTGTGCTTCCCGACAATTCTACATAAATCACATCCTTCTCTTTCCAGGTATAGTCTGCATCCGTTCGATTGCCGGGTAAAACATTTTCAGGATCACAAGAAGGAAGCATCACCAGTGTTCCGGCAAGAAGGATGAATACAACTGTTTTTATAAATTTTTGCATGCTTGTTTTATTATCGAATTTTCAACTATTCTACGAGATTTACAAAGAAAAACTATACCCGGCACCCAAGATATATTTTCCGTAACCATCGTCATCATCAGGACTTGTGTTGATGACTCCGAAAACTTCCACCGCATGCTGTTTTGATATTTTATATTTAAGAGACAAGATATATCTGAACTTATCAAACTTATAATCATTCAAAGAAAAAAAGGTTTCAGCAGAAATAGCGGGTTTCCACGGACTTTTCGGAAGAGAAAAATCTACTTTTAATCTGTTCCGCCATGCCCAATCTGATTTGAATCTTCGATAATCATCTGTAGTAGCATCAGTCATACGATTTTTTCTATCTTTTAGGGTGTATTGAATCCTTTCACGAAGTGTAAAGGTAAAGTTGCCAATGTCTAAATCATAAGCAGTGCCGGCAGTAAACCTGTTTCTCAACTGATAGTTATTATACTCAGCATCTAAAGTATTGTACAACTGATAACCCAGATATGCTTTCCAGTCTTTAGTTATTTTATAATCTGTAGCAACCCCTATGCTGGCACGATTGATCAGTCTTACATAGCTAATGGTCCGTAGCTCCGCATCAGCTTCCACACTCCATTTTTTGTTGATTTTCTTATCAACCGCCACATTGGCCCAAACACCGAATGAGTGTGCTTCTTGGGCGTTCAACAAAGAAATTGAAATTGAAACAAAAAACAACAGGCTTACTAAAGCCATTACATTCTTGATGGATGGAATCATATTATTTCTCGTAGTAATAATAAATAAGCATTACTGTATCTCTCAGGTAATCAATCTTCTGAATAGATATTCTATGGACATTTACACCGGTTCTTTCGCTCAATTCGGCAAGCAAGGCTTCTCTTTTTTCCGGTCTGATCATATCAACTTTTTCATAACGCATCTCATTTGAAGACTCTTTCCTTAATATGAGTCCGGTATCTAAAATGAGTGTACTGAGAAATACGATGCCGATGATCACTCCTAATTCACCGGGCTGTAACCTGATGGCACTTATCAAGCCCATTGCAATAAAAATGAACAAATAGGTCATTTCTTTCGTGTTGATACTTGCCGTTCGATAACGAAGCATAGAGAATATGGCAAACAACCCGAAGGCCGCACCCATGGACATTTTCACCTCATTCAAAACAAAAGTGAGCAGGAAAATCACTATGTTAAACATCAAAAATGTAAAGATTGTATCCATTTTCTTGTAGTTCGGATAATAAACCAACAAGATGATCAGGATAACACCTAACAAGTTGATGCCCAAATTAACAAAGAAAGTACTGTCTATTTTAATGGCGCTCGAAATAATACCGGTTTCTGCCGTTAATTCATCATCCACCAGGTCTTCCGTTTCTGAAACAGCTATCTGGGAAGAGGCATGTACATTTGAATATCCTGTAAATAAAGATACCAAGCCTAATAAAAGCATAAACATCAAAGTAACTATTGATTTACGCATGCGAAGAAAGAATTTTATTAACATTTCTAATTTTAATTTTAAAATTGTTCGTTTTTATATTATCAACTGTACTGGCTATACCCAGACAATATTTGCTCAATGAGGAAGAATGAATTTGCATACCATGCATGATGTGAGTAAAAGGAGAGCCGCTTGACCTGTCTTGCTTGACTTCTGCAATGATCAAGGATGGTAGCTCCACTTTTTTTTCTTTCATTTTATAATTGAGACCAAAATCAATGGTGATGCGCTCATTCATTTTTTTGCTTGCCAACGTGATCCTGTTGTAATATACCTGAAGAGCCGGTACCAATGAGTCAGCTTTATATTTGGTTATTTTTTCCAACAGTTGTCCCGTCTCTCCTTCCAAAGACCATTGATTATTAGCCAATTTTAATCTGCTCTTGATGGTTCTCCTTTTATTTGATTTGAATTTTATCTCAAAATAATGCAAATCTGAATCTACATATGACCGAAAACGAACTTTGTGCCGGTTTAACTTGCCATTGTGATGTAAAATATACATTTCATGATCAGGAGTATCGAAATAAGTTGTACTATATCGGGAATAACGATTTTCCGTAACCTCCAATATATAATAATATTCTTTCGCCATGGAAAGCACATCCGGCAACTGTGAACTGTGAAACATATACTTACGATCCATTCTGTCCAACAATTTCACCTTAGAAAGCCCCTCAAGGGTAATAGGTTCAAAACCCCTTAATAAATCCAAAACTTCTCTCAAAATAATATGATTTTTATGCTTTCGGTAGAAAGTTAATACTTCAGTGTCAATTCACGGTATTTTTAAAGCCACAAAGGTAACGAAAAACATTCTTAATTTATCTTAATAAATAGAATATCTTACATCTAAACAACACTAATTAACAAAAGTATCCCTTTGATAACAATCAAACCCAAATAATTGACTAAACGGTTTTTATAACACACCTATGGATTTGAAAAAAAATCCGAAAAACCATCGGAGTAATACACTTCGTAATTTTTGTCCTCACCTTCAGCAATCAGATAACAGGCTACATCAGGTAAGCGATTACAAATGGCAAGACTGCTGTCAACACCCAATACCATAAAAGCCGTTGCGTACGCATCGGCACGCATGGAAGAAGAGGAGACGACTGTTGCGCTCAATAAATTGTGATCAACCGGATAACCGGTAATAGGATTGATGGTATGGGCGTATTTTTTTCCGTCCCGATAATAATATTGACGATAATTGCCTGAAGTTGCCATGCCGCAATCGGTCAACGATAGGACTGTTTGCAAGGGTCGCTGTTCCTCCAGCAAAATTTCATCGGGACGGTCGATGCCGATTTGCCATTTTTTACCCTTGGGATTTAATCCTTTGCAGCTTATTTCACCGCCAATCTCAACCATAAAGTTTTTGCAACCCTCAGCCTCAAGCAACTCCCCAATGACATCAGCGGCTTGTCCTTTGGCAATGGCGCTGGCATCCAGCATGATACGAGAATCTGTTTTTACAATGCGCTGATCCTGCAAGCTTATTTTCTGAAATCCCACATAAGGAAGAATGGCTGCCACATCCGGTGTTTCTTTGCGTTTTTTTTCACCAAAACCAAAGCCCCATGCATTGACCAAAGGAGCCACAGTAATATCAAACGCACCGTGTGTGTGTTGCGAAACCCGTACGGCTTCAACATACATTTGCGTAAAAAAATCATCCACCACCACATCCTCATTCTTGTTAATTTTGGAAATGATGGATTGAGCATTAAAAATAGAGAGAGAAGCATCAAACTCCTGTAGTTTTGATTCGATCTCAGTCTGTAAATTTTTTCCTTCAGGATGCAAATAAGTGATGTGGTAGTAGGTACCGAATGTTCTGCCGCCAATTTTAGTGTATTCGGGTGACTGTGAGGTATTTGTCAGACAAGAAGCTAAGACAAAAACCGATAGAAAAATACAAATCTTATTCATACTGCTAATCAAACATCAATTTTTTTCCACGAATATGAGTGTTCACAACACCTTCATCATAAACTTGCCGACCATTCACCCAGGTCTTTGCTATACTGTGACTGAAAGTTTGACCTTCAAAAGGAGACCAGCCGCATTTTGACAAAATAATATCAGGTGTCACTTTTAAAACTTGCTTAGGATTTACCAGGACTAAATCAGCATAAAAACCTTCACGAATATATCCTCTTTGCCTGATTTTAAACACTTCTGCCGGTGCATGACACATTTTCCTGACAACCTGCTCTACCGTAAAATAACCTTTTTTTGCCAACTCCAACATGGCCGGCAAAGAAAACTGAACCAAAGGACCACCCGAAGCTGCCTTTAAACAATTTCCTTCCTTTTCACTTAACAAATGCGGCGCATGATCGGTAGCTACCACGTCCAACAAATCCCGATTCACCCCATCTATTAAAGCTAACCTATCCTGCTCGGTCTTCACAGCCGGATTCCACTTGATACGGTTACCGTAGGCATCATAATCCCTATCCGAAAACCACAGATGATGCACACATACCTCCGCTGTGATGCGTTTTTCCCTCAAAGGAAGTTTGTTACTGAAAAGGTCAAGCTCTCGGGCTGTAGATACGTGCAGTAAGTGTAAGCGCGTATTGTATTTTGAAGCCAGCTCTACTGCAAAAGAAGAAGATTGATAACAGGCTTCCGCATCCCGCATGTAAGGATGATAATGTATGGGCAAATCCTCGCCATACCGGGCAATGTATTTGGCTTTGTTTGCCCGAATCACGCTTTCATCTTCGCAATGGGTCGCAATCAACATGGGAATTTCAGCAAAAATTCCGGTCAGGGTCTTGATATCGTCCACCAACATATTTCCGGTAGATGAACCCATAAACACTTTTATGCCACAAACCTCTGCCTGATTTACCTTCCGCAACTCGTCCAAATTATCATTGGTAGCACCCATATAAAAAGAGTAGTTAGCTAAAGATTTTGCCGCCCCCATTTTATATTTTTCTTCTAAAGCATCTACGGTGGTCGTTTGCGGAACGGTATTGGGCATATCCATAAAAGAGGTAACGCCACCTGCCACAGCAGCCTGAGATTCTGTAAAGATATCCGCTTTATGTGTCAATCCAGGTTCTCTAAAATGCACCTGGTCATCAATCACTCCCGGCAATAACCATAATCCGTCAGCCTCAATCACCTCATTACATTGTAGGTCAATAGGTATATCTTTGCCTCGATATATCTTGGAAATCTTTTCCTCATCCAACAAAACGGAGCCTATAAAACGCTCGTTTTCGTTGAAGATTGTTGCATTTTTTATAAGTATCATCTGTAATGATTATTGTTACTTAAGCTCAGAATCTGCTTTGGGAGTTGGATATTTACGAAACCAGCTTTCAATTTTAAGTTTGATAACTCCCAAGAAAGCTTCATTGAATATACCGCCACTCATTTTGGAAACACCGGCTACCCGATTGATGAAAATAATAGGCACCTCTTTCAGTTTAAAGCCGCATTTATAGGCGGTGAATTTCATTTCAACCTGAAAAGCATATCCTTTGAAGCGAATTTTATCTAATTCAATGGTTTCCAATACCTTTCTTTTGTAGCATTTGAACCCGGCAGTTGTATCGGCGACTTTCATCCCCAGTACAAAGCGCACATATTTAGACGCAAAATACGACATCAGAACCCTGCCCATAGGCCAGTTAACCACATTTACCCCACTGATATAGCGCGAGCCGATGGCTAAATCTGCTCCTTCTTTTGTGCATGCATCATGCAATCTTACTAAGTCGGCAGGCTTGTGAGAGAAGTCGGCATCCATTTCGAAGATATAGTCATAGTCACGCTCCAAAGCCCATTTAAAGCCTTTAATATAAGCGGTTCCGAGTCCTAATTTACCCGGTCTTTCCAACAAGTGCACAGTCTCCGGAAGCTCTTGTTGCAGCTTTTTCACGATAGCTGCTGTTCCATCAGGCGAGCCGTCATCGATGACAAGTACTTCAAAAGCAATTTTCTGAGAAAATATAGCACGAATGATTTTTTCAATATTTTCCTTTTCGTTGTATGTCGGAATAATTACGAGGTTTTTTTCCATGATTTTATAGATTGCAGAATTATCAATTTTATAAACCTTTCAACCAAATTCAAGGTATCGCTTTAAGAACTTTATATGCTACTCAAACACAATCATCTCTGTCGGCGAATGTCTCTCCAAAGTGATGAGTTGTACATCTTCCCCCACCTTAATATTTTTACTTTCAAGATAGGATCTCACAGTAGTATAAGCTACATCGGGATGATTATTCTCTTTGCTTAAATGACAAAGAAAAATATAATCCAAATGATTTTTGTAGTTATCAGCTAAAAATTCTCCGGCCTGGGTATTACTAAGATGTCCGGTATGCGACCGAATGCGCCTTTTCAAATCTGCCGGATAATCGCTGATAGATAACAAATGTTCATCATAATTGGCTTCAAAGACCACATAATTGGCTGATTTTAAATGCATGCGGGCTTCTTCACCAACATAACCCAAATCAGTGGCAATTGTAAATCTTTTTCCCTGGTATTCAATTGTATAGCCAACACTATCGCTTGCATCGTGTGACACAGGGAAAGCGGTTATTTTAAAAGCTCCGACTTTAACGGTTTCATTTTTTTCAATATAATGTCTCGAACCATTTAGTTTGGTCGTAACACAGTAAGATTGATTGATGCCTTCATGTGTTTTCCGGGTTGCATACACCGGCACGTGGTGAATTTCGCCCAACGACCCGATGGCACGAATATGATCAGCGTGGTCGTGTGTCACGAATACAGCCATTAATTTACTGACATCCAATCCGATTGCTTTCAAATTTCTTTTGATGGTCCTCACCCCTATTCCTGCGTCAATCAAAATACCGGTATGGGCAGTGCCAACGTAGTAACAATTCCCGCTACTTCCGCTGGCAAAGCTTTGAAACCGCAATTTATCCATATCATTTCCTTTCAAGAATCACTCAAATACATGCAAAGGTAAAATTAATAAACTAATTTATCGTAAATTTGCACGACTTTGTTAAAAAAATATCATCACCGATGAATATCTTGCATCTTGAAACCTCTACTCACGTGTATTCCGTTGCTTTAAGCAAGGATGAAGTTTGTATTTTCAGCAAATCAAATGCTGAAGGTATGAATCATGCCTCCATGCTGAGTCCGTTCATTCAAGAAGTATTGCAACATTTAAAGTCCTTGGGAGAAACCTTGGACGCCGTTGCAGTAAGCAGCGGACCGGGTTCCTACACCGGCTTGCGCATAGGAGTTTCAACTGCCAAAGGATTGTGTTACGGTTTGGATATTCCACTCATCAGTGTCAGCACATTAGAAATAATGACGATAGGTGCAAAAAAACAATGCCCTGACAATCAAGACAGCTTGTGGGTACCCATGATGGATGCGAGGCGTATGGAGGTTTACGATGCAGTTTACGATCAAGCGGGTACAATTATCAGAGCCGCAGCAGCTACCATAGTAGATGAAAATACTTATCGTGGTTTACCGGCAAACACTCCCATTTATTTCTTTGGAAATGGAGCAGCAAAATGTAAATCCGTCATCAATTTACGAAATGCGCACTTCATAGAAGACATCCATCCTTTAGCCGAAAACATGATTAAACCGGCCGTTCAGAAATACAAACAAGGCTTATTTGAAGATGTGGCTTACTTCGAACCTTTCTATCTAAAGGAGTTTCAGACAACCGTACCGAAAAAGGGAATGAAGCGGGTGTGACGGGGTTCCGAGGTGCGGGGTCGCGGGTTCCGGGGTACGGGGTACGGGTTCCGGGGTCGCGAGGTACGGGGTACGGGGTACGGGGTACGGGGTGCGGGTTCCGGGGT
>Ga0255342_1000857_pt1 | contig 47846 bp, 40 predicted proteins | sample wastewater_treat_3_FD_192416 | JGI IMG/M metagenome (GOLD analysis project Ga0255342, IMG submission 192416) | Wastewater microbial communities from Lulu Island WWTP, Vancouver, Canada - plant14 | ecosystem: Engineered > WWTP > Wastewater > Unclassified | place: Canada: Vancouver, British...
TCTCAGACCAGCTACCCGTCATAGCCTTGGTGAGCTATTACCTCACCAACAAGCTGATAGGAGATAGGCTCATCATAATGTGATAGCTTTGGGCCATCTTTCTTCAATTTAAAAATATTTAAACTGACATTATCTGGTATTGATCCCTTTTTCAAGGGGGTATCCCAGTCATTATGGTAGATTACCTATCTATTACTCACCCGTTTGCCGCTCGATCTCTTTAATTGCATTGCTGCAATTAAAGAGATCCGCCCGACTTGCATGTGTAAGACACACTGCCAGCGTTCGTCCTGAGCCAGGATCAAACTCTTCATACAAGACTTTTATTTAATTACACCAAATTCCTAAAAATTAAGAAGCGTTAAAACTCAAATTAAAACTCATATTTAACTTACACCACTTAAGTTTTCAAGGTAAGTTACAAAAATAGCTTAAATATTTTAACTACAATAAAAATATTGTCAAGGGGGTGAATGAAAATAAGTTTTAATTTCTGGACAGACTGATTTAATCTCTAAAAGTAGATTATCCACTAAATTTTTTGGAATTTTTAATTCAATTTTAACTAAATAAGAAAAATCTCTATTTACGACATTTACATTATTTTTAGTAAAAATGTGATATATTATTTCATAGTAATTATAAGGGAATTCTATACTTAGATTTATTAACTCAGTTATTTCTTCAACTGAAGCATTTTTAAGTGCTTCATTAGCAGTATTTAAATAAGCTTTAAGGAGATTGCTTTTACCTAACTTAACACCACCAAAATACCTCACAGTAACAATAGCTGTATTTACAATTGAATTAATTTTAAGAATATTAAGCATAGGTATGCCTGCAGTCCCATAAGGCTCTTTATTGTCTGAAAATTTTTCATAAATGTTAAATTTATCTGATAAAATCCTCAAAGCGAATGTATAGTGTTTTGCATCTTTGTAAGTTTCCTTTACTTTACCTAATTTTTCCTTAAAATCATCCATATTTTTAATAGGCAAACAGATAGAAATAAATTTTGAATTCTTTTCAGTATATGAACATATACTTTCTTTAGTAACGTATTTCATAATTCTCTACTAACCAACAAGCGGAGGAATAGCTTAAAATAAACTACCTCCTCCGCTTGTAATTAAATATTCTTTTAATATTTAAATCTTGAGTTTCGGATCTAATGCATCTCTTAGTCCATCACCTATAAAATTAAATGATAGTATTGCAAGGAATATAAATAATCCTGGCCATATAACAAGGTGTGGAGCATTCCATAAAAAGTTTTGTGCATTCTGTAACATATTACCCCATGTAGGCGTACTTGGATCAATGCCAAGTCCCAAGAAACTCAATGTAGACTCGTAAATAATTACTCCTCCAATACTAAGTGTTATTGAAACAAGCAATATTGCAAGAGTATTAGGGAATATATGTCTTAAAATAATTCTTGCATCAGAGCAACCTATAGCGCGAGAAGCTTCAATAAATTCGCTTTCTTTTATCGATAAAACCATTCCTCTAACAAGCCTTGCAGTGCCAGCCCATCCAAATATTACGAGTATTATGAGAATATTCCACATAGAACCACCCCATATTCTTGCAAAAACCACAAGGATAGGTAAAGTTGGCACACAAAAGAATATTTCAACGGTTCTCATAATTACTGAATCAAGCATTCCGCCGTAATAACCAGATATAGATCCAACTATACCACCAATCAATGTGCCTGATACTGCACCAAGAAAACCAATTAAAAGTGAAATTCTTCCACCATATAGGATTCTTGCCCATTCATCGCGACCAACATCATCTGTACCTAACAAATGACCTTCTGTTAATGGTGGTAAAAATCTTTTTAAAAGATTGGTTTTTGATGGATCTACCCCTTTCGAAAGAAGTGGAGCTAATACTGCCATTAGAACTAATACAGTTATAATCACCAACCCTACAACAGCAAGTTTATGTCTAAAAAACCTCTTTGCAACCATCTGAAAATAAGTATACTCTTTAGCACTACTAATCTCGGTTAAGCCATTTTCTGTAGATGAAGTATAGTTATGAACATCTTTATTATTTTTTCCTACCATCTATTTTCTCCTTATCTATAAGTAATCCGTGGGTCTAAAAATGCATACGCAATATCTGCTATGAGAGTAAAAATAACAGTAAGGAAAGCCATAAACATTATAGATGTCATTGCAAGAGTATAATCATTATTCATTACTGCTTCAAATGTTAGCTTTCCCATGCCTGGCCAGCCAAAAATTTGCTCTATTACAATAGATCCAGCAAAAAGACTAGGAATTAATTGAATCAATATGGTTGCAATAGGGATCATAGCATTCCTTAGAGCATGCGAAAAAATAACTTTCCTTTCTGGTAGACCTTTTGCTCGAGCAGTTCTTACATAATCTTGTCTTATGACCTCGAGAAGAGCAGATCGAGTATAACGAGTAAGCCCTGAAAGGCTAACAATAGAACTCGATAAAACTGGTAAAATAAGGTGTTTCACTCTATCAACAAATTTTGCAAATAGAGGTGCTGCCTCATAAGATACTACTACTCCTTTAACAACAACTTTATCGGAAAACATCCCGGTAAAGGGTAGCCTATAACCAGGCGGAGGTAAAACACCAAAAATGATTATAAGCATCAACGCAAACCAAAAAACAGGTATGGCAGCACCAGTAAAAGCAAGAAATGTAAAAATATAATCAAATGTTGAATATTGCTTAACTGCCGAGAATATACCAAGAGGAAGCGAAATTAACACTATAATTAGTAGAACTATAGCCTGCAAATATATTGTATTTGGAATACGCTGCATGAGAAGCTCAAAAGTGGGTGTATAATATTGTCTCGATATACCAAAATCCTGATGTAATAAAGCATTTTTTAGCCAGTAAAAATATCTCACTACAATAGGCTTATCAAGGCCCTGTTGCTTTATGTATTCGTTTATTTCCGTCTGTGTTATCATTGGATTCATAGTTTTTAAAAGTTGCACAGGGTCATCCATTTGGCCAAGGATTATAAACGCAAGAAAGGAAATTATGAATAGTATCAACAATCTCTGAAGTAACTGTCTAACTATATACTGCCACATACAAAAACCTATCCTTCCTGTATAACATCATCATTAAAATCTACTTTATCTATCCCAATACCACCATGGAGCGTTCCATGTCATAGCAGTTTGAGTTCCGGTTGGTCTAAAGCCTCTTAAATCTTTATGGACACTTGATACATCAGATCTTGTAAACAATGGAAGAGATGGAAGTTCATCAGTTAAAATCCTCTGACACTCTCTAAGTTTAGTATAAATTTCTTCTTTGTCCATTGATTTAAATACATCGTTAGTTAATTTATCAACTGTTTCATTTTTATAACCTGTAAAATTTTGCCCTGTATAACCATTTTCTTCAGTAGGGATCTGTGATGAATTCACAATAGAGTATAAATTTGAGTTGGGACCCATAACCCATGCATACATAAACGCTGAAGGTCCTGAAAATTGCCTTGTTTGAAGTGTAGTTCCAAAGAAGCTTGTTGAGTTTTCATTTTTTACAAGAACCTCTATGCCAAGCTCCCTCCACTGATCAGCTATAACTGCTTGAACCTGTTCCCTTGTCTTGTTCCCAGCAGTAGTTGAAAATATTATTGATAAAACCTTCCCATCTTTCTCGCGTTTGTTAGTAGAATTATTTAACTTCCAACCAGCCTCATCAAGAAGCTGCTTGGCTTTTTCTGGATTGTAATCATATTTTATAATCTGTTCTTCATCATATGCTGGATGTTTTGGGGGAAGCCAAGAGTGAGATACTGGTTGCACTCCACCAAAAAATTGGTCAACAATTACTTGCCTATCTATCCCATAAAGAAGAGCTTTCCTTACATTAATGTCAGAAAGTGCTGGATATGGGTTACCTTTTTGGTCAGTAAGGGTTAAATCGATATGTTCCCATGTTAGAGAAGGAGTAAATACTGCTTTGTGAGAACAATCTGGAGTTTTTACAATTTGCTGAGCTTGATCAAAAGTAAAACCAACTAAAGTCATATCAGTATTACCTGCAAGAGCAGCAGCAAGTAGGGTATCAGTGTTTTCAATTGTTCTGAAAATAATTTCATCAAGCAAAGGCCTTCCATACAAGAAATTATCATTTGCTTCAAGAGTAATAGTTTGTCCTTTAACCCAGTTTTTTACCTTATAAGCACCGCAGTGGAAAGGTTTTTCCTTGTATTCACTTTCAACTGCTTTGCGGATAAATGCTTCGTCGTTTTTATACTGCTCAGATTTGAAAGTCTCATCTTCTGGAGTATCAGGGTTATCTTCTACGTAGTAATTAGGATCATTTAAATTATATGGTTTTAATTCATAGTTAAGTTTCTCTGTAAACCACTTCTTGGGCATAACACTGACGCCAAGATTAGCATAAAAGTAGTGAGTATTCCAATAAACTTTAATGGTATTAGCATCAACTGCCTCTATTTTGTCAATCCACTTATCAACCATAGTATGTACAGTAGGGAAAGCCGGATGATTGAAGAAATAGTGAGCAAATACAAAATCTTCAGGGGTGATGGGTGTCCCGTCAGACCACTTTAGATTACTTCTCAGCTCGTAAGTTACTTCCATTCTGCCATCATCAAGTATTTTCCATAAACCATTTTCCTTTGTTGGTACTCTCTTTACCATAATAGGATAGAGACACCAATTTTCATCCCAACCACCTATCATACCATTATATAAAAGATCAGTAATTTGAGACATTGCGCTCATTGTGTCAGCTCCGTTAAACAATGTCTTAGGTTCTTGAGCCTGTCCAATAACAAGACTTCCGCCTCTCTTAGGTGGGTGAGTAAGCATATAAATACTATGACAGGCTTCTCCAACTAATAAAGATGCCTTTGGCAAACAATACCTTAAATCGTCACCTTCTTTGTACTTATAGTATAACATCTGATATTCAGGAAGATAACAAATTGTCATCGGACCAACTGCTTCAGATGGTATTTCATCGTAAGCATCCTGTGCAGGAATTAATGGTTCAGTATAGCCAGCAGCATCTGCTTTTGCTTTTTCGCCCCAGGCATTAACAAGCCATATTGATGCATCATAACGTAAAAGTGGTTCATCCGGTTTAAAATTATCTGTTTTAGGAACTATATCATTCACAGCAGCGGTAATAATGTAATCATGATAGGGATTGTTTTTAGGCACATCTTTAAATTCATGACCACTATCAACAACCTGAAATCCCTTAGCAGTGACAAGCCATTTTAAGAATTCCCCTCTTGTGATTTCTCTTAAAATATCTTTCGTGTCATCTTTTGTAACAACACCTGCTTCTACTAACTTGTCAACATACTCTTGTGTCCACCCAAGAGTTCCCTGTTTTTCTTCTGGAATTGTAGTTTCTCCTGGTCCTGCTGGTTTTTTGCAGTTTGAAATAGTCCCAAAAGCTAAAAGAAAAACAACCAAAAAAGCTAAAAACCGCTTCATTTTCATAAATAAAACCTTCCTTTCTTTTTTATAAATTAAAATTTCTCTATATAAAAACTAAAAATAAATTTAATATATTTGAGTTAAAATTATATTAAAAATTTACCATAAACCAAAAAGTTTTATTTCTCTTTCCAAACAAATATTAAATTTATTATAAACCGTTTCTTCAACATACCTAATCAAATCATAGATATCCTGTGCTTTTGCATTATTAGAATTTACAATGAAATTAGCATGTAAATTAGATATTGAGGCACCACCGATACTGTAACCCTTAAGGCCAGCTTCTTCAATAAGTTTGCCTGCAAACGTTTCAGGAGGATTTTTCCATATACAACCTGCATTTGGTAAATTTAAAGGTTGTGTTCTTAATCGCTTGTCCTGAAGTATTTTTACTCTCTCAGATATTTCGCAAAATTCATCTCTTTTTAAATTAAAAACAGCATCTAGAATTATTTTCCTTCCTTTTTGAATTATGCTCCACCTATAATCAAAAAAGAAATCCTTATGAGATAATTCCTTAATATCAAGAGTATCCATATCAATAACTAAACCTTTTAAAAAAAACATACTTATTGATTGATTGCTAATACCTGCATTCATACATGTGGCTCCACCAACTGTTCCTGGAATACCAGTAAGGAATTCCAATCCTGATAAGTTTTTATTCATACATTCATGGAGAAGCTTAGATACTTTTACTCCAGCAGAGACTTTAACTTTTTCATCGCTAAAAAAAATGTTTTCTAATGAAGAATTAATTTTAATAACTATACCCTTTATTCCTTTATCTGAAACAAGAAGATTGGTACCAGCTCCTATGACACTAATTGGAATATCGTTTTCTTTTGAGAATTTTAAAATATTGTAAATATCTTCATTTACAGTTGGCATTATAAGAATTTCAGCAGGTCCCCCGACTTTAAAAGAAGTATGGTTTGCCATTGGTTCATCATAATAAACTAATCCTTTAATGACTCTCTCAAGCTCTTTAAATTTAATTTTATTAATTACTAAGTTCATCTGCAACTTGCCAAATATTACCAGGACCTAAAGTAATTATAACATAATTCTTTTTAAAATAAAATTTTGCCATATTTGCTGCTTCAGATAGAGAAGATACAACTTCGACATTACCTTTAAATGAAGTTTTTCTTATAGCACTACCAAGCGAAAAAGAATCTATACCCTCTATTTTACTTTCAGAAGCTTCATAAACAGGAGTAATAATTATATCGTCTGAATAATTTGATAGAACACTGACATATTGAGAAAATAAACTTTTTAAGCGAGAATATCTATGCGGTTGAACAATTGAAAGGATTTTTTTATCTGGAAAATAATATCTTGCATCTTTTAAAACAGTTTCTATGACGAAAGGGCTATCACCCTCATCGTCAATTATTAGAGCCTTCTCTCCAATATGCCTTATTTCAAACCTTCTATCGAGGATAGGTAAAGCTTTTAGCAAATTCCTTGCAATTTCCTTTCTAATTCCTAATTCAATTAAAACAGCATAAGCAAAACAGGCATCCAAAACATTTCTTTCTCCAGGCATATTAATCTGTGCAGTGAAAACATTGCTATCTTTTTCTTTTACTGAAAATGAAGTTACAATTCTTTTATGGTTAAAGTTTGAAGATTTAATTTTATAAACATAGTCTGCATTATCAGTTTTACCGCATTTTACTATCTTTTTACTGCTACTTTTTAGGTCATTAATAATTCTTTCACTCATAGGATCATCTGCATTCAAAAAAATTACTCCCATCTCGCTAATTCTTTTAAGAAAAGAAAGAATTGCAATATACAGATTTTCCTTTGAATTTTCATAATTTGAAAGGTGATCATTCCCAATATTTGTTAATATTACAAAGAATGGATTAAATTCTAAAAAATCTTTTTTGCTTTCATCGCATTCAAGTACTAATAAATCACTACTTCCAATATTTGCAGGTTTAAAATTAAATAGGTCAGCCCCAATAATCCATGAAGGATTAAGATTAGCTTCTTCTAAAATAGCAGATACAAAAGATGTAGCAGTGCTTTTGCCATAACTACCTGTTATAGCAATAAGCTTTTTATCTTTAGATATTTCTTTTAAAGCCTCTATTCGGGACATCATTGGATTGTTTTGTCTTTTTGCAGTGTTAAGTTCTATATTATCACTATTTAAAGCACTGGAGTAGATTACAACTGCATCAGGTGGAACATTTTCAGAAGAGTGTCCTATATTAACTTTTATACCCTTAGATAGCAGAACATCTCTAAATCTAAAATCCTGAATATCAGATCCTGTTACATCAAAACCAGCATCTTTAAGATAAATAGCAAGAGGGGTCATCCCTACGCCACCTATGCCTATAAGGTGAACTTTTTTAAACTTATTTAGGCTTAACATAAATTTTTAACAATCCTTCTCTCTGCCTCAGGAATAAATAAATCGTTTAAAGCATATTTCATCTCATTTAATCTCTCGGGTGAATTAAAAATCTTTATTATTAAATCAAAACTATCCTTAAGTTCATCGTTATCTATTAAAATTGCTGCTCCTTTTTCCTCAAAATATTTAGCATTTATATATTGATGATTATCCCGAGCAAAAGGAAAAGGAACGAGAACAGATGGTCTTTTAAGATAAGAAATTTCAGTTAATGTTATAGCCCCTGCTCTTGAAACTATTAGTTTAGATTCAAGCATTAAATCAAATATTTTATTTTCAAAGGACAAAAGCTTCAAATTCTTAGGAATATCATTTCTTAATTTCGCTAAAACATCTTTATAATTTTTTTTCCCTGTTATGACAATGAAATTTATTGATGAATACATTCTTATTTTTTCTATGTTATCAATAATAAAATTGTTTATAGTCATTGCCCCTTGACTTCCGCCAAGAAAGAGAATCTGATTCTTTTCTTTTAAATCTTTAAAATCATAATTCCTTACAGGATTTCCAGTGAGTACAATTTTCCTTCTTATAAAAGAGGGGAAACATTTAACCGTATTTGAATAAGAAATAAAAATTTTTTTGGAAAAAATGGATGCAAACTTGTTCGCTCTGCCTGGTAAAACATTCTGTTCATGTAAATATATCCTACTTCCATTAAGAAGAGAAGCAATTATGACAGGAAAAGAAATGTAGCTCCCAAAAATCAAGACTTTTTTTATATTCTCTTTTTTTAATATCTTAAAGATTTCTAAAACATTTTCAAATAATATCTTTATATCAAAGCCTTGCCAGTCTTTTAAAAAAACAAATTTTAAATTTTCGTCCTTATTAAGGAAATCCATAAAAATACTTGAACCTTCTAAAGAAGCATATATGACTTTTGCTTTACTAAATTCCTCGATATACCTTCTACCAACTGAAAGAGCAGGTATAATATGTCCTCCTGTCTTTCCGGTTGAAATAAGAATATTTCTATTTTGCATCTTTTTTGCTTATTCTCCTTGCTACGTTACAAACAAGTCCTATTTCTATCAAATTAACAACTAAAGCACTCCCACCAGTACTTATAAAAGGAAGAGGAATTCCAGTTGGAGGTATTATACCTAAAGTAACACCTACATGCATCATCGCTTGTATAAAAATATGAGCTCCTATACCCCCCACAAGTATGACATCAAAATGATCTTTGCTTGAAAGTGCAATTTTAATTATAAAGAAGAAAAGAGATAGAAAAAGAAAAATAGTCACCATTGCACCAAAAAATCCAAACTCTTCAGCAATTACAGAAAAAACAAAATCAGAGTGAGATTCAGGTAATAGATAAAACTTCTGAGAACTTTTCATAAAACCTTTACCGAAAACTCCACCTCTGGCAATGGCTATAAAAGATTGAAAAAGCTGATAACCACTATTTGCTGGATCAGAATAAACATTAAACAAACTTTTAACTCTAAGTAACAACCTTTGATTCTTCAAAAGTATTAAATAAATTACAGCTAAAGACGGAGCAATAAATATAAATAGATGAAAAAAACTAACCCCACCTATGATCATAGAAAAGAAACCTATAATTAATAACAATATTGAAGCACTAAAATTAGGCTCTTCAAAAATTAAAAATGCAGGAATAGCTATCAAAATTAAAGAAATAAAAACATGTTTTATTTTTATTTTCTTATTAATCATCGAAAAATAGCTTGCTAAAAATAGAATTGTTGACAATTTTGCAATTTCAGATGGTTGTATGGTAAAACCAAAAGGGGTATTAAGCCACCTCTTAGTAACTTCGCCAGCTTCATTAATAATGCCACTTACAAAAAAGGGAGGTATAAGAACGATGACTAAAAGAAATATTGAAAATATAAATATGGGTAAAGCAGAAACTTTTATAGTATTAGAAGGTAGTTTAATTATAATATTGATTAAGATAAAGCCTATTATTAAAAAAAATAATTGTTCAAAAAAATCTCTATAGGGACTAACATAATTTTTTGTAAAATAATTTGTAGAAGTTGTTGAAAGACACATTAATAACCCAGATAAGCATAAAATAATAGTTATAATAAGAACATTTCCGCCTAAGTTGGGTTTTTTTGGATTTCTATCTTTTTTCATTTAGCTATTAAAAAAATTCCCTTTAAAAAAGTCGTCTACGCATTTCTTAAAATATTCTCCTCTTTCTTCAAAGTCAGAGAACTCATCAAAACTAGCACATGCTGGTGATAAAAGAACTACCTCGCCTTTATGAGCCTTAAGAATAGCTTCATGAATAGCATTTTTTAAAGATGAGACTAATTTATACTTCCTAAAGTTAACACTTTCTAATGCTGATTTTATTCTCTTCTGTGTTTTCCCTGTTATGATGACCATTTTAACAAAAGGTGAATTAACAATAGCATTAGCAAGTGGAATAAAATCAGTTCCTTTTTCAGAGCCACCTAAAATTAAAATTGTTGGTTTATTTAGACATTTAAGCGCCATAATAGTACTCTCAGGTTTTGTTGATTTAGAATCATTAATAAAATCTATACCTAAATAGTTATTGACAAATTCAAACCTATGAGGAAGCCCTTTAAAGTCATAAATAACTTCTCTTGTAATAGACTCACTAAACCTATCTTTTAAAAACAAATACGAAGCGGATAAAGCAGAAAGTAAATTTTCTTTGTTGTGCAAACCTTTCAGTTTAAAACCATCTAAAGGTATTTTTATTTTTACCCCATCCAAGTTTATAATCGCATCATTTTCGGTTATGTATGTCCCGTTTTTTAATGGTTCTATTGAAGAGAAATAGTAAATCTTTGCTTTGATTCGTAAATCTTTTGAAGATAGCACCTTATCATTTTTGTTTAAAACTGCATAATCATTAATAGTTTGATTCTTAAAAATATTAAGTTTTGCATTCAAATATTCGCTACTTGAGTCATATCTATCAAGGTGATCATCTGAAAAATTCAAAAAAACAGCTATATATGGTTTAAAATTCAATATAGTCTCTAATTGAAAAGAACTGACTTCGACTACATAAGTTGCTTTTTTATTCATATTCAAGACAACTTCTGAAACTGGTATTCCGATATTACCACAAACGACTACATTTTCGCCATGTTTAGAGAGAATACTACCTATTAGAGAAACAGTTGTACTTTTACCTGATGTACCAGTAATTGCAATGAATTCTCCATTAGCAAAATTATATGCAAGTTCTAATTCACCAATAATAGGAATATGTTCTCTTCTTGCTTGTTCAAGAATTGGTATTCGTGGATTAACTCCGGGAGAGACAACTATTAAATCCTTTCCTTCAATGGCTCTTCTTGAATGCATTCCAAGTTCAAATGAAATCCCTTCAGATTCAAGCCATATTACTAAAGGTGATGGTATTTCAGCCCTTTCTTCTGTAACAAATACATCTGCTCCACTTTTCAATAACAATTTAATCGCACCAACGCCACTCCTTCCAAGACCAAAAACTGTGACTTTCTTACCTTTTAATAAAAATTTTCTTTTTCTTTTCATCTCTTATTTCTCTTAACTGAAAAAATTTTGAATTGTGAAAAAATTAATAAGAATAAAAGATATAACAAAAATAATTACTTGTATAATCCAAGCCCTGACAACTATCAATGGTTCAGGTAACCCTTTAAGTTCAAAATGATGATGTATTGGACTCATAAGAAATACCCTTCTCCCTTCTCCGTATTTCCTTTTTGTGTATTTAAAATATAAAACTTGTATTATTACTGATAATGATTCAATAACGAATATACTACCAAGAATTAAAAGAAGTATTTGGGTATTAGTTAAAATTGCAAGGGCTGAAATCGCTCCCCCTATTGCAAAAGATCCAACATTCCCCATAAATATTTTTGCAGGGTAAAAGTTAAAAAACAGAAATCCTAAGAGAGAGCCAGCAAATGCAAGAGAAAAATAAGATATAGAATTATTATTTTTAGAGATAAGAAAATAAAAAATAAATATAGGAATGCTCACTCCAGCCAAAAGCCCATCAAGTCCATCAGTTAGATTTACTGAGTTAGCAGTTGCAAGAATTACTAAGAGATTAAATAAACCTAAAATAATTAGACTAAAACTAACATTTTTAAATCTCAGAGCAAATAGAATGAATGGTATTGAAAAAATTATTTGTAATAAAATACTTTCCCTTGCTTTTAAGCCATAGGGAGATTTTTTAAAAATTTTTAAAAAATCATCCAAAAATCCAATTACAGAAAAGGCAAGTGTCATATAAATAATAAGATAGCTCTGCATTGTAAGAACACCACTAATAGCAGAATATATGACATAAACAACAATTGTAATAACTATAAACAAAATTCCACCCATTGTTATAGTGTTAGATTTTGAAAGATGAGATTTTGGTCCTTCATCTCTAACAAATTGATAAAATTTTAGTGTATGGGAAAGCTTAATAAATAATGGAACTAACATAATAACAAGCAAAGAAGTAATTAAAAATATTCCTACCAATTTATCAACACCTCTACTACTTTTTCAAGGTTCATAGAATTTGATCCTTTGATAAGTATTGCATCTCCTGATTTAACAGTTTCTTTAAGATAATTAGATATGGCAAAAGAATCATTAAACTGGATAAACTCTATATCAGGAGATAGTTCATCTTTTATATGGGAAGCGTACTTACCTACATATAAAACCTTGTTAAATGAATTGGCGCTCACTATTTTAGCTATTCGTCTATGAAGAGAATCAGATTTAGCACCAAGCTCAAGCATATCTCCCATTACAAGTATGGAATTAATTTTATGGATCTTATCAAAAGCTCTTATGCTTGCTTCAAAAGAGAGAGGATTAGCATTATATGAATCATCAAAAACTTTTATTCCATCTCTCAGATTTAAAAGTCTTCCTCTGCCTGGTAAGGGTTTAAACTTGAGAAGTCCTGTTTTTATTTCATTTGATGTAAGACCAAAAGTAAAACCTAAATATATAGCTGGAAGAGAATTTAAAACAAAATGTTCTCCTAAGGTTTCTAAACTAAAACTCCCAGCTTTTTTACCGTTTATTGTCACATCAAAATAAGTAAAAGATCCATTAAAAACTATATTTTCCCCTATAATGTTTGATAAACTCTTAATTCCGTAAGAGTAACCTGAAGATACAAAATTTAATGCACTTCTACTTAATAAGTTATCGCCATTAACAAGTAAAAAACAATTTTCTTTCAAAGCTTTGGCAAGTTTTACTTTTTCAGCAAAAACACCATTTATGTCTCCCAAAAATTCAAGATGTGATTCTCCTATATTCGTTATTATACCTATATCTGGGGTAACAATACTTAGATTTTCATCCATCTCGCCAGGATAAGAAGCGCTAATCTCAGCCACAAAGTATTTAGTATTCATATTTATTTTAGTTAAACTTAAAGGTAGCCCTATGGGAGTGTTAAAGTTACCAAAAGTTTTAGAAATATTGAGTTTTGTGCTTAAAACCGAATAAATTAGCTCTTTTACTGTTGTCTTACCTGCTGAACCTGTAATACAGATTTGAACTGGATTAACTTCATCAAGAATAAATTTCCCAACTTTCTTTAAAGCCTCTTTTGTATCGCTCACAACTATTTGAAAGTAAGAATCTTTATCTAATTTTAACTCTCTTTCAGATATCAATCCAATTGCACCATTTTTTAAAGCATCTTCAGCAAAATCATGCCCATTGCTATTTATACCCCTGATGCAAACAAAAACTTCACCATCTTTAATTTTTCTTGAATCAACATTTAAGCTTAGTTCGATTGGTGTAAACGGAGAATATTCATCCCCATTTATAATTAACTTACCACCTAAAAGTTGGGCTAAATGAAAAAGCTTAATCTTCAATACTAAAACCTTGAGATATTAATATTTTTCTTGTCTCAACTGTATCGTCAAAATCAAGCGCTCTCCCTTTTATAAGAAACTCTCGCTGGTTCCCTCTACCTAAAATAACTACAATGTCATCTTTACCTGCCATTGATAAAGCTTTACTTATAGCTCTACCTCTATCTTCTTCAATTATACAATTTTTCTGCTTTTCTTTTTCTATACCAGCTAAAAAATCAGAAAAACCTATTTCGGGATCTTCATCTTCTGGGTCATCCGTAGTAAGAATTATATTATCAAATAAATTTGATATAAATTTTGCTGTAAGCTTTCGTTCTTCTTTATCGCCGCCACCAACATTTCCAAAAACAACTATCTTTTTTTTGTACTTACAACTATTAATTTGACCAGAAATGCTTTGAATTGCTATAGGAGTATTTGCTTTATCTATGACAATAGTTGCAGGATGAGTAGATTTAATTAGATCCCACCTACCTGGTATTTTATCAATGGATGAAAAGGCACTAATTAGCTCTTCTGCATCAAAACCAAGAGCAATACATATACCAAAAGAAGCAAGAATATTTATAGCATTATAGAAACCAGGGATATGGGACTTGATAAAATAATTTTTACCATCGTAGGAAAATTTAAAAAATATTTCATTATTACTAACTTCTCTAAATTCTTCAAGCTTTATTTCTGCATTAATGCTTGAACCATAAGAAATGTACTTAGGATGAATAGTAGAAAATTTCTCAAAATATTCACTATCTCTATTTAAAATCGAAAATCCATCTTTTTTGGTCTGTGCAAAAAGTTTTGTTTTAGACTCAATATAATCATTAAAAGAACCATGATAGTTTATATGATGATTAAAGCTTATATTAGTTAAAGAAGTTACATCAAAACTTAATCCAAAAAGTCGTTCCTCTGCTAATCCAAAAGAGCTTGCTTCCAGTATAACATATTTAGATCCATCTTTTTTAAATTTATTGAAAAGATAATTTAATTCCATCGGTTCAGGAGTGGTAACCGGACCAGATAACATTATGTCTAACTTATTATTTAATGAGTAACAACCAGCAGTTCCAATCAATGAAGCTTTTTTACCAATTAAATTAATAACTTTATATGTAAGATATGCAACTGACGTCTTGCCGGTTGTTCCAGTAATACCAACTAATTTTAAACTTTCGGCTGGATTAGAATAAAATTTTTGAGCTATTAAGCTGTAAGCTTTTTTTGTAGAAGGAACAATTATCAGTGAAACTGGTTCTTTAGTATAAAGATCTTTTGCCTCTTCAGAAATTATAGCCACTGCTCCATTTTCAATCGCCTTATTGATAAATCTATGTCCATCATGGTTTTTGCCTTTTAGGCAAATAAATATATCACCTTTTTTTATCTTTCTCGAGTCATTTTTTACACCATTAATCTGTAAATCTTTGAAATTAACTAATTCTTTATCTGGGATGATATTTATAATAGAACTTAATCTCATTTTAATGGATGTAGCTCAAGCCACTTAACAATTTCATTAAATATTGGAGCTGCTACAGTTGAACCATAAACTTCCCCAACATATGGATCTGGCTCATCAATTGAGACAAGAATAACATAAGCTGGATCTTCAACAGGATAGAATCCGATGAAGGAGCAAACATATTTTCCTTGAACGTAGACTCCACCTTCTACTTTAGTTGCAGTGCCAGTCTTTCCCCCTATTGAAAGTCCGGGTACTTTAGCCTGGATCACACCATTTGGATCTTGGACAACATTTTTTAAGGCAATTTTCAGTTCATTGGCAGTTTGTTCAGAAATAACTTTTTTTAAAACCTCTGGTTCTTTTTTTTCTATAGTATTGCCTTTACTATCAATTATTTCTTTAACTATCATAGGTTTCATCATAATACCGTTGTTTACTATTGTTGAATAACCTGTAATAAGTTGAAGGGGGGTTGCTGAAATACCTTGCCCAAAAGACATTGTAGCAGGTGTTGTAGCAGACCAATTTTGTGGTGGAAGAAGTATTCCCTTCTCCTGTCCATAGAATTCAACAGGTAATTTTTCTCCAAAACCAAATCTTCTTGCATATTTATATAATAGATCTTTAAGTTTCAAGCCAATTTTTACAAAAGAAACATTACAGGAATTCCTCAATATATCTGAAAGATTTTGATTTTTGCCATGTGCAATCATGCACTCAATAGTCTTACCAGCAACATTTATACTACCGTTACATTCATGTAGAGTTAGTGGCGTTATAACCCCCTCTTCAAGGGCACAAGCTGCAACAAAAGGCTTAAAGATAGATCCTGGTTCATAATTCATTGAAGTTGCCCTATTAATATATTTTGAATCATTTATGTATTTATCCCAATTGTTTAAATCATATCCAGGTCTACTTGCCATTGCAAGAATTTCTCCAGTTTTCGGATTCATAACAATAGATACGCCACCTGCAGCATTCCAATTATATATGTGCTTATCAAGAATAGTCTCAACAACACCTTGTAAATCAGAATCAATTGTTAGCGCAACAGATTTGCCATCATTGGCATCTATGTAAATTAAAGAAGAACCAGGAATATTGTCTCCTTCAAAAGAATGATAAATAATTTTTGTTCCTTCCTGCCCCGCCAAGATATCATTTAGGGTATATTCTAAACCTGTTAACCCTTGATTATCCATTCCTACATATCCAATAACAGAGGATGCTGTATCCCTTTTAGGATATTCTCTTTTTTCATCCTCTTCAAATCCATAATCTCCTTTAGGTGGTCTTAATGCTTCTATATCATTTTTCTGGCTTGTAGAAATTTTTCTTTTTATGTAGCAAAAATAGTAATTTTTGTTTTCTTTAATTATATTAACTATCTCATTCTCATCCATTCCTATTATGGGTGAAACAACATTTGCAAAAACTTCCGGATCTTTCAATACTTTTGGGTTTGCATAAAGAGAGTAAGCCTCATTACTCTCTGCTAATGTAATTCTATTTCTGTCAAATATTTTTCCCCTTCGTGCAATTATTGATCTAAATTCTTTTCCGTTTTCTTCAGTACGATATGCTTGAATTTCTGGATTGATAAAGCTAATATTGAAAAGCCTATAAGAAAGCATTGATACAATTAAAATCGACATAATTGGAAATATGAAGGCTATACGTATTTTTGCTACTTTGGTTTTATTTTTCATTTTCTAATTTCAGTTTCTCGCAATCCTCTGCATAACGCATTTTTAATTCATTAATTGCTTTTTCTCTTATAATTTTTAAATTTGTTAAACTCTCATATTGAACCTTTAATTCCGAAAGTGTATCTTTAAGCTTTGTATTAAGATTTAAAGCTTCTGAATATTTATTTGAAATTACAAGATATTGACTAAAACATATACCATAAATCAATAAAATTATGAAAAGAAATATAACTTTTGTTATCAAATCTCTTTTCATAATCTTACTCCAACTCTTAATTTTGCACTTCTTGCTGCTTTATTAAAAGCAATTTCACTTTCATCTGGAATTATTACTTTTTTGTTTAATGGCTCAAAAAACTTAGAACTCTTAAAAAAGTTCTTTACAAGTCTGTCTTCAAGAGAGTGATAAGAAATAATTGCCACTCTACCATTTTTATTTATTATATCAGGTAAAATTAAGAAAAATTTGTTCAGTTCAGATAATTCAGAATTGACATATATTCTTAGAGCTTGGAAAGTCTTTGTAGCTGGATTTATTTTCCCTCTATATTTATAAACCCTTGAAACTATTTGAGTCAATTCACTACAAGTTTCTATTGGTTTTTTCCTTCGCTGTTCAACTATAGCATTAGCAATTTTACGTGCCATTCTTTCCTCACCATATGAAAATATTATATCAGAAATATCTTTTTCTCTATAATTATTAAGTATATAAGAAGCTGGTTGCTCTTTACTAGTGCGATTATATCGCATATCGCATGACTTATTTGAAAAAAAACTAAATCCTCTGTCTTCTTTGACTATATGATACATGGACAACCCTAAATCAACCAATACTTTATCGAATCCTGTTATATTCGAAGCTTTTAATGCTTCTTTAGCAGAAGAAAAAGGAATATTGAATAGCAAAAAATCTTCTCCAATCTCTTTAAGTCTCTTTTCTGCAACAGAAAGAATTTCTCTGTCACGGTCTAACCCAACGAGAAAACCCTTTCCTTTAATTTTATTAAGAAGAATGCTTGAATGGCCACCTTCTCCACAAGTACAATCAAGGATCTTATCAAAAAGTTTAATATCAAGATAATCTAAAATAGCTTCACCAAAAACGGGCTTGTGAAAATATTCTTCCATTTCTATATACTTTTTAAACACCGATTTTCATAAATTATTACTTAATAATTATACAATTATATCTATTAAAATATTAATATGCATCAAAAGTTATTAAACAAAAACATTTCTTCTATAATCGATAATATTAATATACATCTTGTTTATCTTTTACATAAAACGTAAAAGATTTTAACAAAAAGAGTGCTTTACCAAACAGAAAAAAAATTTTGAGCAAGAGATAAGCCGGGTTCTGTGCTCAATATTTGCATATTGAGTGGCAATCATTTATCTAAGCGATCACCATGGGACTTGGGCGAGCAACCCTCAAACATCCCTTTTTGATCTTGCTCCAGGTGGGGTTTGCCAAGCCAATCAGTCACCTGATTGCTGGTGAGCTCTTACCTCACCTTTTCACCCTTACCCTGTCTTCTAAAAAACAGGGCGGTATATTTTCTGTGGCACTTTCCTTAAGGTCACCCTCACTGGCAATTAACCAGCACCCTGCTCTACGGAGCCCGGACTTTCCTCAGAAAGTAATTTAATATTACTACTCTCTGCGATTGCCTCTCTTGCTCAAAACTAATAAAACAAAGTTCATATTATAATACTAAATTTTAAAAAAATGGTTTATTTAAACTTATAATTCAAAGTAATTTTTTGTTCTTTTGCAGCCCATTTTAATTTACAAACTATAGTAGAAGCAATAAAGCGGACAGGTATGCAAACTCTTCCAGGTTCAACTAAAATAGGTACAACATCTTTATTTGTAGGATCAATAGCCACTCTTTTAGTATTTACAAAAGCATACGGATTATTTATCTCCATTTCAATTATTTTATCCTTAACCAAAATAACAAGTTTTAAGTCCTTGCTATTCCATTCAAAATAAGCACCAAATGGTTCAAGTATATAACGTAAGGGCAGATAACTTCTCGAATTTTTTATAAAAGGGGTAGTATCCATTACAAATTGTTTTTCATTAATGTACATATTTTTAGAGCCAATAGTATAGACAAGATTTAGTTCTTCTGTATAACTTGCAAGTTTAACTTTATTAAGAGATTTAAAATTGCTATAAAATGAAGATGGAGCTTCAAAATATAATTTTGGATTTAATGAAACTATTTTTATACCATACAAAAATATATTTGAAGGATCTTTCCTAAGCTCAGTTAATGGAATTGCAACCTCATAAAATCTATGATCTTTCTCGGAAGATATAGTCTTTCCAAAACCTGGTATGGCTTTCCCGTTTGAATAGTATACGCTCGAGAAACAGTTAATTCCTACATAATACCTATAAATAAGCATACATCCTTCAGGACAATCTGCACATATTAAGGTGTAATTTCTATCAATTCCATTAGTAATTTTGCCATCCAAATCCCAATCAAGAGTTAATTCAAAATAGTCCTCACAAAAAGGTTTAGATGGACTTTTATCTTTTCCATCATCAGAAACTACATCAATCAGAATATAAAGATTTTTAAAATCATTTTTGAAATAAATATTAACTGTATTATAAGATATTTTTAAGGCATCGTTCCAGCAATATTTATCACATATACCATCGATTTTAGGAATAAAAAAAGCAAATGTTGAATTCTCTTCTGCATATGAAATGTTTACAATATTTAACAAATAAATGAGAAAAACAAATAAAGTTAGAACTTTTCTTATAAAACTCAATTTATTCCTCTTTTAATTATCAACTGACCTTACATTTAAAATACATTTAATATACAAAAAAGTTCAAAAATTATTATTTAGTAAAAATAAATGCACCATCCTTTGCATCAACAATAATTGTGTCACCTTCATTGAACTCTTTACTAAGAATTTTTATTGAAAGAGGATCTACAATTTCTCGCTGTATAACTCTTTTTATGGGTCTTGCACCAAAAACAGGATCAAAACCTTTCTCCGCAATTAGTTGTTTAGCAGTATCAGAAACATTAAGTGTAATACCTTTTTCTACAAGTCTTTTCTCAATTTGTCTAAGTTGTATATCAACGATTTCTAAAATTTCCTTCATGCCAAGCCTATTAAATATTACAATTTCATCAACTCTATTTATAAACTCGGGGCGAAATTGCTGTCTCAGAATCTCATTTACTTTCTGCCTAAGCTCTTCATAACTTAAATTAGCACTCTGAATATACTGACTTCCAATATTTGAAGTCATAATAATAACAGTATTCTTGAAACTAACTACTCTACCACGCCCATCAGTAAGACGACCATCGTCAAGTATTTGAAGAAAAACATTAAATACATCGGGACTGGCTTTCTCTATTTCATCAAACAAAATTACAGAATAAGGCCGCCTTCTCACTGCTTCTGTAAGCTGTCCTCCCTCTTCATATCCTACATAACCTGGAGGTGCTCCAATAAGTCTTGATACAGAGAATTTCTCCATATATTCAGACATATCAAATCTTAAAAGAGCTTTTTCGTCATCAAACAAAAATTCAGCTAAAGCTCTTGCAAGTTCAGTTTTACCAACACCAGTTGGACCTAAAAATATAAATGACCCAATTGGTCTATTTGGGTCTGATAACCCTGCTCTTGCTCTACGAACTGCATTAGAAACAGCTCTTATCGCTTCATCTTGTCCAACAACTCTTTTCTTAAGTCTTTCCTCCATATGGATGAGCTTTTCTATTTCACTCTCCATAAGTCTTGAAAGTGGAATTCCTGTCCATTTAGAAACCACTTCTGCAATATCTTCCTGGTCAACTTCTTCTTTGAGCATTCTTTTTTCTGGAGGTATTTCAGACATTTTTTTATTTAATTCCTCGAGTTTTTTCTCAAGTTGAATCCTAACACCATACCTTAACTCTGCAGCTCTATCCCAATCCCCTCGAAGCTCTGCCTGATGTTCTTCATTTTTTAATTGCTCAATTTTTTCTTTAGTTTCCCTTATTTCCTTAATTATAGACTTTTCAGCCTCCCATTGAGCTCTCATTGCATGGGCTTTCTCTTTATACTCTGCTATTTCACTCTCAATTTTATTTAGTTTCTCCTCCGAAGAAGGATCTTTTTCTCTTTTAATAGCTTGTCTTTCAATTTCTAATTGCCTAAGTTGCCTCTCTACCTCATCAAGCTCCACTGGTAAACTATCTATCTCCATTCTTAACTTTGCGCATGCTTCATCTACAAGGTCTATTGCTTTATCTGGAAGAAACCTATCTGGAATATATCTATTTGACAACACTGTAGCAGCTACTAAAGCTGAATCTCTTATTTTAACACCATGATGTACTTCATATTTTTCCTTTAATCCCCTTAATATTGCTATAGTATCATCTATGCTTGGTTCACTTACATAGATTGGCTGAAATCTCCTTTCTAATGCAGGATCTTTCTCTATTTTCTCTCTATACTCATCAAGCGTAGTAGCACCTATACAGCGTAATTCTCCACGAGCAAGAGCTGGCTTTAACATATTTGAAGCATCAACTGCTCCTTCGGCAGCTCCAGCTCCTACTATTGTGTGAAGCTCATCAATGAAGAGAATTATTTTCCCTTCTGAAGAGGTAACTTCTTTTAATACTGCCTTTAATCTCTCTTCAAATTCTCCTCTGAATTTTGAACCAGCTACTAAAGAAGCAATATCCAAAGCAATCAATTTCTTATCTTTGAGACCTTCCGGTACATCTCCGCTTGCAATTCTTTGTGCTATGCCTTCAACAATTGCAGTTTTACCAACTCCCGGATCTCCAATTAGCACTGGATTATTTTTTGTTCTACGAGACAAAACTTGAATTACTCTTCTTATTTCTTCGTTCCTCCCAATAACAGGATCAAGTTTTCCACTTTTTGCAAGAGATGTTAAGTCCCTGCCATATTTTGATAAAGACATATATTTATCCTCAGGATTTTGATCCACTACACGTTGAGATCCTCTCAAATCTTGTAAGACTTTTAAAATTCTGTCTTTGGTTATCCCGAATGAACGAAATAACTTCGCAATTCCACCTTCAACTTCTTCTGACATAGAAAGAAGGATATGTTCTGTGGAGATATATTCATCATTTAGGTTTTGTGCTTCTTTGTACGCATTTTCTAAAACTCTATTAAGGCGTTGGCTTAAATAAATCTGAGTTAATCCGTAAACTTTTGGGAAATTGTCAATCTCCCTCTTTAAGTTGTTTATAAAAAAATTTAAGTCTATGCCAATTTTTTCTAATAATGGATAAATTATTCCATCTTTTTGCTCAAGCAAACTTAATAAAAGATGCTCTGGCTCAATAGTTTGGTTATTATTACTCTGAGCATTATTTTGAGCTTCAACCAAAGCCTCTTGAGCTTTAATAGTAAGTTTATTCATATCTATTGCCATATTCAACCTCTTTTTAAATTATTATTTATCTTTTTTAATAATAAAAATACCCAATAAAACTAAAAAACTATTCTTTTTATTGAAATTATGGCAATTAACTGATTCTACTTGAGAAGTTCTGCTATTTTCTCCCCAAATTCTTTTGCGGCAGATGGACCATCACCGGTTACTATTTTCCCGTCTACTTCCACAGAATTTCCTGTATAAATTGCCCCTTCTTTTTTTATATTTTCAATCTCAGAAGTATATACTGTCGCTTTTTTCCCTTTCAAAAGCCCAGCTCTTGCAAGAGTAACAGGAGCAATACATATTGCACCTATAACTTTACTTTTTTCGTAAGCTTTTTTAGCAATTTCGTGAGCTTTTTCATTTTCCCAATACTCATTAGCCCCAGAACCACCGACGAATACAACTGCATCATAATCATCAATGTCTACTTCATCTATGAGGATATCTGGAACTACTTTTGTTCCAAGCATGCCTGTAGCTTCTTTTTTTGTGCTTGATGCAATAGTTATTTTCGCTCCTTCATTTTCTAAAACTTCTCTGGGGTGTAAATATTCTTCGTCTCTAAAATTATTTGAAGCAATAATCATTAAAACACTCTTTCCAACTAAACTCATAATATCTCCCTCCTTTGCTAATATTTTACAAAATATTAAAGATAATCAATAATATTATATCAATAAACAAAAATTTATAAGTTACTAACAGGTCATGCTAACTTATTTCCTGATGAGATATTATTATATTTTATCAAATTACTTGTCATAACTTGTTTACATTTTCATTTTGCTCGATTTTTCTACGAGGAATTACTGGATTCCTTAATAACTGATTTCAGGAATGACAGTGTATTGATTCGGAATAACACCACCTCATTCAATCCGAAGAACGGAAGCGACTGAGAATTCTATGATTTCAAGATTACTATGACTTAACTAAAATAAATTACATTTAGAGTATTTTTATTAATATTAAAAAGATGATAAAGCTAATAAAGAAGTAGGTGGAACAGATTTTTTAAATTTAAAGAGCAAAAATATGTGAAAATAAGTTAAAAATTGGAGAAAACAAAAAGAATAGACATAAAATGCTAAAATTTGGGAATATTAAAGGCAAAACTAAGGAGTTTTTCAGAGCTCTCACACAACATGCTCGACAAAACAACTAAGGGACTTAAGAGATAAAGATAAACATTAGCAGATAACGCTGCTTAAACTATTGGAAGATGTTCTTTTAAATGGAAGATCTGTTTAAAGAGGATAGTAAATTATATGAAATTCTAACACAAATATAATCATTTACGTAGGTTACTTACCTTTTATTAACCGAATTACAAATAATTTAAAAGGCATTAATAATATTTCAAAGCAAAAATGTTATCTTATGGTAAAAAGACAACAGAGTGAAAAATGTTCCAGTCCAATAATTTGCATTGAACTAGCTATTTTTTGTGATTTACATAACTAAATCCTGAATAATGTTGATTATACCAACGATTGCTCTATACACTCCATAAATAAAAAATATATATTTGATCTTATCATAAGTATTAGATTTAAGGGCTTTTAACTACAAATTTATAATTAATTCTCGCTTTCTCGGACCATCAAATTCAAGAAAGAAAATCCCTTCCCACCTACCTAAGAGAAGTTTACCATCTTCGATTATTACGATTCTTTGATTTCCAATTATGGAAGCTTTTATATGAGCATCGGCATTACCTTCGAAGTGATTATATAATCCATTATATGGAATAATTTTAGATAAGTGATTCAAAAAATCTTCCATAACAGAAGGGTCATACGCCTCATTTATTGTAATTGCTGCAGTTGTATGTGGAACATATAATAAGAGATTACCATGTTCAATATTTGCTTTTTTTATTATTTCGTTAATTTTTGAAGTTACATTGATCGCTTCGATACGCTGAGAAGAATTGATATTAATAATAAATTTCATTTTTTACCTCTAAATAAATTATATAAAATTATATAAAATTATATAAAATTTTAGAATATCATTTTTATTTTATGCCAAGAAACTGCATATTTCGGTATTTTTAGTTTTGAGTAGAATAATTTATATCTACCCCTTTTCTTTGAGTTAGACCCCTAAATCTGGACAATTTGTTATCAAATTTAAAATAATTTCTTAGCTCTTTTATATAAGTCATTATTTACTTCTTTTAAAAGAATCAATCTTTAATTTTAAATGCTTTTCTTCATACTCTTCATAACATTCTCTTGGAGTTCTATAACCAATAGCAGAGTGAATCCTCTCATTATTGAAAAGTTTACCCATTCTCTTAGTTTCTCTGCACATTCTTCAAAGGTATCAAATTCAAACCTCTGAGTACATTTAAAATGTATTATTGGGTGAAAATGCATTTGATAATCGAAATTTTTTCTTCTTTTACTTATAAAAAATCTCTTCTCCATTTTTTACCCCCTTATTTACACTCTTAATTTTATTACAAACTGTCCAGTTAATTAGGTTTCTGGAACAAAAAAATGTTCATTTTGTAAGACAATATACTTTGTTGTTTATTTTGAATTTTCATATTTTGATTTTGACTACAATAAAAATATTAACTCATCGCATTTCTGACACAACACAAGCATGAAAATAATAACTTTAATCCTTTTCTTATGCCTCTTATATTGCAAACAATCTAATTTCTTTAATAATCATAATTTTATATTTTGAAGTTATTGTTTTCAGAGGAATTAACAACAAGAGATTTGAGCTCCCAGCTCAAACTTTATATTTCCATAGTTTTATTTAAAATAATTTTTATATTACACCTTTTTCTTTAAGTTCTTCTATTTCACGATCAGAATAACCTAACTCCTTCAAAATTTCATTTGTATGTTCTCCTAACAAAGGAGGGTGCCTTTCAATATCTAAATTGGAATTATCGATGTGGATTGGATTTCTTAAAAGTTTTATTTCTCCGCAAAAAGGATGCAAAATAGAAGCAATTAAACCTCTGTCAATAACTTGGAGGTCATTTAGAGTTTTATCAATTGTATTCACGGGCCCAGTTGGAATATTATTGAGTTTGAATGAAGATAACCAATAATCCATACTCTTTTTCTGGAATACCTGACTTAATATTGAAATCAGTTCATCTCGATTTTTAACTCTATCAGTATTAGTCGAAAATCTTTTATCGCTTGATAAATCTTCTCTTTCAATAACCTTACAGAGTCGTATCCATTGATCATCATTCCCTACAGCTAAAATGAAATACCCATCGAGGGCTCTGAAAACTTGGTATGGAACAATGTTTGGGTGAGCGTTGCCGTATCTTTTTGGCAATTCTCCGCTTATAAGATAACCACTTGCTACATTAACAAGCGATGAAATAGCGCATTCCATAAGTGAATTATCTATTTTGGCTCCGATACCTTCAATGTCTCTTCTTCTAATAGAAGAAATTATTGATATTACAGTATACAAAGCAGTAATTACATCAACAATTGCAACTCCAACTTTCATAGGTTCTCCATTTTCTTCACCTGTTATACTCATAAGCCCGCTATGTCCCTGAATCATTATATCGTAACCTGGTTCTTCTCTGCGTGGTCCCGTTAAACCAAAGCCACTTATATTTGCCCAAATTATTTTTTTGTTTATTGATTTAAACCTTTCATATGAAAAGTTAAATTTCTCAATTCTTGATAGAGTATAGTTTAGTACCACTACATCGCAAGCAGATGTTAGACTATCAATGATTTTATTTGCCTCGTCTGACTTAAAATTTAAGGTAACAGAACGTTTATTTCTGTTGGCACATAGATAATATGCACTTTCTCCATTTACAAATGGAGGCCCCCATCCTCTTGTTTCATCACCTCTTTTTGGGTTTTCTATTTTTATTACATCTGCACCAAGATCTCCCAAAATTGCAGTACATAAAGGACCTGCAAGAACACGTGTAAGATCAAGCACTCTAATACCAGATAAAGACTTCATATTTTAACCTCCATTATACAGAAATAAACTTAATTGATATAATTTTATTATTAGTATTATTTTAAGAAAGGAAAAACAAATGAAAGCATTGATCACCGGTGGAGCAGGATTTATTGGTTCAAACCTTGCTGAGAGGCTTATAAAAGAAGGCTTTCATGTCTCTATTATTGATAATTTATCTTCAGGTTTTTTAAAAAATGTTCCAGATAAAGCTAATTTTTACCTAGCAGATATTACAGATAAAGAAATAGTTAATAAAATATTTGAAATTGAAAAACCAGATTATGTGTTTCATTTAGCTGCTCAGATAGATGTTAGAGCATCTATTAGAAACCCTGTATTTGATGCGAGTATTAATATAATTGGAGGAATCAATATTCTCGAAGAATGTATAAAACATAAAACAAAGAAAATAATATATACAAATACCGGAGGAGCTTTATATGGTAACGTTTTGCAGGACGATATACCGGTTAAAGAGGATTATAGAATAAATCCTGATTGCCATTATGGGGTCAGTAAATTAACTTTTGAAAATTATTTAAAGCTATATAATAAACTTTATGGTTTAAATTTCGTAAGCTTAAGACTCCCTAATGTATATGGTGAGAAGCAGAACCCTTACGGAGAAGCTGGAGTTGTTGCAATTTTCATAGGTAAAATTCTTTCGGGTGAAAAAGTTTATATTTATGGTGACGGCAATCAAACGAGAGATTACACTTATGTCGGAGATATTATTGATGGAATTATTATTTCATTAAATAAAGGTAATAACGAATGCTATAATTTAGGAACTGGTAAAGAAATATCAGTAAACGAACTATTCGATATTATTAGTAATGTTTCTGACTGTAAAGGATTAGATCCAGTATATGTAGAGAAAAGAGCTGGGGAAATTGAAAGAATTGCTCTAAATGCAGAAAAAGCTAAAAAAGAGCTTGGTTGGGAACCAAAGACCGATATTTCAGATGGCATTAGAAAAACATACGAATTTTTTCAGGAAACATTTAATAAATGAACGAAATAAACTGGTTATTCGATCTTGATAATACCCTATATAGCGCTGATTCGGGGATGTTTGATTATTTAAACAAAAGAATTAATATGTACGTTTCAAGTAAATTGAAGATAGATGTTTCATATGTACTACAAATAAGGAAGAGATATATTAAAGAATATTGCTCAACTCTTTTGGGTCTCAAAAATGAATTTGACATAGATCCTGCTGAATTTTTATTTTATGTTCACAATATAGATGTAAATATGTTTTTACAAAAAGAAGAAAAACTTAATGATTTTATATTAAACCTCCCAGGGGAAAAATATATTGTAACGAATAGCCCACTTTTTTATGCCAAGAATGTTCTTAAAGCTTTAGGAGTTAATGAACTTTTCGGAAATATTTATGATATTGTATTTATGGATTATTATGGAAAGCCTTATATAAATTCAATTAAAAAAGTAATTAAAAAATTAGATATAGATATCAAAAGTGCAATATTTATAGATGATTCTTTTGAAAATATTATTTCAGCAAAATACCTTGGATTTAAAACTATATACATTTACAAAGATAGTGAATATATGGACTATTATGAAGATTTTTTCTTTCCGAAAATAAGGAGTGTATTAATTTAATGATTAAATTGGCTTTGTTATTTGGAGGGATCTCTCCCGAACATGAAATTTCAATTATTTCTGCAAAATCTGTTTATACTAATCTAACAAAAGGTAGATATAATCCTCTACTTATAGGTATATCTAAAAGTGGAAAGTGGAATTTATTTACAGAAGGGGAGTTTATGTCTCTAAAAACTGTTCCTGAGAAAGATCAGGAATTAACCCTATCTCTTAATAAAAGAAAAGGAATATATTTAGACGATGAGTTCATTCCTATTGATTGTGCATTTCCTGTTTTACATGGTAAAGGTGGAGAAGATGGATTAATTCAGGGATTATTAGAGTTATGTAATATTCCATATGTTGGAGCTGATACGCAATCTTCGACCTTATGTATGAATAAAGTTCTTACAAAGAAAATACTTGATGCATCAAATATAAAACAGGCTGATTGTTTACATTTCTTTAAAGAAAATATTGAATTAAATGATGAAACTCTAACAAAGATTATTTCAAAACTTAAACTTCCTCTATTTGTAAAACCTGCTAATACTGGTTCAAGTATCGGAATATCAAAAGTATCAAACGATAGTGAACTAAAAGAAGCAATTAAGTTAGCATTCAATTATTCCAGAGAAGTTATTATTGAGAGAGCTATTAATGCAAGGGAAATAGAGTGCAGTGTTCTTGGTGATTTTGAGCATATTGAAGCTTCTTACCCTGGAGAAATTATTCCAAAGAGAGATTTTTATGATTATGAAGCTAAGTATGTTGACACTGATACTGAGCTTGTAATACCAGCAAACCTTGATACAACTATGATTAACTTGGTCAAAGAGACTAGTAAAACATGTTTTAAACTTTTAGGCTGTTATGGAATGGCAAGAGTGGATTTTCTACTTGATAAAGAAACGAATGAATTGTATTTAAACGAAATAAACACTATACCGGGCTTTACTTCAATTAGCATGTATCCAAAATTGTGGGAATATTCAGGAATACATTACAACGAGCTTATTGATAAACTTATTGATTTAGCATTTCAAAGAAACAAAAATGAATTTTAATTGTTTTATATAGATGGTGGAAAATATTGGAGGATTAAAAATGGGTACTAAGTATATTTTTGTAACTGGTGGAGTTATGTCTTCCCTTGGAAAAGGGATTCTTACATCTTCTATTGGGAGAACTTTAAAAGCAAGAGGATTCAAGGTATCTATAATAAAATTTGATCCATACTTAAATGTCGATGCTGGGCTACAAAACCCATACCAGCATGGAGAAGTATTTGTGACTGATGATGGTGCTGAGACAGATCTTGACTTAGGTCATTACGAAAGGTTTCTTGACGAAAATTTATCACGTTTAAATAATGTTACTGCTGGGTCGGTTTATTCACAATTAGTAGCAAAAGAAAGAAGAGGGGATTTTCTTGGTGCAACAGTTCAAACTATACCGCACCTTACAAATGAAATAAAGCAAAGAATCTATCAGCTTAAAGAAGCAGTAGAGCCAGATATAATTATAGGTGAAATCGGTGGCACAGTAGGAGATATTGAAGGCTTGCCATTCCTTGAGGCAATAAGGGAATTCAGAATGGAAAATCCTCCTCATGATGTACTTTTCCTGCACCTTACATATTTACCACATTTAAAAGCCACAGGTGAATTGAAAACAAAACCAACTCAGCATAGTGTAGCAGAACTTAGAAGAGTCGGGATTCAACCAGATATAATTGCATGTCGTTCAGACAAGGAAATATCAGATGTAATTGCCGAAAAGATATCACTTTTTTGTGATGTAAAAAAGGAGAGAATTTTTTCGGTCGTTGATGCTGAAAACATCTATGAAGTACCTCTAATGATTGAGAAGGAGGGATTAAGCAAGACCTTATTAGAGCTCTGGGGACTTCCAGATTTAAATGCAAATTTTGATGAATGGGAAGAAATGGTTAATACAATAAACAATCTCACCCGTTCAGTAAACATAGGTATAATCGGCAAATATACTTCTATGTGCGATGCTTATATATCTCTTGTTGAAGCCTTAAAACATGCCCAGGTGAGCACAAAAGTAAAAGTAAACATTAAATGGATCCCTGCAGAAAGCTTGGAGATAAATGATCCCAATGAAGTGCTTAATGGCTTACACGGCATACTCATTCCTGGTGGTTTTGGAAAAAGAGGAATAGAGGGAATGATCAGAGCAGTAAAATACGCTAGGGAGAAAAACATTCCTTTCTTAGGAATTTGCCTTGGATTACAAGTGGCAGTCATAGATTATGCAAGAAATTTTTTAAGATTAACGAATGCTAATTCCTCCGAGTTTGATCCAACCACCCCATATCCTGTTATAGGTTTAATGCCCGAACAGAAAGATTTAAACGAAAAAGGTGCAACTATGAGGCTTGGTGCTTTTTCTTTCAAAATTTCTCAAGGTACATTAGCAAGCAAATTATACAATAAAGAAATAATTAGTGAAAGGCATAGACATAGATATGAATTAAACAATGCATTTAGGAATCGCCTTGAAATGGCAAACATGAAAATATCTGGTATTTGTATGGATAAAAACCTTGTTGAAATCATCGAGTTAACGACTCACCCATTTTTCATTGCCTGCCAATTTCATCCTGAACTTACTTCAAGGCCACTAAGACCACATCCATTATTCGTTGGATTTATTGATGCTTGTTTTAAATACAACGAAAAATTAGAAGAAGAAAAATCATAACAAATATGATAGATGATTTTATTAGAATAAGAGGGGCAAGAGAACACAATTTAAAAAATATAAATCTTGATATACCGAGAAACAAATTTGTAGTTATCACAGGTATTTCTGGCTCAGGTAAGTCTTCTCTTGCTTTTGATACTATATATGCTGAAGGACAGCGAAAATACTTGGAGTCACTTTCAGCATATGCAAGACAATTTATCGGAGAATTAAGGAAACCAAATGTTGACCATATAGATGGTTTATCTCCTTCTATTGCAATAACCCAGCATTCAGGGAGCAAAAACCCTCGTTCAACTGTTGGTACTATGACAGAAGTATACGATTATTTAAGACTTCTATTTGCAAGAATCGGTATTCCACACTGTCCTAACTGTGGTAAGGAAATTAAATCCCAGAGTTTAGATCAAATTATTGAAAGGGCAATGCTCTCATTTAACAATAAAATGATTCAGATTATTGCACCAATTGTGAGAGAAAAGAAAGGAGAGTTTAAGAATCTCTTTTCAGACTTACAGGTGAAAGGTTACGTAAAAGTTATTGTGGATGAAAATCTCTATGACATTGACGATGAAATAATTCTTAAAAAAACTGAAAAACATTCCATATTAGTTATTATTGACCAACTTACTGTGGAAGAAAGTGAAAGACTTAGAATAGCTGATTCGATTGAACAGGCATTAGAACTAGCAGACGGCATAATAGAAATAAGAGTTAATACAGAAAATAAGTGGGAAACGCATATATTTTCTGAGAAATTTGCCTGTCCTACATGCGGAATTAGCATATCTGAAATCGAGCCGAGACTTTTCTCGTTCAATAGCCCTTTTGGTGCCTGCCCAGAGTGTAATGGATTGGGGGTTATAAATGAGGTTAGTCCATCATTAATTATCAAAGCCCCAGAAAAATCTATTCTTGATGGTGCAATAGATATACCTGGCTTTAGAAGTTATACAGAAAGCTATACTTTAAACCTTATTGAACGAGTGCTTGAAAGATATGGAGAATCATCGGATACCCCATTTAAATTATTAAAGAAAGAAACAAAGAATGCTATTCTCTACGGTGATAGATACTATGAGGGATTAATTAATACTATAAAAAGAAGGTATTCAGAAACAGATTCAGAAATAATGCTTTGGGAATACGAAAAACTTATGGTTAAGAAAAGATGTCCCTTCTGTAATGGAACACGTCTTAAGAAAGAGGCTTTAGCAGTAACCATAAATGGTAAAAATATCGCTGATTTATGTGATATGTCTTTACGAAATCTTTTACAATTCTTTGAGACAATAAAACTTACAGAAAACGAGAAACTCATTGCAGATAGAATTTTAAAGGAAATAAGTTCAAGACTTAACTTTATTATTAATGTTGGACTTGATTATCTATCTTTAAGCAGGGAATCTGCAACTCTTTCAGGTGGAGAAGCTCAAAGATTAAGGCTTGCAAGTCAGGTTGGTTCCGGATTGGTTGGTGTACTATATGTATTGGATGAACCAAGCATTGGTTTGCATTCAAAAGATAATGAGAAACTTCTAAATACACTATTTAGACTTAGAGATCTTGGAAATACTGTGATTGTGGTTGAACATGATGAAAATACAATAAGGAGTGCCGATTTTATAGTTGATGTTGGTCCTGGAGCAGGAAACAATGGAGGCGAAATTATAGTTTCTGGAAAATTAGATGATGTAATAAAAGAAGAAAAATCAGTTACTGGTAGATTTTTGTCAGGTAAAGAGTTTATTCCTATTCCTGAAACAAGAAGAAAAGGAAATGGCAAAACTCTCAAACTTACTGGTGTAAGAGAGCACAATCTTAAAAATATTTCTGTTAGTTTTAATTTAGGAAAATTTATCTGTGTTACAGGGGTTTCTGGCTCAGGAAAAAGCACATTAATTAATGATGTACTTTACAGAGCACTTGCATCAATTCTATACAATTCTAAGGAGACTCCAGGAGAATATGATAAAATTTCTGGTGTCGAAAATATTAAGAAAGTAATTATCGTTGACCAAAATCCAATTGGAAGAACTCCACGGTCAAACCCAGCTACTTATATTGGTCTTTGGACTGATATAAGACAGATTTTTGCTTCACTTCCAGAATCAAAAATGAGAGGCTATACAATAAGTAGATTTAGTTTTAATGTAAAGGGTGGAAGATGTGAAGCATGTATGGGAGATGGTTTAAAAAAGGTAGAAATGCAATTTTTACCAGATGTTTATATACCTTGCGAGGTATGTGAAGGTAAAAGATTTAACAAAGAGACACTTTTAATAAGGTATAAAGGATATAATGTTTATGATGTTCTCGATATGACAGCTGATGACGCATTTGAATTATTTAAAAATTATCCCTTTGCAAGGAGAAAACTTGAATTATTAAGAGATGTTGGATTAGGATATATCAAACTTGGTCAATTTTCAACAACTCTTTCAGGGGGAGAAGCTCAGAGGATAAAATTAGCTCTTGAGCTATCTAAGAAAAGTGAGGGTAAAACTTTGTATATTCTTGATGAGCCAACAACTGGCTTACACTTTGCAGACATAAAAAGACTTTTGGAGGTCTTAAACAAATTAGTTGACAAGGGGAATACAGTCATAGTGATTGAACATAACCTCGATGTTATAAAAAGTTGTGATTATTTAATTGATTTGGGGCCAGGCGGAGGAGATTATGGAGGATATGTTGTTGCTAAAGGAACGCCTGAAGAAGTAGCAAAAAGCGAAAATTCTTATACTGGTATGTATCTGAGAGATATACTAAAGAAGGATAAGATTATAGCATGATTTTATTTAGAGACTATGAGTTAGATGCTTACATTCTATCTGATATCGGCTTGTGTAGAGAAAAGAACGAAGATAATTGCCTGTTAGCTTACTCTATTGTCCCTGATATTAAAGTTTTAATGGCTGTCGCTGATGGAGTAAGAAATAATGCTGTTCCTGAAATTGCAAGTAAAATCGTGATCGAAAAAATTAAGGAATATTATATGAACAAGGAGACTATTTTTAGTGATGAATTCAAAAACATAAACAACGGAGATTTTTTAATTAAAACAATTGAACAAATTAACACACAGATACTTTTGATGTCGCAAAAAATTAAGTCTTATTCAAATATGGCAGCTACTTTGGCGGTTTCTATTATAACAAAAAACAATAGATTTATTGGTTTAACGGTTGGAGATACATATCTTTATCGCTATCACGGGAGAAGATTAACTAAATTATGTGGTAGTGAACCATTATCATCTATTAAAGAGCCAGATAAACATGTAATTGGAGTTAGCAAAGAACTATCTTACACTATAAAAGAGTTTCGCATAGAAAGGGGAGATATTTATCTCACTGCAACTGACGGTGCAGTGAGATATGAAAAATTTAATGAAGAGGCTTTAAAAATCCTTTTAAATAATAATACTGATTCTCGAGAAATCTGTAATGCTTTTGTAAGATCTGCCATATCAAATAATGTAAAAGACAATATTACACTTGGTGCTATTATTGTAAAGTAATGAATTTAAAGCTTTCATATGCCTCTGCTATTAAACTCGGCTTAAGAAAAGGTGTAATAGATTTTCCTCTTGAGACAATCTACGTAATGATAGGCGAGAAATGTAGAAACTCTTGCAAGTTCTGTTCTCAATCTATTACATCTTCAGCTTGTTCTAATTATTTATCCCGTATTACCTGGCAAAATGTTAGTGATGTAGAACTTCTAAATACCATAGATAAAGTAAATGACATAAAGAGAATCTGTCTTCAGATAGTTTCGGATGATAACTCTCTAAATATGCTTAAATCATTAGTCATTAATCTAATCTTGGTAAGCAAAAATAATTTCAAAATTTCAATTTCCATAGCTTCATCAAATATTGAATATTTGGAGAGTTTGTTTGAAATTGGAGTAGATACTATTACAATACCACTTGATTGTGCCAAATTAAAAACATATAAAAAATTTAAAGGAACTGATTTTAAAGAAAAAATTCAAGCTTTGGTTAACTTATCTCAAATTTACAAAGGGAATGTTGGCACTCATTTAATATATGGCCTGTCAGATACGATTGAAGACTTTTTCAAAATGATGAGTTTCTTAAAATCAAACTCAATTAATACTGGGCTTTTCTCGTTTACTCCACTAACTGGAACTGAACTTGAAAATCTTCCTAAACCAGATTTAAGTTCATATAGGAAGGTACAAGTATTAAGAGCCCTAATATATGAGAATGTTTCATTTGAACCAGAATTTAATAGTTCTGGAGGTCTTATAAAACTTAATGTTAAAATAGAAGATTTGGGGAGGTTTAAAAAATTAATTAAGAGCGGTAAACCATTCCTTACAAGTGGTTGTGATAACTGCACAAGACCTTATTATAACGATAGCCCCGGTAAGGAACTATATAATTTTCATCGTCCACTAACTGATATTGAAATCAACAAATGTATATGTGAATTCCTTGCTGGATTGAATACCAACTTAAATAATCTTATTTGAGGTAGACGATTACAAAGGTATCTTTTGGATCAAAATAACTTACATGTGGGTGAGTTTTTAAAAAGTTTCTTATTTCATCTCTTAATATACCCTTTCCCTCTCCATGCATCACATATACAAGAGGTAATTTGCTCAAGTATGCATCATCAAGATATTTATCAAGTAGAGGCAAAGCTTCTTCAACCCTTAAACCATGAAGGTCTATCTTTTGAGAAATTAATCTTTTCTTTTTAACGCCATCTAAAGAAATAGATTCATAATTTTCTTCTTTCGTCTCTTCTAATTTTGATAATTCATTTAATGGCATTACAGCCCTAAAGGAGCCCATTATTACCTCAACAGTCTTTTTTTCATCGTCTTTAGATATGACAAGCCCTTCTCTCTTGTATTTACGCACCCATACGCTTGATCCAATTACGACATCTGAACTTTCCTGGATTGGTAATAGGTCTTTTTCCATTTCCTCCATTTCTTTTAGCTTATTCTCTGTTTCTTCCTCAATCTGTCTTATATCTTCAAAGAGTTTATGGGCCTCAGAAGATGCTTCTTTCCTTTTGGCAAGCTCCGATAATAAGCTTAAAGCTTTCTCTCTTATTTCCTTTATTTCTTTAACAGTATTTCGATAAAGAGATTTTTTCTTTTCTTTAACAGAAGATTCAAAATTTCTAACTTCACGATTATATTTATTTTTAAGTTCTTCTGCTTCTTTTCTAGCTGATTCGCTCGTTATTCTATGAGCTTCAATTTCTTCTGTTTTTTGCATTAAGCCATCAATTAAAGTTTTTACTTCTAATTCTTTTTTCCCGACATACTTCTCTGCAGATTCTACTAAATCTTCAGGTAAACCCAACCTTTTAGCAATCTGTAAAGCATGACTTTGTCCTGGTACTCCTATTAAAACTTTAAAAGTAGGTTTTAATGATTCTAAATCAAAACCAACACAAGCATTTTCAGCTTCATCATAATTGTAAGCAAACGATTTTATCTGACTTAAATGAGTTGTAATAATCTGAGGAACCCTTTCCCTGTGAAGGTAGCTTATTATAGCCATACCGAGAGCTGCACCTTCATCCGGATCTGTTCCAGCACCTAATTCATCTAATAAAACAAGAGTATTCTTATTAGCAAGCTTTAAAATATGAACTATATTTGATAGATGAGAGGAGAAACTACTAAGACTCTGTTCGATGCTCTGTTCCTCTCCTATATCTGCTAAGATATCTGCAAAATAACCAATTAATGTATTGTCACCTGAGGGAATATGGAGACCGCAATAAGTCATTGCTATTAATAAACCACAGGTTTTTAAAGTAACAGTTTTACCACCAGTGTTAGGTCCTGTTATAATTAAAGTGCGGAAATTCTTTCCTAAATTTAAATCTATAGGGACTACCTCATTACCTGGTATTAATGGATGCCTTGCCTTCTTTAAATCGAATAGCTGATTATCGCTTATCTCTGGTTCAATATAATTCTGCTCAATTGCCATAACTGCTTTTGCGAAGATAAAGTCGAGCTCTTCAATAATTTTAATCGAAGATAAAATCTCATGTGCTTTTTCTCTAACGATATTAGATAGTAGTGATAAAATCCTGCTGATCTCTCTTTTCTCCTGAGATAACAAAATATTAAAATCATTATTTAATGAAGTTATTAAAAGGGGTTCCACAAAAAGAGTTTCTCCAGAAGTTGATTGGTCATAAACTATGCATGGAAAATGTGCTTTAAACTCAGCTTTTAAAGGAATCACATATCTTCCATTTCTTATAGTTATAATATTTTCCTGAAACATTCTTGAGTAAGACTGAGAGTTAAAAAGTTCGTTTGCTTTACTATAGATTAATGCTCTTGACTCCTTAATGTTTCTTCTTATTCGTGATAACTCTTCTGAAGCATTAGTTTTCACTTCACAGTCTTCACTAATTTTTGATTCTATTGTATCTTCAATCTCTTTCTGTGGTGTAATCTGAGACGCATATTTGGAGAGGATAGGAAAGTCATCTTTAATGTCTTTAAAAGAATCTTTTATTTTTCTTAAAGTTTTTAGCTGATTTAATATGCTTAACAATTCTTTTTCATTAAGTAATCCACTAATAGCAGCTCTATCAGTTGCTGTTTTAGCTTCATTTGTTTCTAAAATAGGTAGAGTGCTATAACTATTTATGTATTTTTTCGCTTCAGTGACTTCTTTAAGGCTTGTTTTAATAGTTTCAAGGTTAGAAGAAGGTTTAAGAGATAAACATTCTTGAATACCTGCTTTTGTTTTTGCATAATTAGAAAGAATCTTTAAGACTTTATCAAGCTCAAGAACTCTAAGGCTATTGTTATCCATCTTTTAAAGCTCCTTATTAAAACTTTCTTTTCTAATAAGATTTTAAAATAATTATCACTAAAACCATTATAATAGCAAGAGTCTAATTTAGTTCATTTTAACATCTCATGGCATTTTTGCCACAACACAAGCATGAAAATAATATCTTTAATCCTTTTCTTGTGCCACTTATATAACAAAACAATCTAATTTCTTTGCCAAATATAATCTTATGATCACGGAGTTATTGTTTTTGGAAGAATACTTTGCCCAGTTTTTAGTTGGAACTTCAGTCTTCTTATTACCAAAAACACCGCTTAGTAAATATAAAGAAACAAAAATCGCAAATACTACAATTAAAGTAATTACCTTTTAAGTATTTTATACAACTAACTCTAGCACTTTTTATTTTTTAAATCATCTAAAAATGTATTATAGATATTAATTATTCTCTAAGGTTTTGTCATAAAACTCACCCAAAATAGTCAGTTGGATTTAACCTTGGCTTTTGTGCTGTTATAGCAATAGCTTTAAAATCGTTATCTATTATTTTCTTTATGAAGAACCTGTTTGAAAAACCTACTTTTTCAAGAAGACCTATCATTTCCCCCATTTCTGCTTCATATAATAACTTTTTTAAAAAGAGGTCATTTTTACTATTTTCTTCCATTACAACCATAAACTTTCCATTCTCTTTAAGAAGCCTTAAATAACTCGATAAATATGCAACAGGGTCTTCCTTGAGTTGCTCTATTCCGATCAAAGCGATTAAGTGAAATTGCTCATCTTTAAGTTTTGTAATGTTATCCAGATTCCATAAAAGAGAAATGAATTTATCGCCTACTTTGTATTCTTTTATGTAATTTGATAGCTCATTAGACAGCTTTTTCCCGGATGAAATTATCGCTATAAGGTTATCATCTTTCAGTTTTTGAGATATAGAAGGAATAATCGAAATATCCTTAATTCCTTGAATTGCGATTCTTTCACCTTTTGAGAATTTTACAATCTTTAGGAAGACATTATCAAGATTTCTATGGTTTTTAGGCTTAAATTCACTTTTTGTATCTATCATAATTTGAGAATATACATCCACAGTATTTTTGTCTGTAATATGCAAGCTCTCTTGATTTTATAACTCCTTCTCTGTAAAAGGGTCTAAAATCTTTATAAATGAATTCTGAATCTTTTACTACTTCATCAGCAACAACTTTAATAAGTTCATGTTTTTGATAGATACTATAAAGAAGAGTTGTTGAAATATATCTAATACCCATCTCCTTGGCTATATTATTTGTCTTGATAAGACGCATTTTATAACAAAACTCACATCGATAGGGTTCAAATGTATTATTGGTTAATATTAATTCTTTTAAAAAATCCTCCCAGTTATATTCCTCATAAATTACGTCTATCTTAAAATCAATAGAAAGTTTTTTAACACTAGAAAGCCTATCCAGATACTCTTTGTAAGGATGAATGTTGGGATTGTAAAATAGTCCAACAACTTCAAAATCATCCTTAAACGATGAGACTGGCATTATTCCACAAGGCGCACAACAAATATGTAGCAACAATTTATCTTTCAAAATAGATTATTTCCTTCTTCCTGGTAACCTTTCTCAATCAAATATTTAAAGCCCTTAGATGTTAATATTCTACCTTTTGGAGTTTTCTCTATGAAACCAAGAGAAAGAAGATATGGTTCAATCATTTCTTCAATGGTTGTTTTATCTTCGTTTAAAATGGCTTGAATAGTTGTGAGACCGAGAGGTTTACCATTTTTACTTTTTAAAAGGAGCAACAATTTTCTATCCTCTTCACCTAAACCTAATTCATCGATTCTTAGAGATTCAAATGTATTTTGTATAGTACTGCTGTCAATTTTTCCACTTTTATAAACAGAAGCATAATCTCTCGCTCTTTTTATTAAATTTATTGCGATTCTCGGAGTTCCTCTTGACCTTATAGCAATCTCAAGTGCTTCTTTCTCATTTATTTCTACTTCAAGGAAAGCTGCTGCATTTAATACTATTTTTATAAGCTCTTGGGGGGAATAAAAATTTAGAGAGAAGACAAGACCAAATCTGTCCCTCAAAGGCTTTGATAAAAGCCCAGCTTTTGTTGTAGCTCCAACAAGAGAAAATTTATTCACTGGTATTGATACTGCTTTTATATTTCTTCCACTACCGCGTATTATATTTATTTGAAAATCTTCCATTACACTATAAAAGGCTTCCTCCACTCTTTTATCAAGCCTATGTATCTCGTCAATAAAAAGAATATCTCCTTCATCTAAAGTTACTACAAGGGAAAATAAGTCAATAACCCTCTTTAATGAAGTTGCAGTTGTCTTTATAAGGTTAGTTTTCATTTCATTCGCAATAACATTAGCTAAAGAAGTTTTTCCTAAGCCTGGCGGACCATAAAGAAGAATATGCTCCAAGCAATCTCCTCTACTCCTTGCAGCAAGCATTGCGATTTTTAGATTTTCTTTTATTGCCTCTTGACCCACATACTCTGTTAAATTAGACGGTCTTAAGGTGTTATCATCTTTTAACTCGGTATTATTTTGGTTTTTCTGTTCTGACATATGTTATATCTCTATCTAAGGTAAATTTTTTCACTTTAATTATTCCTTGCTTTAAAAGGAATAATTCTTTACTTTCTCCAAGAGTTTTTATTATTTCAAATTCTTCTTTTAGTACGCTCTTTGTTATTTTGTTGACCTTAATTAGATCATTATAAGTGAGGGTTGTATAATCTTTCCTTTCAAATTTACCTGTATCTTTTCCGCAGTAATAGAGATCACCATTTTTTTTGTTAATCCATTTATTACCAAAGTAAGATATTCCATTTATAATTTTTATAGATGCATCCCTGTACGAAGTATTACCAGTTAATTCATAAAGCATAAGCAGAAAATAAACTTCATTTAATATATGATTTAGAGAAAAATGAGTTTTAAAAGATTTGTTTTCGGGGATTATATAGTCATATAACAAAAAACCATTATTTTTGGTTTTAACACCTCTTCCTTCTTTAATATAATCTAAAAGCAAATCACCAATGTGAGAACTTAAATTAAGTGCCTCTTTAATATTTAGTCTTTTATACACAAAAGCCAAGAAAATTGCAGCATCTACTGAAAATCTCGTGTCGAAATATTCATTACTTATTTTGTATTCGCTTTTTAGCCAATTTGATTCTGTAGTAGAATACCAGAAGCCATATTTATTTCTACTCTTATGAAGTGCATATAATGAATTTATCGCAATATCATAAATAAAAGTTTCATAACTCGTAAAGTAGAATTCGAGCAAGCTTCTTTGTGCATACATTGAGTAATCCCAATAATAGGTATTCTTGTTTTCATTTCTGTATCCCAAACTGTTTTCAGTTAGATAATAGAATCCATTCTCGAAATATCTCTTTTTTAGTGAAAAATCCGTTACTCTCATATACTTTTGAGTAACTGCAGAGTTTATATTAAAAAGACTCTTTTTAGAAATTAAGTACCAATCCTCAATGTTATTCTTTATTTTGAAGTTAATTGTGTTTAAAATTTTTAATTCCGAATCAACCATATTCGAGATCAATGTTATTTCTGAAGGAGCATCGATCCTTTCCTGTAAGCCATAACCGATATTTTTATATTGGAAAACACAACCTTTAAATAAAGTAAGTTTTGTTTTTTCTTTATCGTTTACTTTTAGATATAATGTCTCTCCAGGCAGATTAATTTTTTTTGATTCTTCTATATTTACTAGCCCGTCATCACTTTTACTGTAAGTAAATCTATAAGGAATTAAGTCTGTGAATTCGTTCAGTTTCTCGGTTGTCACTGAGAGGGTGTACTCAAAATCTTTAATATAAGCTCCATTGTTTTTAAACCTCAAGAAAACAAATAAATCTTCATTCGCGAGCAATCTAAACCATGTTTCTAAAGTAAGTATTGTATTGTTTCCATCTTCTATATCTGCAGTAACTATTACTTCTGTAATGAAATTTTCAAAATAATTAATTTTGTAAGAAAGTCTCTCAATTTTAAGTTCATTCTTAAAGGTAATTTTATATGAATTAAACTTTTCCTCCTTATTTTTATAGGAAAAGTTAATGTAGTTTTTACCCCATTCAATAGGATTTTTGTCTATAGTAGGACCTGTTTTACAAATTGTGTCTGGAGCAAGGACTAGCTGATAAGGAAATAAGAATATAGTTAGAAAAACAATAATTATCAATATTAGAACAATATTTCTTTTTACCAATCTATAATTTAAAAGCATTTCATAAAATTATAAGTTTAAAACTTTATTTCTCATTATACTATTTTATAGGGAAAAATTTATAATAAATAGAAAATTATGAGTGATAAAGTAGATTCATTTTATGAAAAAGAATTGAAGCCACTACTCAGGGGCTATCTTTCCAGTGAAGTTATGTCTAAGATAGATTGTGCTTTTGTTTTTGCAAGAGAAGCCCATAAAGATCAATATAGATCATCAGGCGAGCCTTTCATTTTACATCCTTTAAATGTAGCAAAAATCCTTGCAGAGCATCATGCCTCAGCGGATATTATAATAACTGCTCTTTTGCATGATGTTGTTGAGGATACAGGTATTGGGTTGGAAGAGATTAAAGAAAAATTTGGAGAGGACATTTCTGAGTTAGTTAAACTTCTTACGGGTTTAAAGAGCATAAATTTTAGCTCTGAAGAAGAAGGTCAGGCAGAAAATTTAAGAAAATTGCTTCTTGCAATGGCATCTGATGTAAGAGTAGTTCTAATTAAAATAGCTGATAGAGTTCATAACATGAGAACATTAAACTATTTAAGTCCTGAACGACAATTAAAAATTGCCCAGGAAACAATGGATATTTATGTTCCAATAGTTCATAGACTTGGGATGTATGCTTTTAAGTGGGAATTAGAAGATCTTTCATTTAGATATATTCATCCTGAGGAGTATAAAAAGCTTGCAAAACTTGTTGCCAAAAGAAGAAAAGATAGAGAAGAATATATAAACAAAGTAATTAATATACTTTATAGTGAATTATCTAAGAATTCTATAAAATGTAAAATTGAAGGTAGACCAAAAAATTTATACTCAACCTATAAAAAGATGGAACGTAATCATATACAATTGAATGAAGTTTATGACCTTTTCGCTGTAAGAGTTTTAGTTCAGAATATAAGTGATTGTTATACGGTCTTAGGAATAATACATAATATCTGGAGACCTGTTCCTGGTAGAATTAAGGATTATATTTCTTCTCCTAAACCAAACGGATATCGCTCTCTTCATACAACAATCTTTGGACCTGGCGAAGAACCTGTCGAGATTCAGATAAGAACATTTGAGATGCATATAAATGATGAAGTTGGAATAGCTGCTCACTGGAGATATAAAGAAGGAGCTGCAGGAGATAAGGATTTTGATGAGAAGATTAAATGGTTAAGACAACTTATAGATTGGCATGATGAAACAAGTAGCGCAGCTGATTTTGTTCAATCAGTAAAATTTGACCTTTTTAGGGATGAAATATTTGTTTTTACACCAAAAGGGAAAGTAATAGATCTTCCAGTCGGGGCAACACCAATAGATTTTGCTTATAGAATTCACACAGATATTGGGAATTCTTGCATAGGCGCAAAAGTGAACGGAAGGATTGCTCCACTTGATTATAAGCTTCAAACCGGTGATAGAGTTCAGATATTGACTTCAAAAATACCTCATGGTCCAGGAAAAGATTGGCTAAATATCGCTCGTTCTGCTTCTACTCGAGCTAAAATTAAAACTTGGTATAAAAAACTTGAAGCAAACGAAGAAGAGGCTGAAAAGGAAGAAACTCTCAAAAAGGAGACAACTTCAAAAGTACAGAAAAAGCCTGCAAAGTGCTCCGAGAAGGAAAAATATGTTGTTATGGTTGATGGTTGCGAAGATCTTCCAATTACTTTTCCTAAATGTTGTAGTCCTGTTCCATATGATGAAATAATTGGTTATATTTCAAGAGGTAAGGGAATTACAATACACAGGAAAAATTGCCCTAACACTAAAACATTAGAAAAAGATAGGATTATACCTGCTCATTGGTGTAATATAGATGATACATCGTTTATAACTGGTTTATTTATTCGAGCAAAAGATCAGCCTGGAGTATTAGCGGAAGTATCAAAAGCAATTTCTGACGAAGGAATAAATGTGATTGACCTTAAAGCAAAAGTTTTGCTAAATGATATAGCAAAAATATCAGCCAAAATTGAGGTAAAAAACATTATTGAATTGTCTAAATTAATGGATAAACTCTCGAAATTATCATGTGTTCAAAAAGTAAGAAGGGTTTAAATTAATGCGAATCGTCATTCAGAGAGTCTTGTCTGGCAAAATAACGGTTAACAATGAAGTTATCTCTGCGATAAATAAAGGTTTAGTAGTATTTGTAGGGATCGAAAAAAGTGATACCGAAAAAGATGTTTTAGAATTAGCAAGAAAGATAAGCAATATTAGAATTTTTGAAGATGAAGCAGGAAAGATGATGTTTAAACTTCCAGATAGTGGAGAAATTCTTCTAATTCCTCAATTTACTCTCATTGGAAGCTTAAAAGGAACACTAAGGCCTGATTTTACTGATGCTATGGAACCAACTAAGGCAAGAGAGCTTTTTTATAAGCTTTCCAAAAGTCTTAGAGAGGAATACTCACGAATCGTTAAAGAAGGAGCATTTGGCGAACATATGATTGTAGATCTTGGAATTGATGGACCTGTAACAATAATTTATGATACGAGGAGTAAATAGTGAAGTTAGAAACCATAGTTTGCGGTAGAATTTACACAAATTCATATATATTATATGATGATTTTAATAGATGCTTCATTATTGACCCAGCTTCAGGAAAACCTATTTTAGATTACATTAATGAAAATTCCTTAAAGATTCAGGCTATTCTTTTAACTCATGGTCATTATGACCATATTGATGGTATACCGGATATTCTTAATAGTTTCAAAGACATACCGATCTATATTGACGAGGACGATAAGAATTGTCTCTTTGACCCTTTATGGAATGGTTCTTTTGATACAGATGCTCTTGTAATTATAGCAAATGCTAATAAAGTACTAAATTATGAAAAAGATTTAAAATTTGATAATGCTTCATTCAAAGTGTTCAAGTTTCCAGGACATACCCCCGGAAGTGTAGTATTACAATATGAAAAAATGCTTTTCACTGGAGATTTTATTTTTAGAGGATCTGTAGGGAGGACAAATTATTATAGAGGTTCTAGTCGAAGTATGATGGAATCACTAAATAAGTTTATTGAGATTTTTGGAAATATTAATTACGATTTTAAAATATACCCAGGGCATATGGAGTCTACAACTTTAAGTTATGAGTTGCTTCATAATCCATTTCTCGTTAGAATTATAAATTCGAATAAGTGATATATGGGGCAGTAGTTCAGCTGGGAGAACGCATCCCTCGCACGGATGAGGTCAGCGGTTCAAATCCGCTCTGCTCCACCATATTGAATTAGCTGCCGAAAAAATTTTATAATTTTTTGTAGCACCTTCATAAAAATATTGTATAATATTAGATACTGATAGCGCTTTTTCTATCATTAAATGAATCATAAAAATCATAAAGGAGATGGAAAAGTGAGTTCAACAATTAGTAATTATTTATCAAAATTAGAGTTTGGTAAGCCGCTGAAGTATAAAAACATGGGTGTTATTCCTTTATTTACTTCTATTGATAGCATAGAATATCTTACATTGAAAGAGGCACTAAACAAAAAACTCCTTATAATTACAGAAGTAAGTAAAGGGGGAGCTGTGCCTGAATTGAGAGTTACAAATAAGGCTGAGATGCCAGTTTTACTTCTTGACGGTGAAGAGCTTATTGGTGCAAAGCAGAATAGAATATTAAATACAACGATTTTGCTTAAAGAAAAATCAGAAACTATTATCCCTGTTAGTTGCACTGAGCAGGGAAGGTGGTCATATAAATCAGATAAGTTTAATGTATCGGATGTAATTGCTGCACATAACATTAGAGCTAAGAAGGCTTCGTCAGTGTCTGCAAATTTGAGTAATTCAAATGAATTTGTTTCAGACCAGTTTGAAGTTTGGAATGAAATTGATAGGATTGCCCGTAACACAAATATTCACTCTGAAACAGGTGCAATGAAAGATATATTTTATGCTAAAATGGAGGACTTAGATAAATTTTTAGAAGCATTTAAGTGCGAACCTCATCAAAAGGGATTGCTTATTACCATTAATGGAGAAGTGGTTGGTTTTGATGCTATTTCGCTTGAGTCTGCTTATAAAAAGCTTCATCCAAAATTAGTCAAGAGCTATGCAATGGATGCTCTTTTGCAAAAAAAGAAGAAATGTGTGCTCCCATCTATCGAGAAAGCTAAAACCTTCATTAAAGAAGCGATATCAGCTCACGGGAAAAAATATAAATCTATAGGATATGGTTGGGATTATCGATTTGAGAGTGAAAATATTGTAGGCTCAGCCCTTATATACAATAGAAATGTGATTCACACAGCTTTCTTTAGAATAGAAAAAAGCGATGAAGTTGGAACTATAGCTGGATATGACCGTCGCAAACACTACAGAATTTATATGTAGAAACTAATGATATTGTACAACATGTCGAGTAGAGCACATAGTTACACAATGGTTTAATGCAACTATGTGCCCCCTCACAGAACCCGCCGTGCGGTTTTCCCGCAACGGGCTCTTAAATCTCATTCACTAAATTACAGCATAAGGATGATAGATTTTGGGTAATGGAAGAGGATAAGCATTAATGTAAATTTGGAAACTATTCCAGCTAAAAGATTTCTTCTGACTTCTTCTATTTAACCATTTGAATATTAATTTACGAACTATTTGATAGAATCTTTGTATGGATGAACTATTCCCACCAATACCATAATAGAGGTAATGTCCTCTTATCTTAAGAGTAAGCATGTCCCAGATATCCTTAATTTTAAGAGTATTTCTATATTTCTTTAAGTAATTATTAATATTCTTTACGCACTTAGCGAACCTCTTCTTTTCCGTCTTCCTTCCAACCTTAAAGTAACCATTTCTACTTTCTGTCAAATAATGAGTGAACCCGAGAAAATCAAAAGTATCAGGTCTCTTATTGTTTCTTTTAGCGGTAGATTCCCCAAACCTTCCAAATCTAATAATTCTTGTCTTCTGTTCAGAGAGTGTAAGTTTAAATAAGGATAATCTTTTCTTTAGCTCTTCAAGAATAATTTCAGTCTCTTTTCTTCCTTGGGAACATATAACAAAATCATCACAATAGCGAATCATTCCAACATATCCCTTAAGGTTTCTCTTTTTAAAGTTTCTAAGCCATGTATCAAGAGCGTAATGAAGATAGACATTTGCAAGTATTGGGGAAAGGATAGCACCTTGGGGAGTTCCATCTTCTGCAGAATTAAATACTCCTTCTTCCATAATGCCTGATTTTAGAAATCTAACAATAAGTCTTATTAAATTTTTATCTCCAATTCTAATATTGAGTGCTTGTATCAATATTTTGTGGTTAACTGTATCAAAGAAACTACTAATATCAGCATCTATTATGTAATTTACAGGATTCTTCCTAATCATTGTATCAAGTGCAAATAAAGCTTTATGTGGACTTCTTTCTGGTCTGAATCCGAATGAGCAGTTGAGAAAATCTTGTTCGTATAAAGCTTCGAGTATTCTCTTTATTGCCATCTGAACTATCTTATCTTCAATTATTGGAATTCCTATTGGTCTTAATTTACCATCACTTTTTGGAATGTAGATTTTTTTAACAGGATAAGGTCTGTATGACCATCTTTTCATTCTATATACAAGATTGTTGATATTCTCATTCAGGTTCTTTTCGTATTCCTTAAATGTTATATTGTCTATTCCTGGTGCTTTATCCCTCTTTAACATGTAGAAGCATTCAGTAAGGTTTTGAACATTTAAAAGACACATTAAATTAATAAGCCTCTTCTTCTTATTCTCTGCTGTAATTTTAGATATAAGGGTAAGTTTCGTTTCCATAAAATTACCTCCTTAAGTTCATAGACTTAATTATGTTTCTCTTATCCCTTTACATAAGATTTTGGTTTCCTTCGGGTAGATTTAATTCTTCACAGGACATTACTCCTGTTACACCCCTACTATGAAACCATCCGACTTTCAGATAGTTATTTATCCATTCTCATCTTTTTTAAA
>Ga0255342_1000880_pt1 | contig 47044 bp, 44 predicted proteins | sample wastewater_treat_3_FD_192416 | JGI IMG/M metagenome (GOLD analysis project Ga0255342, IMG submission 192416) | Wastewater microbial communities from Lulu Island WWTP, Vancouver, Canada - plant14 | ecosystem: Engineered > WWTP > Wastewater > Unclassified | place: Canada: Vancouver, British...
AACTCTAATAATTATTACACTTACTGCTGGTACTCTTATAATAATGTGGTTTGGGGAGCTCATTAATCTACATGGCATAGGAAATGGGATCTCTCTTATAATTTTTGCCTCAATTGTTTCTCGTATACCTGGATCAATAATTAGTTTGTTTAGATTACAAGGGACAAACTGGTTTTTAATTTTTGTTTTTGTATTGATAGCTATTGGAACGGTTGTTGCCATTATTTTAATTCAAGAAGGAGAAAGAAGAATTCCTGTACAGTATGCAAAAAGAATTGTTGGAAGAAAAGTATTTGGTGGCCAAAGTACTTATATCCCCTTAAAAGTAAATCAGTCAGGTGTTATGCCAATTATTTTGGCAGTATCTGTTTTGCTTTTTCCTGCTACAATTGCTCAATTTGCAAATGTTGGCTGGCTTCAAAGTTTAGCAAATATATTAAGTCCAACAACAGGAGGAAGAATAAATCCAATTTATATAGTGATTTATTCGATATTAATAATTGTATTTGCCTATTTCTATACTGCTATTTCATTTAATCCAAATGATACTGCAGAGAATTTAAGAAAATATGGTGGCTATATTCCTGGCATCCGTCCAGGCAAGAGCACGTCAGATTTTCTTTCTAATATCTTAAATAGGATTACTTTACCAGGAGCTATTTTTCTAGCAATAATTGCTATACTTCCCGAGATTTTAATTGACTCATTCGGTATACCTTTTAAATTTGGAGGGACTTCTGTCTTAATTGCAGTAAGTGTTGCTTTGGAAACTATGAAATGGTTAGAATCACAGTTGATGATGAGGGATTACGAGGGATTTATTAAATGAGGTTAATACTACTAGGGGCGCCTGGAGTTGGAAAGGGAACCCAGGCAAAAAAAATATCAGAAAGATTTGCAATTCCTCATGTTTCTACGGGAGATATATTGAGAAGTGAAATTAATAAAGGAAGCGAGCTTGGTAGAAAAGCTCAAGATTTTGTTAAGAGTGGGAAACTTGTGCCTGACGATTTAATAATTGAAATGATAAAAGATGAATTGATGTCTGATAAATTTAAAGATGGGTTTTTAATGGATGGCTTTCCGAGGACTTTGGAACAAGCTAAAAAGTTTGATGAACTTTTGGCAAGCCTCAAATTAAATATAGATAAAGTTATAAATATTGTTGTAGATGAGGATGAAATCGTAAAGCGAATTACAAGTAGGCTCGTGTGCGATTCTTGCCATAAAGTTTTTAAGTTAAGTGACTTTAATAGAAAGGATTCTCCTCTTGTTTGCAAGTTATGTGGAGGCAATCTTATAAAAAGAGAAGATGATTCAGAAGAGGTAATAAGAAAAAGGCTTGAAGTATATAAGCAGCAAACAGAGCCTTTAGTTAAGTATTATGATGATAAAAATTTGTTAGTTAATATTGATGGTATTGGCACAGAGGATGAAATTTTTGAGAGGATTTTGGCAAATTTATGATTACTTATAAATCTGATGATGAAATAAATAAGTTGCGCAGAGCTGGAGAGCTTGTTGCTAACGTTTTTTTAGAATTAGAGAAGTTTATAAAACCAGGTATTTCAACTGAGAAGTTAGATAAAATTGCTGAGGAATTTATTATTTCTCATAATGCTAAGCCTGCTTTTAAAGGTTATTCAGGTAGGATTTCTAAAGTTCCATTTCCTGGAAATATATGTACTTCCATAAATGAAGTGGTAGTTCATGGTATTCCGGGGAAAAGAGTACTTAAAGAAGGCGATCTTATCTCTATAGATATTGGAGTAAAGCTTGACGGATTTTATGGAGATGCTACGAGAAGCTATATAGTAGGCAAAGGTACAAAAGAACTAGAAAAACTTTTAAAAGCGACTTGGGATGCACTTAATGATGGGATTGATAAATGCTTAGTAGGAAACAGGCTTGGTGATATTTCTCATGCTATAGAGTCAAGGGCAATTGCTAATGGATATTCAGTTGTGAAAGATTTTGTTGGGCATGGTATAGGAAGAGAAATGCATGAGGATCCTCAAGTGTTAAATTATGGACCTCCTCATCAAGGAATACTATTAAAAAAAGGTATAGTGTTTGCCATAGAGCCAATGCTAAATGAAGGTTCAAGTGATGTAGAAGTTTTGTCAGATATGTGGACTGTTGTTACAAAAGACAGAAAAAATTCTTGTCATTTTGAAGATATGGTTGCAGTAACTTTAAATGGCCCTTTAATATTATCAAGATTAGATTAATAAAATTAAATTTACTAATTTATTAGCAGTTTTAATTTTATAAATTTTGTTGTAGATATTAATAATTTATCTTTATCATGGAATTTTAGATGCTTATATAAATAAATAGTTATAGACTTTTTTATTTATATTTGCTATACTCACGGTTTGTTTTTTGTAAGATAGTAAAGGAAGGGTAATATTTCTAAAAAAGAAGAAGTTATCGAAGTAGAAGGTACAATATTAGAAGCTTTACCAAATGCGATGTTTAAGGTAGAGCTTGAAAATGGCCATAAAGTTCTTGCTCATATTTCAGGTAAGATGAGGATGCATTATATAAAGATTCTTCCTGGGGATATTGTGCGAGTAGAGCTGTCTCCTTATGATTTAACAAGGGGTAGGATAATTTATAGGAAAAAATAATTAAGACTTAAAATAAAATAGATTTTATTTAGAAGTTTTAAGTAATAATTATTTTTCTAGTAAATTTTTTTAAAAATTTTGTAAAAGGCAAGTATCGAATAAGTAATATAAATAATAATAAATAAAAAAAATTTAGATGATGAAGGAATAAAAAATGAAAGTTAGACCATCTATAAAAAGAATATGTAAAGATTGCCGGATTATTCGAAGAGAAGGCAAAGTAATGGTGATTTGTAAAAATCCTCGTCATAAACAAAAACAAGGTTAAGGAGGAATTAAGTGGCTAGAATTGCTGGAGTTGATATCCCTAAGAATAAGCATATAGTCATTGCACTGACTTATATTTATGGTATAGGAAGGCCAACTGCAAAAAAAATTCTTGATGATTTGGGTATTGACCCTACAAGAAAGACAAGTGATTTAACTGAAGACGAAGTCATAAAGATAAGAGAATATATAGATACTAATTTGAAAGTTGAAGGCGATCTTAGAAGGGAAGTTAGCCAGAATATTAAAAGATTAATAGATATTAATTCTTATAGAGGAATAATGCATAAGAGAGGGTTGCCTGTAAGAGGGCAGAGAACCCATACAAATGCTAGAACAAGAAAGGGCCGAAGACCTTCAGTAGGTATTAAGAAAAAAACTGTTACGGTTAAATAATTAGGAGGATAATTTGGCAGCTAAACAAACGACGAAAAAAAGAGTAAAAAGAAAAGAAAGAAAAAATATACCATATGGAATTGCCCACATTCAGTCTACTTTTAATAACACCATAGTTACAATAACAGATTTAAATGGCAATACAATTGCTTGGGGAAGTGCAGGTGGTCATGGTTTTAAAGGTTCAAGAAAAAGTACTCCATTTGCAGCTCAAGTTACTGCTTCAGCAGTAGCAAGGTTGGCTCAAGAGCATGGTGTTGCTAAGGTTGATGTGAGAGTAAAAGGAGTGGGTGCTGGCAGAGAAACAGCTGTAAGATCGCTGCAAGCTTCTGGCCTTGAAATAGGTTCTATTATGGATGTTACACCTATTCCTCACAATGGTTGTAGACCACCCAAAAGAAGAAGGGTATAAGTTAAATCTAAAAAGTATAGGTGAGATAGATATTAATATGTTGAGCATAAGTCAATATTAATGAGCAGATGTAAAATAATGGATAAGATTTTAAAATTGTAAGGTTTTAATAAGTTTTTTAATATTAATAAGGAGTTATTGTAAATGGCTAGAATTAAAGATTCTGTTTGTAAGCTATGCAGGAGAGAAAAAGAGAAATTATTCTTAAAAGGGGTAAGGTGTTTTTCAGATAAATGTGGAGTTACAAAAAAACCATATGCCCCAGGTCAAAAAGCTAAAATGAGACTTACAGAGTCTGAATATTATACTCAATTAAGAGAAAAACAAAAAGCAAAAAGATATTACGGTTTACTGGAAAGACAGTTTTTAAATTATTATAAGAAAGCTACAAGAAAAAAAGGCATTACGGGCGAGATACTGTTACAGCTTATAGAAATGCGCTTAGACAATGTTGTTTATCAAATGGGCTTTGCGGTTTCACGTCCACAAGCAAGGCAGTTTATTTCACATGGTCATGTAATGGTAAATTCTAAAAAATTAGATATTCCTTCTTATCAAGTTAGGGAAGGTGATGAAATTTCAATTGCTGACAAAAGTAGAGAGTTACTTCAAATTGTGGAAGCAAAGGAAACTGCTGGTAGTATTAGTATACCTGAGTGGCTTAGTGTTGATTTTAATAATTTTAAGGGAAAAGTATTAAGACTTCCAGAAAGATCAGATATCAAGGCTCCCATTAATGAGCAGATGATAGTTGAGCTTTACTCTAGGTACTGATTTGATTTCAAAACTTTAGCTACAGTATTTTTTTTATTTTATCTAGTTAGATTTCAATAATATTTTTTAGAATTACTTTGATTTTTATTAACAAATTAAATAGTCTCTCTTAATTTTAGGAGGTTAAAATAAATTGCTAAAAATGCATAAACCAATTATAAGTAAAAAATTAGAAAATGATTTTGAAGGCAGTTTTACTATCGAACCGCTAGAAAGAGGTTTTGGTCATACTCTGGGAAACTCAATTAGAAGGGTTTTATTATCTTCTATAGAAGGTGTAGGAATAACAAAGTTAAGAATTGATAATATCCAGCATGAGTTCACAACACTCGAAGGACTTAGAGAAGATATAATTGAACTTATTGGGAATTTACGTCAGATAGTTTTCAAAATGGATTTAATTGACCAAGCAATGGTAAGACTTGAAAAAAAAGGACCTGGTGTAATAAGAGCTGAGGATATATTTTTGCCTGCTGGGGTAGAAATCATGAATAAAGATTGTTATATTGGAACTTTGTCAGATAATGGGAATCTAAGGATGGAAATGTTTGTTGAAAAAGGTGTGGGATATAAACCTGCTGAAGAAAATATATCTCCAAATGATCCCCTAGGAGTTATTCCAATTGATACAGTTTTCTCGCCTGTAAGAAGGGTTATGTTTAAAGTTGAGAATACTCGTGTAGGTCAGGTTACAAATTTTGATAAATTAGTAATGACAATTAAAACAAATGGAAGTATTAAACCAGAGGAAGCTTTAAGCTTAGCTGCTAAAATAATAAATGACTATATGAGTCTCATGATTGATCTTTCAGATAAAATAAAAAACGAGGATCCCATTTTTGAAGAAGTTAAGCAAAAAACAGATGAGCAACAATATCCCTCTATTGATGATCTTGAGTTGTCTGTAAGGTCATATAATTGTTTGAAGAGGGCAGGTATTGATACTGTTGAGGACTTACTTCAATATACAGAAGAAGATCTTCTTGATATAAGAAATTTTGGTCAAAAGTCTATTCAAGAAGTAAGGAATAAAATACAAGAGTTAGGTCTGTCATTTAAGAAAAAATAGATTTGGGAGATTTAAGATATGGTTCAGCCAAAAAGAGGAAGAAGATTAGGTGGTAGCAGTGCACATCAAAAAGCTATTGTTAGAAACCTTGCAATTTCATTGATAGAACATGGAAAAATAGAGACAACTGCGGCGAAAGCTAAATATTTAAGAATGTTTGTAGATAAATTGATAGTTTGTGCTAAGAAGGATGATATTTCTTCAAGAAGGCATTGTTTAAAACTCCTAGGTAATTATGATGCGGTAAAAAAACTTTTTGATGAAATTGCTCCAAATACTTATACTCGTTCAAGTGGTTTTACGAGGATAGTAAAATTAAAAAATAGACTTGGTGATGGTGCTGAGATAGTTCAAGTTGAACTTTTAAAGTAATTTTTAAAAACTGATGGTTTAAAATTAAACAAGATAACCAAGGTGTAGAATTTTAAATGCATAATTATAAGGCTGTTATAGAGTACGACGGGAGTAATTTTCATGGTTTTCAAATTCAGCCTGGTGGGTTAAGGACTGTTCAACATGAAATATTAAAAGTTCTTAACCAAATTTTTAACAATGAAGTGAATATTTCCTATGCTGGAAGAACTGATACTGGTGTTCATGCAACAGGGCAGGTTATTAATTTTAAAGTAAAAAAGAAATTTGAATTAAATAGATTACAATGGTCATTAAATTTGCTTTTGCCTGAGGATATTTCAGTAAAAGAAGTGAAAGAGGTTTCAGAGAATTTTAGTTCAAAACATTGTGCTCTTTGGAGAAAATATAACTATTTTGTTGTAAATGATTGTTATCAGAGTGTTTTCTTGAAAAAATATAGTATTTTGGTATGTAAAAAGCTGGATGTAAATTTGATGAACGAAGCTTGTAGGTATTTTTTAGGTGAGCATAACCTTAGTTCTTTTTGCAGTCCTGATGATAAAAATGAAAATAAGGTGAAAAATATTTTTGAGTTTAATGTTAGAAGTTTTAAAAATTATTATCAGGATAATGTACTTGTTTTTAATATAAAAGCAAATTCTTTTTTGTATAATATGGCTAGAATTATGATTGGAACAGTTTTAGAAGTTGGCAAGGCGATAAGAGATGTTTCAAGTGTTATAGAAGCTATAAATTTAAAAGATAGAAATTTAGCAGGAAATATTGTAGATTCAAAAGGATTGTTTTTAACAGAAGTCGGATATAATTAGTTTTTATGGTTTTAAGTTTGATTGGAGGATAAATGGTAACTGTTGGCACAAAAACTTTTAGCGCAAAAGAAAAAGATATAGAAAAAAAATGGTATTTAATAGATGCAAGTGGAAAGACACTTGGAAGACTTTCAACTGAGATTGCAAAGATTTTAAGGGGTAAAAATAAGCCTTTTTTTACTCCTCACATTGATTGCGGAGATTATGTTATTGTGATAAATGCAAGCAAAATGGAAGTTACGGGCAAGAAACTTGAACAAAAAATGTATTACAGACATTCAGGTTATACTGGTAATATAAAAGTTACAAGTCTTGGGAAACTTATGAAGAACTCACCAGATTTTGTGTTAAGAAAAGCAGTGGGTGGTATGCTTCCACATAATATCTTAGGAAGAAGGCTTTTAAAAAAATTAAAAATCTATCCTGGTGAGGTCCATCCTCATAAAGCTCAAAAACCCGAATTGCTTGAGCTTGAGTAATTTTGTTAGATTAGTTTAGAAAATTAGCATTTATTTCTGATTTAATCAATTTAATAATTTGAGATTAGGTCTTTTTAAAAGGAGAAAAATTGTCGGAAGAAGTAAAATATTATGCAACTGGGAAAAGGAAAGAATCAATAGCTAAAGTTTGGCTAAAACCTGGGACTGGTAAAATTGTTGTGAATAATAGAGATTTTAAGGAGTACTTTCCGAGTCATACTTTAACGAATATGATTACTGAGCCATTAAATATTACGGCTACAGTAGATTCATACGATGTAATAGCTAGTATAAAAGGTGGAGGAGTTTCTGGTCAGGCGGGTGCACTAAGATATGGGATTTCAAGAGCATTGCTTGAGGTAAATCCAGATTATAGAGTTTTACTTAAAAAAGAGGGTTTTCTTACAAGAGATCCAAGAATTAAGGAAAGAAAGAAATATGGACTTAAGAAAGCACGAAAAAGGCCGCAATTCTCCAAGAGATAATAAAGTGTTTAATGATGCTTTAATTGTTAATCTTTATTTATTTCCTTTTAATGAATTTTCCCTTAATTAAAATAAATTTAAAAAAAATTGCTGATAATGCAAAGTTAATTAACGACCGGTGTGTCAAGAATGGCATATCGGTCGTTGGCGTTACAAAAAGTGTTCTTGCAGATATTAATATTGTCAAAGTTCTAAAAAGATCAGGAATATCAATATTTGGAGATAGCCGTCTAATAAATTTAATTAAGCTTAGAAAATATTTTGGATATGGTCAACAGTTAATTCTTTTAAGAACACCTATGATTTCTGAATGCGAAAAACTTATTGGTGTCTGCGATGTTTCTATGCAAACGGAGCTCGAAACAGTAAAGGTTATATCAAAAATTTGTGAGCGCAAAAGGAAAAAACACAATATTATAATAATGGTAGAAATGGATGACAAGCGTGAGGGAATTTATCCTTATGAAGTTGTTCCTTTCTTTCACGAAGTTTACAATAATTATAAAAATATAAATATAATAGGACTTGGTACCAATGCAAGATGTATTTCAAAAAGAAGGCCAACTATAAAAAGCGTTGAAAATCTAGTAAAAATGAGGAATAAAATTTTTAAAGACTATAACTATACAATCCCAATAATATCAGGTGGCAATAGTAGCGTTTGGAAATTTATAGAGTCAGGAACTTTACCACCTGAAGTTAATCAAGTAAGGATAGGCGAAGCAATTTTTTTAGGAAATGAAACTATAGATTATGAAGTCATAGAAGGTGCACATAATGATTGCTTTACTCTTGAAGCAGAAGTGATTGAAGTGAAAGAAAAAAATAATAAAATTTATAAAGCAATTCTCGCACTCGGTCTTCAAGATGTTGATTGCAAGCATTTAAAAATTCTTAATCCTTATTATGAGATAGTTGGCCAAAGCAGCGATCATACAGTTTTATGTTTAAAGAAAGAATATCAAAATCTTGAATTTTTTTATGATTTTAGCTTTAATTCTAAAAAAGAAATAGATCCAAGAGATTTTTTATTAGGAAACCAAGTGCAATGTATGGATAATTTTAATTTAAAGGTTGGAAGTATAGTTAAGTTTAAAATGAATTATTTTGGGTTACTCTCGGCAATGACTTCACCTTTTGTGGAAAAAGATTATACTTAAAACACTTAAAATTATTTATTAAAAGTCAATAATACTAAGCAATATCAAATAAAAAATAGATGAAGGAATAAATATACTAAAATACTAAAAGAGGTTTTAATGGAAAGAGATTTAAGGCAACTCTTTGGAACCGATGGGATCAGAGGTGTAGCAAATAAAGATTTAACCCCTGAGTTTGTGTTAAATGTTGGTAAGTCTGTTGCGAAGTTTTTAAATTTAAGCTCAAAAATAGAAATAAATAAGCAAGGGGTTAGAAAGAAGAACTTGAAAATACTTATTGGCAAAGACACGCGGCCCTCAGGAGATTTTCTTGAAGCTGCACTAGCTGCTGGTATCATGTCAAGTGGTTGTGATGTTTATAGCGCTGGTGTATTGAGTACGCCTGGCACAGCAATGCTTTCTAAAATTCTTGGAATGGACGGAGCTATTGTAATATCAGCATCTCATAATCCTCTTGAAGATAATGGTATAAAAATCTTTAAACAAAATGGGGTAAAATTAACTAACGAGGAGGAGGAGAAGCTTGAAGATTTAATTCTTAAAAATGGAAATTTTAATGAAGACGAAATTATTGGCTTAGATATTGGGCGATTACAAAAGGTAGAAAATGCTCTTGAAATTTATATTAATCATATAATAAAAGATTTTTGCTTGAATTTAGATGGACTGAAAATAGCAGTTGATTGTGCTAATGGTGCGACAAGTATTACTGTTCCAAAAGTTCTTGAAATGTTTGGTGCTAAAGTTATAAAGTATAATACTGACATATATAGTGGCTTGATTAACAAAAATTGTGGCTCAACCCATCCTGAGTTTCTTCAGAAAATAGTTAAAGAAAGTGGTGCTGATTTAGGTTTTTCTTATGATGGAGATGGTGATAGGGTAATTGGCTGTGACAGGTTTTCAAGAATACTAGATGGTGATGTATTAATGGCATTTAGTGCTATTGAGATGAAAAAAAATAATATGTTGAAAAATAACTCTATCGTTACAACAATAATGGCTAATTATGGCTTTGAAAAAGCAATGGCAGACAATGGGATTAAAGTCTATAAGACAAAAGTTGGCGACAGATATGTGCTAGAAAAAATGCTTGAAAATGATGTAATAATAGGTGGTGAACAATCTGGACATATAATTTTTAGGAATTATAGTGATATAGGCGATGGCCTTCTTTCAACTTTGACGTTTCTAAATTTTCTTTTAAAAAGTAATATAAATCCTGATGAAGTATATGATGTAATTGAACATTATCCTCAAGAACTAAGAAATTTAAGAGTAAAAAATAAAAATCATATAATGCAAAGCGAGCAGTTAAAACAAAAAATAAAAGAGGCAGAAAAACTTTTACAAAATGAGGGGAAAATTGTTGTGCGTTCTTCAGGAACAGAGCCTCTTATTAGGGTTATGGTAGAAGCCCAAACAATTGAACTTGTTAGAGATATTCAAGAAGATTTATGCGCTTTTATTAATTCTTTAAATTAATCTTGTTTATTTTTTCTACATTTTTAAAGTAGTTTAAATAATTAAGATTTTTATAAATTGATATCCGGCTACTTTCTAAAAACCCGTAAGGGCAGAGTGCCACGCACTTTAGTGCGTGGGTATCTAATAAAAATTTAATGTTATTTCTTTATCAGATTTTAAAAAAATCTGATATCATATTTTTAATTATTTTTTAGATTTTTTATTTATTTATGTTTTTAATGCTAATTAATACTTTTTAATTTTTATTAAAAGATTGGAGTTTCTATGTGTGGGATAATTTCATATATTGGTGGGGAGAAATGCAAAAATATTATAATCAACGGCTTAAAAAGACTTGAATATAGGGGATATGATTCAGCAGGTATAGCAATTTTAGTTAATGATGAGTGTAGCCAAAATTCAATAGTAAAAGTAGCAAAGCAAGCTGGGAAAATTGCTGAACTTGAAAAGACATTAGAAAACCTTGACTTTAATGGTAATGTTGGTATTGGCCATACAAGGTGGGCAACTCATGGAGAGCCAACTACAATAAATGCACATCCTCACCTGGATTGTTCAGGTAAGATTGCGGTAGTCCATAATGGTATTATTGAAAATTATGCTGAATTAAAAAGAGAACTTATATCTAAAGGCCATAAATTTTTATCTGAGACAGATACCGAAGTTTTGCCTCATCTTCTCGAAGAATATAATAATGGAGACTTACTTGTTGCAATGCAGAAGCTAGTAAAAAGAATTAAAGGATCCGGGGCTATAGTTGCGATAAGTTCAGATTTTCCAGATGAAATCATAGCTGCAAGAATTGCAAGCCCGTTAATAGTTGGAGTGGGTAAAAATGGAAATTTTCTTGCATCAGATATGCCTGCTGTGCTGGAACACACAAGGAATTTTATTGTGGTCAATGATTTTGAAACTGTAAGAGTTAGCAAAGATAATATAGAAATTTTTAATATCGATGGGAAACGCTTGGAAAGAGAACCATTTAAAGTAAATTGGTCTATTGCTAGTGCAGAAAAATCGGGTTATGAAGATTTTATGCTCAAAGAAATATTCGAGCAACCCTTTGGCATTAAGGAAACAATGCGTGGAAGACTTGTGAATGGTACTCTTAATTTCAGCGAACTTAACGTTACAGATGAGCAAATAAGAAATTTAAATAGAATTCAAATTATAGCTTGCGGGACTTCTTATCATGCTGCGATTTTAGGTAGGCAATTAATTGAGAGATGGGCAAAGATACCTGTTGAAGTAGAGTTTTCTTCAGAATATAGGTACAAAGATCCAATTGTTGAAAAGAATTGTCTTTTTATTGCGATTACTCAATCAGGTGAAACAATAGATACTTTAGCTGCAATAAGAGAAGCAAGAGAAAAAGGCGCTAAAATAGTAGCAATTACAAATGTAGTTGGAAGTACTGTTGCAAGAGAATCCGATTCTGTAATTTATACTCATTCGGGTCCTGAAATAGGTGTGTGCGCGACAAAGACTTTTACTGCTCAGATTGTAATAATGTATTTGATGGCTCTTTATTTTGGCAAAGTTAATGGTAATTTAGAAGAAGAAAAATATAAAAAAATACTTGAAGAGCTTGAATTTATACCAAATAAAGTCCAGCTTATTTTAAATGAAGCAGATAAAATTAAGAGAATTGCCGATCGTTTATATAAATATAGAACTTTTTTATTTCTTGGGAGAATCTTTGGCCTGCCTATTGCATTGGAAGGTGCACTAAAGCTAAAAGAGGTATCTTATATACATGCCGAAGGTTATGCAGCTGGCGAAATGAAACATGGACCAATTGCGCTAACTGACTCAAATACTACAGTGGTAGGAATAATCCCAAAAGATTTTATTTATGACAAGATGCTCAGTAACATTGAAGAAGTTAGAGCAAGGCGTGCGACAGTACTCGCAATTGCAACTGAAGATGACAATGAAATTGAAAAATATGCTGATTACGTGTTTTATATACCAAAAACTTTAGAAGAATTATATGGAATTTTAACTGTCATCCCTTTACAACTTTTAGCTTACTATATTGCAAAAAATCTTGGAAGAAATGTTGACCAACCAAGAAACTTGGCCAAAAGTGTCACTGTGGAGTAAAGTTTGAGAGCTATATTATTAATTGGTGTCTAAATATTAGATTAATTAGATTAATTAGATTTAAATAGTTAAGAGCTTATGGAAATTTATGGTATCGGAATTGATTTAATAGAGGTTATAAGAGTAAAAGATGCGATTGAGAAATTTCCAAGGTTTCTTGGGAAAATCTTTACAGATGAGGAAATAAAGTATTGCTTGTCTAAAGGCAAAAATCAATATCAAAGCTTTGCATCTCGTTTTGCTGCCAAGGAAGCTGCTGCAAAAAGCTTAGGTAAAGGCTTGGGTAATGTTATTTTTTTTAAGGAAATAGAAGTTTTAAATTATGAAAATGGCATGCCTTATATAATTCTTTATAATAAAACAAAAAATTATTGTATGGATAACAATATCAAAGAAATTAAAATAACCCTATCTTCTACTGAAGCTTATTGCGTAGCTTCGGCAATTTCTTTTAAAGGGTGATGGAAAAAAAGAACTTTATTTATGAAAATAAAAAATTATCTTTACTAAAGTGATAAAATGGTCGAATTTTTAAATGATAATCTTGTGAGAATTTTAAAAGGAAGTAATATTACCGAGATTGATAAGAAGTGCATAGAATCAGGAATTGATTCTAAATGGCTTATGAATAATGCTGGCACAGGTGTTTCAGATTTTATTGAAGAGATCTTTAAATCAAGAATAAGATTTAAAGAAACAGATTACAGTTTTAAAGATTTTAATGGGGTTGTTTTGTGTGGGACAGGCAATAATGGTGGAGATGGTTTTGTATGTGCATATAATCTTTCAAAACTTGGCTTTAAAATAAATACATACTGTATAGGTTTAAAAGAAAAGCTTTCAAATGACAGTTTATTTTATTTTAATAAGTTAAGTGAACTTTTAAATGTTAACTTTATTTCTTCTTCTGATTTATCTTACTTATCGAAGCTAAAAGACGATTTAGAGAAGTGTGATTTTGTTGTGGATGCAATTTTTGGGACTGGACTTCATGGTAGTGAAATAAGAGGCTTTGCACTTGAGATAATAAAACTTGTGAATGCAAGCAAAAGAGTTAAATATGAAATTTATTCTAATGTAATCATAAATAATGAATATAGGAAAACTAAGGATGAAACAATAGAAGAAAGAAAAGGATTTACTGTTTTTGCTGTTGATATTCCTTCTGGAGTTGACTCAGATGATGGTAAAGTTTTGGGAGAAGCAATTAAAGCAGATTATACTATTACCTTTGGTGCTAAAAAGCTAGGTCTTTTAATGTATCCAGGTGCTGAATATTGTGGCAAAGTTGTTGTCGTAGATATTGGAATTCCTTCAGAATATTACAGTGAATATGAGAACTTTTTTGAAAGTACCTTGAAATGGGTTTCTGATAGTATTCCTTATAGACCAGCAACTGCTTATAAGCATTCAGTTGGTAAATTATTAGTTATTGCTGGCTCAAAGGGCTTTACTGGAGCAGCAGCTATGACTTGTATGGCGGCAATGAGGGCTGGTGCCGGGTTAGTTACTTTAGTTTGTCCTCGAGAATTAAATGATATTTTTGAAATTAAATTAACTGAGGTTATGACTTTACCTGTTAATCAAACTGAATCATGTTCTATTAGTTATGATTCATTTGATAAGATTTTTAAGGAAAGTAAAAAATATGATGCTATTGCTATTGGTCCAGGCCTTTCAAGACATCCAAGTACTATTCAACTTGTTAGAGAAGTTTTGAAGAATATAAAAAAGCCAACTGTATTGGATGCAGACGGTTTGCAGGCGCTTAAAGAGTGGGTAAATGATGATTTGTTTGACTTGAACCATATAGTTATAACTCCACATTCTGGAGAGCTTGCATCAATTCTTGGAATAGAAAAAATTCAACCTGAAGATAGAATAAATGTAAATATACAAACTGCAAAAAAGTTTAATCTAATTTCTTTGCTAAAAGGACCATCAACTGTTATTTCTAATAAAGAGGGTATTACTTTTTTGAACCCGACAGGAGATTTTGCACTTGCCACAGCGGGAACAGGTGATATATTAACGGGTATAATAGGCTCATTTTTATGTCAAGGGATGAGCCAGTTTACATCTGCAATTTGTGGTGCTTATGTTCATGGATTATCTTCTGATATTATAAGTAAAAATACAAGCAAGACATCACTTGTTGCAACTGATTTGCTTGATGGGTTAAAGCAAGTGTTTACTAAGATTGAAAAATTAAAATATTAAGACTTGATAAAATATTAAGTTTATGACATGAAAAGGATTTTATAGATAAAATTTTATTAAAACTTAAATTATTTAAAACTTTCTTTTAAGATTATTTTTTAGAATTTATTTAGGATTAATTTAAAGGGAATTTAGTAATTATAAAGGAGAAATTATGCCAGAACTGACAGCAAAGGATATAATGATAAAGGATGTTATTACAATAAATAAAAATGCATCTATAGAAGAATTATCTGAGCTTTTACTTAAAAATAAAATAAGTGGTGTTCCTGTAGTTGATGACGATGGGAATATGGTTGGAATAGTTACTGAGGGCGATATAATTGTTAAAGGTACTGAGTTACATTTTCCTCGCTACTTTAAGTTACTTGATAGTATTATTTATCTTGAAAGTTTAAATAAATTTAAAAATAATCTAAGAAAACATTTAGCAACAAAAGTTGAAGAAATAATGAATCCAAAGGTAATTACAGCTAGTCCAGATACCCCAGTAAGTGAAATCGCGGAGCTAATGATTCGTAACAAAGTTAATAGAATCCCAATTATTTCCAAAGATAAAAAGCTAGTTGGAATAATTACAAGAGCTGACATTGTAAGTTCGATAGTTAATAAAGATAAAGATAAATCATAATATTTCATGTGTTATATAAAATATTAAGATGTAAAAAGATTAAAATTAGCGTCCATAAAGATTGGTATTTTGGCATTAAATAAAGACCAAGAAGATTAAGAATAATTAAAGTAATGGCTAAGAGGAAGAATTTAACAAGAAGATTAATAGATAAAATTTGTAGATAGAAAGTTCCTAAGATATGTATAATTCAAGTCAAATATACTCACCAGAAAATAGGTTTGCATGGGTAGAAATAAATCTTAAAAGTTTAAATAAAAATTTACAATTTATTAAAAAATATATAAATTCTTATTCAAATTCTTCCAAAAATAGGCAAGATTTCAAAAGTATACCGAGAATAATGATGGTTGTTAAGGCAAATGCTTATGGACACGGACTTCTAGAAGTTTCAAAAAATGCTTTAAAATCTGGAGTGGATTATTTAGGGGTAGCTCTTGTGCAAGAAGGCTTAAAGCTTAGAGATGGTGGAATAATTGCGCCAATACTTTGTTTAGGTTCTCATGCTTCTGAAAAGATAAAGGATGCAATATATAATGATATTCAGCTTTCCGTAACCTCGCTTGAAAGCGCAAAGTTAATCTCAAATTTATGTGATTCAATAAACAAGAGTTGTAAAGTTCATATAAAAATTGATACTGGGATGAACAGGATTGGCATAAATTATAGAGCAGCGGTTCAGGAAATTATTCTTATATCAAAAATGCCTAATCTTATTATTGAAGGAGTTTTTACTCATTTTGCTTGTGCTTCAAAAAAAGATGATTCGTTTACATTGGCTCAATGGGAAAGATTTAATAAAATAATTAATGAACTAAAAAAAGTATGCCCAGATATAAAGACCTATCATAGTGCAAATAGTGCTGCATTCATAAGATATCCAAATATGTATCTTGACATGGTAAGGCTTGGAATACTCGCATACGGGATAAATCCATTAGGAGATGATTACAAAGAATTTTGTGATGGAAAGGCTGTAGGTTTATTAGAAAATCTTGAGCCAGTTTTAAGTCTTAAAGCTAAAATTTCTTTTTTAAAAAGAGTGGATGCTGGAGAGCAAATCTCGTATTGTGGCACTTATAAAACTAAAAGAGAAAGTATTATAGCTACTATTCCGATTGGTTATGCTGATGGCTATTCTTGGAATTTTTCAAATAAATCTTATGTAATTTTTAATGATTGTGTTGCGCCAATAGTTGGGAATATTACTATGGATCAATTGATGATTGATATTACGGACTGCAGTGGAGCAAAGAATGCAAAAATAGGTGACGAAGTTATTTTAATTGGGAAAAGTGAAAGCAAAAAAATAACTGCTTCCAGGCTTGCTGATTTAATTGGAACCATAAGTTATGAAATTGTTTGCATGATTGGCGATAGAATACCTAGGATATATATTGATTAAAATTAAGTCAAATAGATGAGTAATTAAATTACATTGTTAGATCATTTAAATAAGCATCTAAAATTCCATGATAAAGATAAATTATTTAGCTATGATACAGTTACTTTAAGAAAACACGCAAAGCTTTGCCTAAAGCTGAGGGGAAGCTTGCTTAAAGTTTTAAGGCTTTAGCTCTCCTCTTAAAAGAGGAACTATGTATGCTCACTTTGCCTTCAAATGGTTTTCTTAAAGTAACTGTATCCTAGCTCTTAAAGTTTTGTTTTTGTTACTATCACGAAATTTTAGATGTTCCCATATTTAGCAGTAATTTATAAAAGTTTATAAATATTTGATAAATTTAAAAAAGTTTAGTTAGAAAGGTGGAAGTAAATTGAAAATAATAGCGTTAAATGGGAGTTCAAGAAGAGATGGTAATACATTTTTAGCTATTAATATAATTATTGATGAGCTAAAAAAAGAAGGAATCGAATCTGAATTAATCCATCTTGGAATAGAAACCATAAAAAACTGTGATGCCTGTGAAAAGTGTAAAAAAACAAAGGATGGTTTTTGTTCAATAAAGTCAGATCCTTTTAATGAATATCTTGCAAAAATTTATGAATCAGAGGGGATAATTATTGGTTCTCCAACATATTTTGGTTCAGTTACGCCTCAAACAAAGGCATTTATAGACAGGACAGGATATTGTGCAAGAGCAGGTGGGTATAAATTAAAACGAAAAGTTGCTGCAGGAATTGCAATTGCAAGAAGAGCTGGTGCCGTAAATGTGTGTAATCAGATTAACAATCTTTTTCTTTTAAATCAATGCATAGTTCCTTCTTCTATTTATTGGAATATAGGTTTTGGAAGAGAAAAAGGAGAGGTTTTAAATGATTCAGAAGGTGTAGAGACTTTTAAAATATTAGGTCAAAATATGGCTTGGCTATTAAAAAAATTATATTATTAGTGCTTGCTATATCTAACTTTAATAATTAGCATAACAATAATGTGAGGATAAACGGTAATTTAAGCAAGTAGAATAATCTAAAAATAAGGAAGAACAAAGGTTGGTAGATGAGAACAAAAAAAATAATTAACTTTACTCCAGTTTTAATAATTTTAACATGTATTTTTATTGCTTCCTTCATATTTGGCTGTGCTCGAAGAGGAGCAGAAGAACCTGCTTATTCAAAAGAAGTTGCTGAAAAAATATTGATTTCAATTAATAATGATGATTATGATTCTGTTTCTTCATATTTTAGTGATGAGTTTAAAAATAGTATTAAGCAAATGGTTGATTCTGAAACTAATAAGGCTTACACGAGTGAAAAAGAAGCTTTTATAAATGGAATATGTAAGCCATTAAAAAATAAGATAGGAGAGTACCAGCCAGGGACTTTAAAATTTGAGAGAACTTTAACAGAAAAAGGTTATACAAGTGTTTTTTATTTAGCTAAATTTTCTAAAGAAAAACAAGGGGACGTTACATTTCAGCTTGTTTTTCAAGAAATAAATGGGAAGATGTTAATAAGTGGTATGTGGTTTTCTTCAAAAACTTTGAGACAGTAAAAGTTTAATAAATAATTAATAAAATAAATAAAATAACAATAAAAAACTTAAATAAAATAGTAACTAGAACAAAAGATTGCAAGATTATAGAATAAGTTTAATTTAAAAATAAAAAGATAAAAAAGATAATAAAATACACATTGGTATTAAAATAATATTAAACCAAGGAGGGAAGGAAGTGTTTGCTATGAGTGGTAATGGAGGAATCTTTGCAGGAGCAGCATTAGGATTTTTATGGCTTTTTATTTTACTTTTATTTTTTTTGATAGCTGTGCATATTACATTATTTGTTTTCTGGCTTATATCAATTATTGACCTTGCGCACAGAAAAAATGATGAATTTCCAAATCCTAATGAAAATTCCAAAACTACGTGGCTTATAATACTTCTTGTTACTTTATTAGTACCTGTGGCAGCAGGAATTGCAGCAATAGTTTATTTTGTTACAGTAATGAAGAAAGTTCCAAGAAAAGGTACTCAAAGTGAAAATCAGAATATACAGGAAAATCAAAGTATACAAAATAATTAATTTAAAGATAATTAATCTTCATTACTTTTTTCTTCTGATGAATCAGCTGATTTAGATAATTTACAGGTTTTGAAGTCGAATTCTTCTAAAAGTTTGCTTAGATTTGGAGAAATTATATCTTTTTCTTTAAGCCATTTGGTTAAATTTTTAAAGCCAATTTTTTGCATAAAGTATCCAGTGATTCCTCCAATAATAGCGCCACTTGCTATATAGGCAATAACCTTAGGGTCTGTTTTGGTCTTTTTTAATTCCTCATTCATAAGCTCCTCCAAAATAATGGAAATTCTTTTCTTAATTCTTTGTTTTATTGTATTTTATTATATTTTTTATTATTTTTCATTACAAAAATTTTAATGACTCAAATTATTATCTTGGAATATAAGAATTATATAGATTTTATATCTAGGTTTTACTAAAATTAGTTTTTAGAAAATAATATAAATTAAGCTTATTAAAATCTAATAATATTATTGAAAGAGAGGTATCAGATGGCTGTTATTACTATTTCGAGGTTAGTGGGAAGTAGAGGAACTTTAATTGGGAAAGAAGTTGCAAAGCGTATGGGTTATAGTTATGTGGATAGAGAACTCATAGAGGAAATAATGGAGCAATATGGTGCGATAGAATTTAGGGAAATATATGACACCAAGCTAAGTATCTGGGACAGATATTCTAGCTTTACAAATGAAATACTTAATTTCTATAAGAAGGTGATGCTTGCAATTGCAAAAGCTGGAAATGTTGTAATAGTAGGTCGAGGAAGCTTTGTAAGTTTAGGAAGATATGCTGATATTTTAGATGTTATGGTTTACGCACCATTAGATGCTAGGATAAAAGCAATTATGGAAATGAGGGGAATTTCAAAACCTGAAGAAGCAGAGAAATATATATTACAAAAAGAGGAAATCCGCCGATCATTCATTGAACATACATATAAAATTAAATGGGATAGGATTGAGAATTTTGATACGGTTTTTAATACAGGAAAGCTTAGCACTGAACTAGTAGTGGATACGATTGTTATGGCAGGTAAAAGTCTTGAAAGCAAGGTTTTTGATTCTTCGGCTTTGCTTACATCGTCGATTGAATCCGATGAAGTTCTTGATAAAACTGTAAAAGATCTACTTGGTAGAACAAATGATGATGTATAGATAATATTTTACCCAAAGTCAATTAGTTAGCCGGAAAGTTATTTTAATACTCATATTTAACGAAGACTTTTTATAGTTACACTTTTGAATTATTGTTTTTTGTAAAAGCCAAGGCAAGAAAAATATTTACATTTTACTTATTTTTGATGCAGTCAGTGACTATCTTGATTGTAGATATTTTGTGCTTTGTAGCTGGCCCTTTTGTTTAACAACGATTTTAATTAATATAATCATATAACTTTCCTATATATCATGAAGCAAAGTAGTTATGTTGAGTTAGCTTAACTTATGCCAGTTTAATTAATTAAAATAATAAAAGTTTTTAGAGGTAATGAAATTAACGAAAGCGAAAACTTTAAAAATAACAAAACTAAATTTAATAAGGCAGATCGATATTTTGATATAATTGTTGGAATTTTTGTAGCAGTACTTTTAATTTCAAATATAGCTTCAACTAAGATAACACAAATTTGGAGATTTACTTTTGATGGCGGAACAATAATTTTTCCTCTTTCATATATTTTTGGAGATATCCTAACTGAAGTATACGGGTATAAAAAAGCAAGAAGGGCGATATGGACAGGATTTTTTAGTGCTTTTTTGATGTCTCTTATCTTATGGATTATAGGAATTACTAAACCTGCTGAAGGTTGGAACTTACAGGAAGCATATATGCTAATCCTAGGTCAAACCCCAAGGATTGTTACAGCTTCATTAATTGCTTATTTCGCAGGTGCATTTTTAAATTCATTTACTCTTGCAAAAATGAAAATTCTAACAAAAGGCAGATGGCTTTGGACAAGAACTATAGGCTCAACTATTTTGGGTGAGGGATTAGATACTTTGCTGTTTTGCTTTATAGCATTTGCAGGCTTTTATTCAAATAAACTTTTATTCTCCATAATAATATCAAACTATATTTTTAAAGTTGGCTTAGAGATAATACTAACCCCTGTTACCTATCTTGTAGTAAATTTTCTTAAAAGAAAAGAAAATGAAGATTATTATGACTATAAAACTAACTTTAACCCATTTAGATTAGATATCTAAACTCATATAGTTACATATTACATTTATGAGCAATATATGTAATTTATCATAATTTAGATGTATTGATAACAAGTTTTACAAGTTAAATTTTCAAGTCGTCCATTCTCTTTATTTTTTCTGCATTCCATTTAATATGTTATATTGCTTAAATTTACTATCTTATTTTTATTGGTTTGACTCTGGATATGGGTATCTATAATGACCAGACACTTTCATTTCTGAAAGAACATCAACTTCACTAATTTTACCTAAATCCCCTGTTATCATTACAACTAATGGAATTCCATCTGTGCTCTTATTATTAGATATCATACCTGCAATATCTTTTCCAGGATTTTCGGGGTCAATCTCGAAATATACTATATCGCCAGGTTGCCATTGAAGAAGATTTGTAGGATCACTAGGGTCAAAATTTTTAGGAAGCTCTAGCGCATTTCTTTGAAAAAATTTTTGTTGAAAATAGACTACTCTAAAATCATTTTTTTTATCTAAATTTTCGCTTCCTTTCTTATCCATTGGATATAAATCAGGATGCTCACTCATATCTTTGTATACTAGTTCCATTAAGTCATATCCTGAATCACGAAGGACAATAGAAATAACATCAGTTGAAATCCAATATTTATCGTTTGGGTATCCTGTGTCAGGGTAATACTGGTATTTATATTCAATATCCTCATCTAGTAATTCCATTAATCTAAGCACTATTTTTTTCTGATCGCTACTTAATTCAAATACATCTTGGTTATTTTCAAGCGTACTTTCTGTAGAAATTTCAGTATTATTTGTAATGTCTGTAGAGCTTTCTTCAACTATAAAATTTTCAATTATAGTTTCTTTTCCTACAACATTTTCAGAAATAGGAAATTTTATGGAAGATTTGAATAAGTTGGTGGGGATTTCAAATTTTGTTTCCTTATAAAATGTTTTTAGGCTTAAAAGTTGAAAAGCAGCTAATATTAAGAATGATATTATAATTAAATCATATCTTAACTTTCTTCTTCTTTGTGATTTTCTTATTTTAGTTTTCATGATTGTTTATATTAACCTAAAAATTTAATTTTATAAAGATTTTAGTCATTATTATAAGCATCTAAAATTTCGTGATAGCAATAAAAACAAAACTTTAAGAGCTAGGATACAGTTACTTTAAGAAAACCATTTGAAGGCGAAGCAGGCATGGTTCCTCTTTTAAGAGGAGAGCTAAAGCCTTAAAACTTGAGCAAGTTTTCCCTCAGCTTTAGGCAAAGCTTTGCGTGTTTTCTTAAGTAACTTATCCTAGCTGAATGATTTATCTTTACCATGGAATTTCAGATGCTTTCTTATTAATGGTCTTTTAATTATTGTTTTAATTTTGTTATGGATTTTTAATTAATTTTTTTAAATACATTTACAAGACTGTATTTTGACTTTTAAATGCAATATTGTTATATATTGATTTTATTATTTAAATATCTATAAGATTCATGAGGGGAGCTAAAATGCCAATGGAACAAATCACTGTTTTTTTAGAGAATCAGTTAGGAATGCTTGCTGAAGTAGCTAAAATTTTAGAAAGAGAAAATATAAATCTACAGGGGTTTTCAATTACTGATGCAAGAGGTTATGGTGTTTTGCGTATCGTTGTTTCAGATAATGAAAAGGCAAAGAAAGCATTACAAGAAGCAGGTTTTACAATTCAGATTGCTGATGTTATTTGTGTTGGGATTGAGGATAAACCTGGGCAGCTTTTGGAAATTCTTGAGACTTTAGATAGTGAAGATATAAATATTGATTATATATACGTAATTGCTGGTACAAGAGTTGTCCTTAGCGTCCCCAATTTAGAAAAAGCTGAAGATTTATTGGCTGAAAGAGGTTTTAGTATTTGCAAATAGTGCTACAAAACAGCTGGCAATAATAATAAACAATTCATAAAAGTTAAAAGTAATTGATTGCTTGTACTTATTAGCTTATGCTACCGATAAGACAATTTTAACAAAAAAGAAATGCTTTTGTTTTAAGATTTGGAAATAAAAGATGCAATTTTATTTAAACACTTTTTTAGATGTACTTTCCGTCACAATACCTATCTTTGCTATAATAGGCATCGGATATTTTTTTAAAAGAAAAGAGATTATTACTGAGAAGTCTGTTCCTACCCTAAATAAATTAGCTTATTATCTTGGTCTCACAACGTTAGTATTTACAAGTATAATTAAATATGATTTTAAAGAGATTTTTAACCTTGATATTGTAAAAACTATTTATTTAACATTTGCTATTTTTATTGTCATTGTATTTTTTTCTGTTTATTTCTTGAAAGTTGAAAGGAAAACTAAAGGTGCAATGGCAATCTCAAGTTTCAGATGCAACATGGCATTTGTTGGTATTCCTATAATAATCTCAGCTTTTGGTGATATCGCAGGTGCCAAGACAAGTATAATTATAGGATTTATGACCCCTGTAAACATAATCTTTGCAATAATTTTTTTAAGAATATTAGGGGGAGATGGGAATAAGATAAGTTACAGTCAGCTTTTGTTGGCTTTCGTAAAAGACCCGCTTTTGATCGCATCTGTTGCTGGCATTCTTTTTTCATATTTTCAAATCTTTGTTCCAAAACCTATTATAGATCTTTTGAATATGCTCGCAAATCTTGCAATTCCTCTTGCACTTGTTACTATAGGGGCTTCTTTTAAAATTTCTCATATAAAAAAGAATTTAAAGCTTCTTATTCCCGCAAGTACGTTAAAATTAATAATCGAGCCTCTAATAGCTTTTCTTATTGGCAATTATATTTTTAAAATAGATGGCATTGATACAAGTATAATAGTGATATTATTTGGCATGCCTCTTGCTGTTGCTGCTTATATCATGGGGAAGGAATATGATTCTGATTCTGACTTTATTTCATCTTCTTTAATTTTATCAACTTTAGGCTCAGGATTAACGATTACATTTTGGCTATTTTTCTTAAAAATATTTTTTAAGATAGGCTAAATATCTATTGGGTATCAGATGGAGGATTGCTAGACGCAAGATGATGTATAGATATAATAGTAAATAGATATAAGAGCAAAATAATAACAGTATGTATTTTACCCGTATGTATTTTTTAATGAATTATGTCAATATAATAAATTATAAATATAATAGCTTTCTATTACTTTTTTAATATAATTTTTAGTTTCATCATAAGTAAGGCTTTCAATAAACTCGTCTGTGTCAAGACTTCCATACCTTGCAATCCATTTTTGCATAGCACCTGGACCACTGTTGTAAGCGCCTAAAGCATAATATTTATTTTGATTAAAATTATCTAACATTTGTCTTATATAATAGACACCCATTTTTATATTTATTTCAGGATCATGAAGCATAGTAGTGGAGAAATTTGAAATTCCGATTTGTTTTGCAATATTTTTCCCTGTGGCAGGCATTATTTGCATAAGTCCTTGTGCACCGGCATGAGAACCAGCATCTGCTTTGAAGCGAGATTCCTCTCTTATAATAGCAAGTATGAAATTAGGTTCAATATTATAGGTAGAGCCATATTTATTGACTTGCTCCTCATAAGCCGAAGGATAAAAAAGATAGTAGTAATAATCTTTTGTTTTGTCTTTTAAATCTACAGACAATTTTTTGTAGTTTTGCTGGATAATTAAAACAGAATTAGCATAGTCCTTACTCTTAAGATATAAAGTTGAAATTTCAAGTATTTTTAAAGGATTTGCTTCCATTTCTTCTTTAGCTGAATTAATTTCTGCAGATGCACTATCAAAAAAGTTAATTAATAATAATTCTTTAGCTTTGTTTATATGGTTAATTTCAGATAAGCTTAAATCATTCTTTGGTTTTAAATTATCATATATTTCTGGTATAACACTTGAAATAGATGGATTCTTTGGATTTAAATCTTTATTTATTTTTATTTTATTTACTGATTCTCCTAAGTTTTCAATAGCTCCAGCAGATTTAAATCCATAATATGAAAGTGGGTTTAAGTCATAAATTTTTTTATAATTTGAAATTGCCTCTTCTTTTCTTTGAACTTTTTCAAGGCTCTTTGCTTTCCAAAATAAACTTTTTTCCTCAAGGGAAGTACCTTTAAAATTATTAAACATTCCTTCAAAAGTATTAATAGCATTTTCGTAGTCTCCCAGCCTGTACTGTATCCACCCAAGCTCCCAATAAGCATCAGCTATCCTGTCACCCTCAGGGTATTCATTTATAACTCTTTGATAATAAGGAGCAGCACTTTGAAAGTCATCTTTTATATAAAATATCCTTCCGCACCTGTAAAGGCTATCATCTGCATAATGACTTGAGGGAAATATTTCTAATAATTTTTTATAAATCTGGATTGCTTCATCATTTTTTTCTAAATTTGTAAGGCTTCTTCCCAGATAATACAGGCAATCATCAGCCAAAGAGCCAGAAGGAAATTTGTTATAATTTTCCTCCAAATATTTTTTACTATTGTTATAGTCGTTCATATTAAAGTAAGCCATGCCTGTTTTAAACAAAGTTTTTGAGTAAATATCAGGATATTTAGATTCGATACCTTTAGTTCCAAGAATTGTATTAAAGTCTGATAATGCTTTATCGTAATAGTAAATTTTAAAGAGTTTTTCCCCTCTAGTGTAAAGTTCCTGAGGTAAAGGCTCAAATTTATCAAGGCCCTTCGCTTTTTCAAGCCTGTTTAAATTGTCAAGTGATAAAGATGAATAATTTGATTCAGGGTAATTTATATAAATATTTTTATATATGTCATACGCCTCATCTAATTTATTATTTTTTTCCTTGCAAACCCCTAATTGAAACAGCCCATAAGACAAAAACCCTGATTGAGGAAAATTATTAATAAAATTATTATAGCTTTCTTCAGCCTTTATAAAGTCGCCTTTTAAATATGAGGTGTCAGCAATTTCAATGAAAGCTTTTTCTCTGAAAATACTATCTTTAAAATTATTTATTAAGTATTGATAATTTTGCAGGGCTAAGTCATATTTTTCCTGAAGGAGCATACTTTTTGCAATATAATATTGAACATGATCTGCAAGAATTAAATAATTATCTTTTATTTTTTCAAGATAATATTGTGCTTGAACATATTGTTTATCTTCAAAACTTTTTACACCTAACTGAAAATAATATCTTTGAGTAGAAATGTCATTAATATTGCCTGTGTTTTTTATTTCTCCTGCTATTCCATCTGATGTTTGATTTGAATTTATATTAGTATTTTCTGTTTCTGTGTTTTCTAAATCATTACCCCGAGTTGTGTTATCTGCTGGGTTACTTGTATCATTAATGTTTTCGCTAGCATCAGGTAAATCTGGGGGGTTAGTAGTTGCATCTTTACCATTTATGATTTCATTCTCTGTTTTGTTCAAGTCAAAGCTGCATGCTAAAAGCAAGAGAGTACTAGAAGTTAGTGTAAGGATTATTAGAATATTTAAGAAAGCTTTACCTATGGTCTTTATAATCTTCACTAAATTTATATGAGATGCGCAAGACGACAAAATTATATTATGAGATTCATGAGGCGTTATTTTGTTTTTAATTAGCTTCATGTTGTATCCACATTTTGCTTTGATTAGTTATAATGTACATGCCCAATTTATGCTCAATTTAATTTTATGTTTAATTTATATCGTGTGATTTCTAATTTTAAAAATATTTTTTTTAAAATTAGTCTTTATTTTGAAAAAAATTAGTTTTATTGTAAATTATTATTTAGTTTTAGGCAAAATTATATATATTAGATTAGAGTATTAAAGAGTATTTTAAGAGAATAAAGGGTATATAGAGGTATTTTTATGATTTTCTTAAAGAGACCAAAAAAAATTGGACTTGCTCTTAGTGGCGGCGGTGCAAGAGGTCTTGCGCATATTGGTGTGATTGAGGTACTTGAAGAGAAGGGAATTGAAATATCTGCAGTTGCCGGGACTAGCATGGGTGCTGTAGTTGGCTCATTATATGCCTTAGGAGTATCTATAAAAGAAATTTTAGATTTTATGAATTCAAATGATTGGAAAAGATTTGTAATATCATCTAATTTTACTATACCAAATCTTATATCTGTAAATTCAAGAAAAGTAGGAAAACTTTTGAGCAAATTACTTGGAGATAAGACCTTTAATGATTGCAAAATTCCATTTTGTTCAGTTGCTGCTGACGCAGTTTCTAAAGATAAAGTTTATATTAAAGAGGGAAGATTAATTGATGCTGTAAGAGCTTCAATAGCGATACCAGGTATTTTTGAACCTTTAATTTCCGATGGTAGAATATTAGTAGATGGCGGGGTGGTAGAGCCAGTTCCTGTTGAGGCTGTTAAAAATTTTGATGTTAATTTTATTATAGCTGCAGCATTAAACAATCTTGAAAAAACTAAAACGCCGGCTTCTAAATTGTCATTGTTTACTTTAATTGGTATCTCGCTTTCTATGATGGAAAGAGAAATGTCCAAGCATTATCTAGAAAGCGCAGATATTATTATTGAGCCTTCCACAGGAAATTTTGGAGTTTTTGAATTTAGTAAAGCTCTTGAAATAATTAATGTTGGTAGAGAAGCTGCTAAAAGTGCTTTAAAAAAGATACATTAACTTATGACCAGAAGGTTTAAAAATAATAATCAAGCTTCGTAAGACATTATTATTATGTAAAAATGCAAAAATTAAAGAAAAATAAGGTTATGGTCGCTATGAGTGGGGGCGTAGATAGTTCTGTTGCAGCATACCTTCTTTTAAAACAAGGGTATGATGTAGCGGGAGCTACCATGCAAGTGGGGGACTTATACAATAATGAAAAAAATCAAAGTTGCGGTAGTGCCTTAGCACTAGAAGATGCAAAAAATGTTTGTTTTAAACTTGGTATCCCACATTATGTTTTTGATTTTTCAAAAGAAATGGAAGAAAACATAGTAAAGAATTTTATAAATACCTATCTTAATGGGAGAACTCCTAATCCTTGTATTGAATGTAACAGAATTATCAAATTTGGGATTTTACTCGAGAAAGCTATTTCAATGGGTTTTGATTTTATTGCAACTGGTCATTATGCATCAATATTGGAGTGTAACGGAAATTATTTTTTAGCTAAAGCTGCAGATAAAACAAAAGATCAGTCATATTTTCTTTACAGGATAAAGAAGGAAACTTTGCCCTTTATAAAATTTCCTCTTTCCAATTATAAAAAACAAGAGGTTAGAGATATTGCAAAACAAGCTGGTCTTTCTGTGGCTGAAAAGGGAGAGAGTCAAGAAGTTTGTTTTATCACAAAAAAAAGCTATCATGAATTCATAGAAGATAGGATAGGGAAAGATTTCAATAAACCAGGTAATATTGTGAATACCGATGGAAAAGTAATAGGAAAACACAAAGGTGTTGCTTTTTATACAATAGGGCAACGAAAAGGTTTTGGTATAAGCCACAAGGCACCTCTTTATGTGATAGAAATTAATGTTAAAAAAAATGAGATTACAGTAGGTGAGAGAAGTTTTCTTGCCAGAAAATCACTTATTGCTACTGATCTGAATTGGTTTACAGATAATATACCTCAAAAAGCTTTGGCAAAAATAAGATACAATCATAAAGAAGCTGAATGCACTTTAACTTGTAAAGATAGCGATAATATAGATGGAAGCAAAGAGGTCAAAGAGGTGCTTGTAGATTTTCTTGTTCCACAAGAGTCGGTTACTCCGGGACAATCGATTGTGTTTTATGATAATGAAATTGTTTTAGGTGGTGGGATAATAAAATGATTATTTAAGTTCGAGGGAAAAATCTATAGCTTTTGCTGAATTCGTAATTGCCCCAATTGAGATGATGTCAACTCCTGTTTTGCATATTTCTTCAATTGTTTCAAGCTTCACGCCACCTGAAGCTTCTATCTTGCAAGTATCTTTTAAGTTTTCTCTTATTATTTTTACTGAATCTTTCATTTCATCATAACTCATATTATCAAGCATTATAACGTCAGCTTTGCTGTAAATTGCCTCCAAAAGTTCTGATTTTGTTTTTACCTCAACTTCAATTTTTAATGTATGAGGGGCACTCTTTTTTATCCTGTTTACAGCTTCTGTAATATTCCCAGATGCAATTATATGATTATCTTTTACTAAAATTCCATCAAATAAACCAAATCTATGGTTGTACCCGCCACCACATCTGACTGCATATTTTTCAAGAACTCTTAAATTTGGGAGCGTTTTTCTTGTTTCTGTTATTTTTACATTATACCTAGAAGCAATATTTGTAAATTTTCTTGTTAAAGTTGCAATTCCTGTTAAATGCTGTAAAAAATTTAAAGCGACTCTTTCTGATTTTAATATTGAAATTGTTTTCCCCTTTATTTCACAAATTTTATCACCATTTTTTAGCTCTTCAGAATCTTCTCTTAAAATTTCAAACTTAATTGTATTATCTATCTCTTCAAAAACACATTTAGCAATATTAATTCCACAAAGTATAGCTCCATCTTTCTCTTTGCAGACAATAAAACCACTTGAACTATGACTTTCATCAAAAATACACTTAGAAGTTATATCACCATAACCATCTAAGTCTTCTTTAATTGCATCTCTTATTATTTTTAAATAATCTTGTTTATCTAACTGGTTCAAAATAAACCTCATCCCTTTTTTGAATTATATGTTTTTTCCAATTTTCATCATCAGTATTAGGATAATCACATCTTTGGTGTGTCCCACGGCTTTCTTTTCTTATAATTGCTGCATTTATTATTAGCCTTGCTGTATAAAGCATATCTAAAAATTCATTTGGCTCTTTTTCTTTTTTATTGTAAAATTCCTCATTTGATAATTGCTCATCTACAAATTTTAATACTTCCTTTAGTCTTTTTTCTTCTCTTAAAATTCCTACCCTATTTGTCATTTGATGCCTTAGTTTTTGTTTTAGAGTTTCAATTTTTTTGTTTAAATCAGAAATATTACTTGTAGAAAAACTCTTATTGTTATTGTCATTTTTATCTTTATTAAGGCTTGCATTAATTTTACTAGAATTGTTTAATTCCTTTGAAAACAAGCCAGAGGATTTTGTTTCTTCTTTTGTTATCTTTTCAATTAAATTTTTAATTACAGTCTTATCTTTAAGTGTCTTATTTAATTTTTTTAGATACTCGTCATCCTCTAATTTAGCTGAGATGCTCTCATATATCTTTGTCCCAAAAACAAGACCCTCCATTAAAGAATTGCTTGCAAGTCTATTTGCCCCATGTGCCCCTGTAGCTGCTGCTTCGCCGCATGCATATAACCCTTTAATGTTAGTTTCTCCATGAAGGTTTGTTTTTATTCCCCCGTTAAGGTAATGAGCAGCTGGTGAAACTTTAATCAAATCCTTTTTTAAATCAAGGTTATTTTCTTTTAGTTTATTTACAATATTAGGAAATCTAACATTTAGTAGATGTCTATCAAGATGTGTAGCATCAAGATAAACAAAATCTGTGTTTTTCTCTTTCATAACCTTAATCATTTCTTTAACAACTATATCTCTTGGAGCAAGTTCAACAAGCGGATGTTTACCTAACATAAATCTATTACCATCAATATCTCTAAGGTAAGCTCCCTCGCCTCTTAATGCTTCGGATATTAAAAACAGTTTGCCATCATCTGTTTTAAACACTGTGGGATGAAATTGAACAAATTCAATATCCTTTATTTCAGCACCTGCTCTGTATGCCATTGCTATTCCATCACCTGTTGCTACTGGTGGATTTGTTGTTAACTCGAAAAGCTGACCTACTCCGCCGGTTGCAATTAAAACATTAGGGCAAGGATAAATCTCAACTTTTTTGGTATTAAGATCTAATGAAATTATTCCAAAAACTTCATCATTTTCTGTTAATATATCAAGAACAAAATTTTCTGGGTAGAATTCTATGTTGCTCATTTTTTTTGAGTAAATTATTAGTTTTCTTTCAATTTCTTCTCCAGTTGCATCCCCTCCTGAATGTAGAATTCTTGGTTGTGAATGTCCCCCTTCAAGAGTGAGACTAATCTCGCCATTTGCAATATCAAAAACAACTCCCTCTTCTATAAGATCTTCAATCATCACTGGAGCATTTTGCACAAGCATCTTTACAGCGTCACTATCACATAATCCTTGTCCAGCTTTTATAGTATCCTCATAATGTTTTTCCCAGTTATCCGGACTTTTTATTGAGGCTGCTATACCCCCTTGAGCGTACCAGGTATTTGATTCCGATAAGGTACTTTTTGTAAAAATTTTTACTTTTGTATGTTTTGAAACTTTTATTGCAGTTGAAAGTCCAGCAATCCCGCTTCCAATTATAATAAAGTTAGAAGAATCATTAATATTATCAAGATAAGATGGACTAACTAAGTAACGTGGTAGCATGTAAATAAATCTTCCTTTATTTTATTTTGTTTAGCTTTGTTTTAAATAATTATTTTAATTAATTTATTTTGTTTAGCTTGCAAATTCTTTCATTTTTTCAAGGGAGTGCCTTGCTTTGCTGATAACATCTTCTGAAAGATGAATTTTAAAAATACTATCTTCTAAAGACCACATTATCTTTTCAAGATTAATTAATTTCATAGTGGGACAGATTGCATTTTTTTGAGCAGGATAAAATATTTTTTTTGGATTTAGTTTTTGAAGTCTATGTATAATCCCTATTTCTGTACCAATTATAAATTCCTTATTTTTTGATTCATGTACATATCCTATCATTTCGCCTGTACTTAAAACTTTGTCAGCAATATTTATTACTTCAGGAGTACATTCTGGATGAACTAAAATTTCTGCGTCCAAATGATCTTTCTTAAGTTGAATAATAGTCTTTGCATTTATTAAAATGTGTGTAGGGCAATATCCTCGCCATAGTATAATCTCCCTGTTTGTCTGGCTTGCGACATAATTTCCAAGATATTTGTCAGGGATAAAAATTATTTCTTTATCTTGAGGAATAGAGTTAACAATTTTTAGTGCGTTTGCGCTTGTACAACAGATATCTGCATGAGCTTTAACTTCAGCGGCTGAATTGACATAACAGACAATGACTGCATCCTGATGTTCTTCTCTAAGTTTAAGAACATCTTTTACTGTAATCATGTTTGCCATTGGGCATCCTGCAGTATTGTCAGGTATTAAAACGGTCTTAGCTGGGTTTAAAATTTTAGCTGTTTCAGCCATAAATTTTACTCCACAAAAAACAATTACTTTATTTTTTACTTCAGAAGCTTTTATACTTAATTCTAAGGAGTCTCCCACAAAGTCAGCAATATCTTGAACTTCGTCGATTTGATAATTATGTGCCAGTATTATTGCATCTTTTTCTCTTCGAAGTTTATTTATATTATCTATAATTTTAATATTGGCATTCATTTTTTAAAATTTGTTTTTAAAAAAACTTTAAAAATCAAGATAATAACCTTAAATAATAATTTTCTAGATGATGTATTTTAGTATGCCTAAAGTTACGTTACGCTAGATTTTAGAAAGAACTAAAATAATTAATAATTAAAATCTAATAAAATTATATTGTAAAAACGATACAGTTACCTTATTTTAAGATATAAAGTTAAAAAATAAAACATATTTAGTCTTGATATTTTAAAGATATTTTTTTAATGTTAGAAATCTAAGTTAAAAGCTGTATAAAATAGGCTATCTAAAAACTATATAAAAGAATAATTAAGAGGAATAATTGATTTGAAACTTATAATTAGTGAAAAGGAAATAGCAGCGAAGAGAATAGCACAAATTCTTTCAGGTAATGCCGTCAAAGAAGAAAAAGAGCATGGTGTCCCAGTTCATTCTTTTAGTATTAATGGTGTTTTGTTTAAAACAATTGGGTTAAAGGGACATATTCTCCAAACTGATTTTCCTGAAGAGTATTCTAATTGGTTTAAAACTTCACCCCAGGAATTGATTTATGCAAAACTTGAAAAAAAACCTATTGAAAAAAAGATAATAAAAGCCTTGATTAAATTATCAAAAGAGGCAGATGGAATTATAATTGCTACTGATTATGATAGAGAAGGAGAGTTAATTGGATATGATGCTTATTCTGTAATAAGAGAGGAAATTGGTGAAATACCTGTTGAAAGAGCTAGATTTTCAGCAATAACTAATAAGGATATTAAGGATGCATTCTCTAAATTGGAAAAACTTGACTTAAACTTAGCATTTGCAGGTATGGCCAGGCAGGATATTGATTTAATCTGGGGTGCTACCTTGACCAGATTTATTTCACTTGCATCTTATCAAGTCAAAGAAAAATTTCTGTCTGTTGGAAGAGTTCAGACTCCAACTTTGACTTTAATTGTTGAGAGAGAGCTTGAAATTTTAAATTTTGTCCCAGTCCCGTATTGGCAGTTAAAGGCAACTTTAAGAACTTCAAAAGGTGAAGAGTTTGAGGCAAGTTATCATAAGAAAAAAATCTTAAGTGAAAAAGAAGCAAAACATATTTATGATAAAATTGGTAATATTGGTACTGTAACTTCCATAAAAGAAGTAATAAGACCAATCAAACCTCCTATTCCTTTTAACACAACCTCTTTAATTGTTGCAGCTAACTCTATTGGGTTTACAGCACAAAAAACAATAAATATAGCTGAAAATCTTTATATGAATGGTTTTATTAGCTATCCCAGGACTGATAATACTGTATATCCATCTTCAATAGATTTAAAAGAAGTGTTGAATAATTTAAAAGAAAATATTTATTTTAAAGAAATGGTTGATTTTGCACTTTTACAAAAAGAGTTAAAACCAACAAAAGGCAACAGAAAGACAACTGATCATCCACCCATTTACCCTGTCTCAGTAGCAAGAAGGGAAGATTTAAGTGATGATGAATGGAAGCTATATGAGTTAATTGTAAGAAGGTTTGTTTGCACGTTGCTTCCTGAATCATTAGTAAAGAATATTGCTGTTAGTATAGATATAAATGGTGAAAAGTTTATTTCTAATGGCTCAACTATAGTTAAAGAGGGATGGACAAAGTTTTACCCATACTACAAACATATAGAATTTATACTTCCCGACCTTAAGAAAGACGAAAAGCTTAGTGTCATAAAGAAAGAAATAAATGCAAAAGAAACTAAACCACCAGCAAGATATACTCAAGGTAAGTTAGTTGAAAAAATGGAAGAATTAAATCTTGGAACAAAATCTACAAGACATACAATAATACAAAATCTAATCAGCAGGGGCTATATAAAAGGTAATCCACTTGAGCCAACTAAAAAAGCAATTGCTGTTGTAGATGCTCTGAAGAAAAATGCTCAAAAAATTACAAGTCCTGAGATGACTTCAGACCTTGAAGTTGACATGGACGCTATTGTAAATGGTGAACTTTCAAGAGATGAGGTTGTTAATATTTCAAGAAAGGTATTAAAAGAGGTATTGGATATTTTAGTTTCAAGAAAAGAAGAAATTGGCAAAATGATAAAAGAAGGCATAAAGGACGATGAAATAGTTGGGAAATGCCCAGATCCTGATTGTGGTGGCAATTTGGTTATAAGGGTCTCAAGTAAAACAAGAAAAAAATTTATTGGTTGCTCAAATTACCCAAACTGTGTAAGAGCTTTTCCTATACCTCAAAATGGTCTTATACTTACTACAGATGATAAATGCAAGACTTGCTATTATCCTATCGTGAAAGTAATTAGAAGGGGCAAAAGACCATGGGATTTATGTATAAATCCAGATTGTCCATCTAAAAATTTGGCTAAAAATGAAGACTATAAAAACAACAAAAATAAAAAAGCTTATAACAAAGCTAATTAGCGAGGCAAGTTTTAATTTACCCCCTGACATATTAAATTGTTTGTTAGATGCTGCTGAAAAAGAAGAAAACAAGACTGCTAGAAAAATATTAAATCTTATTATTGATAATTCTAAATTTGCTTCTAGCCAAAAGGTCCCATTATGCCAGGATTGTGGAACTGTTTATGTAGATTTTTTAATAGGCAGTAATATTTGTATAGAAAAGTTTGGTGAAATACAAAATGTGGTAGACGAAGCAGTTATGGAAGCATACACTAAAAATTATTTAAGGACTTCAATTGTAAATGACCCTCTTTTTGAAAGAAATAATACTTTTAGCAATACCCCATCTATTATTAATTTTGTGCCTTTGAGTGATTTAAATTGTCTTGATATCAAAGTTTCATTAAAAGGTGGAGGTAGCGATAATTGTTCTTATCTTAATATGTTAAATCCTTCTGGGAATAAAGATGACTTAATTAAGTTAGTTAAGGAACTGGTTATTTCTAATGCTTCAAAATGTTGTCCACCGATAATCATTGGAATAGGTATTGGGGCAAGTGCTTCTAAAGTTACTGAGCTTGCGCGGTGGGCAGCGTTTAGGGAACTTTATAAAAGAAATTCTGATAAAAGATATGAAGAACTTGAAAATAAAATACTCAATGAGGTAAATTTAACTAATATTGGGCCTGCTGGACTTGGCGGCAAAACAACGGCACTTGCTGTTAATATAGAATATGCCCCAACTCATATGGCAACTTTACCAGTTGCTATATTTTTTGTTTGTCATTCACTTCGAAGGGCAAGTTTAAAAATATCATTTCCATAAAGATCATAAGCTACAAACAATGGAAATTCTTTAACTTTTATCTCAAATATTGCTTCAGGACCTAAATCTTTATATGCAATTTCTTTAATATATTCTACTTTAGAAGAAAGGTAGGCAGAAATCCCCCCAGGGGTTACTAAATAAATTGCACCATACTTTTTCATTAACTCTTTTATCTTTTGGCTTCTATCCCCCTTACCAATCATTGCTCTTAGTCCTCTTTTTAATAAAGGTTCTGTAAGATTATCCATTCTTGAGCTTGTAGTAGGGCCAACAGCCCCACTTTTTTTGTTTGGCTTTGTAGGTGACGGGCCAACATAAAAAATAGTTGAATTGTTTATTTCAAAAGGAAGTTTTTTATTTTCGTTTATTTCCTTTATTAGTCTTATATGAGCTGCATCTCTTGCGCCATATATTATCCCATTTAAAATTAACTCATCACCTGCTTTTAAATTTTTGATTTTTTCTAAAGTTAAAGGGGTATCAAGTTTAACTTCCATAAGTTTTAGGCTCTTATTTGTGAGTTATTTATTTTAATATTTTTAATATTTATCTTTTTTGTCTTTTTTAAAATAATTGTCATAACTATATAAAGGTTTTGTTCTTTTGATTTCTCTCTTTCTTTTTGCTGATGAAAAAGCTATAGAAATTCCTATAAACAAGCATACCAGTAAAATTATGCCAAGAATTGATAATAAGAAGTAAGGCAAAAACTTCACTTTTTTGCCGTCTACTATTATATTTTGCTGTTCCCCATATTTTAAATTCCATATTGCTATATTATTTTTAGTATCTATAGTATCTGCATTACTTTTTAATATCTTAAATGGAAATTTAACCTGATAAACTACATCTAAAATATCACTGTCTGCTCCCAATATGCTGTCAAGTCTGTAAAAATCTGAATTAACCCCACCAGATTTTATTACGGATTCATCTATTTTCATGTCAACAAAATCTTCAAAATTATATTGGGTATAAAAAAATGAGTCTTTCTGCTCAATTTTTGCGTAAAATCTTTCAGGCGGATTTTCAGAAAAATTATCTATTGATACATGTTGCAGAAAATTGATATCATCAAAAGCAATTTTTGATATGAAGTGGGTATAGCCATCTTTTTCTATTGTATCTAAATCGCCTTGCGGGAGTGACTCAAAAATTTTCTCAAAAAGCGATTTCTCATCCCCAAGAGCGACCTCGCCTCTTCTTATATATTCTGTCTTTACAGCTATATCTATTGTTCTTGTTCCTGAAAAATTGTTATTAAGTTCTGTGCTGATATTAAAAATTGTTTTATCACAAGAAGTTAGTGTTAAAATTAAAATAATTAAAATAATTATAATTAGTATTGGTATCAGTAATTTATTTTTATAATTTTTATAAGATTCTCGCATCAGTAATTTAAAAGATGTTTTTTAATTATTTTAAATTATAATTGAAAATATAAATTTTAAAAAATAATATATCAAAATATATTGTGGTAATGTAAATTAAATTTAGAAATTTTAGAAAATTTTTGTAAAAGATGAGTTTTAAAGAAGAAAAAAAATTAGAAAAAGGTAAATTAATTGTAATTGAAGGAATTGATTCAAGTGGAAAAGCAACTCAAGCTGAGCTTTTGTTTTGGACTTTTAAAGAAAAAAACAAAAAGGTTATGAAAATTGAGTTTCCAGATTACGAAAGTCCTTCCTCTTCTTTAATAAAAATGTATTTAAATGGTGATTTTGGGCAGGAACCTGAAAAGATAAATCCGTATGCAGCTTCAATTTTTTTTGCTGCTGACCGGTTTGCATCTTATGAGATTAAGTGGAAAGAATTTTATAATTCCGGTGGGATAATTATTTGTGATAGGTATGTATCTTCAAATATGATATACCAAGCTTCGAAGTTTGAAGATGAAAATAAAAGAGAAGAATACTTTAAGTGGATTTACGATCTTGAATTTAATAAATTAAATTTACCTAAACCTGATATTGTTATTTTTTTAAGTATGCCTATTGAGTATTGCAGAGTGCTTCTAAAAGGAAGGCCTAGCAAGATAACGGGGAAACCAGGAAAAGATATTCATGAAGCAAACAATATTTATATGCAAAAAGTGTATAAAACTGCGGCTAAGCTTTCAAAAAAGTATAGCTGGTTTGTTTTAGATTGTGTTGATAATGATAGCTTAAAATCAAAAGAAACAATAAATAAAGAGATAGTTACGATTATTGAAAAATATTTTCATAATAAAAGATAAATAAGAAAAATAAGAAAAATAAGAAAAATAAGTAAGAATATGAGGTGAAATAGAAATTTTAGATATAGATAATCTTGATTTTTTGATTAAGGATGACAAGAGAAATAGGCTAAATTTAAAACTTTTAAATAGCAATATAAAAAGCGGGAATATCCCTAATTCTTTTTTATTTACAGGTAATAACTCCAGTGGACTTTTAGATCTTGCTCTTCATTTTGCTGCAAGCTTGCTTTGTAGTGAAGGTGGGTGCTTTAAGTGTAATGTATGTAAAAGCGTGCTAAATAAGAGTCACCAGGATTTATTTATACTTGAACCAGTAGGCCAGACAATACTGGTTGAGGATATTAAAGAACTAAGAAGAGTGATGAATATTAAATCGTCAAATGGTAAGAATTACAGGATTTCAATTATTAGTGAGTTTGATTTAATAAAGACTGATACCTCTGACAGGATATTAAAGTTACTAGAAGATCCTCCTGATAAAAATTGTGTTTTTATTCTTCTTACAAAAAATGTCAATGTAATAAAAGATACAGTCCGTTCTAGATGTCAGATTTATGATTGGTATTTTAATCTAGATTATTCAACTGATTTTTTAAATAAACTTGAAATAGTTAAGTCTGAAACTGAAGAGTTATTAGATAAGATTATAAGAAAAAATGCAGGTATTTTTGAAGTATTGGAATTTTCTTCAAAAATAAATGAAATGATTGGTAAACTCTCTTTTGAAATTCACGAAAATCAAAGTAGAGAAATTGAAAATTTTAAAAAAGTTGGTTTTGGTAAAGAAGAAACTGAAACTTTGTTAAAAAGAATAAAGAAAAACCATGATAGGGAGAATTTTAAATTTTCAAATTTAATTATTGCTCATGTTTTTGATATAATTTCTGATTATATTGAAGATATATTGTTAATAATTTCTGGAGCAGAAAAGAATTTTGTAAAAAGAGAAAATAATTATTCAGTGATTTTTAATAATTATAATTCTATTAACAGTGATGCTAATGCAAATCATTTGCTCAAGCTTTTAGATGTAATTTATGAAAATAAAAAATTACTTTCTGAAAGAATTAATTATGAGATTGCACTTGATAGAGTTCTTATTGAACTTGTTTATATATAGATTTCAAGAGGTGGTTTTATGACAAATGTAGTAGGTGTTATATTAAGAAAAGATAGCAATATTCATTATCTTGATTACAAAGATAATGAATTAGCAATAGGTGATAAAGTTATTTGCAGGTTTGAAGACGTTGTTGAAATAGGTGAAGTAGTTAGTTTGCATCCAAAGCATGTAGAAGATATTGTCCTAAGCGCAACCAAAAAGATAGTGAGGAAGGCAACATATTATGATCTTAGTGTAGAGGAACTTAATGAGAAAAAAGAATCTGAAGGATATAAAAAATTTGAAGAACTTATAAAAAAATATAACCTCCCCATGAAACTTATTAATGTTCATATGTTGTTTGATAAAAGCAAAATGGTATTTTATTTTACTTCTGATAAGAGAGTTGATTTTAGAGAAATGGTTAAAGAGCTTGCTACTTATTTTAAAATTAGAATAGAACTTAGGCAAATAGGTGTTAGGGATGAGGCAAAAATAGTTGGAGGTCTTGGACCTTGTGGAATGAATTTATGCTGTAGAAGTTTTTTGACTGATTTTGAATCCATATCAATAAAAATGGCAAAAGATCAAAATCTTCCGTTAAATCCGCTAAAAATATCAGGAATATGTGGTAGATTAATGTGCTGTTTAAAATATGAGTATGATTCTTATAAAGACTTTATGGATTCAGTTCCTGAGAAGGGCACTCCAGTTAAATGTAGTCATGGTAAGGGGATAATTTGCGGCTATGAGCCTTTAAAAAATAATGTTGTTATTGAATTTGAAAATGAAATGAAAGTTAGCTTACCATTAGACCAAGTTGAAATTGATAAGGAAGCTGCAAGTGCCTTAAAAACAGAAAAGCTGGATGAAGATGATTTAAATATTTATACTTCAGAGCTTGATGACTTTATTGGATAATTTGCCAGCCGATGTAGCTCAACTGGCAGAGCAACTCATTCGTAATGAGTAGGTTACCGGTTCAATTCCGGTCATCGGCTCCACATCCGGATAGCAAATAGTAAACAGAAATAAGATAGCAAACAAAAAGATTGATAAGAGAAGAAATGGGGAGTATTGTTAATAAATAATTTAAAAGAGAAATTCTTTTTTGATTTAAAAAATTATTTTTTTAATAAGACACCTGTTTTTAAAGATAAAAATACTGAAAAAATATTTCAATCCATAAGATTTGAAGAGCCAAAGAGTAAAGTTTTTGGTGATTTATCAACTAATGCTGCTATGGTGTTAGCCTCATACACTAAAAGCAAACCCATGGATATTGCCGAGGAGATTGGGGAAAATATTATAAAAAATTACGGAGAAGTTAGCTCTGTTGAGGTTGTATCTCCTGGATTTATAAATTTTAACATTAAAGATTCATATTTATTTGATAAAATTTCAGAAATTTTCAAGTTAAATGAAAATTTTGGCAAAAATAATTTAGGAAGTAACAAGAAAATCCAAATTGAATATGTAAGCTCAAATCCAACAGGAAATCTTCATATTGGCCATGGAAGATGGGGTGTAATGGGTGATATTCTATCAAATATTTATAAGTATAATGGCTATGATGTTTGCAGGGAATATTATGTGAATGATTATGGCACGCAGGCTAAAGTTTTTGGTAACTGTGTTAAATCTCTTTATCTAAAAAAAATGAATATAGATTGGCCTTACCCTTTAGATGGTTATCCTGTTGAAACTGTTAATGTTGTGGCTGATAAATTATATGAAAAATTTTCAGATAAATTTATTTTATATCCAAAAGATTATACTCAAAAGGTAGATATCGAAGAAATAATAACTGATGATGAATCTATTGAGAAAAATTCTATAGATATAATGTTATCCAGTATTAAGGAAACTTTAAAAGCTATTGGAGTTGAGTTTGATGTATGGTTTTTTGAAAGTTCTCTTTATGAAAATGGTAATTTTGAAAAAGTATTAGATTTTTTAAGAAACAAAAACCTGACTTATGAAAAAGAAGGAGCATTGTGGTTTAAGTCAACGCTTTATGGTGATGATAAAGACAGAGTAATAATTAGAAGTGATGGTAATCCTACTTATTTTGCCTCAGACATAATGTATCTTATAAATAAAAAAGAAAGAGGGTTTGATTATCTTATATATATTTTAGGGGCTGACCACCATGGATATGTTCCAAGGCTTAAAGCAATAGCAAAATCAATTGGGCTCGAAGACGACGCGATCTCTATAATAATTGGACAGTTAGTTAGAATTGTTGAGGGAAAAGAAGTTATAAAAATGTCAAGGAGAAAGGGGAGAGGCGTAACCCTTGACGACTTAGTTGAAGAAGTTGGCAAAGATGCTATCAGATTTTTCTTTTCTATGAATTCATTTGATACTCACATGGATTTTGATATAAGTCTTGCAAAGAAAAAATCAAATCAAAACCCTGTTTTTTATGCACAATATGCATATGCAAGAATTTCAAGTGTAATTAGAAAGTTGATTGAGAGAAATCCAGAGAATATACTGCAAGATGAGATAAATATTTTAAAGAATAACCAAGTAGATAAATTTAATATTTTTTATGAAAAAGCTTTAGATTTAAAAAAATCTGAATTCAAAAACAGTAGTGAAAGAAGTCTTTTATGGACTATGCTATTGTTTCCAGATGTTTTATATGATTCTTGTAAAAATAATGCTCCATATTTGGTTAATCAGTATATCTATAAGCTTGCGGGAGAATTTCATTATTTTTACAATCACAATATAATCATTAGCAAAAACAAAGTAAATATTGAAAGGCTTACATTTATTCTTGCCGCAAGAATAATATTAAAAAATGGATTTGATATACTTGGAATTAGTGCTCCAGAAAAAATGTGAGCTAATGTTAATGAGTTAAAAATAACAAAGTTATTAAAGCTATGTGTTATTAAAAATATAAATTTAAATTTTAAAGGGAAGAAATGCAATTACTGTTGCCAATAACTAGCAAAATTAATAATGAAAATCACTTAGAAGTAGGTGGGCTTGATGTTATAAACTTAGCTAATAAGTATAAAACTCCTTTGTATTTAATTGACGTTAATACTGTTAAACATCAGTGCAGAGAATATAAAGAAAGTTTTAAAGATGCTAATTTTGAAACTGAAATTATATATGCTTCTAAAGCTTTCAATTGCATAGCAATGTGTCAGTTAATAGATAAAGAGGGTTTATCAATAGATGTTTCAACTGGGGGAGAGCTTTTTATTGTTCTTAAAAGCGGCTATGACCCTTCAAAAGTTTATTTTCATGGCAATAACAAATCACTTGAAGAAATTAAGTACGGGATTAAGAACAAAGTTGGATGTTTTATAGTTGATAATTTTGAGGAATTAAACAATCTTGATAAAATAGCTGGTAAGTTTGGAGTAAAACAAGAGATTATGATAAGAGTTACTCCCGGGATTCATGCATCTACTCATGAGTATATTCAGACTGGTAAAGAAAAATCTAAATTTGGATTTAATATCTCAAGTGGAATTGCGATGGAGGCAGTTAAATTAGCTTTGTCAAAAAAGAACCTTAAATTAATCGGTATCCATTCACATATTGGTTCCCAAATATTTAACGTTGAGCCGTATGAAAAGTTAGTGGGTATTCAATTAAAGTTTATTAGTGATGTTGAAAAACAAACTAGTTATGAAATAGAAACAATAAATATAGGTGGTGGGTTGGGAGTAAAGTATGTTGCTCAAGATAATCCTACTAGTATAAAAGATTTTGCTCAACTGATTATTAGCTCTGTAAATAATTATTCTTTAAAAAATAAAGTTAAAATCAAAAAATTAATGCTTGAGCCTGGTAGATCCATAATTGGAAATGCAGGTATTTCCGTTTACAAAGTTGGTACCATAAAGAAAATTCCTAATGTTCATAATTATATATCAGTTGATGGCGGTATGAGCGATAATATAAGGCCTATTTTGTATGGAGCAAAATATTCGGCTTTCATAGCTAATAAAATGAACTTGATGGGCTTAAGAGCGGAAGACAAAGAAAAAGGGAATGATGACATCAGTAATTGGACGGATAATACTTTTAAAGATAAGCCAATATATAAAATGGGGCTAGAAAAGTATACAATAGTAGGAAAGCATTGTGAAAGTGGGGATATTTTAATTGAAGATGAGCTTTTACCTGAGGTGGCTGTAAATGATTATATTGTTTTAGCTACTACTGGAGCATATTGTTATTCAATGTCAAGTAATTATAATGGACAGCCTAGGCCTGCTGTTGTGGCCATAAAAGATGGCTTAGACCAGGTATGGATTGAAAGAGAAAGTTATAGAGATTTGATTAAGAATCATAAAGAATTGGTGCTGGATAATTAGATATTAATTATTAACAATCTAATACTTTAATGACTATCTAATATTAATTAAAGCCAATATAAGTAATTTCTATTTAAGGTTAGGTTTATAATTTCATTAGCAATAAAGAGTTGATTTGAATGGAAAATTTAAATGAAGATTTAGTAAATATTGGGATAATAGGCCTTGGTTATATTGGAACAGGGGTATTTGAACTTATTTTAAGTCAAAAAGACTATATTTTTCAGAAAACAGGGAAGTTGCTTAACATAAAAAAAATAGCAGATAAGGATATAGATTTAAAAGCTAAGCCTTTTAAAGAATTGTATAGAAATGAAATTTTATTTACGTCTAACCCGTATGAAATCATAAATGATCCTGAGATAGACATAGTAGTTGAACTTATTGGTGGGATAGAGCCTGCTTATGAATATGTTGTTAACTCTTTAAAAAATGGAAAATATGTTGTAAGTGCAAATAAGGATTTAATAGCAAATAAAGGAGAAGGGTTATTTGATGCCGCAAGAGAAAATAGTGTAGATATTTTGTTTGAGGCAAGTGTAGGTGGGGGTATCCCAATTATTGGGCCCATGAAGTCTTCACTTTCAGCAAATAACATTAACAAAATTATTGGAATTGTTAACGGGACCACAAACTATATACTTACGAGAATGCAGAAAGAAAACCTTAGCTTTAGCGAGGCTTTAAAATCTGCACAAGAATTGGGCTATGCTGAAAAAGTTAATCCTGAGGCTGACATAGAAGGAAATGATGCAGCATGCAAACTTGCCATACTTTCATCAATTGCTTTTAATACGCGAATAGTTTTTAATGATGTTTATAAAGAGGGAATAAAAAAAATAGCTTTAAAAGACATAAAGTATGCAGGTGATCTTGGCTATGTTATTAAACTTCTTGCAATAGGCAGCAACGAAGGTAATTCAATATGTGTTAGGGTGCACCCCGCATTAATACCAAAAGATCATATACTTTCATCAATTAATTACGCCAATAATGCAATTTATATTTATGGTAACTTTGTAGGCGAGGTCATGAGCTATGGTCAAGGAGCAGGAGACAAACCTACTGCAAGTTCAGTGGTTGGTGACATAATTCAAGTAGCACGATACTTTAATAAAAATTGTAAAAAGCCAATTTATGGATGTACTTGTTTTATGCATAAACCATTAAAGTCAATTGATGAAATTAATAGTAAGTTTTATTGTTTAATTGATGTTAAAGACAAGGCAGGTGTTCTGGCTAAAATTGCATCAATTTTTGGTGAAAATGATGTGTCTATCGAATCAATGATTCAAAAACAAGCAACAGGGAAAGGCTCAGCAGAGATAGTTTTTATAACCCACAGTGTTCTTAATAAAGATATGCATAAATCTATTGAAGGTATCTCTAAGCTTGATGTTGTAAATAAAATTTTAAATGTTATAAGGGTGGAAGATCTTAAATAATATTTTATGTAGCACCGTCTTACAAATATATAAATACATGATGGATACAATGATGATGTAATGATACCTTATAGATATAAAACAAATATAAATAAAATATATAAGTATCTAGAATTACGTGATAAAGATAAATTATTTGGCTAGTATAAGTTACTTAAGAAAACACTCAAAGCTTTTCCCCAGGCGAGGGAAAGCTTGCTCAAAGTTTTAAGGCTTTGCTCTCCTCTTAAAAGAGGAACCATGCCCGCTTCGCCTTCAAATGGTTTTCTTAAGTAACTTATACTAGCACTTAAAGTTTTGTTTTTATTGCTATCATGGAATTTTAGATACTTCCACAAAATATAGATATAAAATGGTGCTGTAATTAATTTAGGTTTGATAAAAAAGATTTAGTAAAAAGAAAATAAAAAATAGAAAGAGATTTTTATGAAGTTTAGTTATCCAGGAATAATTGAAAAATATAAAGATTTTCTTCCTGTTAATGAAAATACTCCAATTATTAGCCTAAATGAAGGTTCAACCCCTCTTATAAAATCTAATTTTTTCTCAAAACAATATGGTATTAATCTTTATTTTAAGTTTGAGGGTTTAAATCCTACTGGATCATTTAAAGATAGGGGCATGGCTCTTGCTATAAGTAAGTCAAAAGAAGCAGGAGCAAAAGCTGTGATGTGTGCATCCACAGGTAATACCTCAGCTTCAGCTGCTGCTTATGCAAGACGTGCTGAAATGCGGTGTATTGTAGTAATCCCTCAAGGAAAAATTGCTTTAGGTAAACTTGCTCAAGCTATGATGCATGGTGCTGAGGTGTTGGCAATTGAAGGTAATTTTGATGATGCATTAGATGTCGTAAAATATATAACTTCTAATTTTAGCATTGCACTTGTTAATTCAATTAATCCTTTTAGAATAGAAGGGCAAAAAACTGCTGCATTTGAAGTCTGTGATTGGCTGGGTGATGCTCCAGATTATTTATTTATCCCTGTAGGAAATGCGGGGAATATTACCTCATATTGGAAAGGTTTTAGGGAATATTTCGAAAAAGGCCTATCAAAAAAGTTACCAAAGATGATGGGATTTCAGGCAGAGGGGGCTGCACCAATTGTAAGAGGTTATGTTATTGAAAAACCTGAAACTATTGCTACTGCTATAAGAATTGGAAATCCTGCAAGATGGAAAGAGGCAGAAGCAGCAGCAAAAGATTCAGGAGGTGTTATAGATATGGTATCTGATGAAGAGATAATTAAAGCATATAAACATCTTGCGTTAGATGAAGGTATTTTTTGTGAGCCAGCTTCAGCTGCTAGTTTAGCAGGACTGATTAAATATGCAGAAGATAGCTTGGAAATGTTTTCAGGAAAACAGGTTGTGTGTGTGCTTACGGGTCATGGATTAAAAGATCCAGACATAGCAATTGCTAGTTCACCAGAAATTATTAAAGTAAAAAAAGATTATGATGAGATTAAAAAAATATTAAAATTATAGATATAGAATGTTATGAGTGAAAAAAAACTTTTAACAAGAGTAAGAACTTTTGCAACTTCTGCTAACTTGGGTCCTGGTTATGATTGCGCTGGATTGGCATTGAATATTTATAATGAACATGAAGTTTATTTATCAGATCTGAACTCAAATTGTGTTTCTATAAAGGGCAGCAATGATTATGGGATTGAGAAAGATGACAATAATTTGATCTGTAGGGCAATTAAAAAAGTTATTCAAAAAAAATTTGGCTTAAAATTTGATACTAAAGAAATTTTTTTAGAAATTAAATGTAAAATAAATGTCCCTGTTGGAAGAGGCTTGGGAAGCAGCTCGACTGCAATCGTTGCTGGTTTGTTAATTGCAAATAAGATTTATAACTTAAATTTATCAAAAAAAGAAATGCTTAATATAGGTGTTGAAATTGAACCCCATCCCGATAATTTGGCTTCTTGCATAAGTGGAGGCTTAGCAATTTGTTATAAAAATAAAAATAATGAACTTGATTTTGAAAAAGTAAAAATAAAGAGAAATTTTAAAGTTCTTTTAATGATTCCTAATTATAAGATAAATACAAATGAGGCAAGGAAATTAATACCAAATTCTTTTCCTAAAGAGGATGTTGTATCAAATATCGCAAATTTTGCACTTTTAATTAATAGCATGATAAGCGGAGACTTTGAAAGGGCACCTGATTTTATTGATGATAAAATTCATCAGCCATATAGAAGGAAAATTTATGAAAATTCTTTTTCCCTAATGATAGAATTAATTAATAAATATGAGTTACCAGCCGCAATAAGTGGATCGGGTCCGACAGTTTTTGCTATTATACCTAAGATTAGACAAGAAGAATTTGAGTTAAAAAT
>Ga0255342_1000893_pt1 | contig 46572 bp, 34 predicted proteins | sample wastewater_treat_3_FD_192416 | JGI IMG/M metagenome (GOLD analysis project Ga0255342, IMG submission 192416) | Wastewater microbial communities from Lulu Island WWTP, Vancouver, Canada - plant14 | ecosystem: Engineered > WWTP > Wastewater > Unclassified | place: Canada: Vancouver, British...
TACAGAACACAATTTATACCTTTAATACACTATTTAATGCATAGGAATAAAGAAGTCAAGATAATTTTTATAGTTTAAGAAACCTTCATATAATGAGTAATTACAGTTAAGAATTAATCGTGCTACAAAATAATAAATAATCTTGAATATTATTAAGCCTATAAGCAAATAAAGTATTAAAATAAAGAAATCCTTTAATTTATTTGCTTTATTTTCAGTTTTTCTGAAAGGTATAATTCTCTTTAGGAAAATATACAATATAACTCCTATCGTTGCAATTATTGAAATAATTGAAAAAAGGCCAGCAACAATCAACTGTAGTGTATTAGTCTCTATAAGTCCTGCGTTTATTTTATTAACGAGGTAGCTTGCCATAAATATTTCAACTTGCTGCATGACAAGACATCTAATACCTTCATCTATAATAATAATGAATAAAACATCAAGTGCAATTGTAGAGTTCTTTATTTTGTAATCTTTGATGAAACGAGAATAATAAATCTTCAAAATAAAGAAAAGCAATATTATTGCTAATACGGCAGAGAAATAATAACCTATAATTGCACCTGTCCTAATTAGTGGATCAGCTTGAATAAAGCTTTTAAAAAATGTTGAATCATCCATTAAATTGCACCTGCCCCTCCAGGCTCACTACAACCCCATTTTTTGCATCTATTAATTGTTTCATCTGTACATCTTTGTGCAGCAGATCTAATATTACGATCTGCTAATATTGACTTTACTGCTTGTTCTATTATGCTTATCGCTAAACCTATCAGACCTGCAACAGAACTTAAGCCTAATTTATTCAATACTTCACCTATCAATGTACCTTTTCCTAATTCTTTTGCCATATCTCCATCGTCATCTTCCTCTGCCGCTACATTTCCAAAATTGTCATAAACAAATGTAAGGTTTCCACTAAATCCTCCAGTTTCATTATATGCAGCAGACAATATTCTACCACCTTTATCAGTTGAGTAATCTATTGTTAGGTTCTGCACTCCATTTTGCTTCCTTGTTTATTTATTGTTTAAAATTTAAGTTTGCTGGAATAAAATTTGGTGGTTTTCGTATGAAAAAAGTTCCAGATATTAGTTGATTTCCAAGGGGGACAATTATATCTATTTCGTTATTAGCATTTTGATTAAAGATAACAGCAGAATTTGGCACTATGCCAAGAAAAATACCCTCTTTAATATCTAAATAACTATATTCTTCTCCTTCCCATAATTTAAAAACCAATTTTTGTGTGTTTAAATTAACCATAAACACTGTATGCTCAAGTCTGAACCATGCATATTCTCTCCATGTAGATACGCCAATTGGATAATAAATATATTCACTTGAGATTTTATTTATTTCATTTTGAATTAATAAACATTCATCTATATTCTCGCCCGTTTTTTTATTGATCGAAACAATTAAACCAGATTTACAGATTAAATAATAAGCTTCTTTATTGGCATCAGATATGAAAATTGTGCGTATATGATTTTCTTCTGAAAATGTTTTTTCCCAAATAATATCTTTTTTTTCGAAGTTATAGCAAATCAATTCACTCTGACCAAACCAGCAGAGTATATCAGTAAATCGTTCAATGATGATATTTTCTTCGTCTATGTAAATTATTTTGTAACATGCTTCTTCCTGAATTTCTATATTTATTGGAATTCCAGCAATTTGTTCTTTTGTCTCTGTATCGAATATGAGAACTTCTAAGATACCTTCATCTTTGTCAACCGGGGATAATATCCAGTATAAATACTTTTCTTTAATTAAATATGGGTAGATATTTAAATACCTTTTATTATTCACATAAAATCTTGAAAGTATTACTTCTTTAACAGTTATTCCTTCATCTTTTGATATATAGATTAAATACGGACAACATGATGAAGCTACTATTAAAGAATCTTTTCCATTAAAAAGGAGAGAATTTGAAACAATCTCCCTTCTCCAAATTTCTTTTCCTGTATCTCTGTCTAACTTTATTAGCAAATCCCCCATTCTTTTAATCAACTCTTCTGAATCTCTTGGACATTGAATAATAAAAATACTATCTTTGTCTACAACAAAGTTTACAAAGACTTTGTCATTAGGAGAATATACTGAAAAAATCTCCTCTCCTGTATTGAGGTTTAGAGCTACAAATCTATTGCTGTAGGTAGTATATACAATAGAATCATCTTCTTTTATAGTAACATTTGCTGGATAGCCATACCAGGGTGTAGAAAATTCCTCTATTGGTGTATTCTCAAACTTCCATTTATTAAAAAACATAATTTCATTGGCATAATATCCAAAAGTGCTGGAGCAGCAATTAATCAAAATAAGAAACGATATTATCACTATTATTTTAGTTTTCATCTGTTACACCGGCAACCACTCGGCTGTCCCAAAGATGATAAATATTGGTGGCAGTTAGCACAATATTCTTCACAGTTTTCTTTATGATTCTTTTTTGCGTCATCGCGCCTATTTGTAAGATCATCTAAAACAGCTTTTTTAATTTTGTCGGGGTCTGGGAAAAGTTGCGGATCCCCAAAGTTTAAAAATAAAAACCGATAAAAAACTGCTGCAGAATATACTTTTGCTAAAGCTGTTCTCTCTCTCTGCTTGTGGAAGGAAGAAACAAAACTAAAATTACTCTTAGACATTTAAAATAATACTTCCTTTCCATAAAAATTTTCAAAACCTTCTAAATACTGTATTAATCTATAAGTTAAACCTGAATTTATAAAAGTCAAGAAAAGAGAAAGAAAAAATAAGGAAAAAAAGAAAAAAGTATTTCATTATTTAAAGAGTGACAGAATTGTCATTTTTACACCACTTATATATATGAAGGGTATTTTTATTTTCTAAGAAAGTATGAGAAAATCAGTCAAAATAAACTCATATTTATCAGATAACTAAAAACAAATAAATATAAAAAAATCTTTTATTTATACTTGAATTTTAGAAGATTGTTTTTATACTCTCTTAGAAAAGTGTTCTTTAAAGGGTAATGTGACTAACTTTCCCAGTGAAGGCTCACTTTTTATAATTGGTATAGGAAAGGAGGTTTTTGGATGAATATTTATGTAGGGAATTTGGCAAAAGATGTAAGTGAAGATGATTTACGTAGTCTCTTTGAAGCCTATGGGCAAGTTACGTCAGTTACAATTTTAAAAGATCGTTTTACTAATGAGCCTCGCGGATTTGCATTTGTAGAAATGCCTGATGAGGAACAAGCAAAAGCTGCTGTTAATGGTCTTAACAAAAAACAGGTTAATGGACAGTATTTGAGTGTAAATGAAGCAAGACCAAGGACAGATTCAAGAGATAGCAGAGGAAGAAAGCCTTTCAGACGTTATTAATCGTTGCTTAATTTAACTGAATCGAAGGTTGGGGTATAAAGCAAGCTTTAATATGGTTAAAAAATAAAGGAGCGCATTGAGTGAAAAAGATATTAATCTTCATTATTCCTGTGCTTCTTATTATTGTTTCAATATTTAGCTTTCAAGCTTTTCAGAAATATCACAAAGCTTTTTATAGTTATTCTGGTGGTATATCTGGTGCAAATAGACCTCCTTCGAAAATGGAGAGAGTTTCAGATACTCTCGCTATTGTTCTTATAGATGGTATGTCTGAAGAATTATTTCAAAGAAGCAAAATTTATAATACATATAAAGCTTCTTCTGTAAGTGGTGAGTATCTACTCTCTCCTGTTAAAGACAGAAATTATCTTTTACAGGAACTTTTGACAGGTGCAAAACCTGATGTTGGTGGTTATCTATCCGGTTTTCCTTTCGGCGCTGATAATCTTATAAAAGTGTGCAATGATTATGGCCTAAAGGTTGTGGTAGCAAGAAGCCCTAATTCAAATCTTGTTTTTGATAGCGTTGGATTAGTTGATAAGGATATAATTTCTGATACTGATTCTCTGAGGTTAAAGGAGTTTACCGAAGATATTTCTAAAAATAAATATGAACTTGTTATATTTGAATTTAACTCCCTACAACTTGCCAGAGATAGAAAAGAATTAGATGAAAAACTTACTCTCATATCAGACCAATTTGAATTAATCAAAAACTCTCTAACACCTGATTCTATTTTCTTTGTTGGTGCATTAAACCCTAATAATAAATTTACAAAAATTAAATCGCCATCAAAGTATTTTCATAGTCCTTTTATGTTTTACGGTGATAAAGTAAACAAGATTGACACTCCTATTACTGCAAATAGTGAGGATATAACTTCAACATTTTCTTTTCTTTTAGGACTTCCGCAACCCACAGGTTGTATGGGAAAGCCTTTGGTAGAATTTTTAGATTTAGAAGAATCTGATAAATTTTCAAGGCTTAATTATTACATTCATGATTACATTCAAAACTCTATATTTCACCTTTCATATTTTGAGGTTGATGAGGTAATCTCTGAAGGCTATTATCTTGAATCATTAGACCTTTTAGATGTCAGTAAACCAACTAATATTTCTGAGATGGAGGCAAAAATTACATCCATTAGAGAAAAATTTGAAAGTTTTAGAACAGCAAAAAGAGAAAAAGAAAATGTTAAATATATTTTAATATCTATTATTGCTATAATTGTTTCTCTTGCTCTATGGCTTATATTTCTTCCCAAATATTGGTTAGGTTATGTATTTGGTGTGCTTCTATTTATTCTATTTTACATATTCAATTACATTGTTTTCGGCAGAGGTATATGCTTTCCAGAGCTTGCTTATTTTAACTTTAAATGGCTTCTTTTTTACATATTGCCTTCAATTGCAATTTCTTCAGTTATTGTATCTATAACCTTGACTTTAATTAGCGGATATGTTTTTAATGTTACATTTAAAAACATTATTTTCTCTCTTTATGCTGCAATTTCTACTGTTTTGTTTTTGATCATAATTGAATCTGGAGTTTTGATTCTCAAAGAAGGGGTATTTCTCGGTAGTGTGGTGCCGACAGTATACGCTCAATTTCTTATATTCAGAAATATGGAATTCAGTTTTCTTCTCTCGTTCATTCTTGCTTTGATGGTTGGGGTTTCTTTCTTTATATACTGGCTATCAGTAAGATTAGAGAGAAATGACAAAGTTTAAGTTTTTAAAAAAATCTTTTGTAGTTAGCTGGATAATAGCTCTTCTATTCATACAGATTTTTAAATTTCCTATCTTTAAGTTAACTAAACCCATTTATGCTTCATCTGATTTGATTTTAAGTATTGAATCAGATGATAATTTTATCGTAATGAATCAAAAATATGCAAATTTATCTTTAACTGCTAACCATGCATCTTTTTTAACAATTAAAGCTTTGGTGGATAAAGATTTGTTCCTAATTGAAAAAAACATCTCTCTTGCTCAAAACATAACTAAGGAAATAAGTATCCCGATCTGCTACCCTTTAGATAAAAATTTTAGGTTAATTTTTTCATTAGAAACGATCGATGGGTTAAAAAGCACTATTTCTACAAAAGATTTTATCGTTAAAAAGATAGTTAAAGGTTCCTATTCAATAAGCGGAAGAGTTGTACAGTGCAGCAAAACGGAAAAAATAGGTATTGAGGGAGCAAAAATAGAAATAAAAGATGGCCCAACATATTCTTCCTCAAAATCTTGCGATGATGGTTATTTTAGCCTTGATAACCTTTTAAGAGGAACATATAAAATTGCAGTTTCTCATAAATGTTCTTCAGCATTAATTGAAAAAATAGTAGTTGTTGGGGAGAAAACTGCTTTTCTGGAGTTTTGTTTAAGCACCTATGGCATTCCAGATATTGATTTATGGCTTAATAAGCCTGATGGAAGTAGCTATGAGTTAGGCGAAAGAGCTACAATTTTTATGCGTTCTTCATTTGAATTAAATGTAGACCTTTATTTAGAAGATGAAGTTGGTTTGGTTAAACCTATCCTTATAAATAATACATTAAAAGAAGGAGTTATTCACAGTTTTTACTGGGAAGTTCCAAAAGACGAATCTTTAGGTAAAAAATTCTTAAGGTTAGTCCCTAAAGAAAAAAATCTATGCGGAGAGGCAAGATATGCAATAGAAATTGTTAGTGATATTCGCTATGGAGTAATAAGAGGTAAGGTTACTTGTAACGACCTACCCGTAAAAAATGCTTTAGTCTACCTACCGCTTCAGTTTACAGATCAAGTTAAGACTGACGCCTTTGGTAGCTATGAGATAAAAGGTATCCCATCTGGCATACATGTCGTGAGATGCTCAAGTGATGGCTTTAATACAGTTGATATTAGAGGAGTGGAAGTTAGGAGAGGTAATATTACCTCCAATGTTAATTTTTCTCTCACTTCTGAGAAAGTTTCATTTAATATCTATCCTGGTACTATTAAAATATCAAATTTTGAACATAGAGAAAAAGATTTTGAGATAGAACTTTCATTGGATGGGGGTTTTCTTAAAGATGCAAAAATTCAAAAATTAGAAGGCCCCGAAGGAATAAACATTGTTCAGGCTGAAGTGCCATTCCTTCTTGGAGAAACAAGAATCCTTACATTACATATTTCAGATAAATGTATTCCTGACGAATATGATGTAAAATTTAGAATTGGTAATGATTCAGATAGTACTGATCTTTCCGGAAAAATAATTATTGCTGGATTATCTTCAGGGACTTTTGATGGGAAAGTAATACCAAATAAAATTACTCTACCTCAGAATGAAGAAGCCCAATATATCCTTTTAGCAGAGAAATACTCAAACTTTTCTTATCCATTAGAATTAAATATTTTAAACTTACCACCATATTCAGAAATATCTGATAAAAATTCATTAGTTCCACCAGCACAAATTAGTTTTAATTTAAAAACTTCTTTAAGCACTCCTCCTGGATTATATAGCCTTATACTTGAAGTTAAAGGAGGAAATCAAGTAATATATTTCCCTTTTCAGTTGGAAGTATTAAAAGCTGGCGGAGAATTAGTTTCTATACCAGAAAATGGTTGGCACCCCATAATTATCCCAGGTAAAGAAGAAATCATACCAATACACCTGTTTGCGGATAAAGGAGTAACGCAAAATGTTAGAGTAAATATTGACTACGGTCCTCAATGGCTTAATATTACGGAGAGAAATATTGGAGAAGTTTCTTACAATGGCAAATTTACTTTTATTAAATTTGCTCCTCCTAAAGATTTGTTCCCAGGTGGCTATGATTATTCCATAAGTTTTACCTACGGACAAAGAAATGAAGGTTTTCTTAAATTTAGTGGGAGAGTTACATTGACATATCTTGAATTGGATGCTCCAACAAATTTAAGAGCAAAATATATTAAAGAAGATAATAAAGTAATTCTTACATGGGGACCACCTGCAGAAAAGGCTGAAGAATCTATAGCCGGATACAATGTCTATAAAAGCAGTTATTATCCATCTTTTGAAAATAGAATTCCTATTAATAATACATTAATCAAAGATAGATACTTTGAAGATACTGACTTTAGACTAAACAGGAATTACTGGTATTTGGTTAAAGCTGTATATTCGGACGGCACTTTAAGCTCTGATTCTAATACTGCTTCAATCACCATTCCTCCTTTAGTTGAAGCAAATTTAAAGATGAGTATTAAAAAGGGCGAAGGAGCTACATATTTTACAGGGGAAAGCTTAAGCGTAGAATTTAGTGCAAATACTCAAGGCACATTGGAGGTGAGGCTTGTTCAGGATAGAATTCAGGCTTTAATTCTCACAAATGAAATAATAAGCAATTTGAAATATATTTTTAACATACCTATTCCTGGAATATATGGAAAAGTAAAAGTTCAAGCAAAACTAACAAACAATTTAGGAGTAAATGCTATACAAGAGCAGGAAATAATAATTAAAGAAAGTGTGGTAGGTAATTCAACGGTTAAAGGAATACTCTGGAACAGCTACTATGATTCTCCTATTGCTTTTTCTGAGATATTAATTTATAGTGGTGAAAGCATTGGAAGAGCTATCTCTAATGTGGATGGCTCTTTTGAGTTTAGTGACTTAAAAGATGGATCCTATGTTTTTGTCTTAGTTGATGGCTCTTTTAAAATACTTCTTGATCCAATTGATGTTAGGGGAGATTTGGATTTAGAAAAAATTGAGTTAGCTTTAAAGAAAGATAGCAACCTTATAGCATGGATGCCCAAAGATTATACTACTGTAGTTAAGGGAGATGAGATAAGGCTTAATTTATATTCAGCTGTTGATACATTAATAGCTGTTAGAATTGGCAACCATACGACTTTCAGAGATCTTATTTCCTTTAAAGAAATTATTTCTAAAAGAACTTATTCTGAGGGTTTTATTGTTCCTTATGATTTACCAAATGGTTTCAATTACGTTGTTTTAGAGGATCTCCTATCCGGTCAAAGACGCATCTTCCCTGTTAAAATTAAAGGGGGAGAAGAGGAATTATATGGAGTTGTTTTGGATTCTTTCGGTAATCCAATTAAAGATGCTACCGTTATAGCTTTTTTAGGTGAAGATAGTAATGTAAAAAAAACAAACGAATTTGGCTATTTTAATTTCACTGGTAGTTATTCAAAAATTATAGTTAAAAAGGATAGCTACTCAGAGAAAGAGCTTAGCACTGAGGGTATTAGAGAAATAGAAGTTAAACTTCCCTTTAGTAAAGGAGAGATTGAATGCTTATCAAATGTTATTACTTCTTCATCTGATGCAAATGAGGTAGAGACCAAGTTTTTAAGCAAAGGTGGAGCAATAGAAGATTTAAGTTTAAAAGTTAAATCAAGTGGTGAAAATGCTATTTTTGAAAAACATGCATTAGACCTATTTCCTGGATATATTTATGAATTCGCTTTAGAGGGTTTAGACCTTGGTGATGGAGCCAAACTTGAATTCACAAATTCCAATATTTTTAAAGAAATCGATATCAAAAGTGGTTTTAAGTATAAAATATTTGCTGATATATTTCCTGAATCAATTATATTAAAGCATGGGGAAGAAATAGAGGTTTCTCTTGATCTATATTCTTTTGGAACATACAAGAAAAGTTTTAGTTTAGGGTTCAGTAGCAGTTTAAATGAATTAAAAGTAAGCTTTGAGCCTGAAAGATTGGTTTTAGGTAATCTTTGCAAGGTTTATATTACTTTACCTGGTGAAGCAGAAGAAGGTTATTACCTTTTCAATTTCATTATTAAAGATGATGAAGAAAACGAATCAATTATTCCTTACTATCTCTATATAATTCCAAATGTAACTCCTAAATTAATTTCCAATGTCTGGATGCCTATGATTTATTTAGGAGTTAGTGATAGCCAAAGATTCTATTTCTCAGAAAAAGTAACATCTATCAGTATAGGTGATGCACTTTCTGGGTTATCATACAAATTTGAAGAAGATTATATTCAGATCTCAATAAACATTAATAAAGAAGGAATCATAGAGAATAAATTTAGTTTTGTAGTTCAAGAGAATGTTGAATTAGAAATATATTTAAAAGTTCAAGTTGTAGAAAAAAAAGAAATTGTTCCTCTTAAAATTAATGCAAAATCCTCACAAGATGGAGTAGAAATCGAGATAAGTAATATAACTCCTTACTACTCTTATTTTGTTAACAGGACAAAGAGTATCGAAGGGATAAATTTTCTAAATATGTTCCCAGTTAGCGACAATCTTTATATTGACAAAACTGCTCAAGAAAGAAACATTTACTATTATTCATTATTCTATACTGATGGTTTGCTTGGAATTGGATGGTCAAATACCCAAAAAATAACTTATAGGAAATTTTTCTTAAATATTAATATAAAAGATGAGCTTTTAACAAATAATGAAAAACTTGTTGTAAGCGGCTCTGTTCCGATTGATACTAAACTCACTATAAATGATCGAATTATTCCTCTTTCCCAAAATGGAGCATTTAACGTAACCATATACCTTAAAGAGGGAGAAAATAAGCTTATTTTTAAGGTTTGGGACGATTTTGGAAATATTCTTTTGAAAGAGATAAAGGTCATACTTGATACTAATCCTCCACCATTAGAGATTTTAAACTTTGTTGAAAACTATTTTGAAACTGTTAGTGAATCCTTACTGATTAGACTTAAGTCTGAACCAGGTGTTTTAGTTGATGTAAATGGAGTAAGAGTAAGTATAGACAAGCATGGTTTCTCTGAATATTTATTAAAGCTAAATATAGGAAGGAATGAATTTCTAATTACTGCGACTGATCTTGCAGGCAATCAGACTAAAAAGAATATTACTATAATAAGATTTAAAAAGATTATTATTATGGAACTTAAAGTAGGATCGAATACTGCTATAGTTAATGATAAATCTTTAACTTTGGATGTACCTCCTCAAATCATAAATGGTAGAACATTAGTTCCGATACGTTTTATTTCTGAGGCATTTGGAGCCGAAGTTATCTGGGAACCAAATACGAAAAGCATAAAAATCAGTTTTGATGGGCATTATATTATATTGAATGTTGGAAGCAACAAAGCAATAGTTAATGATAAATCTTTAACTTTGGATGTACCTCCTCAAATCATAAATGGTAGAACATTAGTTCCGATACGTTTTATTTCTGAGGCATTTGGAGCCGAAGTTATCTGGGAACCAAATACGAAAAGCATAAAAATCAGTTATAAAGCTTAGTTTTACTCTTAACTTAGAAAACTATTTTCTATATATACTGTATTTCTATTAAATATATTACGACGAGGTACTAAAAATATTAAAAAGAGTTATCTAATTGACGTGATGAAGAACTGTGTGGTTCAGGACATTATAAAGAATGTTATGAGGCATGTTACAGAGGTCAAACAGGAAGAGATATCGAAGATGACTGGAATTTACTTCAAAATTATGAAGCAATTTGTGGTGAATTAAGGGCAAGGAATTTTTGGACTGGAGTGGTAGTTGGAATTGGTGTTTTTTTGGAATTGGTTATACAGCTGCAAAAATTGCTGGTTTAGTTATTTTATGAATATGGACATTTGTTGGTGGTATGACAACAGCAGAATTAAACCGAAGAAGGGAAGAATTAGAAGGGAAAAATCCTTGGCTCAAAGATCCTAAAAAAGAGAAGAAGTTTATGAAGTAATGAGATACTGTACGAATAGGTGTATAATATATGATGGCTATGGAGAGGCTATTGAATAAAAGAAAATTTAAGCTTTTAATGGATGGGGTAAAGTTTTCCAAAAAAGAAATTAAGAGTATAGAAGTTTGGGTAAGAGTTGAAATAATTTTTTTCATTGTGGAAACTCTTTTTTGGATTTTATCAATATTTTCTCAAAATGTTGTATTAATTTTTCTTCTTCCTTTTATTCCTATTATCTATATTTGCTTTTTTTTACCCGCGCATAATGAATGGTGGCTAAACATAAAAGAAAAACCTTTTTTCATAGTTAAAAGGTTAACATGTGATTATAGATATATTTACATTCTTTCTAATAGCGATCACGAGTTTCATTTGATTATTCGACTAATAGAAACGATCCCATATATTGGAATTGACTCATATTTTGTAATAAGTTGCATAGGAGCTATCTTCTTTTCCCCATTTTATCTGTCTGTATACTGGAGTATCATACTTTCAATTCCCCTTCAGATCACTATATGTCTTTGGATTTTAATACGATTATTTCTATTAAGAAGGCTATCAAAAGTTTTCCTTACTATTGCAGAACAGGAGGAAAATAGAAATGGAATTTATTAAATTCATTGGTGCTTTACTTGCTTATATTGCAATTATTACAGTAATACTAAAAGCAAAATGGAAAGAAATAAATGAGAAAATAGAAGACTTCTATAAATATCTTGATTCAGATGAAAACTTTGAAGAATTTGTACATTTGAAAAAAGATGAAATATTTGTCAATGCTTCTAAGAGAGAGCTTTGAAAAACTCCTAAGTTTTGTTTGAAGTTATTTACTGTAGATTGAATTTCCCCCCATAAAAACTTGGCAAAGTATTCCTCCGAAAATAATTTATCCAAAATTATATCGGGTAAAGAGATTGAATTTAGAATATTTAGTTATATAAGAGGCATAAGAAAAGGATTAAAGTTATTATTTTCATGCTTGTGTTGTGACAGAAATACAAATAGTTGTTAAAGTGAATTTAAGATTAAAATAAACTAAAAAATGGTTAAGATTCGGAAATAGATGAGAAATAATCACAAAAATATTTCTTATTAAATAAAAATACCCTCCGTATATATAAGTAGTGTAAAAATGACAATTCTGTCGCTACCTTAAAGACAGAAAACATAAAAAATTGACCTGGATCCTTGATAAAAGATTTTGAGGATGATAGTAGTGATGTCATTCCCGCGAAAGCGGGAATCCAGGAAGTATTTCTTCTTCTAATGTTAGAGAGAAAAACATAGATTCATGTTAGAAGATTTCAAGAATTACAGAAAATTAAAATAACAAAAAAAGAAAGAAAATACTGGATCCCCAATCAAGTTGGGGATGACAGTGGAGTAGTTTTCGGGGATGACAGTTGTATTGTTTTCGGGGATGATAATGGGATGGTTTTCGGAGATGAAAAGGTACTTGGATCCTCGATAAAATATTTCGAGGATGACAGTGGGTGTGCTTTCGAGGATCACAAATCCCCATTGTCATCCCTGAAGAAGCGTATCTATAAGCGACAAAGGATCTCTTCATCTATACCAGGAAATGGCAATTCATTTTTTTTGTAAAAATAACTAAAATTTTCCTTGACAAACAATTTTTCTTGATTACCATTATATTTGAAGACTAATTGAATGCTTTTATTCTTATAGAAAAAAGAGTCATTTAAAAGAATTTAGTAAAAGTAAACTGAAAAACTCCTCCAGAAAAGATAGTTAGATTAACATTAGTTTCACAATTAATTAAAATTTAAGGAGGATTTAAAAATGTTAAATCTAAAGAGTAAACTCTCTCTCTCGAGAGGGAAGGACTGTATCTAACTTAACTTTAAAAAGAATTACTTCAATTCTTATTGTTTTATTACTTTTAGTGTTTATTATCTATACCCCTTCAGCGTTTAGCAAAACAAAAAAATATAAACTTAATAGAAAGATTCCTTATTCACCCAAACCACTTGTTTCACTTCAACCTCCAAAAGAAAAAACAAAAATTGAGCCTCTTTCAACAGATGATATGGTAGTATATCAGAATCCATCTGGTTCATATACAGCGGTGTTTCAACCCACTTCGAACTCTGGGACAATACTTAAAGTAAATAGCGAAGAACCAATTTTCCAGGAAGGTGTTTATAGTTTAGGTAATTGGCATGATAATCAAGGAAATTGGAAAGTAGCAATTCCATATCTTCAATATATAGTTACTGATTTTTATGGTCTTGCTAATGCAAAAGTTATTGACACGAGATTTAAGAAGGAAGAAAATCCACCTGATTTTTCAGTTGCAAGAGGAAAAATGTTCTTTACAGAACCATGGTTGAATGAACAAATTGATCCTAATAATCCTCCAGAACGTATAAAGTTTACTCAACCACCAGGGTGGATACAATCAGTTAAGAACCCAAAAGTTGAAAAACCTCTCTCAAATTCCTTGGCGCCTTTTGAACCTGGAGATGAAATATGGATTTGGATAGACGACAGATGTGCAGTTGGAGGAGGTTATTTTTATTGTATTAAACTCCAAATCAACGTTTATCTTACAGCACAAGATTATTATTTTGCATCCTGCGAAGAACCAGAAGATATTACAGAAGAAGGATCTGATGAACAAGATCACTTTGAAGGGCAACAACTTCCACAATTAGAGATAGAATTTACATATATTTTTCCTGAGATTGCTCAATTTAGGGATGTAAATAGAAAATTTGATACTTCAGCGGGAACTATAAGTATGAATCCTCTGAGTGGTTCCTTTGAAGTAGCAAGAAATGATGTATCTATCCATACTAAAGGTGGATTAGCCCTGAATTATTCAAGATACTATAACTCTATTCTTAAAAATCCGAGTCCACGCGGTTATGGCTGGCATAATAATCTTGAACAGAGATTATTCTATGAGTTAGATTCTCTTAGAGTAAGTTTAATAGATAGTATAGGAAATGTGCATATATTTTCTCAGGACCTCTCAGAAGACCTCAATCCCATTCCAACTTATACTTCACCCGATAGTCCTGGTTTAATTGTAGAGAATAAAGGTACTGAATTTGTTCTAACAAAATTGGAGACTGGAGAGAAAATTCACTTCGGATTTCCGAGCGGAAGAATAAAATATATTACAAGCGCAAAGGGTGGGAAAATAAATTATATTTATCCCGCTCCGAATGAAATAGGGAACATAACTGCGATAGAAGATGACTATTCCAAGAGAAGAATAAACTTCACTTATGATGAATATGAGAGAATAACATTAGTTACTGACCCATGCGGTAGAATGTATTCTTATGAATATTCTCAAAATGGTGATCTTATAAAAGTATATAATCCTCTTGAAAACTATGTTGAGTACACTTATGATTTAAACCATAATATAACAAAAGTAAAAACTCTTAACGGTGCAGAATACAATGTAGAATATATTGACCCTATCCTTGGTAGAGCATTTACTCTCTCTAATCCTTGCTCAGTTAATCCATTTGGAATCAATGGTGGTGGAATAGATGATACAATAATATTGCAAGATGAGATTGGTATTCAGACTGTCTTTCAACTTGACAATTACTGTAATGTTGTATCTGCCGATTATCCTGGTGAAAGAACTGTCCAATATATATACGATTCACTTGGATGTAACAATATATCTGTTGTATATCCAAGTGGAAACTCAATCCTTTATGAATATAATGACATAACAGAAAAAGGAAAATTAACTGAAACAAAAGAAAAGCAAGAAAATCCACAAAACCCTGAGGGAGAATCAGTTATTGGCTCAGTTAGATTTGAGTATGAGGCTAATGGGAAGATAACTAAGATCATTGATCAACTTGGAAATGAGACAATCTTTAGGTATGACGAGAATGGTCTTTTAAGAGAGACTGAAGACTCAATTGGAAGGAAGATAATTTATCATTATGACTCTAATTTATTCTTAACTTCAGTTGAAACTCCATACATAGAGGGAGAAAATGCTATAACGAGCTATGAATATGATGAGGTAGGTTATTGCTCAAAGGTAATAGATCCTCTTGGAAAAGAAAAAGAAATTTACTATGATCCTTGCGGAAACAAAATTAAATATGTATACCCAGATGGTCAGAGCGAAGAATTTGACTATGACCCATTGAATAGAGTAGTTGAAAAGAGAGAGATTAGCTCAACTGGGAGAGTGCGAACCTTCCTCTTTGAATATGATGTAGAAGGAAATGTAACAAAATTTACTGATGCCCTTGGCAATGTTACTCAATTTGAATATGACTTATGTAATAGGCTTAAAAAAGTTATAGATCCACTGCTTAACGAAACAATATACGAAATGGATCCTCTTGGAAGAGTTATTAAAATAATTGACCCTAAAGGAAGAACTATCCAAAACGGGTTTAACGAGATGGGTCAGATTTCTGAAATAACAGATGAATTTGGCTTAAAGACGAAGGTAAATTACAATGCTGATAATCAGATCTCCTATATAGAAGATAATCTCGGAAGGAGAAGGTATATAGATTATAAATATGGAAGAGCAATTAAGGTAACAGATGAAAAAAATAATATGATGAGGCTATGCTATAACCTTACTGGAGAGATTTCAAAAATGAAAGATCCAGTAGGAAATATAACTGAATTTTTCTATGATTCTATTGGAAGACCAATTAGAGTTAAAAATGCAAAAGGTGTTGAATCAATTATTGAATATTATCCTTCATCCCTTGAGAAAAAAGTAACTGATCCTTTAGGACATGAAACTTCCTTTGAATACAATAAAATTGGCCAAGCAACAAAAATAACTGATGCTAAGAGTAATTCAACAACAATAATTTATGATGAAGCAGAAAGACTTTCAAAAATTAAAGATGCTAAAAACAATGAAACAACCATTCAATATGATGATTTCAGTCTTGTGAAAAAAGTAATTGATGCTCTTGATAATGAATATAAAGCAGGATACGATATAATGGGAAATATAACATCGACAATCGACCCTCTTGGTAATACTTCAACTTTTGAATACAATCAGAGAAATGAACTCAAATCTGTTACTGATCCGCTGAATCATAAAACTGAATTCTTCTACGATGAGATAGGGAACCTTATAAAAACAAAAGACCCATTAGGTAATTATTATGAGGTTCAATACGATGAGAAGAATAGACCAAAGAAAAGTATATCGCCTCTTGGATTTGAATGGGGAGTAACTTATGATAGCTTGGGAAGAATCTCAAGTTCGAGAGATCCACTTTATAAGACTACCTATTTTAACTATGATGAAGCTGGAAATTTAATAGAAGCAATTGACCCCATGAGCATATCAACAAAGTTCGAATATGATGCAAATTATAATTTAACAAAGCTAAAAGCTCCTGGAAATGCTAACACTGAATATTTCTATGATGAGCTTAATAGACTCACAAGTGTAAAAGACCCTGCAGGGAACGAAACAACGTTTACCTACAATGCTATCAATATTATAACCGAGGTTAATAAGCCAAATGGCAAGAATACTAAATTTCAGTATGATGAAGTATATAACTTAACAAAGGTAATAAGGTCAGATTTAACTGAGAGAAACTTTGAATATGACTCAATATATAATCTCACTAAACTAACAGATGAATTTGGCTCTCACAATTTTTCTTACGATAATATATATAGACTTACTTCTTATTCTGATCCATCAAACTTTACTTCGAGTTATTCATATGATGCAGCATCCCGATTAACTTCCTTAACTGACCCTGTGAATGGAACCACCAATTTCTCTTATGATTCAGCCTCCAGATTAACAGAGATAACTCTACAAGGTAGTAGTGAAATAACTTTCTCTTATGATGCTAATGATAGGCTTACAACCTCAAACCTGCCAAATGGGGCAACAATCACCTACGCTTACGATAATGACTCAAGAATTCCAGAAAAAAAGATTACAAAAGGAGAAGATACAATAATAGATTTCACCTACAACTATAATGCCACAGGGCTTATAACCTCTTATTCTGACGGAGTAGATTCCTATAGTTATATTTACGATAATGATTATAGGCTAACAACTTCGACCATAAACAACAATCCAGAAACTACTGTTAATTATACATTTGATGAAAGGGGAAATAGGCTTACAAAGATAAAAAGTGGAGTAACTCAAACATATACTTATTCAATAGATGATAGATTGCTAAATATAAAGGAGGAGGAAACTTTAATTGAATCTTTTCAGTATGATGCAGTAGGTAATATGATTCACAGGACTAATTCTTCTGGAACAACTAATTATTATTATAACGATGAGGGAAGAATAACTAAGGTTGAGATTCCTAAAGAGGGTGGAGGCTATGATATAATTGAATATACCTACTTTGGAACAGGACAGAGAAGGTCAAAGAAGGTAAATGGAAATGAAATTTTCTACCATTATACTATAAATGGACTCTCCTGCATAAAGGATTCGTCTGGAGATGTAATAATATCCTTTAATAGCTCAGTAATAAATTACAATGGCAGTAAATATTATGAAATTTTAAACCATAGAGGTGATATTGTTGCTCTACTTGATTCAAATGGGGTAAAAGTAGCATCTTTTAAATATGATGATTATGGAAACTTAGTAGAGGCGTATAATCCAATTAATATTCCAACCCCGTTCCTTTTTAGTGGTGCATTTGGTGTAATGTATGATTTTGAATCTTCTCTCTATTTTATGAATGCAAGATATTATGATTCAAAGATCGGAAGATTCTTAAATAAGGATTCTATTCAAATGATAAATATGTATTCCTACTGTGAGAATGATCCAATAAATTATGTAGATCCAAGTGGATTGGAGAGAGTAATAACTCCTCCTGCTCCACCATCATCGCCATCTGATTCATCTGATGTCTCAGGACCATCAATGAGTTTAGCAGAAGCATTTGGGATAAACTTCTGGGATCTTTTATTCGACCTTCCAGGAACAATAAAAAAGATACTTGATATGGGCCTTGACCCTAATATGATTCTTGGAAATACGCTATATTTTGCAGGACTTATGTATAGTTATGGTGCTCGCTCTACTTCAAATAATGAAGGCTCAAGTAGTACTACTGCAAGTGCAATTGGTGGGTGTGATGGACCACCAGATATTGAAGTTCCAAATGAAGGTAGTGGTGATAAAACACTTGCAGTTACTATAACAATTAATGGCATAAAGATAAGAATATATGTTTCCGCAAATGGGTTTGGAATTGCTGAAACTGATGACCCAAAAGGCGCTGATATAGTTAAAGGTTTAAATAATGGTTTTAATTGGCTTAAAGGGCAGGGTTATAGATTTAGTGTAGAAGAAATGCAGAAATTTGGAACAAAACTTGAGGATTTTTATAACAAACATTATGCAGATTTTAATAAGATATTCACCGATAAAACAAATACACTTACACAATTCTTTAAGCATGCAGTAGTAGGGTGGGCTATACAAAAGGAAATAGGAAAAGTGCAAGCAGGTAAACCTGCTGAAGACACAGGTGAATATGATATGATGATAGGATTTTGGGTTAGTTTCTGGGCTGAAAAAACGGGTTATGATATTAAGCTTCGTAGTGGACCAGTTAGTGGACCTGAAGGACTTGAAACTAAAATTGGATTGCTTGACTTAACTCTAATTATCAAAGCTATAATTTGCAAGGAATCCAGTTTTGATGAAACAGCTTCTAGCAGTACTGGTGACTATGGTTTAATGCAAGTGAATGAAGAGAATTTTAAAGAAATAGTAAAAAATAGCCCTTTCTTCCAAAATATGAGAGGTTTTTTTAACAAAGATTGGAAAAAGGACCCATTTCTAAATATTGGAGCAGGAGTAGGAGAGTTATTTCATATAATGCATGGTCCGGGAAAAGTAGGCATAGGAGCACCTATGCCTACACTTGCCCAATGGATTGGTGCTGTATGGACTTATGGACCACATGGTGAAGTTGAAAAGGGGAAAGAAAGTCTCAAGAATTTTTTCAAATTCTTAAAAATATACACAGGTACGAGATTCACTGGTTTAACATCAGAAGAATGGTATAAAGCTTGGGCTAAGTATGCTCATGATAAATGGCCTAAAGGAGGTTATCCTTGGCCTCCTTAAGAATTAAGAAGTAAAAAAGTGAACAAAATATAATATGTATATGTAGGGAGGTATTTTTATGTTCTGTAGAGTAAAACTAAGAAATGAGGAAAAGCCTGAAAAAAGAATAAAGACAAAGAGAAATATAAAATTAATATTAATTTCTATTATTGTTTTAATTGTAATTGTAGGTATGTTTACTTACACTAAATTTTTCTCAGCCAAAGAAAACATACTTACATCAATCTCTCAGCAAAATAAATCTTCTCCAATCTGGCCAATGTTTCAATATGATGCAAGACGTACTGGACAATGCCCATATGATACATCAATGAATAATGGAACATTAAAGTGGAAGTTTAAAACAGATGGTATGGTTCAATCTTCCCCTGCAATAGGTTCTGATGGTACAATCTATGTAGGGTCAAATGATGATTATCTCTATGCACTCAATCCAGATGGAACATTGAAATGGAAGTTTAAAACTGATGGTTGGATTCGCTCTTCCCCTGCAATAGGTTCTGATGGTACACTATATGTAGGGTCAAATGACTCTTACATCTATGCAATCAATCCAGATGGAACATTGAAATGGAAGTTTAAAACTATTAAAGAGATTGACATAACATCTCCTTTAATTTCTTCTGATGGAACACTATATGTAGGGTCAAGTGATGGTTATCTATATGCACTTAATCCAGATGGAACATTAAAGTGGAAGTTTAAAACAGATGGTTGGATTAGATATTCTCCAGCAATTTCTCAAAATGGTACGATATATGTTGTCTCTGATGGGAACTTTTACATCTATGCAATCAATCCAGATGGAACATTAAAGTGGAAGTTAAGGATGACTCTTATTAATACCCATCCTGTAATTGGTTCAGGAGAAACAATATATTTATCTGGAAATTTTGTAACTGAAGAGAGAAAAAATCATCTTTATGCAATACATTCAAGTGAATATTTTGAAATTAAATTTGAATCATATGATATAATTGGGTATCTTGCAATTGATTCTAAAAATAACATTTACATTGGTACTGTTTTGCCCAGTGGTATCTATGCAATTGATTCAGAGGGAACATTAAAGTGGAAGTTTGACACATATGGTGCTATTGGTTCTAATCCTGTAATTGCTTCAGAAAGAACAATTTATTGGCCTTATGAAAACTGTCTTTACGCAATCAATCCAGATGGAACATTAAAGTGGGAGTTTATAACAAGCGAAGAAATCCAATCTTCTCCTGTAATTTCTTCTGATGGAACAATCTATGTAGGGTCTAATGATGGTTATCTCTATGCAATAAGTGGGAAGTGAGATTGAGAAAGCCTAAAACATTTTTTTGAATTCTTCAAGTTATATACCGGCAATAGATTTACGAGTAAGAACTATACTGGATGGTATCAAGAATTTGCTAAGTATGCTAAAAAGAAGAAATGGCACTTGTGGGAATAGGTTATGATGAAGAGAGTTGAGGAAAATAAATGAAAAAAAGGAAAATCTTACTTAAATATTAATCAAGTTAACTAAAAGTGGTGGCAAAGGATATTTTGAAAGCCAACAGCCAATATGGAGGTAAAAATGAGGAAAATAATTCATTTTTTGAGGATTAAAAATTTTAAATTAAGTCTGCTTTCTCTATTTATTCTCATAGCTATCTTTGCAAATATTAATTGTAATAATACTTATCATTTTAAACACTCAAATAATCCAATTTGGCCAATGTTTCAATATGATGCAAGGCGTACTGGACAATGTCCATATGATACATCAAAGAATAATGGTAATTTAAAGTGGAAATTTAAGACAGATGATTATATTTATTCCTCTCCCGCAATTTCTTCAGAAGGAGCAGTTTATACTGGATACCGTAACCTTTATGCAATTAATTCAGATGGAACGTTGAAATGGAAGTTTGAAATTGGTGGCGTGATTTATTCCTCCCCTGCAATATCCTCTGATAGTACAGTTTATGTAGGATCAAATGATGGTTACCTTTATGCCATCAATCCAAATGGAACATTAAAGTGGAAATTTGAAACAGATGAAGGCATTTATTCCTCCCCTGCAATATCCTCTGATAGTACAGTTTATGTAGGATCAAATGATGGTTACCTTTATGCCATCAATCCAAATGGAACATTAAAGTGGAAATTTAAAGCAAACAATGGTATTCAATCCACTCCTGCAATTGCACCAGATGGAACAGTTTATTTTGGTGCTATTGAGGAATATCTAAGAGGTTCTAAAATAGGTTCGAATGACAATTACTTTTATGCGCTCAATTCAGATGGTAGCTTAAAGTGGAAATTTAAAGTGAAAGAAGGTAGATACTATTCTTCACCTGTAATTAGTAAAGATGGTGCAATTTATGTAGGAGTCGATATAAGTTCAGATGATGATTACCTTTATGCAATCAATCCAGATGGAACATTGAAGTGGAAATTTAAACCGGCTGGTTCTTCTCCTGCAATTTCTTCTGATGGAACAATCTATGTAGGGTCAAATGATGGTTATCTCTATGCAATAGGTGGGAAATAGAGAGAAAAGGACTATAAATAACTCATAAAATTATGGGGGTTAACATAAGATGAAAATAAATATTAAATTTAAACTTATTCTCATTTTTATGTCTTTATGTCTGATATTAATCAGCTGTAATTCTGCAAATAATGAGATTGTGGTTGATAAGCAGAGAATACTTACTTGGATGAAATTTTATGGAGGAGAGAAAAATGATAAGGCTTATTCCATTAGTCAAACTACTGATGGAGGCTACATTGTAGTGGGAGAGACAAATTCATATTATAGTAGTTTTGTTAAGGCAGATATAATTATTTTGAAGATTGGCCCAAATGGTGAATTGGAAGGAGTACGAGAAACCTATGGAGGACATGAATATGATAGAGCTTATTCTATTCAACAAACGAAGGATGGAGGATACATTGTAGCGGGTGAGGCTGATGTCTCAGAAAACTTTACTACAGGTAAAATGTGGATATTAAAACTTAATTCAAAGCGAAAAATTGAGTGGGAAAAGAAATATAGCAGCGGCGAATATGATAGAGCTTATTCTATTCAGCAAACAAAGGATGGAGGATACATTGTAGCGGGTCAAGTAGGTCCACTTAATTTTCCTTCAAAAATGCATATCCTAAAACTTGATTCAAACGGAGAAAAGGAATGGGAGAAATTTTATATAGGAAATGATTCAGATAGTGCAAATGGTGCTTATTCTATCCAACAAACAAAGGATGGAGGATATATTGTAGCAGGGAGAGCAAGCTCAAATTCTAACGTTGAAACAAATATGATTGTTTTAAAACTTGATTTAGATGGAGAAGTAGAATGGCAATTTATATATGAAGGAGAGGAGAACGAGTTTAACAAAGCTTATTCTATCCAGCAAACTACTGATGGAGGATATATTGTCGCTGGAGAAGAAGGTCATTGTGGTGAAAGTTCAGATGCAATAGTCTTAAAAATAAATAAGAATGGCAAAATAGAATGGCAAAAAGCTGTTTATAGCGTCGACAATGAATGGAGTAGAGCAAATTCTATTCAGCAAACAAAGGATGGAGGCTATATTGTTGCTGGAGAGACAGATAATATTTGCGACAATAGAATATTTATTCTAAAACTTGATTCAAACGCAGAAAAGAAATGGGAGAAAGTCTATGATAAAATTGCAGGTTGCGCTGATAAAATAAAGTGCTCTGCAAATTCTATTCAGCAAACAAAGGATGGAGGCTATATTGTTGCTGGATGGGTTAAGCTAACAGAGGATAATTCGCAAGATATCCTTATTCTCAAACTTGATGAAAATGGTGAAATACCTCGCAATAATTATAATTGCCTTTGTAATTCTTCTAATGAGTAATAAATACTTTGATAATTCATTATGGTATTATTAATTCAACTTTGACATTTTTGATTAATTTGATGTATTATGTACCATTCTACTTTTATTACAATTTCTTCCGATAGTATAATTTATGCAAAGAGGTATTTTCACGTTCTGCGGAGTAAAACTAAAAAATGAGGAAAAGCGTGAAAAAAGAATAAAGATAAAGGATATTTTGAAAGCCAACAGCCAATATGGAGGTAAAAATGAGGAAAATAATTCATTTTTTGAGGATTAAAAATTTTAAATTAAGTCTGCTTTCTCTATTTATTCTCATAGCTATCTTTGCAAATATTAATTGTAATAATACTTATCATTTTAAACACTCAAATAATCCAATTTGGCCAATGTTTCAATATGATGCAAGGCGTACTGGACAATGTCCATATGATACATCAAAGAATAATGGAACTTTAAAGTGGAAGTTTAAGGTAGGGGGATTGATATACTCTTCCCCTGCAATAGGTTCTGATGGTACAATCTATGTAGGGACAGATGATGATTATCTCTATGCACTCAATCCAGATGGAACATTAAAGTGGAAGTTTAAAGCAAATAATGCAATTTCATCTTCTCCTGCAATTTCTTCTGATGGTACAATATATGTAGGATCACTAGATGCCATCAATCCAGATGGAAGCTTAAAATGGAAATTTGAAACAAGAGTTGTCTCTGATTCAATTCCAGCAATTTCTAAAAATGGGACCATATATATAGGAGAAGAGAGGAGTATTTTTTATGAAGAATATTTCTATGCCATCAATCCAGATGGAAGCTTAAAGTGGAAGTTTGAAACTGACAGGGGCATCGACTCTTCGGCTGCAATTGCCGCAGATGGGACAATTTATGTGGGCACTGATGAGCTATATCAAAGAGGCAATAAGTTAGGGTCAAATAACAACTACTTTTATGCGCTCAATCCAGATGGGACATTAAAATGGAAGTTTAAAGTTAAAGAAGGAAGACATTATTCCTCCCCTGCAATAAGTTCTGATGGTACAATCTATGTAGGAGTCTTTGGAACCTTAGCTGACGATTATCTCTACGCACTTAATCCAGATGGTAGCCTAAAATGGAAGTTTAAAGCTGGTGCTTCACTTTCTTCTCCTGCAATTTCTTCTGATGGTACAATCTATGTAGGTTCAACTGACACTTACCTCTATGCCATCAATCCAGATGGTAGCCTAAAATGGAAGTTTAAAGCTGGTGCTTCACTTTCTTCTCCTGCAATTTCTTCTGATGGTACAATCTATGTAGGAGTAGATGAAGGTGATGCGTTTCTCTATGCAATAGGCGGAAAATAGAGAGTAGAATTTAACTTGAATTTTATTATAAATTGTACAAGTAACAGAAGGGCTACTTGATAATGCATATTTCGGTAATTTCCAACTAGCTTTTCGGTTTAATGTACCACTTTGGTTGGAATAAGTTCCTCCGAAAATAATAACTCAAAAATATAAAATTATGATTGTTAAAAAAATTAGATTGTTTGGTTATACAAGAGGCATAAGAAAAGGATTAAAGTTATTATTTTCATGCTTGTGTTGTGACAGAAATACAAAGAGTTGTTAAAATGAAGGTATTGCATTAATCAATTGATTAAATAAATTACTATCAAGTGAAAAATATAGAAAAAACTAAACTAATATTTGTAAATTTATGCGATATTTTGATTGAAATAGGATTTTACATTTCCATTTTAACGCTTCTTTATATAAAGATAATACCCCTTACCTATCAGGCAATAGGGGCATCAATCTCTCTTTTCTTCTGGCTAATTAAGTCGATCATACAGAGCAAAGCTTCATATATCCATTATCCGTGGAACCTTACTTTGACGATTCTTAATATTTGGTGTTGGCTAAGCTTAATATGGTCAGTTAATACTCAAAATACAGTTAATTATAGCGCAATATTTTCAGCTGGTAGCCTACTCTCAATAATGCTTTCTTCAAATATCACCAAAAAATTTCAGATCACGAGAATTACCATATTCCTCTCAGTCATTGGAACAATAATATCAATAAAAAGCATTGCTCCTGCATTGCCAACCTATATTTCAGCATTAAAAAGCGGTCAATTTTCAGGTGAAACATTTCTTTTCAGAAAAACAGTACTTCCAAGAATAGGATACACTTTTGGTGAAGCAAATACTTTAGGAGGCTTTTATGCTCTTCTCATTCCTTACTTATTCTCAATTATATTTTTTGGGTCAGATATTTTAAAAGGTGATAAAACACTCAATAAAATTTTTAAATTTTTTTGTAAACTTTTTGGCTATCCAATAATTTTTTTATTTTTAATAACCCTTTTGATGACATCTTCCCGCGGAGCAATTTTAGGCTTAATAGCTTCACTATTATTTATCTTCTTCGTTAGAAGAAACAAGAAGACAAATTTAATTTTGCTATTAATAATTCTTATTCTTTTGACATTACCCCAAATTAGAAATTTTTTAGGCTACATTTATGCTGGTATAGTAGATGAGAGTAGGATAATAATATGGCTTAATAGTTTAGAGCTTATAAAAATATTCCCTTTTACAGGTGTTGGGTTAGGTAACTTTAAGATTGCGTATAGCTTATATTTCGGAGAAGAGATGATGCACGCACACAATATTTATTTAAATACTGCTGCTGAGCTCGGTTTACCAGGATTTATTATGCTTGTTATTCTTTCAGTTCAAATTATTGCATTCGGAATAATTTTTACTAAGCAAAAAGAAGATAAATTTTATTATGCTCTAAATTTAGGTCTTACGTCAATGGCTTTTGGTTTTATTATTAGATGCCTCACTGACTTTACTCTCTAATTGGGATAATCTATTTAAAAATGATTCATTCTCAGGATTAAGTGAAACTACTTTTTCCATGTCTGCTAATGCTAAATCAAATTTAGAAATCGCTTCATAACTTAATGACCTATAATAATAGCTCCATATATAATCATCCTTTAGAATTATTGACATAGTAAGTTGAGTAATTGCTTTATCATATTCTTTTAAAGAATAGAGAAAAACACCAAAATTATATCTTGTGCTGTAAGACAAAGGTAACAATTCTACTATTTTTTGATATTCGTTATATGAAAGATTTATATTTCCAAGTTTTTTATGAATGTCAGCCGAAACATAATATGCAGATTCAATTTTAGGATCAATTTCTTTAGCTCTGTTAAGATATTTTAAAGCTTCATTTAAATATCCTCTATCTCTTAAAATCGTAGAAATGTCAATCAGAGTCCAGTAGTTGTTGGGGTCTATTCTCAATGCAACTATAAAATCCGATAAAGCTTTTGAGTAGTTTTTCTTCCGTCTACAAATACTACCTAATTCTCTATAAAAGGTAGGATTTTTAGGATCTTTCATTAAAGCTTCATTTATTAATGTTTCTCCTTTAGTAAATGAGTTATATTTCCAACAAAGGGCTCTTCCCAATTCATAAGAGACTTTTGGATCTGTGGAAATTTTCCGTGCAAATGAAAGATAAAACAAACCCTTCTTTGAAATATCGGTATCACTATCGTAAACAAAGCTTGCTCCTTCTCTTGCAAGATATCGAGCAAGCTTTATACCAGAAAAGTATTTTTGTGAATCCAACCATCTACCTTGGGAAATAGAATCACATGCTAATCTTGAAAGGTAAAAAAAATTTGATTGAGATAATTCGTAAGCTTTTTGAAGTGTATTTATCTCGTTTAGCAGTATATAAGAATTATAGTAAGCGCCAGAAGAATTTATTCCGTAATCAAAAGCTAAATCGGAATACTGTAAAGATAGTTCTTTGTTTCCTTTCAAAAGAGAAAGTCCTGACTTATTTAAGTAGTAGTAAGACTTAATTAATTTAGAATTTAACAAAATAACTAAGAGAGATAAGAGAAAAAGTGAAATAAATATACAGAAAAACTTATTCTTGAATATTTTCCTGAATAGGTAAATTTTTTGCGAAAAACTCTTCATCAAAACTAAATCCAATAAAAATCGAACGAGTACCAAATCTACACATGGATGAAAGAGACATTTCTTCTAAACCGATTGTTTCAGCATCAAATTTGCTATTTATAACTTCTGATAAAGTCATTGTAAATTCTTTATCAAGTGAATAGAGAAATTTAATATAAATCTTGTTTTCCTTTACTACTGTCTCCATGACTCTTGTTATAGAGTCTATTACCTGGTTCATAGGACATCTTCCAATAAAATATAACTTACCTCCAGAAACTGAGAAAATATATCTATATTTTTCTTCATTTAAGCTAAAAATAGGAGGTTTCTTACCTCTAAAATTAGTGTTAGCAAGGACAAAATTAAGATTATCAGAAATAATAAAAGTAAAAAATCTGCTTGATAATGTATATAATGTGGAAATCAATACGGGAATAGATGATTTATCGTTCGCTACCATATTGCAAGCCTTGATGATTAATGGTTTTAATCCAACTTCAACAAGGGGTAAATCTATTAAATTAATATTTGCATCATATAGAAGAAATTGGGTATTCTTGGCTCTCTCAATAACATCAGTAATACCCGAAGAGGTATGTATAGAAAGAATTGAACCATGTCTTGGATAAATAGATGAATAAATTTTAAAAAATTCATCAACGCTCGGATTAATAACTTTTGGAAGAAGTTTTTCTGAGTTAATTTTATATGCAAGTGTAACCATATCATAACGGCTGTCTTCCTTCTCTTTAAAGACTTCTTTGTCTAACTGTATGCTTAATGGAATAATTATTAAACCATTCTTATCTATTTCCTCTTTTGTAAAATTACAACTTGTATCAGTGACAACTTTAAAATTTAACATATATATTTCTCCTTAACTATTCTACCAAAAAAATTTAATTTGTCACTTTCTGAAAAATGCTAAAAATATTTCCCAATACATTTTTATTCTTTGTAAAGTTCCTTTACCTTTCCCTGATTTTTCCTCTTTCATAACATGAGTAACATTATGTAAGGAAACTTTAGATACTTCTAAGTCGTTCTTAGCAAAATACTTAGATAAAGCAACTTCTATGCCATACTTTGAATCTGCTGAATCTGTTGCAGAAAGAAATAATTCTTTTTTCATGCATCTTTGTCCTGAAAGAAATGGAGTAATGGCATGAGCTAAATCAGTTAGCAGCCTTCCTCCCACGAAAACACCCAAAGTTGTATCGGTCTCTCCATTAGCGACAGGCTCAATTAACTCATCAATGTGTGAACCGGAAAGGCCAATAAGATCTGCATCAAGAAATAGAATTATTTCACATTTAGCTTCATTGCATCCACGAAGCATAGCATGTGCTTTCCCTTTATTCACGTCATCTCTTAAAACTTTTGCGCCTTCTCTTAATGCTACCTCCGCAGTATTATCTATTGAACCATCATCAACTACAATAACTTCATTAATATAATTACTCTCTTTGCAGGCTCTTATTACAGAAGCAACAGTCTTTTCCTCATTATAAGCAGGTATAATAACAGATACACTATTTTTATTTTTTTGTTCAAACATTCTCTGAAATAATTTCTTTAACTTTTGCAATAACTTCTGATGTACTAACTTTAAAAATTGTGTTATTTTTTCTTATTTTTATTTCAACTTCGTTGTTAATTAAATTTTTTCCACAAATAATACTTAATGGAAAACCAATCAAATCAGAATCCTTAAACTTAACTCCACCGCTATCGCTTCTATCGTCAATTATTGGATTTAAGCCTTCATTAAGTAAATTATCATATATAGAAAAAGCAACGTTTCTTTGGAGTTCATCTGATATATTAACTGGTATAACATTTACTTTGTAAGGTGCAAGCTCAATTGGCCATATAATTCCATTTTTATCATGATGTTCCTCAATAATTGCTGAAAGAATTCTTGAAACACCAATTCCATAACAACCCATTAAAACAGGTTTAATAGCTCCCTCTGAATCTATAAAAGTAGCTTCTAAAGGACGCGAATATTTATCCCCGAGAACAAAGGTATGTCCTACTTCCAGACCAAGTTTTACTTCCAACAAAGATTTACAATTAGGACAAGACTTTTTGCTATTAATTAATTCTTCCTCTTTTACAGGTGCAATATAAGAACAATTTTTACAATATAAATAAGTTGTTTCACCTATACCTGCTTCAGCAATAAACTCATGAGATAGAGAACCTCCAATTGTGCCTGGATCTGCTTGCATTATAACAATAGATAAATGAAGCTTTTTAAAAATTCTTTTGTAAGCTGAAAATACAATTTCATAACCTTCTTTTAAGTCACTTTCAGAAGAATGAAAACTATATAAATCTTTCATAAGAAATTCTTTTGATCGAACTATTCCAAATCTTGGACGTGGTTCATCCCTATACTTAGTTTGAATTTGATAAAGAAAAAGAGGTAAATCTCTATAGGATCTAATCTTACTTTTTACAAGTTCAGTAATAATCTCTTCATGCGTTGGACCCAAACACAGGTCCCTCTCTTTTCTATCTTTGAATTTAAACATTTCTTTTCCATAAATATCCCATCTTCCTGTTATTTTCCAGGGTTCAGCTGGGAGCAATGCAGGAAGAAGCAATTCACTAAATCCTAATGAGTCAAACTCAGACCTTATTATATTACTTACATTATTCAAAACTTTTAACCCAAGAGGTAAATACGAATAAATTCCTGTTGCTATTTGCTTTATGAGAGAAGCTCTTAGCATAAGCTTATGACTAATAACTTCAGCTTCTATTGGATCTTCTTTTATAGTATTAATAAAGCTTCTCGAGAATCTCATTATTTAAAACCTAATATCTTTTTATTATTCAATAACATATACATCAATATAGCCACCTCTCCAGTTGCTATTTTTCAATTTCCTCCAGAAAAAGCAATCTATTCTCATACCTTTAATTGCACCACCAGTGTCACCTGCTACTGCATAACCATAACCAGACACATATAGTTTTGTACCTAATGGAATAACTTTGGGGTCTACTGCAACTATTCCAAACCTAACACGCATTCCTGATGCTGTTGTAAACGGATCACCATCACATTCTTCAACAGTTGGCGTATAAGAACTTGCAAGCATTCGGTATTTTTTCACGTAAGGACCATTAAATTCAGCGGTACCAATTGCAATTACCTCTGTAACCGGTTCTTTAATTCTTTTTTGCCAAACTACTTCTTTTTTAGTGAGAACACCATCTTCATATCTTTCTCTAAACCTTTTCCGCAAGATTCCATCTTCGCCAGGTGTCCAAACTAAGACCACACCTTTTTCTACTAAAGGATTACTTTCAGTAATAACTTTATATTTAATAGGTATATCTCTCTCGTATACTTTATAGTTAATTCTTTTTATAATTAAAGTATCTCCTGATTTAAGTTCATGATTTAAAGGTAGGGAAGTTTCATCATTCTCAGATAAAGTAATTTGTTCTTCGGATAAAATTGTTGAGACATTACATGGTTTTGAGTAAACAGTTTTTCTTCTACCATCTACAATTAATAAGACTTTAATGCCTTCTTTATATTCAATGTATCGCCCATTATCTTTTGTCTCACAAGAAACATAAGGTAATTGAGGAAATAATTTTGTATTATAAACATTTCTTGAAACATAAGTTTCAGCAAATACCTTTTCTCCATATTTAGCAATAAATGGATCAGAAAAAAGAAAAGCAAGTAAAAAAAACATTGATAACAAAATATAAACAATTAAATGCGATAATTTACACCACATATTTAAGAATTTTATACATTCAATAATAAAGTTGTCAATTATTTATTTAGTTGTTAGGTTTTAAAATTATTTAACATCTCTTTGTATTTCTGCCAAAACATAAGCATAAAAATAATATCTTTAATCCTTTTCTTATACTACTTATATAATCTTGTATAACTGTACAATCTTTTTTTACTACTTATAATTTTGGAGTTATTATTGTCGGAGGAATTATAATATAAAGAGCTCATAGCTTTTTATATAGTATAGAATAAATCTAAAGATGCGAAGTCTATGATATCTTGAGAATTTCGCATATATCACTAACTTCATACCTTCCTTTTTTATACTATACATACCAATTAGAGGAATGTAGTTACTCTACGTTATTTCCATGAAGATGAGAATCTTTAAGATTTAAGACAATAACGAGAAAGAATACTGGATTCATGCCGGTTTCTTAATAATTGCTCTCAGGAATGACGAAGAAGACAAATGCTGAGATTCTTCGTTAACGCTTAGAATGACCTCCATCCTTAAATCCTGAGAGTACGTCATTTTAAGCGACTGAAGGAACTCATCATTCCAATACTTTACTCCAGGTAAGTATATTTGTGATTTGGCTTCATATGCGTCTCTTTATTTCGCTTTTGTATATTAAGTATTTATCCGAATAAAAAATAAAACCAACAAATAAAAAAGTTTGTAGTATTAGATAAGAAAATTTTTTTAACTTTTGGGAATAAAAATATTAAAGGAAATAAATTTTATGAAAGGAGGGAGATGTAATTATGGCAGATAAAGATGATTTAAGAATTGCAAGAACTGGAGGAAGGAGACTTCCACAGAGAATAATTCCATCATTTTCATCTTTAATGGATGATTTCTTTGATGATTTCTTTAGTACAGAACCATTTCTTTCTACAAGAGAAAGGGCGTTATCTCCAAGGATTGATGTAATTGATAAACCAAACGAATTTATTGTAAAAGCTGAAATACCAGGTGTTGATAAGAAAGATTTAGATATAGAAATTGGTGATGACTATATAACTCTAAAAGGTGAGAAAAAGGAAGCTGAAGAACACAAAGAAGAAGATTATTATTACAAAGAAAGCTTCCACGGTAAATTTTTGAGGGAGATTGCACTTCCACAAAAAATTAAATCTGATGCTGCGAAAGCTACTTATGAAAATGGAATCTTAAAGATTAGTGTTCCAAAAGCAGAAGAATCAAAAGCAAAAAAGATTCAAGTTGCTTAACCAACCAATCTTTGCTTTTGATATGCTATCAGATTCAGGAATGTAAGGCTTAATATCAATAAGAGGAGTTGAATCTAACATATCAACTCCTCTTATTCTTATTATTAAGCTCTCGATTTTAATTAATTTAACAACAGTAAACCCTATAGGATTTGGTCTTTTCGGAGATCGCGTTGAAAAAACTCCTCGCATTTCAGAACTAATTTCTGGTTTAACAATAAGTGAGAAATCTTTAACCTTATGCATATGAAAAAGGATTATTATATGTGAAAATCCTTCTAAATCTCTTAGACCTTCAGCATATTCAGGATATATTTCGATATACCCATCAATATTCCTTGCTTTTATTGATTGCATTGGAACTAAAGATAATTCTTTAAATGGAGTTCGAATCAAGCCTATTGGTTTATAAATTATTTCTCTCATAAAAATATTCCCCTCCAATTAAAAAAATTTTTGAACGTTACTCTTTTTATTATAATTAGAATTGTTAAAACATATTTTGATATTGGAGGTAGAAAAATGGATCCAAAAGCATTATTTAAGATTAGCTACGGGGTTTATATAATTTCTTCAAAAAAAGAGGGTAAAATTAACGGGCAAACTGCTAATACTCTTTTTCAAATAACATCTGATCCAGCTACAGTAGCTATAAGTATTAACAAACAAAACTTGACTCACGAGTTTATCGAAGAAAGTGGGGTTTTTTCAGCATCAATTCTTTCAACGGATGCTCCGCTCAATCTAATTGGTAAATTTGGTTTCAAGTCAGGAAGAGATACTAATAAGTTTGAAGGAGTTAATTATAAAATTGGTAAAACTGGTTCTCCAATAGTCCTTGATAATGCTGTAGCTTATTTAGAAGCAGAAGTAATAAATAAATTAGATGCAGGTACACATACAATCTTCCTTGGTAAAATTGTAGATGCAGAAATATTAAGTGATAAAGAACCAATGACATATGCTTATTATCACGAAATCAAGAGAGGCACAACTCCAAAAACCGCACCAACTTATATTAAAGATGAGCAAAGGAAGGATTAAATAGATGAAAAAGTATAAATGCACAATTTGTGGTTATGTTTATGATCCTGAAAGGGGAGACCCAGAATCAAACATAAAACCTGGTACAGCTTTTGAAGACCTACCAGAAAATTGGGTATGCCCTATATGCGGTGCTGATAAAGACCAATTTGAGCAAATTTAGAAGGGAGAGAATAAGATGTATCCAATAGAATTTAGAAAAAATATTTTTTCCGTAGGAGCTATCGATTGGAATAGAAGATTATTCGATGAATTAATTCCTCTTCCTGATGGAACAAGCTACAATTCATATTTAATTAAGGGAAGCGAAAAAATAGCTCTCATTGACACCGTTGATCCAACAAAAAAAGAAGTGCTTTTCAATAACCTCAAATCTTTAAATATCAATCATATTGATTATGTTATAGCCAACCATGCAGAACAGGATCATTCTGGATCAATACCATTTGTATTGGATGCTTTTCCAGATGCAAAAGTTGTATGTTCTTCAAAATGTAAAGAAATATTAACTGAATTACTTCTAATTCCACCAGACAAATTTATGGAGGTAAAAGACGGAGAATTCTTATCTCTCGGAGATAGAACACTCGAATTTATTACTTATCCCTGGGTTCATTGGCCAGAAACAATCCTCACATATTTAATAGAGGACAAAATATTATTTCCATGTGATTTCTTTGGATCACATCTTGCCTCGAATAATTTATATGTACAAAATGAAGAGTTAGTCCTTGAATCTGCAAAAAGATATTATGCTGAGATTATGATGCCCTTTAGAACTGTAATAAGAAATAATTTTTCTAAACTTGATAAATATGATATAGATTTGATTGCACCAAGTCATGGACCAATATACTCAAAGCCAGAACTTATTATAAATGCTTACAAAGACTGGACATCAGATAATGTTAAGAATGAAGTAGTAATAGTTTATGTTTCGATGCATCAAAGCACAGAAAAAATGGTTGAATATCTGGTTAATGCTTTAACAGGAAGAAATATTTCTGTAAAACAATTTTGTTTACCCAATTCTGATATAGGTAAAATTGCTATTTCTCTTGTCGATGCAGCAACAATTATTCTTGGGACTCCTACAATATTAGGAGGAGCACATCCGTATGCCTTATTTGCTACTGCTCTTGTAAATGCATTGAGGCCTAAAACAAAGTTCGCTTCTATTATTGGCTCTTATGCATGGGGTGGAAAAACAATTGAACAGGTAACAGGTATGTTATCATCACTTAAAGTAGAAGTTTTAAGCCCAGTATTAGCAAAAGGGTATCCAAAAGAAGAGGACTTCAAAGCTATTGAAAACCTAGCTAATACTATATTAGAAAAACATAAAGGTCTATCGCTAATTTAGAAAAGAGTACTCTTTCTGCTACCAGTTTATTTCTGGGACTGTACCACTTTCTATGTCTATTCCGAGCCCTATACTCAGATCGTGATGGTAACTCTTAGATTTTTGTTGCCAGCTCATATTGTTCCCGCATATATCTCTTGAGTAGGTATCGTTTCCACCAATATCTATAAATATCCCAACATCAGGAATAAAATTCCGCCATGTATTCGCTTTGGGGTCTACTACATGATTCGCATAGCCAATTGCATCCTTTCCCATATTATCTTTATCAAGTACATCGTATATATCATCTCCACCAATATTAACTGCAAATCCCATACCATTTGCAGTACTTGAGCCAATTAATATTCCTCCAGAAGTTTTTTCTTTTCTTATTTCTCCAGTTTTTTCATCCTTTATTTCAGTCTCGTACCAGCACTCATACTTATCATTTCCATTCTTATCAATGTGCCATGAAATTGATATATCGTGAGCACCACCAACCGATATAGCTTGTCTTGCTTTATACACATCGTCTCCATTGTCATCCAGTAACTCCGTTATACCCATATGAGCTGTTCCACTTTGAACAAAGAAATATGCATCGTAATAATCGTTTCCTTCTTTATCGTAAAGAATGCCAACTGCATACCAATAACCACACGCTTGAGCATAAATCCCTGCAGTGTATTTATCATTGCCTTTTAAATCTACGAGAATTCCGATTCCACCGCCCATTGAATGTCCATCATATAAATCTGCTCTTCTACCAAAACCACATCCTTGGCATAATGAATAATTTACATTGTCGTTATGCCCCAAAACACCAGGGAAAAGAATGTCGTAAGGTTCCGCTATGTAATTATCATCTCCTTCAGTATCAAGGAGCAAACCATATCCACCTGTAAAGCCAAAAGCTTGGGACTCATAGTAAGCATAGTATGTATCATCACCACCAATGTTTACAAGATTTGCAACTCCAAACTGTGCAGCTCCCTGACTGAAAATACGAGCTTTAAAACTATCATTTCCGCCCTTATCCCAGAGTAATCCTACGCCCCAGGTAGCAGCAGCTTGGGCATTATCCCATGCCTCATAATTATCATTTCCTGAATAATCAAGTAAAATCCCTATACCAAAGATCCCCACTCCTTGGGCAGCTTTATCTCTTTTAGTTGCCAAGAAAGTATCATCCCCAGAGAAATCCATAACAACAGAGATGGGATGATCTAAAGAATAAGTTGCAGCAGTAGCTCCAAGATATTTGTCATTTCCATCGCAATCAACAATCAGTAGATAGTCATCACCCACATACTCATTTTTACTCAAATCCCCATAGAAAGCCAATTTACCGATTGGAGTTGGAATTTCAAAATTATAACCAGCAGTAGAAACCTTATCTTTGCCAAATATTATATTTTCAATTTTAAATATAGAATAGATTAATGGAATTGTTCCATAGTACAAATCTTTATAATCAAACTTATCACTTAAATCCCAGATTAATGCATCTGCATCTTTAATTTCCCCAACATCAGTTGTAAGAGCTAAAGCTACCTTGAAAGCTTCATCCCATTTATCTTTTGGCCAATTTCTCAAGGCTCTATCTCTATACTTATATGCATTTGCAGCCGAATAAAGAAAATCTGAAAGAGGTATTTGAATTTCATTTGGAACTTCTTTGATTAAGTTTCTAACTTCTTCTGCTCTATATTCTGAAAAATCATAGCCTAAACTTGCATATATATGTTTTACACCATCCAATAAAGGCTCTTCTTTATCGATTGGGTAAGGTTCAAGTTTTGATTCTGGTTGCCACATAACCATATTTCCTGTTTTTGAAATACCTGTTAAAAACTCTTGAAACAACCCATCATAACGATTCCAGCTACCAGAAACAGCATTAGTGCTTTGTTTAACAAACATAGGAACTTTTAAAGGGTTGTTCCACCACCTTTTAAACCATGGTAGTGACATTTTAGCATCAGTTTGAACCATTGACTCTAAAACTTCTGGATCATATTTTATATCGGTTTTATCATATCCATAATCTGATAAAAGCTTTGCAAAAACATCATCTTCAGCAGTTGCAGAATTTACAAATGTAAAAGAAATAAAAAGAGATAAAACTAAAAAGCAGATAAAAAGTTTTTTCATTTTTTAATTCCTCCTTCTTTGGATTTTCTTCTATTTTTAATTCTCATAATTATGAGAAAAATAATAATCGCAATCGCTAATGGTATTGCTGCGTCTACGAGTATTATTACAATCCACTGGAAAAAGACAATCATAAAATTAAGCACACCAATAAACCCATTCTTAATATAGCTCCACCATTGTGTAAACGAAAATGGATTTAATTTAGGTTCATTTTGAGATTTAAAAGCTTTAGGATCTTGAATTATATCAACTCTAACGGTTGAAAAATCTACTAAATTATCCCAGAGTTTAATTTGACCTTGAAGCTTTTCGATTCTTTCCTGCACTGAATCAATTTCCTTTTGAACTTTAAGAATCTCATCGATTGTTTTTGCTTGCTCCATTATTTCGAAAAGCTTTTGCCTTTGGTTTAATGCATTTTCAAGCCTTGCTTTTACATCATAATAATCGGAGGTAATTTCTTCTGTGCTAATTGTCAAATCTTTAACTTTACCGATACTATCAAAATATTTTATGAAATCATTAAGTTTTTGTGAAGGCAATCGTATTTCTATATAAATTTTTATTCCTCTTTTAGTCTCTGTTTTACTTGAATTAGAGATATAACCACCAAGCCTTGCAACTTCATCATTTATAGCATTATTTGCCCCAGCTGGATCTTGAACCTCTAAATTTAAATGAGCATTCTGGATAATTTTCCTCTGTTGATTAGGTGGTGAATTTTCAGTTATAGATCTGTCCTCTGAGCCTTTATATTCTTGACCTGGTACATTTGATGCAGCTTGTTGCTCAAGTTGGATATCACTTGTACCTCGATTGGTTCCACAACTAGATAGAACAAATATGAAAGATATAGATAGTATTATTAAAACAAACTTTTTCATATTCCCCTCCTAATAGGAGCTTTACAAAAATTTTAGTTAAAAGAAATTATATTTTAATTATACAATAATTTATTCATGAATAAATCTAAAATGATCTATGCTTATTTTGTTTGCCTCCTGGATTCCCGCAATTACTCGGAATGTATTGAAAGAGAAGACTCTTTGACGCGAAGGATAAGTTCCTTCGGGAGCAAAATACGCTCCCTCAGGAAGACTGGAGTGATTGGAGATCATTCGCCGCTTGCAGATACGCTCCCTAAGGACAACGAGAGACAGAAGTACTTTGACTTAAACTTTATATTGAAAGTTTTTGAGAGAGATTGTAAAGCATTGGATCGATTTTCTTTACTTTACCGGCTGCTTCTTCCATATTAATTAGGGTAAGATTATTATTCTTTATGCCAACTATTTTTCCTTTTACTCCATCTTCTGCACACTTAACTGCAAAAGCACCAAATTGTGTAGCGAGAAATCTGTCAATGAAAGTAGGATCGCCTCCTCTCTGGATGTAACCCAAAACACTTATTTTTGCATCAATTTTAGCTATATCAAATAATTTTTTTCCAAAATCAGAGGCTTTACCAGCTCCTTCAGCAAGAACTATTATGAAGTGCTTTTTCCCACGTTCGAAGCTCATTTTAATATTTTCAGTAATCTTTTCTAAATCATATTGAATTTCTGGAACTATTATTTCGTCGGCTCCTGCCGATATTCCGCAATGAAGAGCAAGAATACCTACATCTCTCCCCATCACTTCTATTACAAATACTCTCTCATGAGATGTTGCAGTATCTCTTATTTTATCAATTGCTTGAATTGCATTATTTAGTGCTGTATCAAATCCTATGGTTTGATCTGTGCCCCAAATGTCATTATCTATTGTTGAAGCTATGCCTATTATATTAATGCCTCTTTTGTGTAATTCAAAAGCTCCTGTTTGGCTACCGTTACCGCCAATTATTATAATATAATCTATTCCTAAACCCTTGATATTCTTTATTGCATCATTGATTCCTGTTTCAAGCTTAAATTCAGGTGCTCTCGAAGTAAACAAAAGAGTTCCCCCTCTTGACAAAATCCCACCCACATCCCTTGAATCAAGACTTATAAATTCACCTTTCATAAGGCCTAAGAAACCTCTTTTTATTCCTATCACTTCATTTCCATCGAAAATTGCTGTTCTTGTAATTGCTCTAATGGCTGCATTCATACCAGGAGCATCCCCGCCAGATGTTAAAATTGCTATCCTCATAGATTTTTACCTCCTTAAGTTTCTACTGTGCGTTCTGTTTTTACCCACTCAACATTATGCACTCCGAATAAGCTTGATACGAAAGAACCTATAAATGGAACACTAAATATCCATACAACGAAAGGAAGTGCAAAAATTACGTAAAGGAATAAAAGAGAAAGCTTGAATAAGTTTTTCGATGACAAGGCATCTGTTATAAATGATGAATATTTAAAGTAAAGAAGAATCACGAAAACTCCACACATTATTGCAGAAAACGTTAAAATATATCCAAAAGCAGTAAATATAATATTATATGCGTAAATTGGTGGAAAGGTAATAAGTTTTGACAAAGTATACATTGATAAGGTTAATCTTTCTATGTAATTTATGGTTATATAAATAGCTACTATAAAGTATGCTATCCATTCTACTGGCCCATATATAGATAATTTTAGCATAAGCTTTTTGATGTTTTTAATTTGACAATTATTATTTTTTGTATTATTAATTCTTCTATTTAGATTTGAAATTACTTCAAATGCTCCTTTTCCCCAACGGAACCTTTGCATTATATAACCTTTAATGCTGGGAGGTGTTTGCTCGCTTGAAGGAACATTAATAAAAGAAGGTTTAATGCCGCCATCAAGTTCGCATCTAACTCCTAAATCTAAATCTTCAGTAATATTGCTTGATGCAAAACCACCAATATTCCTAATTAATTTTAAAGGAATATGCATATTTGTTCCGCCAAGAAATGGAATAAACTTAAGAATAAACGGAAGACCATATTCATGAGAGAACGCTTGAGAGAGCGCTACAACTTTAGAAAAGTATGACAATTTCCAGAAATTTCTCACTTGAAACAACGGACCTTGATAAACAATGTTTTTAGAATCTTTATTAATATTGTTTCTTAATTCAAGTAAAATATTTACATCTGGATGGCTTTCAGCATCAAAAAAAGAACAATAGTGGGTTTCTCCTCTACATTCAATGAATGTTAAACCATAATTTAAAGCTCTTCCCTTAGTGGATGGAGTAATTCTACCTGTTTTTACACCATTTAACTTGCCATCAAAATCAACAGGCACTTCCAAACATTTCACAGCGGGAATAATATTATTGCAATTTTCACCAATAAATTTAAAAACTATATCCTTGGTCGTTGTTTTGTTTTCAAAATTTTCTTTTGCATCAACAATTACAATAATCTCAAATTTATCATTAGGATAATTTAGTTTTATAATGTGTGAAAGAGTTTTTTCAATAACTTCTGCCTCATTCCTTGCAGGTATAAGAATAGAAAAAAAGGGGTAATCTCCTTTATCCTCTATTGAAGATGAAATCTTTTTATTTGACCTTTTCTCTCTTAAGTTGGAAAAGTTTTTAGTAATAAACATAATAACTAATCTTAAAGAGAAAAATAAAGATATTAAACTAATCAAAGCAAAAACTATACTATCGATATTATTAATTAATATATTTAATAAAAACATTTATTTTATTTTTACCATAAAAAGATATTCAAAATATTAATCAATTTGATTATAATATCAATGTGGCTATTAAAGGTAAGTATTTAAAAATTCTTTCAAGAATTAAAGATGATAGTGCGGGAGCTAGTGTTTGGCGTTATATGCTTTCTGATATTATATTTGATTTAAAAGAAGCCTTTCCTAAATATAACTGGATTGGTATATATCTTTTAGATGGTGAGACTCTAAAACTTGAAACTTATCTTGGTAAACCTCCTTCACACACTAAAATAAAGATATCAGATGGAGTTTGTGGGAGAGGAGTTAGGGAGAAGCAAACTATTATTGTTGGAAATGTTTGTGAAGATCCAAGCTATTTATCCTGTGATAGATTTGTAAAGTCTGAAATAGTTGTTCCTATTATGAAGGATGAGAATATTTTAGGCGTACTCGATGTAGATAGCATAAAGAAGAATGCTTTTACTAAAGAAGACGAAGAATTTCTAAAAGAAGTTTCAACAATAATAGGTAATACTTTCCCAAAAATAAAAAAGGAGTAATCTATAAAAAATGAAAAGGAGAGTTTTTTCAACTATTTTAATTAGTTTTCTTTTAATTTTTCTATTTTCTTTTCCCATAAAAATACAATCAGCTCCTACAAATATTAAAATATTACCCATACTTATGGACTTTACCGATCAGCCTCACCAGAGGACGGCTTCTGAAATGTATGATTATTTTTTTAGCAATAAAGAAGGAGAAAGAAGTTTAAGAAATTATTATCTAGAAGTCACAAACGGAACAGTAGATTTTGTCCCTGGAAGTTATGGTGTTGGAGATTGGATTCTTATGCCTCTTAAGAAGAAGGAATACGTAACAAACAGTGATCTATCATTTCTTATGAGAGATGTATTTGAAAAATTAAAAGAAAAAAATGTTAATTTAAGAGAATATGATAATAATGGTGATGGGAGAATTGACCATACTATATTTGTTCAAGCTGGAGATCCACGTAATTATGGTGGAACTTTTTTTTGGTTGCATAAGAGTTGGGCATCTGGAAGAATAGGATATGATGGAGTTTATGTAGACGAATACATTATGACTGCTGAAGTTTTTATGGCTGATAAAATGGCACCACTACAAGGAATATGTCATGAGTTTTATCACAATTTAGGTGGCTGGGACCTCTACTCATATACAGGAAGTGGTATTGCTGTGGGTCCATGGGATATAATGGCAGAATCTACAAGTTATAAGATATTTGGCTTATCAGGATTTTCAAGAAGCCAGCTTGGTTGGCTTACTCCCAAGAAAATTACAAAATCAGGAACTTATGAAATAGATGCACTCTGCTCTAATGGTAGAGATAGACTCTATAGGATTGATATCCCCGGAACAAAAGAATACTTTTTAATTGAGAATAGATTTTTGACAGGTATAGATAGCTGGTGGCAGGGTATACCTGACCAGGGCTTGGTTATATATCATATTGATGGGGCAATAACACCCACTCACCGCTTTAACGATGGACCACCAAGATTTCCCCACTATGCGGTATGGGTGGAGGATGCTGGTAACATAAAAGGGAAAGTTGATGCAGCATATTGCCTTGATGACAACCAAACTGAGTTTACGCCATATACCGTTCCTGATAGCTTTGACTATGGAAAGAAATGCCGTCCAGCAATTTTTATAACCGATATAAGCAAATCGGGAGAGAAAATGTCATTCAAAGTCGAATTTAAGTATCTTGAACCAAAACTCAAAGTAGAGCCAGACAAACTTGACTTTGGGAAAATTGAAAAAGGTATGAAAAAAGAGAGAGAGTTTAAGATTATTAATGAGGGTACAAGCACTCTTCATGTTGAATTATCTACCAAAGATAGCTGGATCTCTTTTGACCGTCAAGAAATTTTTGGTAATGACGAAATAGTAAAAGTTATAATTGATGGTAGCAAACTAAGTATTGGTAATAGAAGTGGAACAATTAATATCGATTCAAACGGTGGAAAAGCAAAAGTAGAGATAAATGTTTCTGTTGTAGAAAAGTTGGGAGACATAAATGGAGACAGAAAGATAGATAAAAATGACTTAAAGTATATTGAGAATAGTTTTGGATTTAAAGCTGGCGAAAGCGGATACAATGATAAAGCAGACTTAAATGAAGATGGAATTATTAATGTTTTAGATTTAATGATAGTTGCAAAAAATCTTTCGTAAAAGGTAGAAAGTTATTGAAAGCTATTGTATTATGTGCTGGTAAAGGAACAAGACTTAGGCCGTTTACATATTCAATACCGAAACCTTTAATTCCTATTTGTAATGTACCAGTGCTCGGATATGTTTTATCCGAGATCAAAAAAACTGAGGTAAAAGATGTTGCCTTAATAGTAAATAACGAAATAAAAGAGCCAATAGAGGATTATATTTATAATAATTTAAACAATTATCCTTTCAATTTTTCTTTCATCATTCAACCTGAGCCAAAAGGCTTAGCTCATGCCTGTCTTATGGCAAAAGACTTCGTTGGAGATGACAGCTTTTTAATGTTTCTCGGAGACAATATTATTCCATTCTGTGCATCAGAAATTTTGACTGATAACTATTCGTTTCAGGAAGAAGCAAGAATACTTGTTAAAGAGGTATCCGATCCAACACCATTTGGTGTTGTTGAATTTGACTCTTCTGGAAGAGTAGTGGGGCTTGAAGAAAAACCAAAAAATCCAAAATCAAATTTTGTAATACTCGGAGTATATATTTTCAAGCCAAATATATTTAGGATAATCGAGACCATAAAACCATCAAAAAGAGGAGAACTTGAGATAACTGATGCCATACAGAAACTGATTGAAGAAAATAAAGAAGTTTCTGCTAAGATTTATAACGGAACATTTATTGATATTGCTGGAACCGAGCAACTTCTGTATGCAAATGAATTTGTAATGAAAAATATTTTGAACATAAATAATTTAATCTCTTCTTCTTCCACATTATATAAGAGTCAAGTAATCTCAAATGTTTCTGTTGGTGAAAACTGTATAATAAAGAATTCGACTCTTAAGAACTCAATAATCATGGATGGAACTAATTTAGAAGGAGTAAATCTTAGAAAAAGTGTCATAGGTAAAAATTGCACCATAAAAAATCATTCCCCTGTTAGGATAAGCTTAAGTTTGGAGGTTGGCGACAACTCTACTTTAGAGTTTTATTAATTTTCTGATTTAAAAACTTATTATCTACTTCTATTTATCGATATTATGTTATACTTTATAGTTTATAACTATGCTATCACGCAAAGAAGAAAAGGAAATTGTCTTAAAGTGTAAAAGAGGCGACTCATCCGCTATGTCTCTAATATATGAGACATATAAAGAAGAGTTATTAAAATCTGCTATTAGGCTATTAAATAATTCTTCCGAAGCAGAAGATGTCGTTTCAGAAGCTTTCATTAATTTTTTTAAATCAATAAATAAATTCAATCCTAAATATCCAATAAGGCCGTGGCTTCACAAAATTTTAAAAAATGAAGCAACTTCTCAGCTTTTGAAACGTAATAAGACCACATCCTCAGATGATGATTTTACAAATTTAGAATTTTCCGAACCAAGTGGTGAAGAAGAAGTATTTAATTCGGAAGAGATAAATTATGTTAGAAAGGCTTTAACAAAACTAAAAAGAGAGGAGAGAGAAATTTTAGAATATTATTATTTTAACGGTTTAAGTATCAAAGAAATTTCTTTGATACTTTCCATACCTGATGGCACTGTAAAAAGTCGTTTATACAGTGCAAGAATTTCTTTATCTGAAAAAATAAAAAATTTGATGGAAAAAAGAGAAAAATGAACAAGAGAAACAAAACTTGTGAAAAAGTAAAAAGTTGGTTAATACTAAATAAAGACAAAAATATGCCTTTATGGGTTAAAAAGCATCTTGAAATATGTCAAAGCTGCAAAGAATTTGCAAGAGTGGAAAAATCAATTTTTGAGCTTTCCGAGCTTAATGGAAAGGAAGAAATTAATGTTTCTCCAGACGTAGATTTTAGAGTAAAAAAGACAATTATTGATGTTTCCAATGAACTTGCCAATAAAAGAAGAAAAACATCAGCCAATGCAAGGCTCTTTCCAAAAGTTGGTGCCTTGATTGCTGTTTTTGCAATATTTATTTCATTCCTTTATCTTCCACTTTTTAATGGAGAAAATTATTTTGCTTTTAGGTTCGAAAAAGAATTTAATAATTTATTATCGGGATTAAATTATTCTTCTTTAACTTTAAATGAAATGCAATCAACTAAAGAAGCTACTGATATTTCAGGGCTTAAGTTTATGAATGCTTTTTTTGGCTCTGAGCCTTATAAAAGTTTCTACTATATATATAGAGACCTACCAGAGAAAGATTTGTTAGCTATTAGGTTTTTTTCTGAATTATCAGGTAAAAATCCAGAAATAGTTTATAAAGCAATTAAAGAAGGTGGCTATGCTGGAGCTATTCGCTTTTTGGGATTATCCTACAAAGATACAATTTCAAAACTGAATGATTTTATCAATAAATCCCCAGCAATAAATGGTGAAATTTTATCAATTGAGGGGATAATAACCTTTATAGATTATATTGGTGGGAAAATTTATCTTGATTCAATTTATGAGCCAATTTCCATTAACATAGATACAATAAATAAAGTTTATGTGGGAGAATATGTTTCAATAAAAACTATAAGAGAAAATAATACCTTAATCGTCCAGTCAATGGATGAAGGTGAATTATTATCTACTATTTTAAAAGGCACTCTAAAAGAAATTAAAGATGGCGTCATAATCCTCTCAAACATAGATAAACCTATTAAAATTAAAAATGGAACAATAGTTAAAGATATGGATGAAAAGGTAGATTTAGATACTCTTCTCGGAAAAGATATAGTAATTAGGGCTATCATTAATAATAGCGAATTTCATGCTTTAAGTATTTATGCCTTTAGCAAAGGAGAGGAAAGAATTATCTCAGGTGAAATTTCGAAAATTTATAATTTTGGTTTTACTCTAAAGAACTTAAACTTAAGTTTTTGTTATCTAAACGATGCTATCCTCCAAAATAATTTGGAAAGTATATCTCACCTAAGAATAGGCAATTTAGTTACTGTAAAAGGGCTAAATTATGGAAATAAATTCTATGTTAGTGAAATCATACCAATACATTTTGCATCAACCTCTACTTCAGTATCAGTCTCTAAACCTAAAAGTCTTTTTAAGGCAAGCCTTACAGGAGTTACATCAGCAGCAATAAAAGAGAATGAGCTAAAAACCATTTATGATTATGTTTTAGGTTTTAAGAAAACTGGAGAGATTGTTTTAAAGTCTGGTGTGATTATTAAAACTGATCCTGCAAATAATATTCCTTTGGGTGCAAAAGTAAAAATTATATTCGACAAAAATGATAATACATTAAAAAGTTGTAATGTTTCCGATTATGGAAAAATTAAGAAAATTAGTTCGGAATTAGTCTCGGTAAAATCATTGGGTAATAATATTATATCCTTACATACTGATCAGATAGACCTATTCCTATATTCTGAAGATTTAAAGACTCATAATTCTCAGAGTTTTATCCAGGCAAAATATATAGATTATGGAGATTTTGGAATAGCAGAAAAATTTAGAATTTTTTCTTATGATGAGTTAGTTAATATGAGAGGAAGTATAATAAAAGTAATAGAAGAAGGAACTTCTTATCTTCTTGATAATGGCTATATTTTAAATATTGATGAATTATCCTCTATTACAGGTAATTCATTATGTATTGGTAGAACAGTTGACATAAAAGGAGTACTTAATAAAGGAGTTATAATTGGTTATATTGTCGAAGTAAGTGAAGATTACGGTTTTATTAGTGGAACAATAACTGAAATAAACCTTTCATTAAATTATATAAAAATAGATTCTGGCATAATTATAAAGCTTACTACCGAAATAGTGCATTCAAACAATTTAAAAAATTTAGAGATTGGCGATCAGGTTATCTGCAAAGTTAAACTTGTAGATGGAGAATACCTCGCTAGTGAGATAAAATTAATGAAAGAATACACTGAGAGGGTTGGATAATATGAAAAGGATTTTATCATTAATTATTGCTATATTGATCTTTCTCCCAACATGTAAAACAAACGCCCAAGAAAATCATGAATTAATTTGTTCAATTGAACCTAATATTTGTGGAGAGGTTTCAAATATCCAACTTTTATTTAATAACCTTCCATTCATTATTGACTCAGAAACTACTATTGTAATCAATTTTCCAATTGGTTTTACTATACCACATTCGATCAAACCAGAATCAGTAATTATTGATATTGACCAGAACCCAATATCGATAAATGTTGCTTCAAACAGTATTCACCTAAAAATTGGGGCTAATT
>Ga0255342_1000899_pt1 | contig 46484 bp, 40 predicted proteins | sample wastewater_treat_3_FD_192416 | JGI IMG/M metagenome (GOLD analysis project Ga0255342, IMG submission 192416) | Wastewater microbial communities from Lulu Island WWTP, Vancouver, Canada - plant14 | ecosystem: Engineered > WWTP > Wastewater > Unclassified | place: Canada: Vancouver, British...
GCAAGAATTCACCAAAGACGATCCCCGTTACGCCCAGGTGGAACAACTGAGCAACAACTACCGCAGAGCTTACAAAAACATCATCGTCGAAGAGGTGAGCAACAAGCCCGGCGAAGTCAGTGTGCGGCTGGTTCTCAACCGGCGCAACATTACCACCTCGCAACAAGCCAGAATTTCGTCTAATTGTGCCGACCAGTTCAACCCCGTTTATCAGGGCGATCTGCTGGTGGTTAAATTCAACGATTTCAATTGCTACGAAGACGACAGCAACTACATCGATATACGCTTTAAATTCGGCAACGACTTCGTTTCCAAAAAAATCTATTTTAAAAAGAACTAGCCCTATGAAAAAAATACTATTCAGCCTCACTGCGCTATTGATTGCCTGTACAAGCTTTGCTCAGGACAACGATCCCTTTAGAGTCGGCGAGAATTCAGGCAGCCTCAAGGTGCAGGAAGAGAGCAATCAACCTTTCGAAACCACCGTACAACGCAAAAAAGTACAAACGTCTTCCAAAGAAGCGCCCAAAGAGGAAGAAAAACCCGCAGTTACCGTAAACAATCCCTCTAAAGACATTAAAGTGGAATTTGTTTCCTGCATAGGCAACCGGGCAGCACAAACTTTTGAATTAACCATCAAAGTAACCAACTTACAGGTAAATCAGCAGATTTATCTCAACTCACTGCTGGCCTACGACAACCAGGGAGACGAAAATTATGCCTACGGCAAAAACTGGGAAGCCCTTACCGATGTTACCGTCAGGCAGGTCTTCGCTTTTCGCAATAAAGTATTGCCTGCCAAGGTCGATAAATTGTCGGTGATCAAGCTGCCTTTTGTTAAATTTGGTTCGGTGGAATTCCGCAATGTCACCATCGACTGGAGATAGGTCCCACCCTTTAGGTTTAACCGCCGATTGTATTCGACCTCTCTGTAAACGGTTGTTCAAAGCTTTGCCGGAGAAATTTTGCTCTTGCTGCTTTGTTCTGTCGCTGCTCTTAGTTGCTCCATCAATTCGGGCTCAGCCCATCCCCGACTGGTGGAAACAACTCCATCAATACGACGAAAAGCTGGATTGGGCAGACTATATGACCTATACCCCTGCCTTTTTCGGGCCCAACGCCCTGCCGGTACCGGAGCTTTACGACGGAATCATTGGCGACCGTCACCAACTGGAATTTTCGGGCAACTTGTTTTGGGGACCGGGAGAACAAACCCAAAGCCTTGCCACCCGCCTGAATTATGTGTTTGTTCCGGGTCGCTTGTCGTTGAGCGCCTGGGGAGTGTTGGGCGAACATTATCGCACCAGCAGGGAAATTCGCGACCAACGGGCCTCGCTCATTGAAGAGGCCGAAGAACTGATTTTTATCGGAGATTTTTACCTGGCTACACAATTTCGCATTCTGGCCGAAAATCGCTACGTACCCGAAATTTTAGGCGAAATCGTACTGAAAACAGCTTCGAGCGACAGAAGCAGAGGCGCCCGTTTTTTTGATACCCCGGGATATTACTTCGACCTGAGCCTGGCCAAAGACCTTTACAATTCGCAGGCCGGCTTGCTCAAAAACATCCGCCTGGTAGCCATGGGAGGCTTTCTGTGTTACCAGATGAACAACAACTACCAAAACGACGCTCCGATATATGTAGCCAAATTAAAACTGGATTTTGGAGCTTTGGGCTGGGAAAACGGAATGGGCGGTTACTACGGCTGGACAGGCAAGGGAGATCGCCCACTGGTGCTAAGAAGCCGTCTGGACTTCGAAACCGGAAATAATAAAGCTTTTGTACAATATCAGGCAGGTCTGAACGATTACATTGCCCATTGCCTGCAAGCTGGCTGGGTGTTCACTTTCGGCCGATAAGAGCTACTGCCATGGCGGCCATACCTTCTTCGCGCCCCACAAAACCCATTTTTTCGGAAGTAGTGGCCTTAATGGATATTTTCTCTTTGTCCACCTGAGCCAGCCCGGCCAAGCAAGCCTGCATCTGAGGAATGTAAGAGTTAATTTTGGGTCTCTCGGCCAGGAGAGTGGCGTCGATATTGAGCACTTCCCAGTGCTTTTCGGCCAACAAGTTCATGGTCTTTTTGAACAAAATCTTGCTGTCGATGTTTTTGTATTCGGCGGCATTGTCCGGAAAATGGGAACCGATATCTCCCAGACCGGCGGCACCCAGCAAAGCATCGCAAATGGCATGTATGAGCACATCAGCATCGGAATGACCCAGAAGGCCTTTCTCAAAAGGAATGAGAATTCCGCCCAGCCATAACTCGCGCCCGGCTACCAGACGATGTACGTCGTAACCTTGTCCGACACGCAACTGCATATTAGCGACCTAATAGATTTCTTATACCCTCTATATCAAAGCCCAGCGTAAAACGCAAGGTCTGGTCCAGCGGGCTGGTTTGAGCCTGAGAGAGCAAATAGGAAGCGTCGATACTGAACATGCTCATCTTGAATCCCGCACCAAAGGTGAAGTACTTGCGGTTACCCTTGTTTTTATCTTCGAAATGATAACCCATTCTTACAAAGAATTGTCCGTCGTAAGCGTATTCCAATCCTATACCCCAGTTGATTTCGCTCAACTCCTCGGCCAGGCCTCCGGGGGCGTCGGTAAAAGACTTGAAAATACCCACCATCGACGAAATATCGGTGGCGAAATCGGTGGAGTCCTGAGGCGTAGGAACCAACAGCTTGTTGACATCGCCGGACACCGTAATGGCATTGTAGCTGTTGAATGGATATTTCACGCTGAATCCCAAACGAAGATTGGTAGGAATGAAATAAGAAGTGTTGTTGGCGTCGTAAGATATTTTGGTACCGATGTTGGATACGTCGAAACCGAAAGCCCAGAAACCCTGCTCACGTCCGAAATACACGGGCCTGCGATAGAAACCGCTGATATCTGCGGCGAAGGCGTTCCCGGCCGGATCGTCACTACTCATCAAATCGGAATAAATATAGCGCAAGGCAACCGACATGGAATAATACTGCGAAAGCATACGGGAATAAGCCACATCCAGAGCCATCTCGTAAGGCTGTATGGCATAACCCTGATCGCCCAGGGATTGCCTTAAAATAACCTCACCCAGCGAAAAATAGCGCAACGAGGCACTCAGCGACTGCAGATCGCCAATTTTCATATAACCCGTCAGGTTGGTCAGGTTAATATCGCTCACCAATTGACTGAGCCAGGGAGTAAACGAAAGAGCAAAGCCCGCGGAGTTTTCCATTTGCGCATACTTGGAGGGATTCCAGTATTGAGAATTCACGTTGGGTTCGGTGGCGGCGCCTACATCACCCAGGCCCGTGGCATGTGCGTCGGGAGCAATGCTCAATGAGGGTACCGAAGTGACGATGGGATTGTAATCTCGTGCACTAAGATCGATTGAAAAAAACAACAATGCTGCCGTTACAACTGCCCCAACCGGGCTGACATATTTTACCATCTTGTAAACTTTGTAAGTTATTACTCTTTAACTCTGCAAGCGCCTTTTTATTGCAGGCCTACCATGATTTTTTTGGCGGTTACCGCCTGTTCGTTGTCGTCACTAACGACGAATAACCTGCAAATATACACCCCATTTTCGACTCTTCGGCCATTTTCGCCCATATAATTCCATTCCAGTTCCTGGCTGCCGTTGTCGGGATTCATCATATTGACCTGCTTTCGCCATTGCAGCCTGCCCCAGACATCGTAGACCCTGAACTCTACCTGCATCCAGGATGCCGGACGATCGTGACGAAATACAAACCAGGCTTTTTCGCTGTTCTGATAAAAATTCAAGTCCCGCAATTGCGGGCTCAGATCGTCGACCACCAAAAAGTCGATGGAGGCCACCGAGGAATTGTTTTGCAAATCCCAGGCTCTCAGGCTAAGGCTGTGCCGGCCTGTTTCCAACTCAGGCAATTTGTATATGATACGCCCCGAGTTGCCGGAGCCCAGATCGGATTCGTAATAATTATTCAGGATATGACGATCCCTGCCGTCGATGGTTAGCACCAAGTCGTGGCCGAAATTCATGCCACTCATATTGATGCCGCTTTCATCCTGCAACAAAGCAATAAGGCTGGGTTTGGTGTTTACCTTTCCGCCGTCCACAAAGCTGGTGTCGTTCAGAAATAATCTGATCACAGGTCCTGTGCTGTCGGGCAAGACTGCGTCGTTGGTGCCGCCAAGCAGAAATTGTTTAAAAACGCCCTGAGCTTCGATGTCTCCCCGGGTATTGTACGCGTACAAATTGATCATACCCGTTTCGTAGGAATAACTCAGGTCTTTGGGCACTATAAAGCGGAAAGTAAATCTACCTTTACTGATTTGCTCTTTGCCGGCAAACAACACCTTACTGCGGTCGTAATATTTAAAAACATCGTTGCCGCTGTTGCCCAGGGTCTCGACCAAGTCTTCGGCATCGTAAACGACGGGATAAACAAGCCCGTCGAAATCGTCGGCAAAACTTCCGTCGTAACGCAGCACACGCCCACCGAATTCGGCTGTACTCAGTGCGCTGAGCGTATCGTACACTCCTGCCTGCAATTCTCTGCCATTGACATGGGTTATTTCCAACTTGTATTCGGGATAACTCAACTTAAGGGCGGGATCGCCTATCAGGGCAAAATTCAGCTTATTTCTATCGTGTTTGAGCGACTCCGACTGCTTAGTCAGGCACATTACTTCGCCCAGGCTCAGGCGCCGGCCATTTTTGGTGGCAAATACATGGTCGATAAAACTTTTGTTGATGGTATAATTCGGTCCGGAATACACCACCCTTGAAGTAGTAAACAAAGCAATACCTCCTCCCTGTTCGTTGAGAAACACATATTCCCCGCCCGAGGTAACAGCATCGTCGTAACGGCAAAAATCGCAGGTGGCCGTTACCCAAAGAGGCAAACGCTTGTTTTGCATTCCTTTGATCTCGCCTATGGTAAACAATTGTTCACTGGCCCAGGTGGTGGTAGAACCATGACCGCTGTAGTTGAGCAGCAGCAATCCGGAACCCAGCAATTCGTTCAGTCGTTTGTTGGCGTCGGGCACCGTGGTACCGGCAGAACTTGTTTCCCGCTGATAAGCATCCACATAAATCTTGTGGGTTATAAAATTCGGATTATTGCTCTTGACAGATTCGGCCAGCTTGTCGGCGTGAGACACATGGGTATTGTTGTCTCCGTCGTCGCCGATAAAGCAAAGTTGATTTTTCCAGCTGCCTTTATCTCTGTTGTTGATGTAAGATAAGGTTTTGTCCACGACAATCCTGGCCTCAACCTTGCTGCGTACAGGGAAACGCCCTATACCGATATCCATTTTATCGTACGGAAGATTCACTCCTTCGTTGTCGTCCAGAAAGCCGAAATAATCGTCAGACACATAAGAAGATGTTCCATCGAGACTCTCTTTGGACTGGAAAGTCAGGATCTTGTTGGGACTCGAAAGCCCCGAGGAAAAGGCGGCCGTCACCAGGCGATTATCGTATACTCCGTCTCCGAACAATAAAAGAGATTGAGGAATATCCTCTGCAGTTGTTGCCCGGTCGTAAAACATTTTCAAAAAGCGGCGATAAGCCGTAGCGTCGGGAGTTCCCGATGAAAATTCGTTGTAAACCTGTTCCGTGGTAACCACTTGTACACTCATCCGGTCGTGATCGCGGTGTGCCTGAGCCAACTCCCGGGCTTCGGCAATAAAATCGGGATGAGTAATGATTACAAAATCCGGAGCCGGCAAACCGTGCAAATTCTGATTAGGAACCTGCCCCTCTACAACCGGTTTGGGAAAATTACCTTTGAGGTTCACGGCTACAAATTCCCGCAAACTGTCGGTCGTAACCTTGAATTGATATTCCGTTCCTTTAAGTTCTCCGGCCACTTGCTTCATACTGCCCGTTTTAGTTATTTCGAAAACACGGGTAAAGGCATCGGCAGACTCAAGGCATAAACGGCAGACTTTGCCGGCACCCAGGCTCAGAGGATCTCTGAAAGCCAGAGAGGCCGAGTTTAACGCCAAGCGGCAACGCGCATTAATCGCCACGTAATTGAGATGAGCGTTTTTAGGTATTACCCCATTGTTGTTGTATTGCAGTCTCACTGCGATGGTATTGCCCTGAGGCAGAAAAGTCTTGCTCAAACTGCTGCCTCGGGCATAAGTATAAGAATCGGAGGAAGAAACGGCCGAATAATTCATCGATCCCATAAAGCTGTTGTCGACGTAGAGACGAGTAGATCCCGGCGAGGTACTGCGGGCAGCCGTTTCAACTACGATGCTTGCCTGCTCTCCGCTCAAGATGTCGTCAAAATGGAAGCTCAGGTTCAGGTCGGGATTACTCATCAAATCTTCGCCGTAACATTCCCTGCCGGTGCCGCCGAGACTGTAAAGATCTCTTTCGTGCAGTTTATAAGCGGTGTACGCCCTGACTTCGGAGTCAGGTTCCCTGTCCGGCACGGGCAGCTCATCTATGGGCTTGGTGCCTTCAGAGCGTTCACCTACAAAATAATAACCTTTGGTGGAATAATGGTTGTTCAAACGGGTAAACAGCCCTTTTGAAGCCTCGTAATTCCACGACAAAGGCCCCAGGCCGTAAAACAACAAGTAGCCTTGTTCCTTGTCTATGTAAAACGAAAGTTCGGGCAAATCGTCGATATAGGGTTGAGTAAAATCTTCCGGCAACAACTGTCCCCCGTAACCGTAAAGCTGCACTTTGGCCGGATCTATACCCATTTTGCGCAAGTCATCGAAACTGAGCTTATAGATGCCTGTATTTTCGACACTGATTTTGATGAATTTTCCGCTGCTCAACCTGGAGTTTTCGGCATAGCGCTGTCCCGGCGATTCTGCGCCCGGTTGCTCCTGCAACGAAGAAACGAAATGCGGAGTATCCTCTTGCCCATCCTCATTCAGCAAACCGGCAGTTGCCTCCCTGATATAGGCCCATTCAAAGGAAAGCAACCTGTAATAACGTCCGTTCTTGTGCAGGAAGGGATAAAAGTATAAATCCCAGACAGCCTCTTTACGCTGAATGCCTTTGTTGATGTGAAGTTCGAGACTGTCGGGAAACTTATCCAAAAGCGACTTATAAGCCTGTAAATCTTTGCCTTTGATTTCTTCCCATACCGGAAATCTGAGTTCCGGCCTTAGTATATCGGCTGCGGGCCGAAAAGTTTCGGAATAAAGCGGCAAGCCTCCCTCTTCGATCTGCACAGCTCCCTCGAAAGACCACAACCTTCCGCCCCGGGCAGAAAGGCTATAATACCAATCGAGGCTGTGTGCATAAGAAGCCGTAAAAATACAACTCAGGATTAAGCTCCAAATCGCCTTATATAGTTTCATGTAGTTTCGATGCTATCCAACAGAGAGGAAACGGAAATTCGGCCACTCTATTGTCATTTTACCCTTAAATGCAACATCTTTTCACCTTCGAGCCAGGCCTCAAGATGATCTTCTTTATGTACCGGCCCCACTCCACAAGGAGTACCCGTAAAAAACAGATCGCCGGTTTTCAGGGTAAAAAAACGGCTGGCGTAGGCTATTATCCGGTCCACCCCAAACAACATTTCGGCTGTAGAGCCCTGTTGCACCGTTTTTCCGTTCAGGTCGAGCCTGAAATGTAATTGCTGTATATTTTCAAACCGGTTCTTGGGGATAAAATGCCCTACTACAGCCGACTGGTCAAATCCTTTGCTTATTTCCCAGGGCAGGCCACGAGCTCTGAGGTTTCTTTGCAAATCGCGGGCTGTCAAATCCAGGCCCAGAGTGATTTCGTCGTAATAGCGATGGGCAAATTTTTCGGCTATGTTTTTGCCTAACCTGCTTATTTTTACCACCAGTTCAACTTCGTAATGAATTTCCTGCGAGAAATCGGGCAGGAAAAAAGGCTGTTTATCGGAACAGAGAGCCGAATCGGGTTTGATAAAAAGAACCGGCTCTTCGGGTATTTCCGACTTTAATTCTTGAATATGAGGGAGATAATTCATCCCGACAGCAACAATCTTCATATCTTCTCAGAGCTTGGCTTCCATCCGGTTGTACATCACCGCCAAATGGGCATAAATGGAAGTATTTTGTACAACAATATCTTCGGGGACGTGAATCCTGAAAGGAGTAAAATTCCAGATGGCCCGAATACCGCCTTGAATTATTTCTTCTGCTACTTTCTGAGCTTCCCGCACGGGGACGGTCAAAATGCCGATAGAAGCATCGATCTTAGCTTGAATGCCGGGGTAATCTTTGATATGATAAACCGGAACACCTTGAATGGTAGTACCAACCACCCGGGGATTGACATCGAAGCCGGCCAGAATTTCCAGCCCGAACTGCGACAGACCTTTGTCGTGTAGCAGTGCAGCCCCCAGGTTACCCACACCAAACAAAAAAGCTTTACGTATTTTGGTAAAACCCAGGTATTCCTCCAGCACGGAAATCAACGACTGTACATCGTAACCTATTCGGGTCTTGCCGCTTATTTCGAGAAAAGAAAGATCTTTGGCAATCTGGGGAGCACTCACATTGATGGCTCTCGATATCTGAGTAGACGATATTCGGATTTCACCCCGGGCCGCCGCCATTTTAAGAAAGGCCAGGTACCAGGGCAGACGCCTGAGTGTAGGTTCAGGGACAGTTGATCCCTTTTTTATTTCGTTCATCCTCAATACTAAATGTAGATTTGGCGCAAAAATAATAAAATAATTCTAATGGACTCACAAAATTTTGTGAGTCCATAAAGACAGTTTACTTTTGTCCAAAGTCCGGCAGGACCATATAAATAATAACCAATTAACAATCAAACTCCATGCCCGCACAAGATTGGAAAGAGCGCCTCGCAGCCCTGACCAAAATCTCAAAAGAACAATCAGAAAACACTGAAACACCGAGGTTTAGTTCTGCTTCTAACCCGAAACAGGAACGCCAAAACCCGGCCTCTAGTCCTGCGTCGGTAAAAAAAGGACAGCTCTGCATCCGTTTTGAAAAACGCAACGGCAAACCCGCCACCATTATAAGTGAATTCAAGGGCAGCCAACAGGAACTCATGGAATTGGCCAGGCAATTGAAAAGCACATTGGGCATAGGCGGCTCAGCCAAAGACGACGAAATTTTGCTACAAGGCGATCTGCGCGACAAAATCGCGCCTTACTTACAGAAATTAGGGTATTCGCTCAAAGGCGATTATAAAAAGAATGGTTCCCGGTAGTCAAGCGGAAACCATTCTTTTATAGGATTGGAAATACTATTTCCTGATTCAATACAACCGGATTCGATTACTCCTGATTCAAGGTAACACGCTTGAAATCAACGGGAACTAAATCTTCATCTACGCTCTTGAGGTACTGAGCTACCGAAATCTTACCGTCTTTAATAAAAGCTTGTTCCATTAAAGTGGATTCCTGATAAAATTTATTCAGACGACCCTGAGCGATCTTATCGAGTATATTTTCGGGTTTGCCTTCCTGGCGGGCCTTTTCACGACCGATTTCAAGTTCCTGCTCTACGATTTTGGCGGGCACGGAAGCTCTGTCGAGCGAAACCGGATTCATGGCGGCTATTTGCATGGCCACGTCGCGGGCTGCCTGATATTCGGATTCTTTGTTGAAACCTACAATGGTTGCCAGCTTATTTCCGGGATGCACGTAATGCATCACAGAAGCAGCTTTCACACATTCATAATAACCCAATTCCATTTTTTCGCCTGTAATACCGCTGCGTTCGGTAACCAGATCGGCCACTGTCCTGCCATCCATAGTGCTGTTTTGCAGAGCTTCGAGGCTTTCGGGCTTTGTTGCCAGAGCTAAATCGAGGATAGATTTGGTAAGAGCAATAAAATCCTGGTTTTTGGCCACAAAATCGGTTTCACATTTCAGGGCTACGATGGCGGCAAATCCATCTTTGCAGTCCGCTAATACGCATCCTTCGGAAGCTTCCCTGTCACTGCGTTTTGCAGCAATTGCCTGACCTCTTTTGCGAATGATTTCTATCGCTTTTTCCATATCGTTGTTCGCTTCGGTAAGCGCATTCTTACAATCCATCATCCCGGCCCCGGTCATAGAACGGAGTTTCGAGATATCTGCCATAGTTACTGCCATAATTCTTCTTTTTTTTGTAAACAATCTTCGTCACCGGTTCCATTCCGGCATGTTCCGACTATTCGTCGTCGTCTTTCATAAACTTCGAGGTTACTCTTGCTTTCAGTGCTTCCTCGTCTTCTTTTTGAATACGTTCCCTGCGTGCTGTCTTTGGACGGCGCTCTCTGCGGCTTACGTTTTCGTTACCCTCTTCTTCTTCGGCAACGGCAGCAGCAGCGTCGGCATCGGCTTTTTCAATCTTGCGTTCTTCCAGACCTTCGGCAATGGCGGCACAAACCGTCGATACTATAATATCTATAGATTTGGTGGCGTCGTCGTTGGCGGGAATAACGAAATCGATGTTGGAAGGATCGGAATTGGTATCGACCATGGCAAAAACGGGAATACCCAGACGATTAGCCTCGTGAACGGCAATTTGTTCTTTCATAACATCGACCACAAACAAAGCCGAAGGCAATCTGTTCAAATCGGCAATACTGCCCAGGTTCTTTTCCAACTTGGCTCTTTTGCGACCAATCTGTAAACGTTCCCTTTTGGACAAATTGCTATACGTGCCGTCTGTAAACATTTTGTCGATGGTAGACATTTTCTTTACAGCTTTGCGGATGGTGGGGAAATTGGTGAGCATTCCTCCGGGCCAACGCTCTATAACATAGGGCATATTGACGGATGCAGCCCTTTCAGCAACGATTTCTTTGGCCTGTTTTTTGGTGGCAACAAAGAGTATTTTCTTTCCCGAACGGGCAAAATTTTTCATCGCCTCGGCAGCCTCGTCCAGTTTGGTAATTGTTTTGTGCAGGTCTATAATGTGGATGCCGTTACGTTCCATAAATATGTACGGAGCCATGGCGGGGTTCCATTTTCTTTTAAGGTGTCCGAAATGCACTCCGGCTTCCAGTAATTGATCAAAATTAGTTCTTGACATGATGGTTAATTAATTTCGTTTACATTCTTTTGGGGCTCATTCAATCGTCCGGTAGTTCTCGGCCTGAGCCGGAAGTCCTGACCATTTAGATACTAAACGCTACTTTTTCATTTATCGAGCAGTGGTATCAAAATATTAACGCTTGCTGAACTGGAATTTCTTCCTTGCTTTGGGACGACCTGGTTTTTTGCGTTCCACAATGCGGGAATCGCGGGTCATAAATCCTTCGGCCTTCAAAGCAGGCTTATCTTCGGGATTGATTTTAACAAGGGCGCGGGAAATGGCCAGGCGCAAAGCCTCGGCTTGTCCTTTGAAACCGCCTCCTTTAAGGCTTACGTTGATATCGTATTTCCCGTCAACTTCCAGTTTTTTTAGCGGCTGTTTAACCACATACTGAAGAATATCGGAAGGAAAATACTCCGACAGATCCTTTTTGTTGATATTAATGGTTCCGTTTCCTTCAGTAACAAATACACGGGCAATCGCTGCCTTTCTTCTTCCTATTGCATTTACTGCTTCCATAATTTATTTAAGTGAGTTTAAATCGATTGCCTTCGGCTTTTGTGCCTGATGAGGATGTTCGTTTCCTACATACACATACAAATTGTTGATAATAGCTTCACCCAAACGGTTTTTGGGAAGCATACCCCTTACCACTTTCCGGTATAGACTTAATGGATCCTTGGCCATTAACGAAGCCGGAGTAAATTTCCTTTGCCCACTCGGATATCCCGTGTGGCGCAAATAAATGCGATCATTCCATTTCGAACCGGTAAGCCTGACTTTATCCGCATTGATAATGATGACATTGTCACCACAATCCACATGGGGTGTAAAGCTTGGTTTGTACTTACCTCTCAGCAACTTGGCAACCTTCGTCCCCAAACGTCCCAATACTTGATCGGTTGCATCAACTACAACCCATTCTTTTTGAGCCGTTGCCTTGTTAACAGAAATGGTCTTGTAACTCAAACTGTCCACTGCTTTTTTTGGATTTTAATTGTTAATTAATTATCGTATAAAATAAACAAATCTCAAGGCTTTCGAGCTTAATTCCTTATGAACTAAAATCTTATTAGAAAACCATAGAGAATTGGCCTGCAAAAGTACGGCGAATTTTCGTATCTCACAAAAGAATCTACGTTTTTTTTTGACTACCTTTGCGCCTGTTATTTTGAATTACGCCTATGAAACCTTTGTTTTTGATTTCGAACGATGATGGTATTCACGCTCGTGGAATACGCTGCCTTATTGATGTGTTGAGACCTTTGGGAGATATGTTGGTAGTGGCCCCCGAAACCGAACGATCCGGTATGTCTACGGCTTTTACCCTCAGAGAGCCTCTCACCTGCAAGCCGGTATCAAAAGAAGAAGGCCTGATCCAATATTCGAGCAACGGCACACCGGTAGATTGCATCAAACTGGCACTGAATCTGCTGACCGACGAGCGTAAACCCGATCTGATCATTGCCGGCATCAACCACGGTTTCAACGGCTCCATAGCCATCCATTATTCCGGGACCATGGGAGCCGTACTCGAAGGCTGCATGGCCGGCTACCCATCGATAGGCTTTTCCATAGACGACCACAGAGAGGAAGCCAATTTTGAGCCTTCCCTGCCCCACATTCGCAACATTGTGCAGGCAGTGCTCGACAATGGCCTGCCTTACGGCGTCTGCCTCAACGTGAACATTCCAAAGCACGACGAAATCAAAGGAACCAAGATATGCCGCCAGGGCAAGGGACGCTGGGTCGAAGAATTTATCCCCTGTTCGCATCCCGACAATGCCAAACGTTACTGGCTGACCGGCAAATTTCTCAACCTCGAAGAAAATGCCGGCGACAACGACCTGACATCCATGCGCCAGGGTTATATTTCGGTGGTGCCCTCATGCATCGACGTAACCAACCATTCTCTTATCGGTCAACTGCAAACCTGGGGACTTTGAGTTATTGAGCCTTTGAACTGATGAAGTACTATCTAATTGCCGGTGAAGCCTCGGGCGACATGCACGCCGCCAACCTGATGGCAGCCCTGGTCGAAAAAGACCCCAAGGCCGAATTTCGCTTTTTGGGAGGAGACAAAATGGCCGCCATAGGAGGAACGCCCTTGATTCATTACAAAAAGATGGCCTATATGGGCATCCTGCCGGTAATACTTCATGCACGGACTCTGCTCCGCAATATGAGAATCTGCAAAAAAGACATCCTGAGCTGGCAACCCGATGTACTCATACTGATCGATTATCCGGGCTTCAACCTGAATATTGCCGCTTACATCAAAAAAAAGCAACCCGGTCTCCCCATACATTATTATATATCGCCCAAACTCTGGGCCTGGAAAGGCTACCGCATACGCAACATCCGCCGCGACATCGACCGACTGTATTGCATACTCCCTTTCGAAAAAGCCTATTTCGACCGGAAAAATTACCGGGCCTTTTATGTGGGTAATCCCAGTCTGGACAGTATAGAAGCCTTCAAAAACAGCAAGCCCGATTTAAAGGGCTGGCGCGAAAAGCAGCAACTGACACAAAAACCCATCATTGCTCTGCTGGCAGGCAGCCGGCGACAGGAAATCAAAGCCAACCTGCCCCTGATGCTCAGGGTGGCCTCCGCCTATCCCGATCATCAACTTGTACTGGCCGGAGCTCCGGGCATAAACAAAGATTTTTACGCTCCCTACATCAAAAACTACGACTGCCGGCTGGTCTACGACGAAACTTATTCTTTGCTCGCCCAAAGCAAGGCAGCCCTGGTAGTTTCGGGCACGGCCACCCTGGAAACAGCCTTGTTCGGAGTGCCGCAAGTGGTTTGCTACGCCCTGTGGATTGGAGGTTTTTTGTACAAAATAGGACGTAAATACCTGATTCGCACTCCCTTTATTTCACTGGTCAACCTGATCGCCGAAAAAGAGGTGGTGGTGGAATTGGTGGCCAACGAATACAACTACGAGCAGCTCAAAAACGAATTGAATAAAATTTTGTACGATTCGGCCTATATCGCGGAAATGCAAGAGGCTTACGGCTTTATGCGTAAAAAACTGGGTGAACCGGGAGCTGCCGACCGAACAGCAAGCCTGATTTACAACCACTTGACCTAAAGTAAGCTAAAAGGAATCGACCTAGATTTTGTACAAAGAAAAAGACAGACACAATTATTTTTTCTATCTTTGTAACTTGAAAAAAATCTGCGTTGGTTTATGGGGAAAATTATAGCATTAGCCAATCAAAAAGGTGGTGTAGGTAAGACCACCACTGCTATCAACCTGGCGGCCTCGCTGGCTGTACAGGAAAAGAAGGTCTTGCTGGTCGATGCAGACCCGCAGGCCAACGCTTCGTCGGGACTGGGCATAGACATCAGGCAAGTCGGCATCAGCATTTACGAATGCATGATCGACGGAGCAAATCCTGCCGATGGCATACAAAAAACCGCCATTGAGTACCTGGATATCTTGCCCTCTCACATCGACCTGGTAGGAGCTGAACTGGAAATGATCAACATCGAAAACCGGGAGAAGATTCTGTCTGCTGTGTTGCAGCCTCTAAAAAGTTCCTACGATTATATTCTGATTGACTGTTCTCCCTCTCTGGGACTCATCACCGTCAACTGCCTGACGGCTGCCGACTCCGTGTTGATTCCCGTACAATGCGAATACTTCGCCTTAGAGGGTATTAGCAAGTTGCTCAACACCATCAAGATCATCAAAAGCCGGCTAAATACCGAACTGGAAATTGAAGGCTTTTTGCTGACCATGTACGACCAACGCCTGCGTTCGGCCAAACAAGTGGCCGATGAGGTCCGCCGACATTTTCAAGGCCTGGTATTCAAAACAGTCATTCAACGCAACGTTACTCTGAGTGTGGCCCCGAGCCACGGACAGCCGGTGATGCTCTACGATGCCGACTCCAGAGGAGCCATCGACCACATTCAACTGGCTCTGGAAATTATTCGCAAAAACAAATAAGCCCCTTACGCTATGGCAGCAAAAAACAGACTGGGAAGAGGACTGGATGCCCTGATCAGCACCGAAGACATACAAACCGTAGGCTCATCGTCCATCAGCGAGGTTGAGCTGGAACTTATCAGGCCCAATCCCGAACAACCCAGAACCGATTTTGAGCCCGAAGCCCTCGAGGAACTGGCCATTTCCATCCGGGAAATCGGTATTATCCAACCCATCACCCTGCGCAAAATGGACGATGGCTATTACCAGATCATCTCGGGAGAACGCCGCGTACGCGCTTCCAAATCCATAGGACTTACAAAAATCCCGGCCTACATCAAAACCGCCGAAGACGACTCGATGATGGAAATGGCCCTGATCGAAAATATACAGCGCGAAGACCTCAATGCCATCGAAATCGCTTTGGCTTACCAAAAATTGGCCGAAGTCTACAAGCTGACCCAGGAAAAACTTAGTGAGCGCATAGGCAAAAAAAGAACCACCATCAGCAATTACATACGTTTGCTCAAGTTGCCGGCCGAAATTCAGATGGGGCTCAAAAACAAAACCATCGATATGGGACATGCCCGGGCACTGATCAATGTAAAAAGCCCCGGTCTGCAACTGGCCCTCTACGAACAAATTTTGAAACAAGGTTTGTCGGTGCGCAAGGTCGAAGAATTGGTTCGCGACGAAGAAAGCGGCAAATCGAAAAACTTCAAAAAGCCCCTTCCTCGCAAGACTTCCGAAGAATACCTGGACTTACAAAAACAGCTTTCACAGAAACTGGGCACCAAAGTGCGCTTCAGTATAAACGAAAAGGGCAAAGGCAGCATCAGCATTCCCTTTGACTCGGAAAAAAAGTTGGAAGAAATACTGCTCAGTCTCGACAAATTGTTTAACTAAACAAGACCTGAACCGGATCGATAAGAAGATGGGCTATTTCGCCAAAATCATACCAATACTGCTTTTTTGCTGCCTGGCCTGCCGGTCGGCAACCCAAGACAGCACGGTCCTCGTGGCGGACAGTCTTTCCTCGGTACTCGCTGACGATCCCTCCCTGAACGGAGTGAACGGATTCCTTACTGCAGACAGCCTTTCGCCGATGCTCAACGACGATCTCTCTCGCAACGGAGCAGACGGCTTCCTTATTTCGGACAGCCTCTTTTTGAGGCCGGACATGGAAAGCTTTATGAATACCGATACTGCCGCCCGGGAACGGCAATTATTCAAACCCCTTCCCTCCAAAGCCCTGTGGTACGCAGCCCTATGTCCGGGTTTGGGACAGTTTTACAACCGGAAATACTGGAAACTGCCGATTGTAGCGAGCGGGGTCGTGGGGCTTGCTTACGCCATAAGCTGGAACGGAAAATATTATGTAGCCTATACCAACGCCTACAGAGACATCAGCGACAACAACCCCGACACCAACAGTTTTTTGGACTTACTGCCGCCGGGCTATTCCTATACCGAGTCGCAATTGCGGACGGTGCTCAAAAATCGTCAACAGACCTTTCGCAGGCAACGCGATTTGAGCATCATCGGAGCCGTGGGCTTTTATTTAATTTGCATCCTGGATGCCTACGTCGATGCCGAGCTGTTCGATTTTAACGTCAGTCCCGACCTGAGCATCCGCCTGCAACCTGTCCGGCAGGCCCCCGGAATCGATCACGCAATGGAACTATCCTGTTTATTCAGGTTTTAACAACAACGAGAAAAACCGATTATGAAAAGAATCATCTATATACTGCTTATTTTAGGCTTGTCTGCGTCGCCCGCATTATCCGCGTCACCTGAATCATCTGCGTCGCCCGCGTCGCCTGAATCATCCGTGTCGCCTGAATCATCCGTGTCGCCTGAATCATCCGTGTCGCCTGCGTCGCCCGCATCACCTGAATCATCTACGTCGCCTGCGTCGCCCGCATCCGGGCAATTTTTCAAAAAAATATTCACTAAAAAAGCCTCGACGGAACAAACCGAGGGTCTCCCCGGGGAAGCAGGCAATCTGCCGCAACAAAAACAGGTGAACGGCAAACAGACCGGCAAAAAGCTGTCGCACAGCTTGTCCAACCCGGAGAAAACCGGGCAAAACAACCTGTTGGCCGAAGAGGACGCACCGGCCGTTGAAATGAACCTCGATTCAATAGAAAACAGCCTCTTCAGCGAAGGGCTGAAGATACTGATCGAAATGGATTCCAGCCATTATTTCGACGATCCCGGCCTGGATCCCTCTTTTCATTTCAATGCCAACACCGACAGCCTTATTTACGAATGGCAAAGGCAGTCCCTGCTGATTTTTGACGAAAACTGCCGACCCACTCTTACAGACAGCTCTGCCACACCCGAAACGACCTACATTCAACGGCTTATGGATTTACCCAACATCATCGAAATGCCCTACAACAGAATAGTAAGACGTTTCATCGACCTCTATCTGAACGAAAGGAGGATGCAGGTAGAAGCCATGCTGGGAGCGGGAGTCTATTATTTCCCACTGTTTGAACAGGTACTCGACCAAAATGGTTTGCCCATAGAACTCAAATATTTGCCCGTCATTGAATCGGCGCTGAATCCCAAGGCTGTTTCCAGAGTCGGCGCCACCGGTTTATGGCAATTTATGTACGCCACCGGCAAGATGTACGGACTCCAGATCAACAGCCTTACCGACGAAAGGCGGGATCCGGTTAAATCGACTTATGCCGCCGTCAAATACCTGAAGAGTCTCTACTCTATGTTTGGCGACTGGAACCTGGCCATAGCAGCCTACAACTGCGGCCCGGGCAATGTGAACAAAGCCATACACCGCTCAGGCGGGAAACGCAATTTTTGGGAAATCTACTATTACCTACCCCGGGAAACCCGCAGCTATGTGCCCCTGTTCATTGCCGCCAATTATGTGATGACCTATTATTCCGAACACGGTATTTGTCCGGCCCAAAACAATTTTCCCCCGGTGATTGATACTTTTATGATCCATCAAAACATGCACTTCCAGCAAATTGCCGAAGTCTGCCAGATACCGATGCAGGAAATACAATTATTGAATCCCCATTTCAGAAACGAGATTGCTCACGGCACCGCCTCCAAGGCCGGTATACTCTACCTGCCTATGGAATATTCGCCCGTCTTTACAGAATTGCAAGACAGCATTCCCCGTTACAAAGAACAGGAATTGCTGGCTTCGAGGCTGGTTTCGGTTCAATCGGGACAAGCGGGGCCAACCGATGCCATTGTTTACAGGGTAAAACGGGGCGACAACCTCTCGGTAATTGCATCAAGACACAACGTAAGTGTTCAAAAGCTGAAAAACTGGAATAACCTTAAGAGCAATACGTTGCAAATTGGGCAACGACTGCTTATTTATTAACGATTAAATAGTACCTTCGCATAAAACTCTGCACAGAGGCCGATTATGGATATTTTACAGGCAACAAATCCTGAAGAAGAAAAAATCTTTGAGCAATTTCAGCTTTTGCTCAACGATTACCTGAATTCAAACCATCGCAAAAAAGTGGATTTGATTACCAAGGCATTTAAGTTTGCTTACAATGCCCATAGAGGTGTCAAACGCCGCTCGGGAGAGCCTTATATAATGCATCCTCTGGCCGTAGCCCGCATCTGTTGCGCCGAAATCGGTCTGGGTTCCACCTCTATCTGTTCCGCTCTTTTGCACGACGTGATAGAAGACACCGAGTTTACCGTCGAAGACATCCGAAACAACTTCAACGACAGAATTGCCTCCATAGTGGAAGGTTTGACAAAGATCTCCGGAGGAATCTTTGGGGAGAACGCTTCCACTCAAACCGAAAATTTCAGGCGCCTGCTCCTGACCATGTCCGAAGACATCCGCGTAATCCTGATAAAAATGGCCGACCGCCTGCACAACATGAGGACCCTAAGCGCCCTGTCGCCAAGCAAACAATACAAAATTGCCAGCGAAACCATGTATTTGTATGCTCCGCTTGCCCACCGTCTGGGATTGAACCGGATCAAAACCGAACTCGAGGAACTGAGTTTCAAATACGAGCATCCGGAAGCTTACGAACAAATCACACATAAACTGGCCATCACGGCCGAATCGCGAAAGGCACTATACTATTCCTTTATAGAACCCGTTCAGCACGAATTGGATAAACTGGACTTGAAATACTACATCAAGGAAAGAGTAAAAACAGCCTACTCCATCTGGAAGAAAATGACCACCAAAAACATCCGGTTCGAAGAAATCTACGACCTTTTGGCTGTCCGTATCATTTTCGATTCGCCCGATATTGAGGACGAAAAAGAGATGCTTGCCCTCGAAAAGAAACAATGCTGGGATATATATTCCACCATCACCAATATTTACAAGCCTCACCCCGACCGTTTACGCGACTGGGTAAACAACCCAAAAGCCAATGGTTATCAAGCTCTGCACACCACGGTGATGGGCTTTACCGGCGATTGGATCGAAGTCCAGATCCGCAGTACCAGAATGCACAGCATTGCCGAAAGAGGTTTTGCCGCCCACTGGAAATACAAACTGGGCGAAATCGAAGAAGATAACGAGCTCAACCACTGGATACTCACCATCAAGGAGATTTTGGAAAGCCCCGAGCCCAACACCCTCGATGTGCTAGACACCATCAAGATGAACCTGTTTTCGTCCGAAATCTTCGTGTTTACCCCCAAGGGAGAAATCAAAACCCTGGCTCAGGGAGCCACCGCCCTCGATTTTGCCTTTGAATTGCACAGTGAACTGGGCTACCGCTGCATAGGCGCCAAAGTCAACCATCAACTGGTACCCATGAGCCATGTGCTCAAAAGCGGTGACCAGGTGGAAATTCTCACCTCCGAAAACCAAACTCCCCGCTACGAATGGCTGAAATTTGTCACCACCGGCAAGGCTCATTCCAAAATTAAAGCCCGTTTTCGCAAAGACAACCGTGAGACAATAAAAAAAGGTGAAGAGCTGCTCAATGAATTTTTCAACAAGCATCATTTAACAGCAGACGCCGACAATGTTCAGGTATTGCTGACCAACTGTAATTGCATCAATAAGGAAGAACTCTTGATGAAGCTGGGTACCGGCGAATTGACTCTAAACAACGCCGAAGCCGAACTCTTCAAAAAGGACAATCAGAACCTGCTGGTCAAATACTGGAAACTTACCTTCGGATCGAAGAACAGCAAGCAGGAAAAAGAAAAAGGAAAAGAAAAAGAAAAAGAAAACAAAACCATCGACTTCAAATCGACACACCGGCTTACCGAAGAATCCGTTCAGAACGAATACCACCTGTCGGATTGCTGTCAGCCCATACCGGGAGACGCCGTACTGGGTTACGTTGCCCAAAACGGCATTATTCACGTACACAAACGGCAATGCCCCATTGCCATGCGCCTGAAAAGCAGCTACGGCGACCGCATCGTTTCTGCCGAATGGGCCACACACAAAAAATTATCTTTCGCCGTCGAAATAGAAATTACCGGCCTCGACACCGTAGGCATGATCAATCAGATCACCCGCATCGTCTCCGACGAATTCTCGGTAAACATCAACAAACTCAACTTCGAATCCAAAGACGGCGTATTCCGAGGCTCCATGACCGTTTACGTCCACGACGTAGAAGGCCTGAACCACCTCTGCAACAAAATCTCCAAACTCAAAAACATCAAATCCGTCACCCGCGTCGAACGCCAAAATAAGCTGATGGGGGTGAAGGAGTGAATTTTTGGAGGGGGTGGTGGGAGATTATGGAGAGATTTTTGTGCCTCGAAATCTAAAATTAATACAAAAATAACGATATGACTCCAAAATGAGCACAGAAAAATAAAGCGCATCAGATATAAATTATTTAACTTGCGGATGTTTTAATGTAAAAAAATGAGATTTAAATTAAAATTAGCCTTAGATCCATTGCCTTACGGAAACACAATCCCTGTCAACTACCAATACGAACTATCCGGATGGATTTATCGTACGTTGGCTAGCGGGGATCAGATGAAAAAATATTAGTGTTAAAAAAGATATAATCGATATATATCATGAGAATACATTTAAAGTTTAAAATTTCAAATCAAACAGTTCCTTTTGACCATCAACCTTTGTTAGTGGGAGCTATCCATAAATGGTTGGGGCAGAATGAGGAACACGGTGAAATCTCATTGTACTCTTTTTCTCGATTGGAGGGAGGAAAAGCAACAAATGAAGGAATTAAATTTAATCAGGATGGATTATTTTTTTTTAGTTCCATCAATATAGATTTAGTGAAAAGATTGATATCCGGAATCCGATCAGATCCTTCAATGTTTTTTGGACTAAGAGTAAATGAATTATTTATTGAAGAAGACCCCGATTTATCAAACCGAGAATTATTTTTTCCGGGTAGTCCGATATTCATCAAGAGAAGGAATGGTGAAAGAATTGAACAAATTTTTTTTGACGATCCAAGATCTTCGGAATACTTGAGAGAAACACTTCTAACCAAAATGGGAAAAGTCGGACTTGAGGACGATTCACTTGATATTCGTTTTGATTTGTCCCATACCAAATCGGGAACAAAAATGATCACTTATAAGGGTATCAAGAATAAAGCAAATTGGTGTCCAGTAATTATAAAAGGCAAACCAGAAACAAAACTTTTTGCTTGGAACGTCGGATTAGGAAATTCAACGGGAATCGGGTTTGGAGCAATCAAATAATAGGCAGTTATGTATTATGTTGTAAAATATTCAGGTCCATTTGGGTTTATTAAACCGTGGACCGCTGTGAGAGACAGTGAGACTTATAGCCAACAGTTTCTAACTCCTTCGATTATTGAAGGAATTGAGAAGAAATTGTTTCCCGAGTTGTTACATAAAACCGGGAAAATTCTAAAAATTGTTCGATACCGGTTGAATTATTGTGGTATTGACATGCAGCAAGAACGAACTAGATCGAAGGGTGAATTTGAAAAAGAGAAGAAAACAGATTCGTTAGGTAGAACATATTACACAGCGAAGAACATGGGGGTCATTACTCGAGGTGTGCTACTTCAGCCCAATCTTTACCTTGCGTTCAAGGATGAGCAGGATGCGAACAATGCATTTGCCCAAACGATATGTTTGTGTAGAAACGAGGATTTGCTTTTTCCTGAAATTCTCACGGAAATGTCAGAAGAGGACTTTGACAAAATCGATGGTTTTGAGCTAGAGACTTCCTCTCCTGAAAGCGGCTTTAAGGTTGGATATAATCGTTTTGATGATTTTGCGGAGATGTTTGGCGAGCTCAAGGTTGTGGGCAATCCAATACGTGATCGATAATGAAACCCCTTGATCAAATACTAGCTAAAAGTGTCAATTACGGCAATATAAGTTTGCTGGAACATACACAAGAGGTAACACTGGCAATTGAAAACTTTGCCCGGCATTTTGATTTTACATTTAATTCAGAGCTCGCTCGTAAAGGAGCCATCTTGCACGATCTGGGCAAAGCTCATGACCATTTTCAAAAAAAAATACAGAATATTAATTCAAAATCATTAGCCGAAGCAAGGGAAGAAAATTATATTCACAGACATGAACTTTCGTCATTGGCTTTTCTACCTGTTTTTCCGAAAGAGGAATGGGATTATTTAATTGATATGATTGTTGCCCACCACAAATCAATCGAAAACGACCCTAGGGGAAGAGGTATTCTCGATTTAGATCAGAATAGCCAATATTGGATAAATAACCATCTAAAAAACTGGGAAGAATGGAGCCAATATGGTTTATGTATTCTTAATATATTTGGATACAAAAGCAATATAATTACTTTAGATGAGGCAAGAAATGCTTTACTATATACAGTTGAGTATTGTGAATCAAAGGGAAACGGATGGTCTCCTTGGCGTGGTTTGTTAATTTCTGCTGACCATTTTGCATCTGCTTTTACAAATAAAACAGCAGAGAATCTTCAACATCTTTTTGAAACACCCGATTTGAGCTATTATCACGATTTATCGAGAAGAAATCATCTTTATCCCTTATCAGAAATCTCAACAGAAGATTCGCGTCTTCACACACTAGTTGTTGCTCCTACTGGAGCAGGTAAAACCGACTTCCTGCTAAAAAGATGCAAAGGGCGTATTTTTTATACATTACCATTTCAGGCTTCTATCAATGCTATGTGGGAAAGAATGAAAAACACGATTCCTAATAAAGATATCCGACTCTTACATGCAATGTCTAAAATTATTGTTGGTAAAAATATTGAAGAGCGGATTCTTCAACCTTTAGTTGGTTCAACGGTAAAAGTTCTTACTCCTTACCAGCTCGCCGCCATTGTTTTTGGAACTTCTGGTTTTGAAGGTGTAATGCTTGATGTGAAGGGATGCGACATTATTTTGGATGAGATTCATACCTATTCCGATTATTCTAAATCTATGGTTTTGGAAATTGTGAAAACACTATTGCGTCTTGACTGCAGAATTCATATCGGTACAGCTACCATGCCATCGGTGCTTTATAATGAGGTACTTTCCATTTTAGGTGGAAAAGATAAAGTTTACGAGGTGAAATTGCCAGGTGATGTCCTAAAGTCATTTAATCGTCATAAGATTTTTAAAATTAATAGTGATGATGAGATTCCCAATATCCTGGATCAGGCATTTCGGAACAGAGAAAAGGTCTTGGTTGTTTTCAACACAGTAAAACAAGCCCAGGATGCTTTCAAAACTTTTTCAGAAAGATTTACTAAAATACCGATGATGCTTATACATAGCCGTTTTAGACGAGGTGATAGAGTTGAATTGGAAACCCGACTTAAAAGGCAATTCAATGGAGACGGAAGTAAAGAATTTGGAGATGGATTATGCCCGTGTTTGGTGGTTTCCACTCAAGTTGTTGAAGTAAGTCTTGATATAAGTTTTGACCGCATAATTACCCAATGCGCTCCACTCGATAGTCTTATCCAAAGGTTCGGAAGGGTAAACCGTAAACGCAGCAAGGATACCATTGGAAAATATAAACCTGTACATATTATCGCACCACATGATAAAGTTTTACCCTATAAAATGGATGTGCTAAAAAGAAGCTTTGAACAATTACCAGACGATGGGACAATTCTTAATGAACAAAACTTACAGGAAAAAATTGACAATGTGTATCCTGTTATAGAAACAAAAGAAATAGATGTTCACTTGATCTATAGAAACAACCGATATTCATTACGGGAACTTACTAATACAAAAAAAGCTGTTTTAGTGGAAGCTTTAGAAATTGAAAGTGCAACCTGCATTTTAGAAACGGATAGGGAAAAATATCTGTCAGCAGATTGGGAAGATCGAATATACATGGAGATTCCAATTAATTGGAAAACCATGGACCGTTACAAATCTGAATACGAACAGCTAGACGTTGGGGCAAACCCATTTGTTGTCCCTCAGAACTTAAATGATTATCGAATATTTGGATTGCGACTAGTTGAAAACGATAAATTTTTATAGGCATGTACACAAGTTATATAGGCAAGAAATTTCTGAAACTCTACAATGAGAGAGAGGGTACAAACCTCTCAGCTGAAGAGTTTTTTGAAAAAGTGTTTTTCCCACTTTTCTTTGATGATGACAGACATTTACTGCATGTCGGAAATTCTCCCTTTTTTCAAAAGCTCAAAGAAGAAGATATCAAAAAGTATGGGAGCAAATCATTGGCTCAGTATAATAATTTAAAAAAAGCAATTAAAAATGACATTCCCAATATGTCTATTTTTGTGGGTTCCGCCGCAAAAGATGTAAAAGGAACGACTTCCGGCCAAGTTTCAAATATTAATGTTATTGTAGATAAAGAAGAAATGTATGCCTCATGGATGGGTGAAGCTCTAGGTATTCGTATTAGTGGAGGAATGATTATGCTAATTGATGAACCCGATGTTTTATGGGCATTATATTCTGGATGGAGGCATTACCGTAATTATTTAAATCAAACACCTAACGTAGAAGACAAACAAATTGAGACATGGAATGGACAATGGCTTTGGCATTGGTCCCAACCTCATTTTGACAATAATAACCCTCTCGATAGATTACACATAGAAGTTTCAGAAGTACAAGGAAATGTAGCAATCTCCACTCAACAATGGATAAAAGGAATATTTGCTTTATCAAGGAAATTTCCGAATAAAGTAATCACGGCTTATGCATATAACCTTTCGCAAACCAACATAACATTAGGCTTTATTAACTTATATCTACCAGAGGTAAATCGATTGTTTAAACTGCGCAATAAAATATTTATAGATGAACCCAGAACCATTCTCACTGAAGAAGAGATTAATTCATTTACTACCTTTTATAATTTCAAGTGCGCCTGCAAATTTGGAACAATTGGCCTCAAGGCTATTGAGCCTGCAAAGCTTAGAGAATATATGCCTATTGGTTCTGTCTCATTTGCAAAAGGAAAAGAGTATAAGTTTTCGAACGAAGAATCATATACAAATTATAAACTTTTTAAAATTTGGATTATTGCTATGCTAAACAAAACAGAATTACTCAAGTTAGCCTCCGATGTTGCAAAAGCTTTATCGGAATTAGATAAAGCTGACGACAGGGGGAAAAAAGTATTTGCAACTTTATCTCAAGAAGTTAGAGAATCTAATAATTTACGGTTGTTTATTGATAAACTTACTACGGTGCTAAACCAAGCACCCTCAAATGCGGAAACGTTTAAAGAAGTGGTGGAAGCTGTCTTGAAAATGCCTTTGGACAATTTTCCACTGTTTGTTACGCTTATCCGCTTTGAATATGCTTATTTAAAATCAAAAAACTAATTTTAAAATTTATAGATATGAGCTGTTCACCTTTCATTTATTTACGTGGTCTTCGTCACGCGGAACATACTGTTTTTGGCGTTAATGATGGACAAAAGTTTTATTATGACCCTCAGTTTGGGAAAAAAATGGCTTATTCAAGTGGCCAACAAGTTAAACGATCCATAATTGAAGCTTTGAATATGCCTTTTGCTGCAATAACATTCAATTGGGAAATAGATAGAAAAGAAAACAAGGCAAGTCAAAAAGAACCACATTCTCCGTGTGATCCCTCTTATCCAGACCAATTATTGGGTGGTTATATGAAAGCAGAAAGCGGAAATATGACGGTTAAAAGAAGAAGTCCATTATCAATCTCGGCCATGCGACCTTTACATCCATTGCTTGGAGGAATAGAAAATCCATTAGAAGACTTAACATTCGATCGAACTTCACACCCAGACCATCATCAAGTAAAAGTTTTTTGGCTTGACAATAAAAAGAGAGGAGCCGAATTGACATCGGATGAATTAGAAGAATGGCTAACGACTAATCGCAGAAGCCTTCCTAATAGAGCTTTTATACAGAACCAATCTCGTGCCTCTGGTTTATTCGTTTATGATATTGCTATAGACCTCCGTACTTTATTTTGTGTTTCAACAAACAAATTAGAACCTGAACTCTTCCCTGAAATAGAAACAAAACTTCGTAATGAAGGGTGGATAGAAGGTGAAACCATTTTTGGGAATTGCTTGATTTGTCCAAAGGCAAAGCGAGATGAAATAATCCCGGCACTCGCAAAGGCACTCGTGAATTGGAGAATTACCTCAAATCAAGCACGTACCTTCAGTTTAATGGAAACTATTGCTATTGCAATCAGTGATAATGCTAATCAGATAGCCTATGCAATTCGTGGAGATTTACGTGACGACACAGAGAGGTTGCAAGCAACGCCCATAATTGATGAAACAGTAGAAGTAGATTTATTTATTACTCCTGCAGCATCAGGCTATGTTGTTGGTTCGGTAGGTAGTGCTGATGCAATCGAGAAAGCCGAACAAAAACTTGTAGAATTAATGTCTGCTTTTGATTATGAAAATCAAATGAGACAGGTATAATCTTCGCAGGTCACAAAAACTCTGTCAGTGGTATTTGGTTATGTCTATAAACTTGGGTTGTTGATAACGAAGTTAGTTAGTTATTCTACTACCTAATACAGATGCTGGTGCAAGCTTTGCAGCAAAGTAGATAGCAGCTTTTTCAGGACAAAGATTAATAGAAGCCGTGTTAGTATTAGGTTATTTTATGTGATATTCATGGTAAAATAAAAAACTTCTCTACCATGAACATCACCGGAACCCATTTCAATTATTATCAGGTGTGCAAACGAAAACTTTGGTTGTTTGCCAACGGTATTAATATGGAACACACTTCCGATCTGGTCTACGAAGGGAAATTGATTCATGAAACGTCTTATCCGCAGCGTCCAGGGCGTTATGAGGAGGTTGAAATCGGAGCGTGCAAAATTGATTTTTATGATGCCCGGAACAAGATTATTCATGAAATCAAGAAAACCGATAAGATGGAAAGGGCTCACGAATGGCAAGTAAAGTATTATATATATGTATTTGAGAATAATGGGATAGAGGGAGTTAAGGGCATTCTGGAATACCCTGCCCTGCGTCAAACACAACAGGTGGAACTAAACAATTCCGACAGACAGCAACTAATGTTAATTGAGGCCGATATCGAAAAGATAATCCGTGCCGAACAATGTCCCGAGGCAATTCACTCTCGCATTTGTAAACAATGCAGCTATTATGATTTTTGCTTTGTCAGCGAAAATAAAAACGAAGGCTGATACGCAAAAGTGTAGCCTGGATTATGATCACGAGCTATGAAAAAAACATATTACCTTTTTAATCCCGGAACCTTGGAGCGTAAGGATAACACCCTGAAATTTACTCCTGTTGAAAAAAGCGAAGACGGAGAGGAAACGAACGGTTCTCCTCGTTATTTGCCAATTGAAAACACCGGTGAATTATATGTTTTTGGTTCGCTTCGGGCCAATAGTGCCATGTATAATTTTTTGGGAGCCAATAATGTTGCTGTGCATTTTTTTGATTATTACGAAAATTATACCGGATCTTTCATGCCTCGCGATTCCTTGCTTTCCGGTCGTATGCTTTTAGCTCAAACAGCGCATTATCAAGACAAAAGAAAACGGATTGTGCTTGCCCGGAAATTTGTTGAGGGAGCTGCATTCAACATGTTGAAAAACCTAAAATACTACAATAAAAGAGGGCGTGACATGGAGCCTCTAATTACAAAAATAGAGGGATATATGTCCAAAATTTCCGAGTCGGCCGAAACTGACGAATTAATGGGATTAGAGGGTAATATCCGAATGATCTATTATGATGCTTTCAACTTGATTCTTAACGATTTTGAAATGGGTAATCGCACAAAGCAGCCACCGGGAAACGAGGTAAATGCTTTGATTTCGTTTGGCAATATGATGTGTTACAGTCAGTGTCTGCGGGCAATTCATCAAACACAATTAAATCCTACTATCAGCTATTTACACACCCCGGGCGAAAGAAGATATTCATTATCCCTGGATATTTCCGAGATATTCAAACCCTTACTTGTCGACAGAGTAATATTTAAAGTGTTGAATAAAAAGGAAGTACAGGAAAAACATTTCGATAAGAATTTAAATGGTTGTTTACTCAATCAAAACGGGAAAAAGATTTTTGTTCAGGCCTTCGAAGACCGTCTGAATGAAACCATCCGACATCGCAGTCTTAACAGAAATGTTAGTTATAAACATTTGATAAAACTGGAGTGCTATAAGCTCAGCAAACATCTTTTGGGCATGGAAGAATATAAACCTTTCAAAATGTGGTGGTAAATTCTTGTTTGCCGGCTTTTACTATATCGAATTATGTATGTAATTTTGGTTTATGATTTTGGAGAAAACAGAGTAGCTAAAATGTTGAAACTCTGCAGAAAATACTTAAGCTGGATACAAAACTCTGTATTTGAGGGTGAGATCAGTGAAGTAAAACTGAAAGAATTGAAGTACAAAGCAACATTAATAATGAACAAGGAAGAAGACAGCCTGATTATTTTTAAAAGCAGAGACGAGAACTGGCTTAATAAGGAAATTATTGGAAAAGAGCGAAGTAGCATAGATAATTTCTTGTAGAAATTGTCGATCAATATAAAATTCAGCATTAAAGAGCGAAAAAGGCTATTACAAAATCGCTCCATGTTCTTTGACATTTTGAAAATCAATTCATTACTATATATTGTCGATGCACGGTGTTTTTCATAGCATCGTGCATCGACAACCTTTTATAAAAATTTATTACATTTGCAAAACCCCAAAGCCCTGAAAACAAGAACCAAACCTATCCTTTTTTAGCGGCTTTTAATCAGACCAAAGTGGAATTGAAATTTTTTAAGCGGCTCGTTTAGCTCAATCCCGTTCACTTTTAATCAGACCAAAGTGGAATTGAAATGACGTTAGACGACATAAAGAAGTCTTTGCGCTGTTCTCTTTTAATCAGACCAAAGTGGAATTGAAATTTTTTTCATACGTCTTTTCAGTCAACAGCCTTTTGACTCTTTTAATCAGACCAAAGTGGAATTGAAATAACAACATCCCGCTTACAGTCCTCAAAAGAAGTATACTTTTAATCAGACCAAAGTGGAATTGAAATCCGTTACCGTAGTTCCAGAAACAGAGAGAGCCGCACTTTTAATCAGACCAAAGTGGAATTGAAATCATTACAGATCGTCAGCCGCTGCCGCTCCGATTTCTTTTAATCAGACCAAAGTGGAATTGAAATTCAGAGGGAAGTTTCATTGCTTGGAAAAAAGCAAGCCTTTTAATCAGACCAAAGTGGAATTGAAATTGAAGTTTGTATCATAGCTCGCTTTTTTTCTGACTGACTTTTAATCAGACCAAAGTGGAATTGAAATGCCGTTTCGCCCTTGTTTCTAATGGGTATAACGACTTTTAATCAGACCAAAGTGGAATTGAAATCACGGACACTTTCCTTATAGCTTACGGGAATACCCCTTTTAATCAGACCAAAGTGGAATTGAAATAATGATATGGGGATCATCGTTGAGGCGGCCTCGTCTTCTTTTAATCAGACCAAAGTGGAATTGAAATATGAGAAACTTCGTGTTGATAGGAAACGGATAGATAACTTTTAATCAGACCAAAGTGGAATTGAAATTCTTTTAAATAAAGGGTATTTAATGTTACTTTTATTCTTTTAATCAGACCAAAGTGGAATTGAAATAGAGTTGAGTCTTTTGCGAAAAATCAAACAGGAGCGAACTTTTAATCAGACCAAAGTGGAATTGAAATGCCTATTCTACGATTTATCGAGACATGAGCAAAGACTTTTAATCAGACCAAAGTGGAATTGAAATTTAATCTTGCTTACACATTTATTTACTAACACTAAACTTTTAATCAGACCAAAGTGGAATTGAAATTATTGAGACATAAACAAACTAACGCGTTCCTGATTGGTCTTTTAATCAGACCAAAGTGGAATTGAAATTGAATAATGTTTAGTTTTCCGAATCTTATGTGTTCTTTTAATCAGACCAAAGTGGAATTGAAATCTCAAGAACGGATTCGATCACTTTTGGGATGCGGCCTTTTAATCAGACCAAAGTGGAATTGAAATCCTTGATGGTGAATTAGAAGAGTACGGGAAAATGCAGCTTTTAATCAGACCAAAGTGGAATTGAAATCGGGCACCAGCTCTCAATATCGTTAACGATCGTCTGCTTTTAATCAGACCAAAGTGGAATTGAAATACATACAGGCTAAGTTGGGCTATGGCGTTGGAGGTAGTCTTTTAATCAGACCAAAGTGGAATTGAAATGCAGTATTAAATCATCTTATATCTTTGGTGCTTTTCTTTTAATCAGACCAAAGTGGAATTGAAATCGTTTACAGCTGATATGACGACTTATAAAGAGGACCTTTTAATCAGACCAAAGTGGAATTGAAATGATGGATGCGCTTGCACCCGGTGCTGCCACGAAGTCTTTTAATCAGACCAAAGTGGAATTGAAATCAAATTTAGCCTCTGTTCGCTTGACGGATGACGCTGCTTTTAATCAGACCAAAGTGGAATTGAAATATGAATATTCTGCTATCAAATGAGCGGTACTTACTCTTTTAATCAGACCAAAGTGGAATTGAAATCCGAAAATCTGCCGGTCGATCATTCTGGTGATACCCTTTTAATCAGACCAAAGTGGAATTGAAATATGTCAAGGTATCGAAGAACAAGCGGGAGCGGTTGACTTTTAATCAGACCAAAGTGGAATTGAAATTTGGCTAATGAAGACGATAATATATTAACACTATCTTTTAATCAGACCAAAGTGGAATTGAAATCTGGTAATCCATGCTCATAACCTTGCTCAATAAGTTCTTTTAATCAGACCAAAGTGGAATTGAAATCGATTATACATTGAAGGAATTTGTAAAGTGTTTAAAGCTTTTAATCAGACCAAAGTGGAATTGAAATAATGTAGAAGAGCATTTTGGAATTACTTATGAAACTTTTAATCAGACCAAAGTGGAATTGAAATTGGGAACACGGGCAATCATCGTATGCCACTGCTCCCTTTTAATCAGACCAAAGTGGAATTGAAATCCGGAATCGGTTTACTGTTCCGGATTGGATGTTTTTCTTTTAATCAGACCAAAGTGGAATTGAAATGGTGTTCCCTTTTATGTTCTCATTTATGATCTCTATCACTTTTAATCAGACCAAAGTGGAATTGAAATAAGGTGTTCCTTTGGTTTTTCGGGGCTTTAAGCTCTTTTAATCAGACCAAAGTGGAATTGAAATTCTTGAAATTCAGGCAGTCCTTCGGGTTGCCCAACTTTTAATCAGACCAAAGTGGAATTGAAATAGAATATTGAGATACTCGAAAACAATCACAAAGGGGCTTTTAATCAGACCAAAGTGGAATTGAAATCTTTTTTGGACAATGTGCAAGCTTTACGAGCAGCATCTTTTAATCAGACCAAAGTGGAATTGAAATCTGAATATCTCCCTGTTTGCGGCTGTGGAAAAGCACTTTTAATCAGACCAAAGTGGAATTGAAATTTACATCAACTCATCAACATCAATGTGATAATCTTCCTTTTAATCAGACCAAAGTGGAATTGAAATGTCTAAATTTGCTTTGGTATGTGCTTTGTCAAAATTCTTTTAATCAGACCAAAGTGGAATTGAAATTAATTTCAGTATAAATATTAAAACAATAATATAGCCTTTTAATCAGACCAAAGTGGAATTGAAATTTTTTTAAGGTTAAATATTTCTTCTTCTTTCTCTGCTTTTAATCAGACCAAAGTGGAATTGAAATGTTACAGATAGTTATAATAGAATAATGGCTGTTACTACTTTTAATCAGACCAAAGTGGAATTGAAATCTTTTTTGGACAATGTGCAAGCTTTACGAGCAGCACTTTTAATCAGACCAAAGTGGAATTGAAATAACAAGTCGTATTGAGGTTTTTGCCCGTAACCGACTTTTAATCAGACCAAAGTGGAATTGAAATTGAGGAGGAAACAAAGAAAGGAATGGATGCTGCACAGACTTTTAATCAGACCAAAGTGGAATTGAAATAAGATTGCTTTTCCACAGCGGTAAACAGGGAGATACTTTTAATCAGACCAAAGTGGAATTGAAATCCTAGTAAGGGATGCATCTACTTATAAGATGAGGCTCTTTTAATCAGACCAAAGTGGAATTGAAATCCGGAATCGGTTTACTGTTCCGGATTGGATGTTTCTTTTAATCAGACCAAAGTGGAATTGAAATCAGCATGCAGAATTTATTCTTGATGAGCAACGGTCTTTTAATCAGACCAAAGTGGAATTGAAATGTTGTTAGCAATAACGAAGTGGCGGTTTGCGATAACTTTTAATCAGACCAAAGTGGAATTGAAATTACAGACGGAAAAACCTGCTGGGTTAAAACAGGAGTCTTTTAATCAGACCAAAGTGGAATTGAAATTTGTTCCCTACTGCGAACTTATTTCCTTTTGGTGCCTTTTAATCAGACCAAAGTGGAATTGAAATAACCGAATGGCATAACATTGTCGCTTGGAGGGGGCCTTTTAATCAGACCAAAGTGGAATTGAAATTTGTGTCAGGATTCGGTCGTTGATTGGCTGACCGCTTTTAATCAGACCAAAGTGGAATTGAAATCTACATTCTTAGACGGGGACAATAGGACAGAGGTTACTTTTAATCAGACCAAAGTGGAATTGAAATTGTGTACGTAAAGGCTACCGCTACATTCTTAGACCTTTTAATCAGACCAAAGTGGAATTGAAATATTGTTGAGGCGGTTGAAAAATATCGTTCTAAAATCTTTTAATCAGACCAAAGTGGAATTGAAATATAATAGCAATAGCCCTCAGCTCGCATAAACAGGGCTTTTAATCAGACCAAAGTGGAATTGAAATTTAAAATCGCAATCCGTGATCGTTAATGTCCCATAATCTTTTAATCAGACCAAAGTGGAATTGAAATTACCTGAACCTTTGTGCTATCATTAGGCACCCATTTCTTTTAATCAGACCAAAGTGGAATTGAAATAAGCAAGACGGGACACGTCAATATTATCCTCTTTAACTTTTAATCAGACCAAAGTGGAATTGAAATTATATCTTACTGAGGCTGCAACGGCAACAGCTCTTCTTTTAATCAGACCAAAGTGGAATTGAAATGCAGTATTAAATCGTCTTATATCTTTGGTGCTTTTCTTTTAATCAGACCAAAGTGGAATTGAAATTTCAATTTCTAAATCCCCCGTTCGTGTGTATTGTACCTTTTAATCAGACCAAAGTGGAATTGAAATAAGAAAAACAATCTGTTATTCTTTGCAATTACGGCCTTTTAATCAGACCAAAGTGGAATTGAAATTTATTGCGGCTATAGCGGCTGTGCTGCCGTAAAGCTTTTAATCAGACCAAAGTGGAATTGAAATTAGGCACCATGATTTCTTTTTGGGATATATCGGGTCTTTTAATCAGACCAAAGTGGAATTGAAATCTATAAGCGCGCTCTGCCGTTAAAAGAATTTAGAACTTTTAATCAGACCAAAGTGGAATTGAAATTATAAAGCTCGCCACCCGAATAACAATTTTGTTTTCTTTTAATCAGACCAAAGTGGAATTGAAATCAATATCTTGTAGTGTCACAACTCCTTTTTTATCCTTTTAATCAGACCAAAGTGGAATTGAAATTTGCAAACTTAATATATACAGCCCTAAAGAACGATCACTTTTAATCAGACCAAAGTGGAATTGAAATTTGGGATTTGAGCATTATTGGGGAGATACACGACCCTTTTAATCAGACCAAAGTGGAATTGAAATATCACAAAGGATGGAAGTAAACAGGGAAGATCAGACTTTTAATCAGACCAAAGTGGAATTGAAATTGTTACAAGCAACTTTAACCGTTATTTTTTAGCTTCTTTTAATCAGACCAAAGTGGAATTGAAATTCATTTTTGCAAAAGTCTCTGATATGGCCTCTTGACTTTTAATCAGACCAAAGTGGAATTGAAATCAGGAACGAACACTATTACATACAGCAACAGGGTCTTTTAATCAGACCAAAGTGGAATTGAAATAAAGTTATTGCCGTCATAAGAGACACCCTTTGGGCACTTTTAATCAGACCAAAGTGGAATTGAAATGACGGATTTAGGACAGTTCTTCCGTTAATTGTCAGAACTTTTAATCAGACCAAAGTGGAATTGAAATCAAATAAACGTGTTGCTCGTTTGCATCTCCATAAATCTTTTAATCAGACCAAAGTGGAATTGAAATTGTTGAAGGTACAGCCCAAGCGGTCGATGGTGAGATTCTTTTAATCAGACCAAAGTGGAATTGAAATGCGCTACAAGTATGCCGTGATGCTGGCAGACAAGGCCTTTTAATCAGACCAAAGTGGAATTGAAATTGTATTAGCAGATCGGGATACTGCTTTAAAAGATTCTTTTAATCAGACCAAAGTGGAATTGAAATCGGGATTATTAGAATCCGCGCTCGAAAAAGATTACTTTTAATCAGACCAAAGTGGAATTGAAATTGTTTACGTTGCAGCATCGGGCGACACTCCTGGTTCTTTTAATCAGACCAAAGTGGAATTGAAATTGCATCGGCCGGTTACGCTGCTGCATCCGCGCTAACTTTTAATCAGACCAAAGTGGAATTGAAATCGATATACCCCCATAACAGTACGCAAAAGACGGCGCTTTTAATCAGACCAAAGTGGAATTGAAATAAGCTTTTTGGAATGAGCTTTGAAAAATACTTTAATGCCTTTTAATCAGACCAAAGTGGAATTGAAATATAAATGTGGGATCAAACTACTTTACTTACGATCCTTTTAATCAGACCAAAGTGGAATTGAAATTTCTGTAACCTCGTGAGTTATGGGATTATAACCTCTTTTAATCAGACCAAAGTGGAATTGAAATTTGATAAATTCAAAAAAAGAGCCGGTCGCTTACATCTTTTAATCAGACCAAAGTGGAATTGAAATTAATGTTGGCACCGCGCTGTTGCTGAAGGGCGGCACTTTTAATCAGACCAAAGTGGAATTGAAATACATTAATGTTGATATTCTTCGCCCTGATTATTTTTCTTTTAATCAGACCAAAGTGGAATTGAAATCTGTCTCTTGTTGTCATTATTTTTTTGCCCGGTTTCCACTTTTAATCAGACCAAAGTGGAATTGAAATTGTGCGATGTGAGGGGCTTAATGCCTGCCGCAAGGGACTTTTAATCAGACCAAAGTGGAATTGAAATGAATAACTCCGTCTTTTGGACATCCGGCAAGAATAGCTTTTAATCAGACCAAAGTGGAATTGAAATTTCGCAATCGCTTCCTTTTACAGACACGACAAAATCTTTTAATCAGACCAAAGTGGAATTGAAATTTTGTAAGTTGGCAGTAAGTTTGGATTTTTTACATCACTTTTAATCAGACCAAAGTGGAATTGAAATCAGAGAGTTTTTTCAACTTAACCGTAGCGTCTGCCTCTTTTAATCAGACCAAAGTGGAATTGAAATGGCACACTCACAGTAATTATGTTCCAATATCCAGAACCTTTTAATCAGACCAAAGTGGAATTGAAATTACGAACGTATGAGCCTCGATAGCCTTACGCAGGACTTTTAATCAGACCAAAGTGGAATTGAAATCAGTCAAAAAGACGACCGTTGGTCGAAGTTCCGACTCTTTTAATCAGACCAAAGTGGAATTGAAATCAGGATAACAAAGCTATATTAAACAGCGAAGTGCACTTTTAATCAGACCAAAGTGGAATTGAAATTATACAGGTCGGGAAAATTAATTTTTATTGCCATGCTTTTAATCAGACCAAAGTGGAATTGAAATAAGCTGTTAAGGCTAAAGCCGCAAAAGCTGCGCCTCTTTTAATCAGACCAAAGTGGAATTGAAATGTGTCGCTTATTCGAAAGGATGTGTGCTATTCTGTCTTTTAATCAGACCAAAGTGGAATTGAAATAATCTACACGAGCGGAGTCAGACACACCGGTAATGCTTTTAATCAGACCAAAGTGGAATTGAAATTAAAAATTTTAAATTATGAGAACGAACAAAACAATTCTTTTAATCAGACCAAAGTGGAATTGAAATCGAGGTTTAATCTTAAGCCTGCGAGGACAAATAGCACTTTTAATCAGACCAAAGTGGAATTGAAATAATTCTTCGTCGCTTTCTTCTCCTGTCGCAACTGCTTTTAATCAGACCAAAGTGGAATTGAAATATGAAAGCAACATTTATCGTTAAAAGAGTGATATAACTTTTAATCAGACCAAAGTGGAATTGAAATGTTGAGTGTTGCGGTCTTTTTTCTGTCGTAAACAACTTTTAATCAGACCAAAGTGGAATTGAAATAATTCTTCGTCGCTTTCTTCTCCTGTCGCAACTGCTTTTAATCAGACCAAAGTGGAATTGAAATCGTGAAATAAAGATGATAGCTGAAGCAATGGCCGTGCCTTTTAATCAGACCAAAGTGGAATTGAAATGAACAGGCTATATGCTTGCAGAGGCTAAGAAGTTGTCTTTTAATCAGACCAAAGTGGAATTGAAATTAAGCCTTTACCGTCCTTGCACCTGTTCCTGAGACGTCTTTTAATCAGACCAAAGTGGAATTGAAATCGTGTCCCGTCGCCCTTTTCGCTATAAGCGACTTCTTTTAATCAGACCAAAGTGGAATTGAAATTTTGTAAGTTGGCAGTAAGTTTGGATTTTTTACATCACTTTTAATCAGACCAAAGTGGAATTGAAATGGCACACTCACAGTAATTATGTTCCAATATCCAGAACCTTTTAATCAGACCAAAGTGGAATTGAAATATACGTAAGAAGCGTTAAAAGATAGACGATGCAAAAAATAAAATAAAAAAGGGGCGAAATAAATCGTCCCTAATTTCAGCATCCGGCAGGAGTTGAACCTGCAATCTGTTAGCCTTAAAAAAGGGTAAACCCCGCTACCACGTTGCGACCATCAGATGCCTCTACGAAGATAAAACAATCATTCCGAAAAATCAAATTTCAGAAACATCATCTGGATAATCTCGGCTCTCAATTATCAGACGGATAGAAACACCGACAATTTGCTTTAACGAATCTCTTAAAATTTTGTAGTTTTCATCAAAACTGCTTTCACGCAAAAGCAGTTAATCAGCCCAAAGACACAAAATTCCAAAAGTTATTCACAACACAGAATAAAGCCTACAGCATTTCCCATAATTTATTTTGTTTTTAAGAGAATTATATATACTATTGCGGTCTAATCACAGCGATATGTTTGAATTGCTTAAAGAAATGTTCCTTCTTGAACCAGTTGCCTTGATCATCGGAGTTATTGGTTTTGGGATCTTTCTACCTCTATTTGCTATTGCTTGTGCGAAGACAGACTTTACTGCCGAGGGGCAGCATAAGGCCAAGAAAAACAACAAATCCGAAAACATCATCATAACGTTCACGTATAGGATCACGGAGCATAAGGATTCAACTACTCCGGAGTCGTGATATACATACCCCGCTACAGCAGGGTATAAAAGGACATAAAGAGTAATAAAACTACGGTTGAAAATAATGACTTACAAATACTGTAACAAGGACGGCAAATACTAAAGAAACAACAGCGACAAGCGAGGCAGCCATTTTTTCTTCTTCACTGGCACCCATGATTTCACGGAGTTGGGCATCTTCCTCGTTTTGACGGCTTATTTCACTCTTTACCAGATCTCTCAATTCAGCTTCCTGTATGGAAGGATTTGATTCCTTGAGTTCAAAATATAGTTGTTTTCTAAGGCGGTTATTTTTTATTGCGTGTTGAAACAAAACAATGGTTAGGGCACAGGCAACACTAGACACAAAGAACAATGCATCCAAATTACCATTTATTAAACAAATAAGAATTACAGGCGTAGCAACGATGGCAAGAGCAGCCCAAAAATTACTCAACTTCCACCACAACAGCGAAAAAATAATAAGGTATATGGTAATTAAAAACATCATTTTTACTTAATTCCGACACAATTTTACAAAAGTTTTTATTAATAACCAAATTTTTTAATTGCAGAAACACCTATCTCAATTCGATATAATCTGAATAGGTAATAGTAGAATACGGATTTCCCGATAAAACGGTTTGTCGTATAGCCTTGCAGCCGTAACGGAAGAACAAAAATCGGCGGGGCTTTGTGAACCAACTGGTCCAAGCTGTTAATCGATAATCTTATTCGTAGGATGTTACTTTAAGATATTATAGACCGGATTTTTCACATGGAGAACTGAATTGGCAGTGTTTTCTGTGTAATGATATACTCCCCAACGAACACCTTTCCAGAATCCAAAGTCGACATAGAACGAATCTCCAAAAGAATTAAAATTCTTTCCATCAGTGCTATAAGAGAATTGATACTTTTTCTTTGGGAAATCGAAATGGACACGTAGATAGATTTTTCCATTGTTTACTTTCATCTTATCTGAGTTCACTTCCAAAAGCTCGTTAGTTTTACCCATAACACAGATTCCATAGTGTGCGTCGGCAGATACTTGACTGAAATCCAATTCAACCGTAGCCTCACTCTCGTAGCCCATAGTCTTCTGAGTATATGTATTTCGTGCCTGTTTAAACTCTGTTGCAGGCAATGCTTTCAATGTCAGTACATCGTTCTGCAGATTCCGGTGAGAGTCAACAGGATTATGATTCCATTGCCACTGAAGTCCCCATCCTGAAGTCTGTGGTAAGGACTGTCCATTGGTCATCAATGGAGTCCTGTAGATAGATACGGGTGAAGGGCGTCCTGTGCCATCGATGTCCTCTCCCATAAGTGGCCAATCATTTTTCCAGCGAACAGGCTGCAGATGAACCACACGACCATGAGCACCCTTCTGCTGGAAGTGATAGAACCACCATTGACCATCACTGAAATCATTATCGTCTCCGATATTCACCAACGCACCTTGATGAGGACCATTGACATTCGTACCAGCCTGTTCCAATACTGTTTTACGTTCATATGGGCCATAGATATTCTTCGATCTCAATGCTGTTTGCCAACCTTGTGAAACGCCACCTTCCGGGATTAGAAGATAATACCAGGCAGGTTCTCCGCTTTGAGGCTTTGGTTGTATCTTATAGATTTTTGTTCCTTCGGCAACCGGCCCTTTGTAAATGGTATCACCATCATTAAGGAGTTCCTTGCCATCGGCAGACATACGATGAAGAATAATTGGACCGGCGCCATGAGCACTACGACCCAGGTATGCCTTTCCATCTTCATCCCAGAAAGGACATGGATCTTCCCAATGATACGCTTTTTTAACACAATGCAGCGGTAACCATGGGCCTCCAGGCTTCTCAGCTTGCGACATGAAAAGTCCTTCGTGAGGAGTACAGAAATACACCCAAAACTTGCCGTCGTGATAACGGAGGGACGGTGCCCAAGAACCTCCTGCATATTTCTTCATCTCATCAAAGCCGGGATAATCCAATCGATTGTATACCTGACTCACATAACGCCAGTTAACCATATCGTCAGATTCAAGCATTTGCATGCCCATGAAATGAAAATCGGATGCAACCATATAGAACTTCTTGCCTACTCGGATTACGTCAGGATCAGAAAAATCAGTCAAGAGTACAGGATTCTTATAAGTAAGATTACCCTGATCACCCCAATCCATTGTCTTCTTGCCATTCAGAGTATGTGTACCATTCTTCACATCAATACTCCAAGGTTGAGGTTCTGGAACCCATAGCTTTCCGTTGCCAATCTCAACGGGCATCCAAAGATAACGAGATTCGTGTTGCTCCAGCGGACGCCATTGGTCGGCAAGGAAGATAACAGTTGTGTCTTTCCTTCCTTCAACCTTGAGCAGCATTGTACTTTGTGAAGAATACGTGTTTGATTCTGCAGGTGCAATATCTTTAAATTCGCTCCAAGGCCCGGCAAGACTTTTTGCTGTAGCATATTTATTTGGATTAGGTCTCCAGCCTGTAAGTGCCGATCCTACACAGTAGTACAGTCCTTTATACTTTACGATAGCTCCGCCTTCCAAACGACTTGGAATGAAACAAGTAGCTTCTTCCACGTCCATATAATCGTCAGAGAGTTTGGCAATGTAAAAGCCTTTCTCCGGACGACATTCAAAGATGAGATAAGCTGTACCATCGTCATCGATGAACTGACCGATATCTCTGCTCTCCTTGCCTAAGGGACGGAATACACGCTTCAATTTGAATGGACCGGTAGCTTTCTTGCTTGTAGCAACACCAACATGAGCAAATGTATATCCTTTTGTTTCACCCTTATAGGAACCGTCCAAATGCATATACATCACATAAGTTTTTGTTTTCTTATTATAATATACTTTCGGACGCTCCAGAACCCATCGCAATTTTGGAACAGAATCGATGAGAAGATCCGGTTTGGGATTAGACAGTTTGATTACATCTCCTTCAAAACGCCAGTTCATCAAGTCGGTCGAAGAATAGCAACTTACAAAACGATGGAAAGGATTCTTCTCTTCTACTCCTTTGCGTCGCTGCTCTCCATACCAATAATAGCGATCACCAAAATGCACAATACCACCACCGTGTGCCTGTATGTGATCACAATTGTTGTCAAGCCATCTTGCACCTGGAACAATTTCTTTCTGTTGTGCAGAGGCTATTGAAATTGCACAGATTGCAACAATAAAGATTGTCAATCGTAAAAAATACTTCTTCATATCTTTGATTCGTATTATGGTTTGATTATTTAGTTATTCTTATCCAATCGAGATCTAACCAGCCTAAGCATGCCGATCATTTTTATTCTCGGAGCTATTTATTTAGTCATCATTTTCCCGATATTTACTATTGCTGTTTTGACGACGGACTTTACTGCGGAGGGACAACGTAAGGCTAAGAAGAAAAACAATCCCAAAGACGATACCATTACGCTCAGGGTGGTAATTACAACGCTTAAAGAACCTGATTCAACTCTGGATTATGAAAAGAGCAATCAGCCTGGGGTGGTAATTACAGAGCCTAAAGAGTCCGATTCAACTCCAGTGTCGTGATATATACCCAAACTGCTCCTTAGTGCTCTCATCGCCTGCTTTTTTCTGATCCTTTTCCCCTTGGGAAACACCGCCACATCCGATACGTTTAATGAGCAATTGAATAGACTTTATAATCAGTGCGACTACCATTGTAATACCTAAAGACAACAAGATGTCTGTATCTATAATCGAGAAGATAATTAAGGCAATTAAACCACTAAAAAATGCAAAAACAGGAGAGTGATAACTCCTGTAAATTACCCACACTAATAAACTTAGTAATAGAAAAAAGCCTACCTCCATGATTCTTGTGTTTTCTCAACAATGATACAAACTAATTCTTTAAAAAACAAAAAAATCAGTCCTGCGGCTTTTTAAACCACATGCTCGCCTTTTCTGTTCTATATTGCTAACTATTAGTACTTTGGAGACGAACCAGATTGGGCAAGACAGAGTGAGACAGGGCGCCCGAAGCGCGCAGAAGCCGGCATCCTTTGCCTGTGAAGGCTCGAAGAAATAAACAGGCAACGCCGGCGTCCAGCGCTGACCGGCCGTGGATATCGAGAGGCTGAGCGGGCTCGGATTTCACGGCGGGAAGCCACAAACCGAAATCCGGCTTTATACTCAAGCGGTCACTGTATCCACTACAAACTGCACTGCCTGCTGTAAACCGCTTGCATCCTTGCCTCCGGCCATGGCGAAATGAGCTTGTCCTCCGCCGTTGCCTTGAATGAATTGAGCGGCTTCACGAATCAGTTTGCCTGCATTCAGACCCTTGTCTACCAAGTCTTTGCCCAGCATGATGCTCAGAGTGGGTTTGTTGTCGAAGCTGGTGCCCGCTACAAAAAGAACGTTATCGGCGCATTCTCCCCTCAACTGAAAAGCAATATTTTTAACCTGATCGGGCGAAATTTCCATCGTCAGACGAATCACTAAGAAACCGTTTGTATCGACGGCTTGATGTTTGATTTCGGCTTTGATTTGCTGCACCTTTTCGGCCATCAGAGCCTCCAGTTCTTTGCGCAGTTGATGGTTCTCGTCTATGGTTTTGCGAATGGAGTCGATGTAACCGGGAGCCTGATTAAACATTTCTCTGATTTGTGAGAGTTTGTCTTTGAGTGCATCGATATGCTCTTCGGCTTTCTCGCCCGTCAAAGCTTCAATTCTTCTGACACCGGCGGCAATTGAGCTTTCGCTGAGTATGCAAAAATAACCTATCCTGCCGGTAGAAGAAGCATGCGTTCCCCCACACAATTCGATGGAACTGCCAAAGCGTACCACCCGGACTTCTTCGCCGTATTTTTCGCCAAACAGAGCAATGGCTCCCATTTCGCGGGCTTCCTGCATAGAGGTATGGCGATGTTCGTCCAGCTCAATGCAGGAACGAATCTTACGGTTGACCAAACGCTCCACCCGGCGGATTTCGTCTTCGCTCATTTTTTGAAAATGCGAAAAATCGAAACGCAGCAGTTCGTCCGAAACATAAGAACCTTTTTGCTCTACGTGAGTACCCAACACTTCTCTCAGGGCTTCGTGCAAAAGATGAGTCGCCGTATGATTGGCCGAAATACGGTTACGCCTTTCCCGGTCGACCACTGCACGGAAAACCCGGGTCGGATCGGCGGGAAGCTTGGTACAAATATGCACGCTCAGGTCGTTTTCTTTTTTTACTTCGATGATAGGCAGGCGTTCACCTTCGGCCTCGAGATAACCGGAATCGCCCACCTGGCCGCCCATTTCGGCATAAAAAGGCGTTTTGTCCAAAACCAGTTGATAAAATGTTTTGCCTTTTTGCTGCACCTGACGGTAACGAACAATTTCGACCTCGCATTCGATACAATCGTAGCCCACAAAAACATAACCGATGTCTTTCAGTATCACCCAGTCGCCGGCTTTTACGGCGGCGGCATTGCGGGCTCTGGCCTTTTGTTGCTGCATTTCGGCCTCAAAACCTTCGATGTCGGCTTCGAGTTGATTTTCACGAAGTATCAGTTCGGTCAGATCCAGAGGGAATCCAAAGGTGTCGTAAAGGCTGAACACCTCTTTGCCATCCATTTTTGTCGAACCGGAGGCTTTGAGGTGTTCCATACTCTTTTCGAGCATTTTGATGCCCGATTCCAGAGTGCGAATAAAGGCGTCCTCTTCTTCCTTAATCACTTTTTCCACCAGGTTTTGCTGAGCTTTCAGTTCGGGATAAGCAGAACCCATTACTTCGGTAAGGGCGGGAATCAGTTTATACAAAAAGGCACGGCGTCTGCCCAGGAAAGTATAGGCGTAACGCACCGCACGGCGCAGAATTCGGCGAATAACGTAGCCGGCACCGGTGTTGGAAGGCAACTGTCCGTCGGTGATGGAAAAGGCGATGGTGCGTATATGGTCGGCCACCACCCGCATGGCAACGTCGGTTTGTTGGTCACGGCCGTATGGTACATCGCAGAGATTGCCGATTTCTTTGATCAAAGGCTGAAACAAATCGGTATCGTAATTGGAGGTTTTGCCCTGAACTGCCATACACAGGCGTTCGAAGCCCATACCGGTATCGATGTGTTTGGCCGGCAACACCTCGAGGGAACCGTCTGCCTTGCGGTTGAATTGCATAAACACCAGGTTCCAGATTTCCACCACCCGGGGGTGATTTTTGTTGACCAGGTGCAATCCGTCCAATTGAGCCCGCTCCTGCTCGGAACGTAAATCTATATGAATTTCGGAACAAGGTCCGCAGGGGCCGGTTTCGCCCATCTCCCAGAAATTATCGTGCTTATTGCCGTCGATGATGTGTTCCTTGGGCAAATAATTAGCCCAATAGCCGGCGGCTTCGTCGTCTCTTTGCAAACCCTCTTCGGGACTGCCTTCAAATACGGTTGCGTAAAGCCTCGAAGCATCGAGTTTAAGTACTTCGGTCAAGTATTCCCAGGCCCAGGCTATGGCTTCTTTTTTGAAATAATCGCCGAAAGACCAGTTGCCCAACATTTCGAACATGGTATGATGATAGGTGTCGTGCCCCACTTCTTCCAGGTCGTTGTGTTTACCGCTCACCCTCAGACATTTCTGCGAATTGGCCACCCGGAGATATTTGGCGGGAGCCTGTCCCAGAAAAATGTTTTTAAACTGGTTCATTCCGGCATTGGTAAACATCAGGCTGGGATCGTCTTTGATCACCATAGGTGCGGAAGGTACTATTTGATGCCCCTTGGAGGCAAAGAAGTTTTTGAAAGATTCACGAATCTCTTTTGCGCCAAGCATAATTAATTTAATATAAAAACGAGTGCAAAAGTACGGTTTTATTCTTACTTTTGCCTCTGATTTTAAATTAAAAGCAAGAAATTCGTGGCAAAAAAAAGCATCAAATACAGATTCAACGAAGATACGCTGAGTTTCGAGCCCATTGAATCCAAAGCCAAAGATAAACTCAAAACTTTTACGCTGCACAGCATTCTGGGTCTGGTCTTTGGATTTATTGCTTTTATTATTTATTCGAATTTTTTCGATTCGCCCGAAGCTAAGCGGCTTAAGGATCAAAACATGGAACTGGAAGCCCAGTACGAGATTTTACTCAGGCAAACTCAGGAAATCGGAAGCTTGCTGACCGATCTGGAACAACGGGACGAAAATATGTATCGGGCTATTTTGCAAGCCGAACCCATTCCTTCTGAATTGAGACGGGGTAACTTTGAGAGAACCAACCGCTACGCCAGTCTGGCCCAAATGAATCACAATGCTTTGGTGATGATGACCACCCGCGAGGTTGACCGGCTTTCGAGGCGGGTGTATATTCAGTCAAAATCGTACGATGAGTTGGTTGAGTTGATGCGCCAAAACGAAGAAAAACTCTTGTGCATTCCCTCCATACAACCGGTGTTGAACGAAGACCTCAAAAGGGAAGCCTCCGGTTACGGCTGGCGCATAGACCCGATTTACGGAACCCGCAAATTTCATAAAGGAATGGATTTTTCCGCCCCTGTAGGATCGGACGTTTACGCAACCGGGAACGGCGTTGTCGTTTATGCCGGTTATGAACGGGGAGGCTACGGCAATTTTATCCGAATTAATCACGGTTTCAACTACGAAACCTATTATGCTCACCTCAGTAAAATTTTAGTAAAAAGAGGACAAAAAGTGGTGCGGGGAGAAGTCATCGCCAAAGTGGGCAATACCGGAAAATCCGTTGGGCCACACCTGCATTACGAAGTGCGTTTGCGCGGGCAGCCCCAGAATCCGGTGCATTATTACTTTATGGACCTTTCGCCCGAAGAATACGACGATATGTTGCAAATCCTGGCCAATACGGGTAAGGCCATGGACTAATCTTATACCGAACAGTCATGTCCGATTCAAAAAACACCGGCACATCCGATTCGAAAAACATCATCCTGTCCGATTCCAAAATCTTTTATTCCATCGGCGAAGTGGCCCGGATGTTTGACTTGAATGAATCCACTCTGCGTTTTTGGGAAAAGGAATTCGACAGCATAAAACCCAAAAAAACCACCAAAGGCTTCCGTCAATACACTAAAGCCGACATCGAGGACATCCGCCTTGTCTATCATTTAGTAAAAGAAAGAGGCATGACCCTGGTGGGAGCCAAAAAAGTGATCCGCAACAACAAGCGCAAACTCTCCGCCAAAGTGGAACTGCTCGACAGACTGAATGCCATTAAAGAAGAATTGATGGCCATCAGAGATGAAATAACAGAATAAGATTTTTATACACCAACCCTTCAATACCTGAACGTTTATGAAAAAGACTATTACCCGATTAGCATTTGTGCTTCTTCTCTTTACGTTGGCGGTAGCTAAAACTGCTGCCATCATTACCGATCCCGAAGATTATGTGTGGTACGATACCGGAAAATTGGGTGTTGCCGATCCCTCGACAACCTTCCCCGACTTCTTCGAATTTGGAAAATGTTTTTTTGGAATTTCCAATCACGACGATGTAGACGTAACTCCAAACAAGCTCACAACCAGAGGCGAAGCCTTGTTGAATGCTTGCGGTTTTTACGACAAAACCGACCAAACCAGCAAGGTTTACGGTATTACGATGCCTTCGAGCTCTTCGACTGATGTAACAGTGTTGACACTAAAATTACCTTTTTGCGACTCCATCTATGTGGAAGGCTGGCGTACCAGCGGCAGCA
>Ga0255342_1000900_pt1 | contig 46363 bp, 35 predicted proteins | sample wastewater_treat_3_FD_192416 | JGI IMG/M metagenome (GOLD analysis project Ga0255342, IMG submission 192416) | Wastewater microbial communities from Lulu Island WWTP, Vancouver, Canada - plant14 | ecosystem: Engineered > WWTP > Wastewater > Unclassified | place: Canada: Vancouver, British...
ACCGAGTCTGCTTCAGCCGGCGTGGATCAGTCTATCTGCGGCTCACTTACCGCTACTCTTTCTGGGAACACCCCGAGTCATGGCAGCGGTTTATGGACGGTTGTCACCCGGCCAGCTGGCAGCAGTGTTACCTTCTCCAACTCAGGCAGTCCTTTGAGCACTGTTACCGTTAGTCATTACGGTTCATATACTTTCCGTTGGACTCTCACCGGCACTGGCGGATCGGGATGCAGCACGAGAGATGATGTTGAAGTATGGTTTGAGCCAAAACCTTCGATAACTGCAGTTAGTGATACTATATGTAATGATACATTTACGAACATAACACCAGTCTCATCAACAACTACTGTAAGATATGGTTTAAGATATACATGGACAGTCGAAGATGTGGATAATATTATCAATGGTGAAGCTTCTTCTGAAGGAAACGGTATGCCTCTTGGCGAATCAATTATTCAGCAACTGAACAACCCAGATAATGTAGCTCATAAGGTAATATACCATATACGGCCATGGACAATTATGAGTGACGGCTCACTGCATTGTGCGGGAGATGAAATAAGTATAGAGATATGGGTAGAGCCGACAGTTGTTATTACTGCGGCGAGTGACACTATTTGTGATGGTGAAGCTACATCTATAGTTGTTAGCAGTATTAATAGCACTACGCGAGGTATTCGTTACACCTGGACAGTCACTGATAATCCTGCAGTAGAGGGTGCAAGTTCCAGCACGGGTCAGGGTCAGCTTATAGGTACACCTATCGTTCAGACTCTTAACAACACTAGTGATGACTACCAGGTTGTACAGTACACTATCACTCCCTGGACGATAGATAATGATGGTAATAACAAATGTTCCGGTTCACCGTTCACGGTAGATATATGGGTAGAACCAACGGCAAGAGTAATCTCAACAATTTCAAATGATACGATTTGTAACAATCAGCAGATAACATATAGTTTATCAACTCCAACCAATGCAATTTTTGGTGTTACTTACAATGTTGAAGTTATAAACAACTATTCCGAAATCACTGGATACACTCAATTGAGACATAATCTTCCTGATATATCTATTGATGAAACACTCAATAACAGTGGCGACACTGCAAGAATGATAATGTATGTAATTAGTCCTGCGATTACGGATATTAATGGAATCCAAAAATGTCAGGGCATAAACGATACAATAAGAGTATGGGTTAATCCTACTCCGAGAGCAGTTCCAAGGAACATATCTCCTGCAATATGCTATGGGGGGACCACTCAAATAATCCTTGAATCGCCTACTGTAATGACCAAGGGGGATATTGTATACGACTATTCTGTAACTACTACTGGAGGCTCAAGTATTGGAGGGGATTTTACTTCAATGACAGATCTGGTAAACGGGCATACGATAGCCAGGTCATATACCAATAAAGCGGATACTATATATTCGGTTTATTTTTCGATAATCCCAAGGAACAATATTATGTCATGTGTTTCCGGAGATACAAGTCTGCATCAGGTAAGGATACATCCTCACCCGCTTGACACGATGTTTTTGTCAACTCCTTTTACATGTTCAGGCGGAAACGAAGGTATAATAACAGCAGTACTCTCAAGAGGTTCCAAACCTGATAGTATTTACTGGCACAGACCTTCATTCCTGGGAGATACAGCATACGTGACATCAGAAAACAGCACAGACCTTAATATTCGTTATGCAGGGTACTATTGGGTGACTGTTTACGATAGTCTCAAATGCAGTTATAATTGGTCTGATTATAATCCATTGGCAAAAGCGTTTGTTTCCGGCACTACTTTTGTAACTAATTTATCTGTAGCTGGTTATCCTACAGGTTATGACGTGACATGTCCTGGGGCAAGTGATGGCATAATTCGTATAATGGAAGATGTTTCTTCCACAGCTACTCCTCCGTTTGAATTCTGGTTAGTCCTGAATGATGCTGATACAGTACTTAATGATATAATCTGGACAAAAGGGAGCATTTATTATGCAAATAATATGGCTGCCGGTCAGTACAGGTTGATTATGCGAGATATGAATAATTGTTATAATGAACCTAATCCGATAACTGTTACAGAACCGGAAAATATTTCAGTTACATTCGGTAAGAAAGTGTTTGAGGGCGGATACAATGTTTCATGCAAAGGATATAGTGATGGTCAGGTTTGGGTCAGTTCTGTAACTGGAGGAAATCCAGGCGGATACAAGTATAAATGGTACACTTATGATGGATTGATAACAGGCCCGGACACACTTGACAGGCTTGATAATGTTTCTGCAGGGACTTATTATCTACTGACAACAGACAGATATTGTACGAAAGTGGATAGTGTAACACTTATCCAGCCGGAAGGAATGAACATGGCAGAGTTTAATTTGTCTTATACTTCCGATTCATTGTTCAATATTTCATGTAACGGAGGCAATGACGGCAGCATTGATATAACAATAACCGGCGGTTCAGGAAATTATACATATTTCTGGACAGATTCAGCTTTATTCAGTGCGACAACCCGGAATATTTCCAATCTTTCAGCCGGAACTTATGTTTGTGAAATAAAAGATGTCAACGGATGCATATTAAGGTTACAGCCTTCTTCCGCTTTACCTGCATTTACTCTGACAGAACCTGCACCTTTGGATATAACTTCGGTTTTGTCTGCATCTCCGGCGGGCCCATTTAACATCGGTTGTAACGGCGGTACAGGATCAATAGATATTTCAGTTACAGGTGGCAGTGAAGGACTATACCAGTTTAAGTGGAGTGCATCTGAAGGAGGCTCGGGGATCGTTGACGGAGAGGAAGATCAGTTCTCTCTTACCGCTGGCAGATATCATCTCGAAGTAGAAGATCTGTATGGCTGTATAGCAGTATATGATACGATTCTTACTGAACCCGATGAAATCTCGACTGTTGTAGTTACTACTAATATTACATGCGGAGCGGTCGGGCTTGATAATGGCTCCATTGAACTGTCTGTAACTGGAGGTGTGGCTCCTTATACATATTTCTGGACAGATTCAGTTTCATTCAGTTCAACTGACAAGGATATTTCAAACCTTGGCGAAGGCACTTATTATGTCACAATCACGGATGCAAATGGTTGTGTTTATATTGATTCAGCCCATATTGAGCTTCCGCCGGCTATAACTTTCACAACAACTCTGTCGGATCGCAATGGATACAATGTAAGTTGTTACGGGCGTTCAGACGGGGCTATAGATATTTCACTAACGAGCGGTCTGGCTCCGTATGTATTTAACTGGTCAGGGCCGGATGGCTTTACAGCTTCAACCGGGGATATATCAGGATTAAAGGCGGGAGAATATATCTTGTCAATAACTGATGTAAATCTATGTTCGGCATACGATACAATAATACTTACTGAGCCTGGCAGACTTGGAATAGATGTTACATTATCTTCAAGTTTTGCAGGAGATTACCAGATAAATTGTGCCGGAAGCAGTACCGGTTCTATTGAAGTTGTTCCTGTTAACCAGGCAGGAGCAGTGACATATCTTTGGTCCGATGGAAATACCTCTTCGTTGAGAACAGGACTTCCGGAAGGCATATACGAACTGATAATAACCGATTCAAATGGATGTCATGCCGATACTACTTTACAATTAACAGCACCCGATTCAATAAAGATAGAGTTTAATATAACTCAGCCCTTGTGTCCTGATATGCCTGATGGTTCTATAGAACTTGCTGTTACGGGTGGAGTGCCGGGGGCAGATTATAATTACCGCTGGTCGGATAATTCTGTAAATAAAGATTTATCAGGCATTGTAAGCGGGTTATATTCAGTTGTGGTCAGTGATATGAACGGTTGCATTGCAAGAGATTCTGTTTTTGTTGAGCCAATACAAGAGTTGTGTTTAATAATACCAAATGCAATTTCTCCCAATGGAGATCTGATTAATGATTACTGGAATATAGGTTTAAAAGAGCTTTATCCGGAGATAGAGGTCAAGATATTTAACAGATGGGGGGAAGAGATCTGGAGATCGGCAAAAGGATATCCTGATCCATGGGATGGAAGGAGCAAAGGTTCATTGCTTCCAATTGATTCGTATCATTATATAATAGATCTTCATAACGGGACTAAACCAATTATGGGAACTGTGACTATTGTAAGATAATAATTCAATACATTTAAAACCTGTGAAAAGGCTTGTTTACATAGTTTTGTTAATTACTGTCTGTATGACTGCCCGTGGACAGCAACTGCCTCTTTACAGTCAGTATCTTTATAATAAATTCCTTATAAATCCCGCAGTTGCCGGGAGTGATGGTTATACAAGTGTTAATCTTACTGCCAGGGAGCAATGGGTTGGTTATAAAGGCGCTCCAAGAACTTTTTCATTCAGCTTTCAGACCAGGATGCTTAAAAGAGGCTATATGCTGAAACGAACCAATACGGGGAGGCAGATTTACAGACCTAAAACCGACGGTAGAGTAGGACTTGGCGGATATGTTTTCAGTGACAGAAACGGATTGGTACAAAGAACCGGTGTCCAGGCATCGTATGCATATCATCTGTGGCTGAAAAGTACAACACAGCTGTCTATGGGACTGGCGTTTACAGCCTATCACTATAAGATTGATGAAACTCAACTGAATTTTGAGGATCCAAATGAACCATGGCTTAACAACGACCTTCGTTTAGGAATCTTTGTGCCTGATGCAATTTTTGGTGTTTATCTTATTAACCCTAAGTATAGTGTCGGTTTTTCTGCTGACCAGCTGTTTGAAGCTTCTGCAAAGATAGGCGATGATGCATACAGGAATTTCAGGCTTTATAGGCACTATTACCTTTTCGGTTCATACAATTTTATTTTGAATACAAGAATGGATCTTGAACCATCTATTATCTTCAAGATGTCGGATCAGCTTAAGCCCCAGGCTGATATAGGCCTAACTTACAGCTATGACCAGAGTTTCTGGGCGGGTCTGGCCTACCGTACAAGCGGAGCCATAATTGCCAATATGAGAATTAGATACACAAATATCTTTATTGGGTATGCATTTGACTTTACTCTCCACGAAATACAAAGGATCACCTATGGGACACATGAATTAAGCTTAGCCATGAAATTCGGTGATAATACCAGAAGATACCGTTGGCTTGACAGATATTGACAACAATTTTATTTGTTCAGGATATATATCAATGAACTGCTCCTGTTTATCCTGAAAAATGACAGCAGTGAAAACCATAAAGCTTTTATTAACCCGGAGACCAGAGGTAATCTTGCTGCGCGGTATTTTTCGCTTAGTATTGATACGTAATACACATCAAATGGCAACCTGAGGATATCGCTTACAGCGAAAGCTGACTTTTCAGAAAATTTTTTTACTGTTTCGGGCGTAAAATGCCATAGATGCCTTGGGACATCCCAAGCACCCCAGAATTCCCTGTAGTATTCGGCATCGCAGGATGAAGAGTTAGGTAAGGCAAGTATGCATGTGCCACCTGGCTTTAAAAGCCGCTTTATTTCATTGGTATATTTGAAGGGATCCTGAAAATGCTCTAGTGAATGCCATAATGTTATACAATCAAAGTTTTCCGATTGTAAAGATGATAACTGATCCGGGGCAAAGACAGGGAAGCCATATTCCATTGAGGATTTATCCCTTACAGCTTTATTTATTTCAATTCCGCTTACTCTCCATCCATGTTTTTTCATAAAAGCTGCAAAGCGCCCCGATCCGCTTCCTATGTCAAGCAGAACCCCGGTACTTAAACCTGAGGCTTTCCTGATTATCCTGAGTTTCCTATTGAGCATGAGCTCTCTCGAGATTCTGTAAAAAAAAGAAAATAAGCTTTTTACATCGTCGTTATGAGAAAGATAATCTTCTGATTTGTAATAGCCAAAGATGTTTTCTTCATCAGGATGGTCCTGTGTGAAAATGAAACCGCATTCAATACATCTGAAAACATTAAATACCTCTTTGCTAAGAAAATGATCTTTAATTTCTAAGTATGTACCGGTTTTTTCAGACAGGCACAATGGACACTTATCATAATGTACAAGTTTCACACTACTTACTCTCATTATTCTTAAGTTTCCAGACGACAGAACCGGCAAGTAGCAGAATTAAAAGAATAGAACTGGCAAGTGATACTTTATTGCCAGTATAGTATGAGTCAGGTTCAAAGGAAAACTTTATTTCATGTTCACCGGCAGGAACTATCATTCCTCTCAGAACATAATTTGCCCTGAAATACTCAGATTCATTTCCATCAATAAAGCACTTCCACCCGGCCGGGTAATATATTTCAGAGAATACGGCAAGCTTATCACTCTGCGATGAAGATTTATAAATCAATTCATTTGGCTGGTATGAGGTCAGCCAGATATTTTCGCCTTCGGCAACTGGATACAGGGAATTGCCTATTTGCTGATTGAATCCTTGATTTACAACAGCTTCATTTTTCGGGTTAATATTCATGAAGGTTGTAATTTCTTCATTTGCATCTTTTACAATAACAGGCTTTTCAACAAACCATGCATTACCGAGTGCGTTGGGGTTTTCCAGGGGAGGAGCATCAGGGTTATAAATAATATATTTGGCATTAAGCATATTAAGTGTTTTTGTGACACTTAATATCGTGGTCAGTTCTTCTAACGAAGCAGATTTCTCAAATAGTGCTGAAGCAATAAGGGAGCACTCTCTGTAAAGGGTTGAATCAATCAGGTCCTGATACCTTCTTAATTTTGCTCCATGATAACCTCCAACTGAAAAATGGAAATAAGATGTAGGACTATTATCATTAAAAGTTGAGGCAGTCAGATTAAGGACTCTTTTATAGGAAGGATCTTCCATGATTGCTTTATCAGCTATTGATGGAGTCAACAGTTTCTGGATTGAGGCAGGCTTTTCAAAACGATCGGAATTCAGATATCTTTTATCGGCCACCCAGAGATCCATCACTATCAAAGCACCGATTATTATTAAAAAGTATTGTTTCTTTAATTTTTTATAAATAAATCCAAATATTGCAGCCGAAGCCAATAGTATTAATGCAAGTGATCTGAATGCATCTGTTTTTAATAAACTTATCCTGTCAGCAACCATAGCACTTTTAAGCCAGTCGGGATAGTAGACATTTTCATAATCATTGAGAAATGATCCTGCTATACCGGGGAATAATAAAACCAAAAGAACTATTCCACCAGTGATAATTGTCGCCAGTTTCAATCCATTTATCAGTTTCTTATCCGGGATTTTATGCGACAGTATATCCTTTATTGCTAAAATTCCAAGCAGAGGAACACAAAACTGAGCTATAACAAGGATCATTGTTACAGCCCGGAATTTATTATACCCCGGGAAATAATCAATAAACAGATTTGTGAATGGCATGAAATGTTTTCCCCAGGAAAGGAGAATTGCCAGGATTGTAGCTATAAGGAGCCACCATTTCTCCCGGCTCTTAATTAATATCAGCCCCAGTATGAAAAGAAATATTGTAACAGCTCCAAGATAATGAGGCCCTTCAGTACTCATCTGTGGTCCCCAGTATTTCATTACCTGGCCTGCGGCAGCTGCAGCATTGTTCTGCCTTAATACTCTTACTGTTTCAGAATCCCTGTCAAAAGGAGCTGTAGAGCCACCTTTGAAGTTTGGGATAAGGAGATTCATTGTTTCGCCAATCCCATAACTCCATTGCGTAATGTAATCACGGTCCAATCCTGTTGTTTGATTTTTATCATCGACTGACAATTCCGACCGGCCTCTCATAGAGTATTTACCATATTCATAGGTAGTATAGAGTGATCCGAAATTAATTCCTACTGCCAGAATTACAGGAATTATAAGGATCAGGGATGTTTTAATGAATTTCATAATCTGCTTTTCCCTGATAGAAAAAATAAATTCAGTTATAATGAAAATCAGGATACAGATCATAGTATAATATGTTATCTGCAGATGATTTGCCGTTATTTCAAGGGTAAGAAAAACTGCAGTTAAGAGAGCCCCGACAATTACATTACGGCGATATGAATAGTATACTCCGCCAATAACCGGCGCCATATATGCAAGAGCAATAGCCTGAGTATTATGCCCTGCAGCAATGATCTGGAAGAAGAAGGAAGACAATCCGTAAGCCAGAGAACCGACAATTGCAAGCCATGGCTCAACTCCGAAAATAAGCAGCATAAGATAAAATCCAAGCATTGATATGAAGATTGCAGAAACCGGCATCTTGAATACCCTCAGGGCAAGGTCGAGTTTTTTAAAAAGATTTCCGGGATATTTCGTTGATATAAGAAAAGCCGGCATTCCGCTGAACATTGTATTTGTCCAAAGTGCTTCCTTGCCGGTTGTCTCCCTGTAATTCGTTATCTCTCTGCTGCTGATTACCGATACCATTGCATCGTTGGCCCGTAATACTTTACCCTCAAGGACGGGGTAGAAATAGAGAAAGGAGATTACAATAAATATTATGATAGCTATTATATGCGGTAAAGCTGACTGAACTTTATTTTTAATTTCCATATACTAAACTGTTAGGTTAGTCTCATAGGTAACAAATGTATTTAATTACAACAGATAATTAAAAAAGATCATTTAATATCTGGCTCCCTGACACTTTAAATTTTTCTTAATGATTTAAGGTTTTCTGGTAAATTCCTGATATTTATCCATTTAGAAATAAATCCCCTTATCGCTGACAGTTCAGCCGTTTCATAGAATCCAAAGAGATATAAAATAAAGGGGAAGGCTGTCAGACACCCTGTTTTGATAGTGATCCTTAATATCAGGGGAAGGTCAGTGATAAGCAATCCTGAAAAAGAGATCAGCCCTCCGGTAACAAAAAGAATAGTTACTTTCCGGAGTTCATAGGGAATATAATATTCTTTTTGTGAGAAATAAAAATTCATCAGCCAGTAACATAACTGGGTTATTAAAGTTGCAAGTGCAGCACCCAGTATATCAAGTTTTGGGATAAGTAAAATATTCAGTGCAACATTCAGGATGCAGGAAAAAACAACAATTAATCCGATAATTCTGGTTTTCTTTTTGATTATCAATGCATAGCTGCTTGTTTCACGCAGATTCAGGAAGAAGACAGACAATGATAGTAAAGGCACCACATAGAATGATTCCCAGTATTCTTTTGAGCTTGTAATCAGTTTTATGATCTCATATGAAAAAAGTGAAATAACAATTATTCCCAGCATCAGTACGTATGAGGAATAAAGAAGAGTTTTTGAATAAAACCTTTTATTATCGGGTGCTTCCATTTTCTGCAATACCAGCGGGGTGACTGCCATCTTAATAGAGTCTACAACTACAAGCTTGAGGACAGAAGATATTTTATATGCCAGGGTGTAAATTGCAACATATTTCAAAGCAGCTAAAGAGTTGAGGGAAAACCTGTCAATTACATTAAGAGCTGCTGCAGCAAAATTGGCAAGCAATATCGGAAATCCGTAACGACTCATTGCCTTTGTCACCGAAAAATCAAAATATATCCTGCAGTTCTTTATTGTATAAGGCAATACAAAAAGTATAAGAAGGGAATTGCCAATGACCTGTGCCTGATAAATACCTTTAACTCCGATATGTCGGAATACAATGAAATATATTGTTAAAGTCAGAACTATAAGCAGCTTGGACAGATTAGTTACTGTGAACATTACAGATCTGGCCTGCAGACGCATTAATGTATTAATTATATTGTTCAATGCCTGTAAGGCCGAAGCTGCTATTATTAATTTAAGAGTCCCGCTCCAGTCTGTTGTATTAAAAATAGCAGATGACATCTGACCTGTGAGAGGGATAAGTAGCAGGCAAAATGCCAAACTTACAACAAGCTGGGTTATAAGGGACATGAAGAAGATCCCTTTCTGGTTATTTGTATGATTTTTATCCCAGTACCATCTCATAAGGCTCTGCGGCAGACCTGATGCCATCACCGAGATCATTACAAGCCCGGTTATATCAAGAATTGCTATAACTCCGAAATCGTCAACTGAAAAGAATTTCGGATTTGTGTAGAGCGGGATAAGTACAAACCCAATGATCTTTACGGCAATATTACCCAGACCATAAACAATGCTATCCTTTGATGTTTGTCTTATTGAGTTTAGCAAAGTAGCCATTATAATATTCGATTACAGATCGTGTATCTTCTTTTATTATGAAAAGCAAATGGTCCTATTTTTCGGCATATACAATATAATATCTTGGGTATATTCTTCTCAATAAGGGTCTGATCCCGATTTTCCCGTCATAGGATCTCCATAATTCACTGTCTTTTATTTGCCATCCTGTCCTTTCAAGAAGATGATTGAACTGTCTTACCGAGAATTCATGATAGTGGCAATCATACCTGTCATTGAAGTTCCAATATTCTGAAGCAAACCATAATCTTAATGGGACTGAGGCGATTAACCTTCCACTGGCAGCATTGAGAAGATTGAACGGTGCGAAGAGGTGTTCAAATATCTCAAAGGCTGTAATGTTATTGTATTCTTTTACAATTGAGTAATGCGTATCAAGATCCTGACCAATTGTGTTTTGCACTTTATAGCCATTCTCCCTTAAATAGTCGGATAATTCGTTTCTTATTCCCAAATCCAGTATATCTTCATTACTGTTAAAATGTTTTGCAACAAACCGAAGGGTTTTTTCGAATCTTCTTTGCCTGGTTTTATCCATACTATTTTGTTTGATCGTTCAAATTTAATTATATCACCCGAATTAACATTCCTGATATGTATAAATGAATTATTAAACCGCACACAGCTTGTCTGCCAGATAGAAAATCAGCTTGTTTAATGATTACTACTAAAGTTAATGTTCATCCGGATGTTCCTTGACTTAGTGAGAAGCCAGATTAAAAATTATGAATAATCCTTAAAGTTTTAATCGAATTTACAGATAATCTTGTATATAATCAAAATCTATTGACGTTAAATACTAATAATCAACGCGTTAAGGGCATTTTTAAAGGATCGGCTACCTGGATAGTTTCTTTTTACCTGATAAATGAAAATGGACTGGATTGTAATATTAGTCTTGAGTACCAGATCCGGGTTTTCTTATTGCATTAAGAATAGAAGTAAACCAGATAAAGAACCTATTATATTTTAAAATATTTGTTATTATTCTCATTCTTCGTATTTGCTTTAAATAAATGCTCTTCAAATTTTCATCCTTTGCCCAATAATATAAAGAATCATTTAGTTTGGTCCTGTGTAATTTTCTTTTAGTTAAATCTGATCTTATTTGTGTAATCCTGTTATTCATGTGAACTCCCCTTTTAGCAACAGGTACAATTATTTCACCCGGAAACAACTTTGCATAGTAAGAGAGCCTAATTATAAACTCGGTATCCTGATGAAGCCTTAAATCAGGATTAAACCAATAAGTCATTTTTGATAGAATATTTTTTTTAAAGGTTAGTCCGTCAAGACTGAAATACCCATAATCCTTTGTTATAGATATAAGAGCAGGGAAAAGTAAATCTGGATTTAATTTTTTCTTAACTGTCGTAATTTCAGGAATATTTGCCTTTCTAAACATTTTTTCTGCGTCTTCAGAATAGTAATGAACACCTATGGCATTGTAAACACCATCAACATCCGGGTTTTGTTTAAATAATATTTTTTCCGAATCAAAACGATTGGATAAAAAGAAATCATCAGCATCTAAAAATGCAATGAAAGGGAATTCCGACTTTTTAAGACCCAGATTTCGACTTTCTCCGGCACCATGATTTTTTTTGTCAGGATGCTGAAAGAGCCTGACCCGTTTATAAGTGTTTTGCAGTTTTTGACAAACTGATAACGAATTATCAGTTGAAGCATCTTCAATTAATAATATTTCTTTTACTTCATCAAATTGGAGTGCTGATTCAACAGCATTGACTATATAATTAGCTGCATTAAATATTGGAATAATTACTGTAACTTCAAATGTAAAATTCATAACCTTATTCTTAGCACATAATAAAAAACATTAATGTGTTGATTGTTAATATTATATATTGGTTGATATTAACAGGAACTCATTCTTTTATTAGACCAAAGCCTTCATAGTCAATATAATGGAAGCAAGCTGTCAATATATTATCCCATTATGAAACTCATAGGTTGAAAACAAATTTACTGTTTTATCAAATACCTTTAAAGAGTCTTTCGATGGCTAAATGAAACTGGTTCGAATAAAGTTCTTTGTTTTATCTATTATTGCGTAATGCAAGATATTAAAAAACCGGCTTGTGGATTTGTATCCACTGCAAAGGCGAACTTGTTATTTCGAAGGATATAGAAATTAATATTTTAGTATTCGCCGGATTCAGATCTGGTTACCAGATTTATATTTTCCCTGCTGCTGCATGGAGCACATACAGTTTTATTTGGTGCGGGATTTTATCCTGAGGTACAGAAAGAACTTTCTCCAGCTCATTTTCCAGATCATGAAGTTATAAGGGTCAAAAAGCGAATTTCTGAATAGTTTTCCGGTTAATGAGAAATCAGTAAGATTTTTCTTTTTTAAAACGGGCATACCTCTGAAACGATTCAGGAGATTTGTTCCTGAAATTATTTCAATACAATATGGTTTATCAGCTATCTGTAAGATTTCATTTGTTCGATTCCATTCTCTGTCACCTTTGCTGTAGCATCCTTTTATATTACCTTTCTCAATTTTTTCAATAAGGCTTATAAAATGATTAGAGAAGCTATAGTCGATATGCAGTTTTTTATTATTTTCAGGATTTAACATCAATATTTTCACATAGTTAACTGCCATAAATTCCTGCTCATGGAAGTTCTCCTGGATTTTCGCTATGAAATCTTTATGTATAATATCGTCATTATCTAGTCTTGTTGTAATTATGTATTTGCTGTTATGATCGCATAAAGCCAGCACATCTTTGGTGTAACGCTTCAGAAAGTCCGGATATCCATCAGCCAGGATAATCTTAATTATATCCTGATTTTGCTTCTCAAGTTCGTTGAATTTTTGAATGGAATCCTTTTTTGTTGAAAGATCAAAATATATGAGCCATCTAAAATTTTTTGTGGTTTGGTTGAGGACGGAAGGCAAACAATATTTCATGAAGAGATCAGTTCTCTTATTAAGCCATTCGCAATCCGGGCCCCGGGGTGACGGATTGTTTTTCCCTCCCGGTTTTTCAGGAAACTTCAGATTGAATCGTGTAATGAGAAAATGACTATAGCTCATCTTTCAGATCTGAAGATATATTACTCGTTATCATTCAAGATTTCACTTAATTTTCTGGCAAGAGCTCTTCTTGAATATTCAGGATGAGAATCACCGGATAAAGACCCGGACTTACTCATTTCTCTGTTTATGTATTGGGTTATTCCGTCAGCATCATGTGCCTCGAATAAACCACCGGGTCTGCTTAGTTCAAGATGATAAGCTGCATCGCCATCAGCAGGACCTATGTAAAGGACAGGTTTTTTTGCTGCAATATATTCAAATACTTTTCCCGGAGTGATGGCTTTATTATGCTTATTATCCGGAATAATAAGAAGAAGCATCGAAGATCTGCACATATACCCGATAGCCTTCCGGTGATCGGTGTATTGTATGAAATTGGCATTATCGGGTCCCAGAATATTCAATATTTTGCCTTTTATGTTTTCCGGCACATATCCGACAAACTGAAGAAGGAAATCTCTACCCGATCTTTTTAAAGAATCAAGAGCAGATAATAATGCATCAATGGGATATGATTCGGAAAGTGTGCCTGTGTAATTTATTGTAAACCGTGAGGGTAGTTCATATTTAACATATTTGAAATCCTCCTCATCATAGCCGTTTGGCAAGATTGATGTTTTACCTGCTGCATCGCTTACCTTTGAAATGAAATTTTCTGCCAGGTTATATCCGACAGCAATTATTTTATCAGCATTTTTCAGAACTCTTTTTTCATACCGTTTGTCAATACTTCTTGATATACATGTAGGATAAAAGAGCTTGTAATAATAGATATCGGTCCAGGCATCCCTGAAGTCGCTTATCCATATTATACCGGGAAAAATCTGCTTCAGTTTCAGACCTATCAGCTGCGAAGAGTGGGGCGGACTTGTAGTAATGACTGCACTGATTCTTTCCTTTAATATAATTGAGATTGCCTCTTTTATAGCATATCTGTTCCATCCTCTTCTCGGATCGGGGATAAAAAAATTGCCTCTAATAAAACGTGATAATATACCTTTGAGCGACCTGTCGTTGTTGCTTGCGAATCCTGCCGAAGGGATCTTTGATTTGTCTCTTTTATATAATCTGAACCAGTCGGTGGATTTGGTTTTGTAAATCTTTAATCCTTTTGGAATATCCTTTTCAAGTGAATTATCGAGTACAGGATATGTTGCGTAATGCGGATCGACTGTAAGGATCACTGGTTTCCAACCGAACTCGGGCAGATACTTTGAAAATTTTAACCATCTCTGCACTCCTGCACCACCTGCAGGAGGCCAGTAGTAAGTCACGATGAGAACATTATTCATTTTGAAGCTTTTTTAACAAGCCTGATATGCTTACTTTTTCAGCAATAATATCTTTTAACTGTGATATTTTTACTCTTTCCTGTTCCATGGAATCGCGATACCTTATTGTGACAGAGTTATCATCAATTGTCTGGTGATCAATTGTGATACAGTAGGGAGTTCCTATGGCATCCTGTCTTCTGTAACGTCTTCCTATTGAATCTTTATCATCATACTGGCAGTTGAAATCGAATCTCAGATTTTTAATAATCTTCTCTGCTATTTCAGGCAACCCGTCTTTCCTGACGAGTGGCATAACTGCAAGTTTAACAGGGGCAAGAGATGAAGGGAGTCTCATAACAACCCGTGAATCAAGTATTCCGTCATCTTTTTTTAACTCTTCTTCCTGAAGAGCTGCTGAGACTATTTGCAGGAACATTCTGTCAACGCCGATTGATGTCTCTATTACATAGGGTATGTATGATTCACCCTTTTCGGGATCGAAGTACTGCATCTTTTTGCCGCTGAAATTCTGATGCTGTTTCAGATCAAAATCGGTTCGGGAATGTATTCCTTCAACTTCCCTGAAGCCGAAGGGGAACCGGAATTCAATATCTGTTGCTGCGTTGGCATAATGAGCAAGCTTTGTGTGATCGTGAAACCGGTAATTTTCTTCTCCGAAGCCAAGGGAAGTATGCCATTTCATGCGTATCTCTTTCCAGTGCCTGAACCAGTCGAGCTCTAAACCCGGTTGAACAAAAAACTGCATTTCCATTTGCTCAAACTCCCTCATCCTGAAAATGAACTGGCGTGCAACTATCTCATTTCGGAATGCCTTGCCTATCTGTGCAATCCCGAAAGGGATCTTCATTCTTCCGGTTTTCTGGACGTTTAGAAAATTGACGAAGATACCCTGCGCTGTTTCCGGCCGCAGATAAACTTTCGAGGCTCCCTCTGAAGTGGCTCCCATTTCCGTTTCAAACATGAGATTGAACTGTCTTACTTCGGTCCAGTTCCTGCTGCCCGAAACGGGGCAAACTATCTCATTGTCAATTATGATCTGTCGCAGTCCGGCAAGATCGTTGTCGTTCATTGCCTTTGAAAACCTTGCATTCAATTCGTCGATCTTTGTCTGGTTTGCAAGTACGCGCTGGTTAGTCTCCCTGAATTTTTTCTCATCGAAGGCTTCACCAAATCTTAGCCTGGCCTTTTCAACCTCTTTACTTATTTTATCCTCGATCTTCGCAAGTTGTTCTTCAATAAGTACGTCGGCCCTGTATCTTTTTTTTGAATCCTTGTTATCTATTAGAGGATCGTTAAAAGCATCCACATGGCCGGAAGCTTTCCATATAGTCGGGTGCATGAAAATGGCAGAATCGATACCAACTATATTCTCATTAAGAAGTACCATGCTATCCCACCAGTATTTCTTTATGTTGTTTTTCAGTTCAACACCATATTGCCCGTAATCGTATACTGCACTTAATCCGTCATATATTTCACTGGAAGGAAAAATGTATCCATATTCCTTACAATGAGCTACGAGCTTCTTAAAAATATCTTCCTGAGCCATTTAATTATTATTAGTTTGTAATTAACGGAAGGCAAAGTAAATTAAAAACTTTGTTATTACAATTCTCTGGTGCTGTGAAACAGGGCTTTTCTTTGCACAGTTCCTTACCTGAAAGGATTCCTTTAAAACAATTCTTAGTTATTTAGCGATCATATCTATTTGTATCTTTGCGTGGATATTCCCTTAAATATTCAGTTATGAAGAAAAGAACTGATTTTCTTGTTATCGGTTCTGGTATTGCCGGACTCACCTTTGCACTCAAAGCTTCCAAATTCGGGAAAGTCGCTATTGTAACAAAATCCAGCCTTGATGACACCAATACACGCTATGCACAGGGTGGCATAGCTGCTGTATTTCGCGAACCGGACAATTTCGAAAAACACATCAGCGATACTCTCATAGCCGGTGATGGATGCTGCAATGAGAATGTTGTCAGGATGGTAGTAAGTGAAGCTCCTGAAAGGATCAAGGATTTGATAGAGTTGGGAGTGCCGTTTGATAAGAAGGAAGATGGGACATACGATCTTGCTAAAGAAGGAGGCCATTCGGAATACAGGATACTTCATCATAAGGATAAAACGGGAGAAGCCATACAGAAGACACTTATGCTTCGGGCGAGGAAAGATCCGAATATTGAGATTTTTGAGCAGCATTTTGCAATTGAACTATTAACCCAGCATCATCTAGGCGAGGTAGTCAAGAAAAACTATCCGGGAATAAAATGTTTTGGAGCCTATGTAGCAGACCTTGTAAACAAGAAAGTAGTTGTTTTTCTTTCAAAGATCACCATTGTGGCTACAGGCGGGATTGGGAATGTATATCTCACAACCACTAATCCGGAGATTGCAACCGGAGATGGAATTGCAATGGTTTACAGGGCAAAGGGAGAAGTGGAGAATATGGAATTTGTACAGTTTCATCCTACATCACTCTATGATCCCGGAACAAGACCGTCATTTCTTATAACTGAAGCTCTTCGCGGATATGGCGCTGTTCTGAAAAATATGGCAGGCGAAGATTTTATGAAAAGGTACGACAGCAGGGGATCACTTGCTCCAAGGGATATAGTTACCCGGGCAATAGATAATGAAATGAAGATTTGGGGCGATGACCACGTCTGGCTTGACTGTACCCATCTGAGTCCGGAAGGCCTGAAAGATCATTTCCCAAATGTATTTGAACACTGCCTTACAAGAGGGGTTGATATAACAAAAGATATGATACCTGTGGTTCCTGTTCAGCATTATTCATGCGGAGGTATTAAGGTAGATATTGATAGTCAGAGTAATATTGACAGACTTTATGCTCTCGGAGAGGCAGCATCAACAGGTCTTCATGGCGCTAACAGACTGGCATCCAATTCACTTATTGAAGCTGTTGTGTTTGCTCACAGAGCAGCACTCCACTCTGGCAAACGGCTTTCCGACCTTTCTTTCGAAGAAAAAATACCAAGCTGGGATTATAAGGGTACCACTCACCTTGAGGAAATGGTTCTCATAACACAAAGCATTAAAGAAGTTCAGATGATAATGAGCAATTATGTAGGAATAGTAAGGTCCAGTCTGCGACTGGAAAGGGCTTTGGTGAGGATGGAAATCCTCTATCAGGAAACGGAAAGTCTTTATAAACGTTCGCTTATTTCCCAAAAAATATGTGAACTGAGAAACATAATAAATGTAGGATATATAATAATTAAACATGCAATGAATCGCAAAGAAAGTATCGGTCTTCATTACTCAATTGACTATCCTAAAAGGGCAAATATAAAATCTTTCCCTCCCGTTAGTCCGGTCGATCTTGAACATTAAACTTTGAAATATGAATCATCTTGAATCATCATTCTCCGGGAAAAATGCTTTTTGGAGATATCTGATAATGGTAATAGTTGTTTTTGCAGCAACAAATACCATTGGAGCCCTTCCTCTGCTTCTGGTAATGGGAATTAAAGCTGTTTCTAACCCTGATATAATTACAGAAATCTCAGCCAATCCTTCCGACCTGGCTCCGCTTGGCCTTAATCATAATGTCAATCTGATACTTATGGTGTTTCCATTTATAATCGGATTACTTACTTTTTTTGTGCTTATTAAACCATTGAATAACAGGACAATAAAAAGTGTTATAAACGGAACCAACTCTTTCAGATGGAATAGATTCGTCATCTCTGCCCTGGTCTGGCTTATTCTTTCCGGAATCTATTTGTTTGTTTGTATCAGGATAAATCCTTCTAACTTTTCACTTAATAATGCAACTCTTACTCTGGTGCCTCTAATAATTGTTGCATTTCTTCTGATACCTTTTCAGGCCTCATTTGAAGAGATACTTTTCAGAGGATATCTAATGCAGGGATTTACGGTTTTGCTGAGGAACAGATTTTTTGTCATTGTCATTACTTCAGTTTTGTTCGGACTGATGCACGGACTGAATCCGGAGGTTGAAACTTTTGGTTTCTGGACTATGATGCCTCAGTATATATTATTTGGAATGATATTTGGAATAATTACTGTTCTTGATGATGGGATTGAGGCAGCAATGGGAGCTCATGCAGCAAATAATATTTTTTTAATTGTCATGAATACCAACGAATCATCGGCATTGCAGTCGGATGCACTTTTCAGGCAACACAACATATATCCGTGGGCTGAATTCGTTGCATTGCTGATAATGGGGATACTGGCAATAATAATCATGAAAAAAATTTTCAGGTGGAAAACATTCCCGGTGCTGTTTGCCAGAGTGGAGCCTGGCTTAAGCACAGATCAGATTGTATAGACAGCTGTTTTATCTTCGCTCCTGTAATCTCCCCATTTTTGAGATATTTCCATGATTATTGATTTTATTTCGTCTTCTTCCTGGCATGTCAGAAGACGAAGGCGGGTCTCTTTGAAATTTGGTAATCCCTTGAAATAATTCGAAAAATGGCGACGCATTTCGAGGATAGCTTTTTTCCCTTCCTTATGTTCAAGCGACAGGTTAAAATGGTATAAAGCCAAATCGGCTTTTTCTTTTACAGTAGGTTCAGGAAGTAATTCCCCGGTATTCAGATAGTGACGGATATCTCTGAAAATCCAGGGTCTCCCTACTGCTGCTCTTCCAATCATAATGCCGTCAACTCCATAGTGGTCAAACATATCTCTGGCTTTAACAGGTGAATCAATATCTCCGTTACCTATCACGGGAATTTTGATTACGGGATTGTTCTTGACTTCACCAATTAGGGTCCAATCGGCACTGCCTTTGTAAAGCTGGGCCCTTGTGCGTCCATGGATAGTGATAGCCTGAATGCCTGTGTCCTGAAGCCTTTTAGTTACCTCCAGAATATTTTTATTGTCATCATCCCAGCCTAATCTTGTTTTAACTGTTACAGGTAATTTTACTGATTTTACAATTGCCGAACTCATTTCAATCATCAGGGGTAAATTTCGCAGCATTCCGGCGCCGGCACCTCTGTTTGCTATTTTTTTTACAGGACACCCGAAATTGATATCAATAAGTTCAGGCTTCTTTTCTTCTGCAATAATTGCTGCTTCAGTCATTGCATCGATAAGATGGCCATAGAGTTGTATACCTATCGGTCTTTCAAATTCATATATGTTTAGCTTCCTGATACTCTTATCGCCGTTCCTTATCAGGCCGTCAGAAGATATGAATTCGGTGTACATAAAATCGGCGCCATACTGTTTGCATACCATCCTGAAAGACGGATCAGTTATGTCCTCCATCGGCGCAAGAAATAACGGCCTGTCAGGCAGCACTATATTACCAATAGTCAAATCAGCAGGTTTTAGTTTAAATAAGCGATAAATAAGAAATAGTTACTTTGGAGTGTTATCATCGACTGTCCGGGTTGCAATTTTTATTAACTCACTTTTTCTTAAAACATATACAAGGCCATACTTCTCACACTCTTGTTTTCTCACATCATCGGGCAGGGAACTGAAGTGTTCTTCAACTTCATTCCATATCCGGAGGATTATTTCGTCAGCTTCCTTTCTCATATCTGAAGACTTCTCACTAAAATCCTTTGCTTTTTTTATAAGGTCCTGACGTAAATTATTTACTTCGAGAAAGTTTTCAAACCTGACTTTGACAACAGCTATTGTAGGATTTGTGATCGGGCTTCCTCCTCTCTGCAGTCTGAGTTCTTCACCCTCAATTATTCTTCTTCCCCAGGTAATAAGCTCTTTTTCCGTGTTTATCAACGGAACCTTGAGTTCATTTGTCGGCAATCCGTAATAAACCCTTGTTTCAACAGGCAGATCGCCTCTGAAAACAGCCATGTTCATTACTCTTAAGAAGTGGGTAATGTAAATTTTAGCTTTTTGAAAAGCTTCATTGTAAATTTTACTTTTTGCATTTTGGGAGGCAAGAGTAAGTTTATGAAGTTGAATATTATGCTCAAAAAGTGGAAGGAATTTCTGTAGTCTTAACAGACTTTTTGCTGAATAAGCCATACTTGGTGGAGGAGTTTCCTTTCCCTTCTCAAGTGCTTTTTTCATTGCTCTGATACGTGCCAAATCTGTGTTTGGCAATCTACGGTAAGGCATACTTGAAAATGCGTTTATAAAATGCTCATAACTGAAGCGAATATAATCAATAATATCAATAAGCATTGCCATTCGCATCAGATTAGCGCTGATAATTGAAATATTTAACTAAATGTTTCAGGATTAAATTATTTTATTTTATGAATGATTTTTCTACATTGTTTCATCAGATATTATTTATTTTAAAGGATGGATAGCCTGTCACGCTCAAAGGGGGAACCACACATGACTGAAAATTATATAAAAACGTACTTGTGTATTTGATATATGTGGGTTTCATATTTTAAATGGATTAATTTAGAAGATTGTTAATTAAACAGCTATAAACCATGTTTGGAAGTGATGTATATTTAAAAAGAAGAGAGGCCCTTCGTAATAAGATTAAATCAGGGTTAGCGATATTCATTGGTAATACTGAGTCTCCAATGAACTATCCGGCGAATGCTTATCATTTCAGGCAGGACAGTGATTTTTTGTATTTTTTTGGACTTGATATTCCGGGATTGGCTGCAATAATTGATTTTGATTCCGGAGAAGACACACTGTTCGGGAATGATTTTGATATGGATGATATAATATGGATGGGACCGCAGCCATTGCTTAGGGATCTCGCTTTGAAATGCGGGATTATGAAAACTTTCCCTCTGTCTAAACTCGATGATGTAATATATGAGGCTATATCGGAGAAAAGAAAGATTCATTTTCTTCCTCCTTACAGGGGAGAGACCCGGATGACTCTTGGTGCGCTTCTCAGGGAGAACCCATGTCAGATGAAAACCTCAGCATCACAGGACCTTATAAAAGCTGTAGTTTCCTTAAGGTCGGTCAAGGAAAATGCTGAAGTAAAAGAAATCGAGAAAGCTGTCGATATAGCATACGAAATGCATGTTACGGCAATGAAGATGTGCCGTGAGGGTGTTTCTGAACAGGAGATCTTTGGACGGATAGAAGGTATAGCTTTCGCCAGAGGTAAAGGTACATCCTTCCCCATTATCCTAAGTGTTAATGGTCAGACTCTGCATAATCATGATCATGGAAATATTCTGAAAAAAGGTAAAATGATGCTAACAGATGCCGGAGCTGAATCAAACATGCATTATGCATCAGATATCACAAGAACAACACCTGTCGGGGGAAAATTCACCGGACTACAGAAGGATATTTATGAAATAGTTTTAAAGGCAAATACTGAATCCATAAAAGCAATCCGCCCTGGATTGACAAACAGGGATATACATATTAAAGCCTGTACAATTATTGCTTCCGGATTGAAAGAATTTGGATTAATGAAAGGAAATGTTGAGGATGCTGTTTCATCAGGAGCCCATGCGCTTTTTATGCCACACGGTATCGGGCATATGCTGGGATTGGATGTACATGACATGGAAGCTTTGGGTGAGGATTTTGTAGGATATAGTGAGAATGTTAAGAGGAGTGATCAGTTTGGACTGGCGTTCCTGAGATTCGCACTCCCATATCAGCCGGGACATGTTTTTACAATTGAACCCGGAATTTATTTTATTCCTGAACTTATCGAAAAATGGAAGTCGGAAAATAAACACAATGATTTCATTGATTACAGCAAAATTGACAAATACAGATCAGTAGGCGGGATCCGGATAGAGGATAACATCCTGATTACAGAAGAGGGTCACAAAATCCTTGGCCCTCCCATCCCGAAAACTGTGGAAGAAATCGAATCAATCTGCAGCTAGATATACCATTTCACATGAGCCGGCTTTTAGCAGTAAGCGACATACATGGATGTTTCGCAACATTTTATGAGCTTATTATAAAGCTTATCGATTTAAAACGAACAGATCAGCTTGTTCTTCTAGGTGACTATATTGACAGGGGAGAACAGAGCAGGGAAGTTATAGATTTTATAATTGACTTGACTGAAAAGGGATTTGATATTATTGCCCTCAGAGGGAATCACGAGCAAATGCTTCTCGATGCATACCATGATCAGGAGGAGTTATATTTATGGCTCATGAACAATGGAGATACTACTCTGATGAGTTTTGGAATCAGCGATATCAGGGATATGAAAAAGAAGTATCTGGATTTTTTTTCAGGCCTGAGATTCTATCATAGCATCGGGGATTGTTTCTTTGTACATGCAGGATTCAATGATCTGCTGAAAGATCCTCTTTCGGATGCTTATCACATGATTTGGGAATGCAGGCCTTCTTACTCCAGCCTTTTTTTTGATGGAAAAACAATAATTCACGGACACCGGCCCAGGCAGCCTGACTATGTGAAGCAGCTTATAAGGAACCGATCGCAGGTCATCCCGATTGATACTGGATGCGTTTACGGGCCAGAATCCGGATACGGATATCTTTCTGCACTTGATGTAAATACCCGTGAACTTATCTCCATACCTTTTTTGAGATGCCCGTCGGTTGATTTAACATTTGACGAGTAAAATCCATAATGAGGGAGCCTGTTCGTGCAGGTCACAAATAGAGATTCCTTTTTTTATCGGATCCCAATGTTAAACAGCCGGATATTAAACACAAGATTATAGAAACAGTGAATGCAGTTCACATGATTATCCGATTTTATTAATTATTGAACTGATGTGAAAGAAACTTTGATTAAAAATGTTATTTTTATACAGTTTAAAAATTTTTTACTATTCAATATTAATCCTGATACACTTGATCTGTTAAGATGAAAATGACAGTTACAGAATTAAAGAAGATTGCAGCCACATTAAGGCTTAATATCGTTAAGATGGTCGGTGTGGGCCAGAAGGGGCATCTCGGAGGATCATGCTCATTAAGTGAAATAGTTTCAGTGCTTTATTTTTATAAAATGAAGCATGATCCAAAAAATCCTAAATGGGATGATCGTGACAGATTTATTCTCAGCAAAGGACATGCTGCTCTTATCCAGTATGCTGCTTTGGCTGAGACAGGTTATTTTCCTAAAGCTGAGATAGAGAATGTAAAGAAGCTTGGTGCCATGCTTCAGGGGCATCCTGATATGACTACAACTCCTGGAATTGAGGGAAATACCGGCTCACTCGGACAGGGACTCTCGATGGCATGCGGAATGGCTGCCGGACTAAAAGTCGATAAAAAGAGCAGCAAAGTCTATTGTATTATAGGTGACGGGGAGATTGCGGAAGGACAGATATGGGAAGCGGCTATGACGGCTTCATATTACAAACTCGATAATCTGGTTGTTTTTCTTGATATGAACAGACTGATGGCTACTGGTCCGATAATAGAACGTTATGACACAAATCCGCTTAATGACAAATGGAAAGCATTCGGATGGCAGGTCTATGATATTGACGGACATAATATCCAGGAAATAATTGATACCCTTGAAAAAGCCGAATCAGTTAAGGATAAACCGAAAATAATAATTGCCCGTACTATTAAGGGTAAAGGAATATCATTTGCTGAAAATAATGCCGCTTTTCATAACGGTGAATTAACGAAAGAACAATTTGAAAGTGCATGTGCTGAGCTAAACAAAGTAAATTGAAGATATTATGAAGTTTCAAAATCCCAGACAGGTTTATGGCGAGACATTACTTGAACTCGGACGAGAGAACGAGAAAATAGTTGTACTCGAGGCAGATCTAGGAAAATCAACAATGACCGTTCTTTTTGAACAACAGTTCCCTGAGAGATTTTTTGAAATGGGAATAGGAGAAGCTAATATGACTTCTTTCGCTGCAGGACTCTCTCTAACAGGGAAAATTGCTTTTACAAACTCATTTGCTGTTTTTGCTGCTGGCAGATCTTTCGATCAGATCCGCCAGGGAATTTGTATCCCTGCTCTGAATGTAAAAATAGTAGGGTCAAGCGCAGGTTTGTCAGATTTCGGAGACGGGGCAACACATCAGTCAGTTGAGGATATGGCAATTATGTGTGCTATTCCCAACATGACTGTGCTTGTTCCGGCTGATGGAACAGAAACCCGGAAGATGACAAGGAAAATAGCTGAGTATAACGGTCCTGTTTATATGCGCATAAACCGTCATGATCTGCCCGATATTTTCCCTGAAGACCAGGATTTTATTATCGGCAAGCCTTACCTGATCAGAGACGGACATGATATCGTTATTTTCGCAAATGGGATAATGGTATCAAAAGCACTTGAAGCAGCTCAGGAACTGGAAAAAGAGAATATCTCCGTAAGAGTTGTTAATGTAAGCTCGTTGAAACCGATTGACGAAGATGAAATAAAAAAATTCGCGAAAGGAATGAAAGGGATCGTTACCGCAGAGGAACATTCAATCATCGGAGGACTGGCCAGTGTAATAGCTTTCATCCTGCGGGGGAATGCAATACCGCATATTCCGGTTGGTATTAATGACCGGTTCGGACAATCCGCCCATAATTATGATGAACTTCTTACCGAATATAATCTGACAAATAAAGATATTGTGAATGCTGTAAGGCAGGTACTTGGGTGATAGCTGTAAGTAATTATTATCAAAGAAATTCTGTTTCAGTCACATGCATCACATTTATATCAATACGTTCGAACTAACAAGTTACAGCATTTGAGATGTTATTAATAGTTGTCCTGATCCTTTGTATAGTATTTATCGTCATTTCCTCCACGAAACTGAAGTTGCATGCATTTCTTGCTTTGCTCTTTGCGGCTCTTGCTTTTGGAATTTTTACAGGTATGCCGCTCAATGAAATAGTTGAATCAATAAACACCGGATTTGGCAATACTATCGGGTATATTGGGATAGTAATAGTTGCAGGAACGATAATAGGGGTCTTTCTGGAATATTCTGGAGGGGCATATACATTGGCTGACAGGATATTGAAAGTTATAGGTGAAAAGAATGTGCCACTTGCAATGTCGATAATTGGATGGTTCGTTTCAATTCCTGTTTTTGCAGATTCAGGTTTCGTGATACTGTCTCCTTTGAATAAGGCTTTGGCAAAAAGGGCTAAAATATCACTGGCAGGACCAGCAATAGCACTTAGTCTTGGGCTAATTTCAACTCACTGTCTAGTGCCTCCCACTCCTGGTCCCATTGCAGCAGCTGGCATTATTGGGGCTAATCTTGGCCTTGTTATTTTATTTGGTCTGGCTGCAAGTCTTTTTGCATTGTTTTTCGCATGGCTGTTCTCGATAAAAGTGGCAGCTAAAGTTCCAATCGATCCAAACCCGGAATTAACTGAAGAAGAAATAGCTTTAAAGATGAAGGATTCTCCGTCTACAATAATGACAATAACTCCGATACTGTTGCCGATCATTCTTATTGTACTAAAGTCAGTTTCGGATTTTCCTACCAATCCTTTGGGAGAAGGAGTTTTTAAATCATTCTTTAGTTTTATAGGTGAACCGATAATTGCATTACTGATCGGTGTCCTGATTGCTTTTATGATTCCGAAAAATAAGGAGAAAGGTATGTACTCGGAAACAGGATGGATTGGAAAGGCAATGATAAGTGCCGCAACAATCATTCTGATAACAGGTGCCGGCGGTGCTTTCGGAAGGGTTTTACAGAATTCTGATTTGGCCGACACTATCGGTTCAACTCTTTCGGGTTTGAATTTGGGGATCTGGCTGCCATTCATTATTGCTGTTGTACTTAAAACAGCACAGGGATCATCAACAGTTGCTCTTATCACAACTTCTTCTTTGATCCTGCCTTTTCTGCCTTCGCTGGGGTTCACATCGGAGATTGCCAAAGTACTTGTTGTAATGATAATCGGATCGGGTTCAATGATAGTCTCACATGCAAATGACAGTTTCTTCTGGGTGGTCACACAGATGTCGAACATGGATGTCAAAACAGGGTATAAGCTTCATAGCGGTGGAACACTGGTGCTGGGAATTTCTGCTGCAATATTCATCTGGATCATGAGCCTGATATTTATATAGAATTGTTAAATATGAAATAATATATATATTATGGAAACAATGAAAGCTGTAGTAAAATATGCAGAAACACCCGGAGCAACCGAAATCAGGGATGTTCCTGTTCCTGTGACAGGCGAAACCGATGTGCTTGTTGAAGTAGCATATACAGGTATTTGTGGAACCGATCCACATCTGCATAAAGGTACTTCCGCTTTTAAATTTGTGCGTCCTTTTATATTGGGCCATGAGTTTGCCGGGACAATTGTAAAAACCGGCTCCGGAGTTGATAAATTCAAAGTCGGAGACAGGGTTACTTCGGAAACTCATGCCGAATATTGTGGCAAATGTTCATTATGCCGCCAGAACAATTATCACCTTTGTCGTGAAAGAAAAGGTTATGGATTCCATGTTGACGGAGCTTTCACAAAATATGTCAAAGTACCCGAAAGGATACTCCACCGGGTACCAGACAATGTGTCCCTGAAAGCAGCTTCAATTACCGAACCTTTCTGTGTTGCATATAAATCCACGATCTCGAACAGTAATATAAATCCGGGTGATATGGTTGTAATAATCGGGCCAGGTGCAATCGGAATATTGTGTGCAAAACTTGCACAACTGTCGGGAGCTGCTGAAATAATTGTCATAGGCACTGAGGGGGATGATAAAAGACTTGCCCTTGCAAAGGAATATGGGGCTACAGTGATAATCAATTCATCAAAAGAGGATCCTTTTAAAAAGATCATGTCGTTGGGAGATGGCTATGGAGCCGATCTGATTCTGGATCTTGCAGGAAGCTCAGCAACCTTAAAATTGTCAATGGATGCTGTAAGACCAGCCGGTCAGATTACAAAGATAGGATGGGGACGCCATCCGGTTAATTTCAGTCTTGATCCTCTGATAGCAAAATCAGTTACTTTCACGGGTCACTTCAGCCATACCTGGGATGTCTGGGAAAAATGCCTCGTACTGATGGAAAAGAAAATTGTTGACCTGGAGAAGCTCATAACCCATGAACTTGGGATTGATGAATGGGAAAAAGGCTTTGAGATGGTTGAGACAAAGGAAGCAGTAAAAGCAGTTTTGAAACCAATTTAACTAAAATTATGAAAGCTATGTTTAAAATAGGATTTATCGGTCTGGGTATAATGGGTAAGCCGATGGCAAAGAATCTGCTGAAGGCAGGTTACAAGCTTACAGTTTTTGATATCAATAATGAAGTTGTCAGAGAAGTTGCAGCTGCCGGAGCGAATGAAGGAAAATCAGCTGCCGATGTTGCCGCTCAGTCGGATCTTATTATCACTATGCTGCCAAATTCTCCCGAGGTTGAGCAGGTTGTTCTTGGAAATGACGGTGTGCTTGCAACTGCACAACCGGGAACTATATTGGTAGATATGAGTTCAATAGCCCCTCTGGTGTCAAGAAAATTATCTGATAAGCTTAATGCTAAGGGAATTATAATGCTTGATGCTCCTGTCAGCGGAGGTGAGCCCAAAGCAATTGACGGGTCACTTGCAATAATGGTCGGAGGACCGGAAGAGGCTTTTAACAAGGTGAAAGATGTACTCTCTGCAATGGGATCTTCAGTTAAGCTTGTGGGGGATATTGGCAGCGGTAATGTCACAAAGTTGGCCAACCAGATAATTGTCGCTCTGAATATTGCCGCAATGTCTGAAGCCATGGTGCTTGCAACAAAAGCCGGAGTGGATCCGGAGAAAGTGTATCAGGCTATCAGGGGGGGGCTTGCAGGAAGTACAGTGCTCGATGCAAAGATGCCGCTTGTTCTGAATGGAAATTTTAAGCCCGGTTTCAGAATAGAACTTCATATAAAAGACCTTATGAATGTCATTGATACAGCCAAGGGGATTGATGCTCCTGTCATGCTTACTCAGAAAGTTCTGGAGATGATGAAATCATTGCGTGATGAGGGTAAGGCAAAGGATGATCACGGGGGCTTGATACAATATTATGAGAAGCTGGCAAAAACAGAAGTCAGGAGTTAATTATAAAATCGAGATCATTTAATTTACATTAACAATTAATAGAATTTGTCTGCCTGAATTTTTATACAATTACCTTTGCATAAAAATGTTTATATGGGAAATTTTTTTCATCATGATTCAGGCAGGATATTCTATACCGACAATGGCAAGGGATTGCCTGTGGTCTTAATTCACGGATATCTTGAAACTTCAGCAATATGGGAAGAGTTTGCTGACGGATTGGCAGACAGATTCAGAGTTATAGCTGTTGATCTGCCGGGGCATGGGAAATCGGACATATTCGGGGAGGTTCATTCCATGGACTTAATGGCTGATGCTGTTCATGAACTTCTTATCGGTCTGGAAACAGGACCTGTTTTTATGATTGGTCACTCAATGGGAGGTTATGTCACAATGGCTTTCGTTGAAAAATATCCTGATATGCTCAGGGCTTACTGCCTGTTTCACTCGCACCCTTTCCCGGATTCACCGGAAGCTATTACCAGGAGACAAATGGAAATAAAGCTTGTCAGATCGGGGAATAAGGATAAGATGTTCCCGGAAAGTGCTTCAAGGTTATTTGCCGAATCAAATCTTGAGAGATTTTCAAACGCAGTAATACGATCAAAGGAAATTGCAGCAGATGTTCCGGCAGAGGGGATTATAGCAGCACTAAAGGGGATGATGGAGAGACCCTCAAGGGCAGCAGTAATTGAAAAGGTAAAGATCCCATGTCTTTGGATTTTTGGAGCACAGGACAATCATATTAATTCCGATAAGATGCTTGCCAGGATTAAATTACCTTCAAACGTCAGGGTTGAGATATTTCAAAACTCAGGGCATATGGGTTTCATTGAAGAAAAGGACAGGGCATTTAACCTTATTACGGAATTTATATCGGGAATTTAATCCAGAGATTTCTGAACACTGTCATTCAGGAAACTAATGGCATATTGAAGTGTATTATCAATCTGTTCCCATAAAGGGTAAGCGCCCTTGTTATCAAGGATATTACGAGCAATATATCCTTTGAGCTGAACAAGGATGTAATTCCCTGAAATTCTTAAACCTTCAGGATCAGGCCTGATGGAATTCTTATTGGCAAAATCTGTAAATCCCTCCAGTAGTTTCTGCTTGTCAAGATATTGCCCGAGTTCTTTCGGATTTGTATAGCCAATGAGTTTTTCGCGGTTATTCTCAGTATATTTCAATGCATACTGATAAATCAGAGGCCTTACCCTAAGAAAATATGGAGAGAGCATTGATGTGTCATATGCTACGAATTTGTCAGGCATTATACCACCTCCGCCATAAACTATTCTTCCGCTGTTTGTTGTAAACTTCAGAGAATCTGGAAAATGTATGTTGTCAGAAGATTCAAATTCATGTCTGTTAAACCTGTTATTAAGATCTTCGTAGTATTCTTCAAACCCGTTATTATATGGTTTTTGTATTGATCGTCCTGAAGGTGTGTAATAACGTGCAACTGTAAGTCTAATCCCGGAGCCGTCTGAAAAAGAGACAGGTTCCTGTACCAGGCCTTTTCCGAATGATCGTCGTCCAATTATTGTACCTCTGTCATTGTCCTGGATGGCGCCGGCAAGTATTTCACTTGCTGAAGCAGTTGTTTCATCAATCAGTATAACGAGATTCCCGGTTTCAAATGCACCGTTACCTTTTGCCTTGAATTCATTTTTTGGCTGGGTTCGCCCTTTTGTATAAACAATAAGCTGATCTTTTTTGAGGAATTGTTGCGCGATTTCGATAGCTGCTTCCATTATGCCTCCCGTATTGCCGCGGAGATCGATTATTAACTGTGTCATTCCCTGACTCTTAAGTTCAGAAAGGGCTTTCATGAACTCATCATATGTTGAAAGGGCGAAATTTGTAATTTTTATAAATCCCGTATTCTGATTAACCATATAAGCTACATCGAGGCTTACAAGCGGTATCTTGTCGCGTGTAATATTAAAGGTCAGAAGACTATCCTGAGTCTTACGCCGGATCCGTACCTTAACTTTTGTTCCGCGAGGGCCTTTAAGCATTGACATGATACTTTCATCACTTATTCCTCTGCCTGCTATTAATGAATCATTAACATAGATAATTTTATCACCGGCAAGCAGGCCTGCCTTTTCGGAAGGCCCGTTTGGTATAGTATTGATAATAATTATTGTGTCGTTGAGTGTGCTGAATGAGATACCTATGCCTTCAAAATTACCCTGAAGAGGTTCGTTGGCTCTTATAAGGTCTTTGGCAGATATATAAACTGTATGTGGATCAAGTTTCTTAAGAATTGCCGGGATTGCTGCTTCCACGAGTTCATTACGGTTTACTGAATCAACATAATTGGTTTCAATTATATTCAGAATACTGTTGATTTTATCACTGCGTGGTCTTATGCTTGTATGCCTGGGTTCATTATTATGTTTTGGGAGATAGAATCCGATAAGAATTCCGCAAACAACTGAAAAAGCCAGTAGAATTGGCAGGAAAATATTTCTATAGGAATTTTTATTGTTCATAAATGTCATTTTCTAGATCAATGTATACTATCTCAATGCCAGCCCGCTTCAGAAGCTCAATGCCATCTGACAGTCTGTACTTATCGCAATAGACGACTCTCTTTATGCCGGACTGTATTATAAGCTTTGCGCATTCCATGCATGGAGAGGAAGTAACGTAAAGAGTTGAATTCTCGCTTGAATTATTTGATTTTGCCACTTTGGTTATTGCATTTGCTTCTGCATGAAGCACATATGGTTTAGTGACATTGTTTTCATCTTCACAAATGTTTTCAAACCCGGAGGGAGTCCCATTGTAACCATCTGATATTATCATCTTCTCTTTCACTATCAGGGCTCCTACCTGCCGCCTTTTACAATATGAATTCTTTGCCCAGATAAGAGCCATTTCAAGATATCTCTTATCGAAAGCTATCTGTTTCTCACCGTAAGGTTTTTTAAAATCGTGTGCAGCCATGTTCCTTTGACAGGGAATTTTTAAAGTGAACAAAGTTAAATAATTAAAAAATCCTTCCTCTCAAAAGTCCGGAAAATTTTAATTGAGGTCAGTCAGGATATCATCTATTTCTTAAAATTGTACATTTTGCTTAATTTGAACAATAAATTAATATGAGAGAAATATTTAGGCAATAAATTGATTTAATATAGGTTTGCATTCGTATGTTTACAACATAAATCATAAAGTTATGAATAAGTCTCATAAGTTTGACAAGTCGCTTCAGGAACTTGCATACTACTCAAAAGTAATATCTCATCCTGCCCGGCTGGCTATATTAAAATATCTTGCAGAATCAGAGTCAGCTATTTCGGGTGAAATATCAGGATTTCTTCCTCTGAGCCGGACAACTGTTTCACAACATCTTTCCGAACTGAGACGGGCAGGATTAATTGAATATGAGGTTAATGGACTGAAAGTCATTTATTATCTAAACAGAAAGACAATAAAAAAATTCAATAAATCCTTTAAAAAGTTCTTTTCATTTATAATAAAAGAATCAGCAACGGGAAAGTGATTTAAGTTATTTGTATAGGGATGATAATCAGTTATGGATAAAAGTAATACTCATGTAAAAGACAATATTATGGAAAAGGAAAAAAAGGCTGTTAATTATCACAAAAGAAAATTCAATTGTGCCCAATCTGTTTTTACAGTTTTTGGTCAGGATTTTGGTATATCCGAAGATGATTGCCTGAAGCTTTCTTGCGCCTTTGGTGGTGGAATGGGGAGGAAACAGAATGTTTGCGGAGCTGTGACAGGAGCACTTATGGCATTGGGATTGAAATATGGAAAGGGGATAAATGATCCGGAAGAAAATAAGATGTTGACATATTCAAAAACCAGTGAATTTTTCAGGCAGTTCAGCAAACTGAATGGCTCAATTGTCTGCAGGGAGTTGCTTGATGATCTTGACCTGAATAATCCTGATGACTGTAAGCAAATTGCGGAACAAAACCTCTTTGAGATCAAATGTGAGAAATATATGGCTGACGCAGTCAGAATTACTGAAAAGCTTATAGAATGAACAAGGAATAATATCAAACAGCTAATCTCGTAACAAAGGAAAGAAATGAAAGCGAGGGAAAATAAATGATCTTGCAGCAGGAGGAGTTTTCATTTTAACAGGTTTTTCCGGATAAGGATTAATCGACGACAATCATCTTTTAATCGAAGGTTTAAAGTTGGTTATCAAAAATTTACCTGATTTCTTTGTATCTAGAATTTTATTCTGCAATTTTGCATCGGTGATTGAATAATGGATTGAGCAATACATTCTGAATGCAACTTGAATAATGAGTATACTTATCTGTGAAGATAATACCCTGGCTAAAAGAACCCTTTCAGTTGTAATTGAAAAGGCGGGGTATTTAACAGAAACAACTGAAGACGGGATAGAAGCCATGCATCTGCTTCAGGAGAATGACTATGAACTTATAATAGTCGATATTCATTTACCTTATCATAGTGGTCTTGAGCTGGTTAGGTTTCTTAGATCTACCTTGAAGAAGAATACCCCGGTACTGATTGTAACAGCGTTCAGTGATGCCCAGCTTCAACAGCAGGCGGCCGAACTAGGAATTAATGGGTATATAATTAAACCTTTTAACCCGTCTGAGCTTGTCGAACAAATAAGATCAATACTTGGAAACTAGTTTTATGAACAGACATTGTACAATATCATTTCTTTCAGGATTGATACTAATCTTAACATTTTGTTCAGCTGATTTGTGTTCCCAGCAGATAGATGATCCTGAAGCTGAATATATGAGAGTAAGGACAATGGCTTTTGACGGGAATTATTCAGAAGCAGCAGCTGCCGCAAGAAGGCTGGTTAACGCGTATCCAACATACGGTGATGCAAGAATTCTCCTTGGAAGGATTCTTGCCTGGCAGAAGGATTACGGTCAGGCTGAAGCCGTGATTGACACCCTGCTGATATACGAACCGGACAATGAAGATGCGTTGTCCGTCAAAAGAGATATTTCGCTTTGGTCGAAAGAGAACACTCCTGTAGCAACTGACATAAGGGCAGGTTATTCGTTTGATACATTTGACGAACCATATTCACGCTTCTGGCAGATATTCAGATTAGGGGCGGGGCACCAGTTTAACTGGGGGCCAGCTGCAGCCGGGATTAATATCGGGAATCTGACAGCAAAGGATCCGGATATTAATGCAACTGAATTTCAATTTGAAGCAGAAGCCTGGCCTACTTTATCTAATAAGAATTATGCCTATTTGGCCTATGCTTTCAGTCCGGGAAGTTATTTTCCGAAACACAGGGCTGCGGCAGAACTCTGGCAGATACTCCCTGAAGGATGGGCTGTATCAGCAGGACTTAATTATTATTATTTCGACAGGAACATCTTTATAAGTAGTCTGTCAGTTGAAAAATATGTAAAAAAATATTGGTTTAGCCTTAAAGGATATGTTTACTTCAAGGACGACGGCCCCACAACTTCTTTTTACCTTAACGGCAGACGATATTTTAATGATACTGATTATCTTCAGATCACTCTTGGGACAGGTACTGCTCCGGATGAGCCTTTCGATGTACAGACTGATGTGGAACGGTTCAGCGCAAACAGCATCAGGCTTGCTTATTTTGCAGCGATCTCCAGTAAGGTAAGAATACGGATTGGGGCAGGTTATTCCAGGGAGGAGTATGCTGAGAGCATGTTACGAAACAGGTTTGAAGGGAATCTTAACCTGATTTATGCCATAAAAATGAAATGATGAAATATTTTTTAACTGGCATATTATATATTGTTTTCGTTTTACTGTCACAGGAATTCAGCCATGCTCAGCAAATAGCTGATTCTGGTCTGTCAGTTAATATTGCCGGATCAACTGTTTCCGAAGAAAATTCAGCCCTTGATTACACTGTATCGAAAACTGTTGTCAGGGGTTTTGTTGCTTCATCAGGAAATGAATTCCCTGTTCAGTTGGGGGCCTTCCGTTTGAGGATTAATGCTGAGGCTTTTCTTTTGGAAGTGAAGAAATATATCGATGAAAATGCCATAATTGTAAATGAAGATGGTTATCACAAGGTCAGGATATCAAGAAATCCCAGGCCCGGAGTTCCGGAAAGGCAAGAAGGCGTTGATGAAATATTAATTTCAGATAAGAGCCAGGATACAATTTTTCCTGCCTCCGACACATTGCAGACAGAATTAATAGCAGAATCTGATTCAACAATTGCTGAGTTTACATCAGTTGAAGGCACACATGCTGAATCAGAGCAAACCCCGGTCGGTAATATCATTTTATTTCGTGATGATAATCCATGGCTTAAAAGGATTAATTATTTCGGCAAATCGATAGTTTTTGTCAATGCCCTGATAACTATGATAATCATTTCAATAGCTACCATGCTCATCTTGTTGGTGGTAATACTTCTGAACAGGCGGAGGATGGAGAGGAAGGAAAAACTGCATCAGTATCTGCTTGAAAACTATCAGGGTCTGATTGTTGATTATCTTTTTGGCAACGCTAAACCAGATGATTTTCGTCCTATTGCTTCAGATAATTATCGCCGTCAGGTTTTGATAGATCAGATGATTGATGTAAGTAAAAACCTTAAAGGAGAGGAGGCAAAGAAACTGCTTGGTCTCTATAAGGATCTTGGTCTTGACAAGGATTCGATCAAAAGGGCGGAGGATATTAGGTGGCACAAAAAAGTTAAAGGATTCCGTGAGCTTGCTTTCATGAATATCAAAGATGCGAATGATGTTATTTACAAAGCACTTAATTCTTCCAATGATATTTTAAGGATGGAAGCACAGATCGCCCTTGTGAGACTTGGCGAGGAGAATCCTTTTGAATTCCTGTCTCATCTTACAAGGCCTTTTTCACTGTGGGGGCAGATAACTCTGCATGAACTTATTGTTCAGCATAATATTGCTGTACCTCCTTTTAAGCAATGGCTTAAATCAGCTAATGTATCGGTGGCAATGTTCGCTCTTCGTATGATTAGGGAATTCAAGCAGAAAGATGCTGAGGATGAAATCAGGGAGATATTGCTGCGTCCGGAACCGGAGATAAGGCAGCTTGCAGTTCAGGTGGCTGGTGATCTTGGAATGAGATCGACACTTGAGCCAATGAAAAAAATGTATAAGAATCAGGATTACAATATCAGCCTTGAGATTATTAAATCGATGGGAAAAATGCCTGATCCCTCTATGATGGGATTTCTTAAACTGGTACTTGACAAGGAAGATGATGTTCAGTTGCAGATTGAAGCAACAAAAGCTATTGAGAATATGGGTGATGAAGGGGTAAATACACTTGTCAAGCTAATGAAATCGGAATATAAGAACTATAATATTATTGTGAAACACGTTCTGGATCGCAGAATATCTTAAAATCATGGATTTAATTTTCGGTCATATAATTTTCATATTTACACTTATAATCTTCGGATCGTATCTGTTGCTTGGTATTTTCTCAGCAATTGCTCTCCGGAAATATTTGCGTAAAAACAGTTATGTCGATTATAATTCTCTTGTATTATCACCCCTGAGCCCGAAGATTTCGATAATTGCTCCGGCATTTAATGAAAGTAAAACAATAATAGATAATGTCCGTACTCTTTTGTCCCTGTACTATAATAATTTCGAGGTTATTCTTGTAAATGACGGATCCACTGATGATACTTTCGAAAAGGTAAAGGAAGCATATGATCTTGAAAGAGTGAACTATTATTTCGACTATCGTATTCCCTGTGAAAGGATAAGAGGTGTTTATAAATCAAAAGATCCTTCATATACAAGGCTGACTGTCATTGATAAAAATAACGGAGGTAAAGCTGATTCTCTTAATGCCGGAATAAATATTTGCAAGAGTTCTCTTTTTGTTTCGATTGATGCGGATTCAATTATTGAAGCAGATTCTATTTTAAAGCTTGTAAAGCCCTTTCTTGAAGAAAGAGACCATAAGGTAATTGGTACAGGTGGAGTAATCAGGATAGTTAATTCCTGTGATGTGGAAAGTGGCCATATCAGAGAGATACATGTCCCGAAGAATATATTACCACGCTTTCAGGTACTTGAATATACAAGAGCTTTTCTGCTGGGCAGGATGGCCTGGAGTCAGCTTGACGGGCTAATGCTGATTTCCGGAGCTATGGGGCTCTTCGACAGAGAGACTGTAATAAATGCTGGAGGATACAGCATTAAAACTGTGGGCGAAGATATGGAACTTGTTCTCAGAATGAGACGGTATATGTCAGAGAATAATAAGAAGTACGAAGTCACCTACATACCTGATCCTCTTTGCTGGACTGAGGTTCCATCTGACCTGAAGTCACTGAGGAAACAGAGGACAAGATGGACAAGAGGCCTTGTGGAATCATTATGGACTCATAGGAAATTGTTCTTTAATCCTAATTTTAAAAGACTTGGATTACTTGGCTATCCTTACTGGTTCTTTTTTGAATGGCTTGCACCGCTGTTAGCATTTGCAGGATTCGTATTTACCATCTATCTTATTATAAATAATGCCCTTAACTGGCCATTCTACCTGTTGCTATTTATATTTGTCTACACTTTTGCTGTTGCTATTTCAACGTGGTCCATCCTTTTTGAGGAGATCACATTTCACAAATACAAGAGAAAGAGAGATGTATTGAAACTTTTAGCGACAGCACTTCTCGAGCCTTTCTTTTATCCGGTTCATACGTATTTTGCTGTAAGAGGTAACATTGAGGCTATGAGACGCAAGAAAGGATGGGGTAAAGCTGAAAGGTCAGGGTTTGACAAGAAGAAAAAGACAGAACGTAAGCCTACCGTGCGTCAATCGGCAAACATTGGAAGAACTGAAAGTCCCGATCTGACAATCTGATATGATTTCTTTTCTACTGCTGTATTGGGAGGAACTATTAGCCAGTTTTCCCAGATATAACGTGTAGTAGATGATGTGACTGAATTCTGATAGTATACTGATACTGCAACTCCATCTGTTGTTGCAGTTGAGATTTGGTATGACCTGCCTCCATCGTATGACACAGCTCCGTTGACCACCTGTAGCTGGCTCGGATCATAGAAATAAAGCATTGTCCAGGGTATGCGGATCTTAATTCTGTTACCTGACCATGCAATTGCAGATCTTTGCCCGGGTGTGAAATCAGCTGAGTTTTCCATAGGTAATTTCCCACAGGAGTCCAGAGTGTATTCAAAACCGTCATTGTACAGCATCATTGGTTTCCAGGGATCGCCATCAGTATTTGTTGTTCTATATTTCTGCACAAGCGGATCTGAAAGGTTGAATCTGGGAGTTAATCCGTTCATATCATAAGCCTGAGTAACATGATGAACAGCAGTGTCCTGTCCGAATACTATTGGAAGCATAAATTCAGACTTGTTAATCAGCGTTTTGCCGTTTGGCAGTTTTGATTCTCCGGTATTTCCAAGGTAAGTATCAAAAGCGATTATCATCGTATCACCCTGATTAATTCCCTGACGGGTTTCAATCTGTAACATCAGGTAGCTGTTGTCATGTGTGGCTTCAATTTTAGCCAATGGACCGGAAGGCTTATCTGTCTGGTATTCAATAAAAGGATCTTTTAATGTCTGCTCAAAAGTCAGAAGGCCAAAATTCTGTTCCGGCGATGCCAGATTGTGCCATAGTTGCCGAGTGGGGATCAAAACACCTCCTGAATAAAAACCGTAGGCTTCAAGGTAGGCTACCAGCCAGGTTGGTTTGAACCACTCATCCATCCATGAGAACATGAAACCGCCGGCGCATCCTGCTGTAAGAATATTATTCATCATGCGCATATTTTTCTCTCCCTGCTGTTCTTCAGAATAACCACCATGATTCATATCACTGTATGATTGATGCGCACTGGTCCAGCTTGATGGTACACCAAATTCGCCTATTACAAGAGGTATTCCTGAATAATGGTCTTTCAGATCAGTCAGATAGCCAAGATAGCTGTTCTTCCCCTTTTCATCCTCATAAATTTGATAGGAAGGCTGCTGACTGATAAAATTGGGATAATAAGGATAAGCATGATAGCAGGCAAAAATCCCGGCATCTTGATCTTTTCCTACAATCTTATAAATATCAAAGGAGGCAATATCTTCATCAGTATAAATTTCTGTCGGGTGGTGGAGCGGATCGAGGGTAGGCCAGCTGGAGGCACTTACAGGCCGCCTTATTTCATAATTTCCGGCTTCGTAAGATACTACTTCATCAAGCATTTTGGTAATAAAGACTTCTGATGCACTTGCTTCAGAAATACTGAATTGAAATCCTGAAAAAGATGTCATTTCCTTGTGAAAGAGATTGGTAGAATCAATCTCCTGAGGCATTATTTCCCTTCCGATTATGTATCCGGCTGTCCATCTCGAAACATTTGTAAGGTATCTTCCGTATGCTCTCCCTGCCCTGAATGCAATATCGTTGTTCCCGTGAATACAGTCTATCACTTCTTTTATGCTGTTTTTAAAAGATTCTGAACGAATTATCAGGTCATAATCATCTGGATTATAATTGTCTTCAATTTCGTCTAGCCAGATACCCTGGAACAGCAATAAGGGTTTATCAGGGTTCCTCTGATTATGTTCGGCAAGTTTCTCATAGAAAACAGGAGGATGAAGAGTGTACACTCTTATTGAATTAAATCCGGCATCGCTCATTTGCCTGATCCATTTTTCATAGGTGCCGGCAGATTTATCCTCGACGGCATAGGCAATTTCACCAGGAAAATATCCCGGAGGTGATGAACCGAGATTTATACCTTTGAGGATCAGAGGTCTGTATGCGGTTCCAGTGTACATTGCAATATGGTCTCCTGAAATTTTGTATGGCAGGTCCTGTTTTGCTGCCAGTTCAAAATCAATCACAGTATCACGGGCAAGTGAAATATCTGTAAGTCTCACCGGATAATAATTATCGCATTCCACTGTAGTTATTACAGGAATCCTTCCCGAACCCGGTTGAGATCCAATTGCCGGAGGCATCATGATTGGTTCAAGTCCTGTCCCTGCCGAATAGGTAGATCGGCCTTCAACTTTTACAAGTTTACCTGATGAGGTCTTGCCCCTGAAAGTTATAGAGTAGATATAATATCCCTGCCGGACCGGCGCTCCGTTATCCGTTCGGCCGTCCCAGATAAGCTGATAGCTTCCGGCAACAGTGCCGGGAAAAGACTTCTCTGTAATTTTCTGTCCTGTAAAACTATATACAGAGAAACGGATTTCCCCATCGCTGCTTATTATGAAAGGGATATTAATTGAATATGTAAATGGATTCGGATAGGGACTACCTAATTCGATAAGGCCCGGAACATCTTCGTAAATACCGAATACCTTAAGGGAGTATGTTCCGTCAGATCCGGATATTCCTGTATAATAGGTGTTGCCCGATATAAAAGAAACTTTTGCATTCTGGATTGCATTGCCAAAGGGATCTGTAATTCTGCCGCTTATGCGAAAATCTGCTGCGGCAAGTGGTCTGAAGAAGAAAACAGTCGCCACCACAAGAGTGAAAGCCCTGATAATTAAGATGGTATGATTTTCTGATGATGTCTTTTCCTTCATTCCTTATATGGATTTTACCATTTATCTGCCCGGATCAATTAAATGACTGATGAGTAATTTGTCTTGTCTTTTATGCAGACATATTCTTTTAATCAAAAGCCTGTGCCTGATCCTGACAATATTTTCAATGTGGTGAAAATAGCTGATTTGAGCTTAATATCAATTGTAAGATGCAATTTTTTTAAAATGAGTTATAAGAATTATACAAAATATAATTGATTTTCTTAAGATACCCCGACTCAAAAGGGGAATGAAGGAAATCAGGTTCTAATAGTATAGTTCTTCCACAGATAAATATCGTTCACCGGTATCGTAGATAAATGTAAGGATCCGGCTTTCGGGTGCTATCTCGGGAATTTTTTTCGCGACAGCAGCCAGGTTTGCTCCGCTGGATATTCCGCACAGGAATCCTTCTTCTCTGGCAGCCCGCCGCGTATAATTAAAAGCTTCCTCTTTTGAGACTGTAATAACACCGTTGAGGATCTCTTTGTGAAGATTTGCCGGGATGAATCCGGCACCTATTCCCTGGATCGGATGGGGTGAATGCTTCCCCCCGCTGATAACCGGTGAAAGTTCCGGTTCAACGGCAAAGATCTTTATTGATGGAAACCGTTCCCTCAGAGCTTCTCCAACTCCTGAAAGATGACCTCCTGTTCCTGCACCTGCTATGAAATAATCCAAACCTTCAGGGAAATCGTTTATTATTTCATTAGCAGTATTTTTTTTATGGGCTTTTATGTTTGAAGGATTGTCGAATTGTGACGGTATCCATGCATTTCTGATCTGGGTCTTGAGATACATTGCCCTGTCTATGGCACCCTTCATTCCAAGGCTGGCCGGAGTAAGTTCAAGTTCGGCTCCGTAAGCAGTCATGAGTTTTCTTCTTTCTACTGACATCGATTCAGGCATCACGATTATTATCCTGTAACCTTTCACTGCCGCAGCCATAGAAAGACCGATACCTGTATTTCCGGAAGTTGGCTCAATTATTACGGATCCTTCTTTGAGTATTCCTGCTGTTTCAGCGTCATTTATCATTGTAATGGCGATCCTGTCTTTAAGACTTCCCCCTGGATTTTTAGCTTCAAATTTCACCCATACTTCATGTGATGATCCGAAAAGCCTGTTTATTCTTATGTGCGGTGTATTACCAACTGTTTCAATTATATTTGTTACTTTCATAGGATAAGGTTTTATTCGGGGAAACTTCAGATTTTTTTACCGGCAGAGGGTTTTTTTCCGTTCCTGTATTCAATCTGTGGCCTATGAAATACTATAGTGCCGGGATCCACACTGTCTGTAAGCCATACATTACCTCCGATCACGGAATTGTGTCCTATGACAGTATCTCCGCCAAGGATAGTGCTACCTGCATATATTATTACATTATCCTCAATAGTAGGGTGGCGTTTTGTATGGCTCATTCCCTTATCAACGTGCAGAGCTCCCAGAGTCACACCCTGGTATATTTTAACATTGTTACCGATTGTTGTGGTTTCTCCGATTACAATGCCGGTACCGTGGTCGATAAAGAATTTTTTCCCTATTGTCGCACCGGGATGAATGTCTATACCGGTTTTGCTATGTGCATATTCACTTATGATACGGGGCAGAATCGGTATTTCCATCAGGTACAGGATATGTGACAGGCGGTATACGGTAACTGCATAGAATCCGGGATAGCACAGGAGAACCTCTTCAACATTGTATGCTGCCGGATCGTTCTCAAGATAGCATTCTGCTTCTTCAAGCAGGTCAATGAAAACCGGGTGCAGGTAACTGAAGAATTGTTCAGACAGTGCTTCAGGGGATTTTTTCAGATTATCTTTAATTGGTTTAAGCAATTCTTCCAGCTGAATCTCAAGTTGGGTATATTTAATTTTGGTTTCTTTCAATCCAGGTTTCTTATTGTCCTTTATCGGGAAAAGGAAGCGAATCAGGTCATCGATAAAACGATGAGCATCTCTTACTGACGGGACTTCCTGGCAATACCTTCTCTGGATATCCATAATATCTTCCGGAATGTTATTCATGGCAGTTTTTAAAACATTTTATCATACTATCATGTAAAATTAATAATATACTTGTTGCATCAGTCTTTTTTGTGCATAAATCAGAGAAGATAGCATTCTGAATAAAATTCCGGAACGCTGTTTTTTTTGTATTTTAGAGAGCTAATATTTAAAAGTTTAAAAAGATGAAGCGTATAATAGTTATTTTCATTATCCTCCTGACCTTCATATCGGTCAATGCAGCTATAGTTGATACGATACAGGTTTACAGTAAAACGATGCAGAAGAATATTCCGGTAGTGGTAATCAGACCGGATAATTATAATTCCCAGAAGGCATTGCCTGTTGTGTATATGTTACACGGATACAGCGGTAATCATCAGGATTGGGTAAAGAAAGGGGGTGGTTTTGAGATAGCTGCCGATCAGCATAGTCTGATGATAGTCTGCCCTGATGGCGGTTTCGGTAGTTGGTACTGGGATAGTCCGGTTAATCCAGGATCACAATATGAAACTTTCGTTTCTGACGAACTGATAAAAGCCATTGACGCAAAGTACGCTACGATCAGGGCCAGGGAAGGCAGAGGGATAACCGGATTAAGCATGGGTGGTCATGGGGGATTGTATCTTGGTTTCAGGCACCAGGATGTTTTTGGTGTTGCTGGTAGCATGAGCGGGGGAGTCGATATCAGACCATTTCCCAATAACTGGGAAATGGCTAAGCAGCTCGGCACTTATGCTGATCAGCCGGAAAGATGGGAGAAGCATACTGTAATAAACCAGTTGCATCTGCTTACTCCAAACTCATTGGCAATAATAATCGATTGTGGAACAGAGGATTTCTTTTATGATGTAAATGAGAATCTTCATCAGCAGTTACTCTATCGTAACATTCCGCATGATTACATAGTCCGGCCCGGGGCTCATAACTGGACCTACTGGAAGAATGCCGTTAAATTTCAGTTGCTTTTTATGAAGAATTATTTCGAGAGTGCCAGGAAATAGAAGTTCCAAACTTTTTCAGAAGTATTTGTTTTAGTATGTTAATTCAGGAAGCAACAATATTTAAAGTTAAAGCAGGTATTTTAAGTTTGAGTGTGAGAAAAAAGAAATGAGAGTACTTACTCTCACTCTTTTTCTGTGCCCGGAGCCGGGCTCGAACCGGCACAGCATCGCTGCCACTGGTGTTTGAGACCAGCGCGTCTACCAATTCCGCCATCCGGGCTTAACAAATCTCATAGTCTTGCAGAGGCAAGGTGACAGATTGGTTTGGCAAATTTAAAAGAAATAATTCTTAATCAACAAACCGGGAAGTTATTTTAGTCTCAGCAGCTTTATATTCCTGAACTCTACGGGAGAACTTTCGGCCTGAAGGCAGATATAACCTTCTTTTAAAAGAGTCCCGTCAGGAACAGGATAATCAGCCGGCTTATTTGTTCCGCCGATCTGTGGCTTTGAATATGTAAGGACTGTATCTCCTTTAACAATATGATGAATAATGCTGTCTCCGTACACTACTATTTCAGCTTTTACCCATACATCACCATGGAAAGTTTTCGATGCCGAATTTGTGCAATGGTTTGTTATCAATGCGGTATCGATTCTTATATGGGTTCCGGGAGTGCATACATTAAGAGTGGGGCACTTATCGGTACCATTACCACCAAGAAGCTGTACTTCTACGGAGACCGGGTAATCCTGGTCAATAAGCATTGATTCCGCTGATTGTGAGTGTATCATCACACCGCTGTTACGGAAGGCCCAGCTTTGTCCTCCCGGAGCCTGCTGACCGGTGAACCTGTATTCGAACCTGAGTTTATAATGCGAAAAAGGTTCTTTATAAAAAATATGGCCGTATTCTCCATTGAATTTATCATATTCATCATAAGATGCTTTTAATACGCCATTTTCAACCCTGAAAGTATTCCTGTAATTCTCATTCAAGGGCGATCCTTTGATCTTGATATCCCATCCTGTCAGGTCTTTACCGTTAAAAAGCGGGATCCAGTTTCCTTTTTTCTCAGATCCGTCTCTGCAGGATGAACCAAAGAATATTATGCTCAGGAGAATAATGTAGTTTTTTATCATAATTAATTTTGATTTTAGTGGTATGATGTCTGTCCCGCTCAAGCGGGGAACAAAATATGATTGTACTGGTTATTACATTTTCGGATGAGGTATATCATTGCCCTGAGAGTTCCCTTATAGTTTTCTCTATGCCATCTGCATCAAAACCACATTCTTTATAAAGCTCCTCCTGGCTTCCATGTTCGACAAAATAATCGGGTATTCCAAGTCTTTTGATTTTGGCATTGTATCCGTGGTCGCACATGAATTCCATTACAGCGCTACCAAAGCCTCCTCTGAGTATTCCATCCTCAACAGTTATAATTTTCGTAAATTTTTTGAAAACCAAATGGAGAGCTTCAGTATCTAGCGGGGCTGCAAACCTCATGTCCCAGTGAGTTACTGCGATGCCTTCTTTCTCAAGCTTTCTGACTACTCCGGCAACCTCATTACCGGGATGACCGATACTCAGAACTGCTATGTTGCCGCCTTCGCTTATCAGTCTGGCTTTTCCTACCGGGATCTCTTCAAATGGTCTTTGCCAGTCGGAAATGTGACTGTTGCCCCTTGGATAGCGAATAGAAAAAGGCATTTTATTTTTTTCAAGCTGAGCCGTATACATCATGTTCCTTAGCTCAATGGCATCCATCGGGGCAGAAACAACAATATTCGGGATGCTTCGCATGAATGCAATATCAAAGAAACCATGATGGGTAGCACCGTCAGGGCCAACAAGGCCGCCCCTGTCTATACAAAAGATCACATGCAGGTTTTGCAGGGCCACATCGTGTATGACCTGGTCGTAAGCTCTCTGTAAAAAAGAAGAGTAAATATTGCAGAAAGGGATCATTCCCTGAGTAGCAAGACCCGCAGAAAAAGTAACGGCATGCTGTTCTGCTATCCCTACATCGAAAGTCCTGTCGGGAAATTCTTTCATCATAATACTCAGGGAGCAGCCAGTGGGCATAGCCGGAGTAATACCTGCTATTTTATCATTCATTCTGGCCAGCTCCAGTATTGATTTCCCAAAGATTTCATTATAAGAATCTACCTGTTCACTGTTAGTTATAAGTTTACCTGTATTTTTATCAAATTTGCCAGGAGCATGGAATACTGTCTGATTTTTTTCAGCCTGCTTAAAACCCTTACCTTTAATAGTTAGGCAATGAAGTAGTTTTGGGCCGGGGATTTTTTTCAGATCCTCAAGCACTTTTGTAAGATGAAGTACATCATGTCCGTCAATTGGTCCGAAGTACCTGAAATTCATTCCTTCAAAAAGGTTGCTTTTGTCAAGGATCGTGCTTTTAAAGCCGGCCTCGAGCTGTGCGGCAAGGGTCCTGGCATCGGGACCGAGTTTCCTGATTTTACCCAGAAAATTCCATACCTTATCCTTGAATTTGTTATATGTTCTGCTTGTGGTGATGTCAAGAAGGTATTCCTTTAAAGCACCCACATTCGGATCAATAGCAATATTGTTATCATTAAGTATTACAAGCAGGTCTGACTTAGATATTCCTGCATTATTAAGACCTTCAAAGGCCAGACCTGCTGTCATGGCCCCATCACCGATAACGGCAATTATATGCCTCTTTTCTTTTTTAATTTTGGCAGCAACAGCCATGCCAAGTGCAGCTGAAATACTTGTTGATGAATGGCCGGTCCCGAATGCATCATATTCACTTTCTGACATTTTCGGGAAGCCGGATATGCCTCTGTATTTTCTGTTAGTCGAAAATTTCTCTCTTCTGCCGGTTAGGATCTTATGACCGTAGGCCTGATGGCCTACATCCCAGATTATTTTATCATAAGGAGTATTAAAAACATAATGAAGGGCAATAGTTAGTTCCACTACACCCAGGCTGGCTCCAAGATGACCCGGATTATGGCTTAAAGCTTCAATTATATATTGCCGGAGTTCTTTACTAACCTTCACAAGATCAATAGGATCAAGCTTTTTAATGTCTTCTGGTGAAGATATTTTAAACAACAAATTTTCCCCGGTACCCATCATGCCGAAATAATTTGCAAATATAACAATTATTATGCCCATATCTTTATGAGGCGATAGCCCGGATTTTCTTATTTTTGATAGATTGTGCAGAATCCGGAAAGGAGACATTGTAAAGTGGAGGATAGTTTAACGTGAGTTCGATATAATTTATACTATAAATAATTGATTATTAACAATTTAATTACTTTTTGTTGATAATTAATTGAATCACAATGTATTATATAAAGAGGATTCTTCCCAAATTTGTTTT